>Ga0070733_10000098_pt1 | contig 80694 bp, 61 predicted proteins | sample Coa_R1_9_FD_66450 | JGI IMG/M metagenome (GOLD analysis project Ga0070733, IMG submission 66450) | Surface soil microbial communities from Centralia Pennsylvania, which are recovering from an underground coalmine fire - Coalmine... | ecosystem: Environmental > Terrestrial > Soil > Unclassified ...
AGCTGATTCAACTTGAGGACGCTATATTCCCACAGGCGGTTATTATAAAGGGCCCCTTCATCCAGCAGCAGCTCACGGCGGATAACCTTGTCGCGCGTGGTGACGTTTCCGGAAATATTGATACGGTGAATGTAATAGGGTTTTTGCTCGCTGAATCTCAGTGTGACATTAATGATCTTCTTTTGACGGTCCGCGTCCAGTACCGGCTCGGCAGTGAAATCCATAAAGCCGAATTGCCCATACAACTTGGTGTAGCTTTCCACTGCCTTCCGGATCTTGTCCACGTTCAGAATATCGCCCTCTTTTAGAGGGAATGCGTTCACCAGAAATTCACGCTTGAGCGAAAGACCCTTCTCGGGATCCGCATTCACGATGAAAATCTTGCCCATGCGGAACCGCTCTCCCTCGACAATCTTTATGGTGATGTCGGTGGCCTTACCGTTTTTATTTCCCACGAGGGGTACGGACCTGAGCATTGGGGGGCCGGGACTATCCACCGTCTTGGTCTCGGAAGTGACATTCACCTCGTAATAACCCGCATCTTGATAACTGCCGCGAATCCCGACTTCCACGTCCTCATCAAGTTTGTCTTGATCAAAGGTCTTGGACATCACGTCCATTCCAAAAAATTTTGCGTCGAACCCATAGGGGCGCGAATGTTTCATCGAGCGAATGATGTGCCGCGCTGAAAAAGCGTGGTTGCCGATGATGGTAATTTTCCCCACTTTTACTTTCGCGCCTTCCACGATGTTGAAGGTCAAAATCACAGAGTTGGTGGCGGCAATATTTGTGTAGGTCGCGGTGACGGTGGCAAACTGCCGGCCGTGGGCGGCCAGCAATTCGCGGATTACCACCTCCGCCTTTTTTACCTTGGTGGGGTCAAACTGGCTGTCCTGCGTCAATCCAACCTTGCGGTCTTTCCATGCGTCAAGGATGTCAGACTCACTGACGGACTTATTTCCCTTGTATTCGATGCGCCGGATGGTCGGGCGCTCTTTCACGTGAAAGGTTATGATTTTTCCGTTTGGATTTGTGGGGCTGTCCTCAACGGTCATGTACACGTCGTCAAAATACTGAGTGTTCCAGAGCGCGTGGTAGTCACGGTCGAGGCCGATGGGATTGTACGCGTCGCCGTCGCGCGAGAAAATGCGTGCCCGCAACACGTCCGTGCGAATGCGGCGGTTGCCCTCAAACATGATTCGATCAATTACAAAAGCATTTTCTTTTGGCTGCTGGCTGGCAGGGGTATTCTGTTGGGCCGCCGCAGGCAAGATCGGCGAGCCCGCCGCCAGAATCAGCAGCGCAACCCGCCCAACCCTAAACCAGCGACGCAGGTAAAACAGACGGGATTTTCCGCCTGCAGCCGCGATTCGCATCGCGACCGCGTTTCCCCCAAGCAATCGGAATACTCCCCCTGCTGGCTGCCGGGATGGAGCCAGCATGTGCGCGTAGGATTCGTCAGTGGACTACCGGGGTTGCCTCGACAACTGGCCTAAAACCAAGGGCTTCGCCCGAAATATAGATCTCGAGCGTGGCCGGCCGCTGCAATCCCCCTTGAATCAACGCTTCGGACAATGGATCTTCAACGTACTTCTGCAATGCCCGCCGTAACGGACGTGCTCCATAGCTGCGGTCAGCGCAGGTTTTTTCCAAAATCCACTGTCGAGCTTCTGGTGTGAGAACAATTTGCACTTGACGGTGAATCAGTGTGTCGTTGATCTGTCCGGCGAGCAAATCGATAATCCGCAACAGATCTTCGTCCGCCAGCGGATTGAAAATAATAATCTCATCGAGGCGGTTCAAAAATTCGGGATTGAACACGCGCTTGACTTCGTTGGTCACCAACTCTTCCATCGACTTGTTCCCTGCGTCATCGGAGCTGGATTGGAAACCCAGTGTCGAACGCTTTTCAAGATATCGCGCGCCGAGGTTAGAGGTCATGATGATTATAGTGTTCCGGAAATCCACGGTGTTGCCGAGACCGTCCGTGAGTTGTCCATCCTCGAATACTTGCAGGAGGATGTTGTACACATCGGGATGGGCCTTCTCGATTTCATCCAGCAGGATGACTGAATAGGGCGTCCTGCGAACGCGCTCGGTCAACTGGCCGCCCTCTTCATACCCCACATAACCTGGAGGCGCGCCGATTAATTTAGAGACGGAGTGCTTCTCCATGTACTCCGACATATCGAAGCGGACCAGAGATTTCTCGCTGCCGAACAGGAATTCCGAGAGACGCCGGGCAACTTCGGTCTTGCCCACGCCGGTCGGACCCAGAAACAGGAAACAACCTACTGGACGTCCGGGCGCTTTCAATCCCGCGCGGCTGCGCCGGATAGCTCGGGACAATGCCGTGATGGCTTTATCCTGGCTGATCACGCGTTTGTGCAGTTCCACTTCAATGCGCAGAAGTTTTTGCTGCTCATCTTCCTTGATGGAAGTGACTGCGATTCCCGTCCAGCGCGATACCACTTCTTCAATGTCTTCGCGGGTGACCACGCCGGTCGAGGATTCGTCGAGCTTTAAACGCTCGCGCAATTGGCGCAGGCTTTCCTTCTCTTTGCGCTCCTCTTCGGAATAGAAACGGGCTTTCTCAAATTCATGATTGGCGATAGCCGTTTCCATACGGTGGGTGTTGTATTTCACGCGCTTCTGAACTTCGGAGACTTCCTCGGGCAACATGGCCTGGCGCAATTTCACGCGCGCTCCCGCTTCGTCAATCAGGTCGATGGCCTTGTCCGGCAGGAAACGGTCTGGAATATAGCGGTTCGACAGATAGACGGATTGCTGGATCGATTCGTCGGTATAACTGACAGCGTGGAATTTTTCGTAACGCTCGCGCACGCCCTGGAGCACGCGGATGGCGTCTTCTTCGCCCGGAGCGACCACCTTTACAGATTGGAATCGGCGTTCCAAAGAGCGGTCCTTTTCCACGGACTTGCGGTATTCACCGGGCGTGGTGGCGCCGATACACTGGATTTCTCCGCGGCTGAGCGCGGGCTTCAAAATGTTGGCGGCGTCCAGCGAACCCTCGGCGGAGCCGGCGCCGACCAGCGTGTGCAGTTCATCAATAAATACGATGGAATTCTGGCTCTCCATCAATTCCTTCATGATGGTCTTGAGACGCTCTTCAAATTGTCCGCGGTATTTCGTGCCCGCAACAATCAGAGAGAGATCCAGCGATAGAATGCGTTTGTCTGCCAGGAAGAGAGGTACATCGCCATCGGCAATGCGCTGCGCAAGCCCTTCCACGATCGCTGTTTTGCCCACTCCGGGCTCGCCAATCAGCACAGGGTTGTTCTTTGTGCGCCGGCACAGGATCTGGACCACGCGCTCGAGCTCGCGCTCGCGGCCCACCAGAGGATCCAGTTGTCCGTCGGTGGCCGCCTGTGTGAGATCGCGGCTGAATTCGGCAAGGAGCGAGGTTTCCTTTGGTCTGTTCACGGGCACCTTTTCACCTGAGCTGCGGGCAAGTTCTTCGCGCAACGTCGTGAGACGCAGCCCGCGCTCCTGTAGAATCTCCGCTCCAAAACACTTTTCTTCGCGGAGGATGCCGAGCAGGAGATGCTCGGTGCCAACGTGCTTGTGGCCCAGTCTGTCGGCCTCTTCGGCCGCAAACGCCAAGATGCGCTTCGATTCAGCGCTAAGCGGCACTTCGACGGAGGTCGAGATGCGCTCGCGTATTGTGATTCGCGATTCGATTTCCTTGCGTATGGATTCGATGGAGCCTTGGGCTCTCAAATAGCGGTTCGCAAGGCCCTTGTCTTCCCGCACCAGACCGAGCAGGAGGTGCTCCGTCTCAATGCAGGGGCTGCCGTATTGGCTGGCCTCGTACCTTGCGAAAAAGATTACTCGACGCGCCTTTTCTGTGAATCGCTCAAGCACGGTTACGCTCGCTATCTCCCTCAGTGCACGGGCTGAATCGTGGATTGTCCACCCAACAATTTCAGCTCGCCTTGCTCTAAACCCAGCACGCGGTCGCAGCGCTCGGCGAGAGCGCGGTTATGCGTTGCCAGTATGGATGTGAGTCGATGGGCCCGGTGTAAGCGCTGCATTAACTCAAAAACGCCGTCTGCATTCCGCTCGTCCAGATCCCCGGTGGGCTCATCGGCCAGCAACAGTTCCGGCTGATTCACCAAAGCCCGAGCAATCGCCACACGTTGCTGCTCGCCGCCGGAGAGCTCCCCCGCCCTCTGGCTTTTCTTATCGGCCAAGCCAACCTGGTCGAGCTGGCTGGCCGCTAATTCCAATGCTGCCGCGCGCTTGGCCCCGCGCATCAGGAGGGGCATAGCAACGTTTTCCGCAGCAGTAAAATCTGGCAGGAGATGATGCCTCTGCCAAACAAACCCGACGGATTGGTTCCGATAATCCGCGAGAGGTGCTTCGGAAAGCGAATGTAGTGCACGCGAACGAAAGTATACTGTACCGCTTGTTGGCATGTCCAGCGCGGCCAGCAAGTGCAGCAGCGTGCTTTTCCCGCTTCCGGATGGGCCCATGACGGCGACCATCTCTCCTTCGGCTACCGAAAGTTGAATTGAGTTCAGAACGACCTGTTGCGCGGTTCCCAACCCAAAAACCTTGCGTAATTCGCGGGTTTCGACCACGGGACTTGGCACTGCGGATGCCGATCCGGTGGACGAATTGGAGGCAGAATTGACTTCTGATCCGCTCGTCCCGCTAATGTTGCGCCGTGTGTTGGCTGGGTTCATCAAGTTTTCTTTGACTAGAACCTACATCTTTGAAACCCTTCTATTATGTCTGATGCCATTTTCTGCCACTGTGTCGTTCTAATGTTTAGCACATACGGCAAAATAATTTCCCATTCCTAATGAAAGGTCGCTGTGCAAAAGCGGCGATCGGTGCGAATCCGCTTGGAAAGCCCCCAACCCATTGAAAAACATGGAATTGTAACATGCCCAACATTCCCTAAAATGGGTAAATTCAAGGTCTTTCCGCTCCCTTCAGAATCCACTGTATATTGTGCAAGTGGGACGCCAAACTCGGCATAAAACGTTGCTGTACGGGAAGCGGACAGATCGGAAGAAACACGCCTGTTGGAGGGGGGTTAATCGTAGCGGAGGATATCGACGGGAACAATATAGGACGCGGCGCGGGCGGGGATGAGGGTGGCGCCCGAGCAAATCAGGAGGGCGGCGAGGGAGATCCAGAGGGCGTCGAAGGCGTTGGCGTGGAATGGAACGTAGGGTACGGAATAGATTTCGGGGTCGAGTGGGATGAGGCGGAAGGTTCCGGCGATCAAGGCTACGGAATAGCCGAGGATCAATCCCGCAAGCGTGCCGATGGCGCCGATGGTGAGGCCCTGCAGGAAGAAAATGCCACGGATTTGTTCGCGGCGACAGCCCATGGCGACAAGAACGGCGATGTCGCGGGCCTTGTCGGTGACGGTCATGGTTAAGACCACGAGAATGTTCAGTCCGGCGACGAAGGTGATGAGACCGATGAAGATGGCGGTGACCAGTTTTTCCAGGCTCAAGGCACGGAAGAGGGCACGGTTTTCTTCCATCCAGGGAGTGGCTTTGTAATGGGGTCCGGCGGCGCGTTCTATGGCGCGGGCGATTTCCGCGGCGCGATCCACATGGTCGATGCGGAATTCGATGGCGCTGACGACGTCTCCGACGCCAGCCAAATTCTGCGCCGAGGGCATGGTCACGAATCCCCAGTTGGCGTCGAAATCGTAAAACTCGGAATCGAAGATGCCGGTGACGCGAAATCTGCGCGTGCGGGGGACAATTCCAAATGGGGTGAGGCGGCCCGAGGGACTCATCAGTGTGACGTAATCGCCGACACGGACCTTCAAATGGTCGCGCAAAATGTGGCCGAGAATAATTGCGCCGATGCCATCGGCGTCCTCGGAAAAATCGGCCTGGCCTTCGACGATGTGGTTGAGGGCTTCATCGGATTTCTTTTCGAGGACGGGATCGACACCCTTCAAGATGATTCCGCTGGCCTCGACTCCGGCGGAAATCAATACCGGTTGATAGATGGCGGGCGTGGCGGAAATTACGCCGGGGATGTGCGCGAGCTGAGCATCGAGTTGCCGGTAATTGTGGACGCTGTCGGCGGCCGGCTCAGTCAAGCTGATGTGGGCGGTTACGCCCAAAAGGCGATCTTGAAGGGTTTCGCGAAAGCCGGCGTTCATGGCCAGCGCGACGACCAAGGTGGCCACGCCCGCGGCGACACCGACGACGGAGAGCAGAGTGACCAGCCGCAGGACAGGGGGTCTGTGCGGGGAGCGCAGATATCGCCGCGCCACCAGCCATTCAAATCTCATGGTGTGGCGCCGCGCGAATCTTGCTTTTCTTCTTGCTTGGACTCGGGCCGCAACAGGGGAAATAAAATCACTTCGCGGATGGAGTGAGAATCGGTGAGCAGCATGGTCAAGCGGTCAATGCCGATTCCCATCCCTGCTGTGGGCGGCAGGCCCTGGCTCAAGGCGCGGAGGTAGTCGAAGTCCACTTCCTTGGGAACGTCTTCCCCGCCCTTTTCGACCTGTTGGCGGAATCGCCTTTCCTGTTCGATGGGATCGTTTAGCTCAGAGAAGGCGTTGCCCAGCTCAAATCCGCCGCAGAAAACCTCGAAGCGCTCAACGGTGGAAGGATCGTCGTCCTTGCACTTGGATAAGGGAGAAATTTCGACGGGGAAATCGTAGAGAATTGTTGGCTGGATCAGGAAAGGCTCGGCCACAGTTTCAAAAAGGACGCCGACCAGTTCGCCGTCGCTCAGGGTGTCCACATCCTTAATTGGAGCAGCGAAACCTTGGGTGGCCCAGGCATTATATTTACGCGCGGCGGCGCGAGGCCCACCGGAAGCACGAAGATCTTCCAAACTCGGGGCGGTGCCGACAGCTTCGGGCCAGTATTTTGTGATGGCTTCGCGCATGGTGAGGCGCTGCCATTTGGAGAAATCCAGGGTGTGTTCGCCAAACTTTGCGACGGTACTGCCGTTCACGGCCATTGCGACGCCGGAGATCAGCTCCTGGGTGAGGTCCATGAACACGCGGTAGTCGCTGTAGGCCTCATAAAACTCAAGCATGGTGAATTCGGGATTGTATTTGAAAGAGACGCCCTCATTGCGGAAAATCCGGCCGATTTCATAGACGCGGTCGAGCCCGCCGACGATGAGGCGCTTGAGATGAAGCTCGAGAGCGATTCGCAAGTAAAGATCAATGTCCAGAGTATTGTGATGGGTAATGAAAGGACGCGCGGTGGCACCTCCGGCGATGGAGTGCATCGTGGGCGTTTCGACTTCGGTGTATCCGCGGGCGTCGAAGAATCGCCGAATTTCTTTTATGAGCAGACCGCGCTTCAGAAAAATCTCGCGCGTTTTTGGGGTGACGATTAAATCCACGTAGCGCTGGCGGTAACGCGTTTCAACATCCGCCAGGCCATGCCACTTTTCGGGCAGTGGCAGCAGTGCTTTGGCAAGCAGAGTCAGCTCGGTGACCCAGATGGTCAGCTCGCCCGTTTTGGTTCTGAAAAGATGGCCGGCCACGCCGATCGAGTCGCCCATGTCCAGTAACTGAAAAAGTTTGAAGCCGCGTTCGCCTACGGCATCCAAGCGGACATAGATCTGGACGCTGGCGCCGTCGCCCTGAATGTGGGCGAAGCCGGTCTTGCCATGCAGGCGCAGAGTAAGGATGCGCCCGGCCACGCGGACGTTTACGCGCTCGGCCTCCAGTTCAACGGCAGAGCTGGCGCCGTATTTGGCCACGGCGGTGGCGGGAGTCAGAGTCCAATCAAACTTGTGCGGATAGGGGGCATAGCCCAGCGCGACAATCTGTTCCAGATTTTTCTGGCGCTGGAGGTATTGTTCAACCGGCTCAAACGGCAAAGAGAAATCCTTTCAAGAGGCTAGGACATTTGCACAAACAACAAGTTTGCACAGACAACGGCACAGGCGCCGCGATGGGCTCTCAGAGAATCGAGTTGGAGTATAGCGGCGGGCGGAAGAAAGCGTCAAGGAAGGGGCGGGGGAGGTAGCGGTGCAGTTTGAAATTCTCAGGAAGTTCCAGTCGGCTGTTGCTGTTTCGAACTTGTCCGATTGGCGCGTATATCAGGACTTAGGCCCGAAAGTGAGTCTACTCATGTCGCAGCGGCATCATTGGACCGACGCGCGTTAATTGACGGATCGAGTCGAGTCCGGTGGGTAAAGTACGAACACGCAATATTGAATGGCAGGGTTGCAGTAAAGGATCCCACGGCGTACGAGCCTCTCCGGGCCGGTATCGGGGAGGGGCATCTTGAAATCCATGGCCCTTAGGAATTTGCCTGCGTCTTTGAGATCGTCCGACCCGCTGACGAACTTGACGTCTTCCAATATCGCTCCGTTCGGTCCACCGCCAAAGAGGAGGTCGAACTCGGCCGGGCCTTTCGCAGCATTCAGGGTGGGAACGGTGAATGTGCGTAGCTTACTGAGTTCAGCGCCCCCATTGAACTTAAAACGATCTGTCTCGACTGAGGATCCGAGAGTGAGAAGCCGGTTGGTCATTTCGCTCGTAAGTTCGGGATCGCGCGTGGTCGATAGAGCCAGGCGAAAAGTCCGGACAGCTTCCTTGTTCTTGTGCTCCTTCGCAAAGACTTGGGCTAAGTGGTCACCCATATCGGTTGCCTGCGACAGCACCCAGGCGGCGTTGATGTATTTTTCGGCTTCGTCGAATTTCCCCATCCGGAAATAGACCCAGCCCAGGGTGTCCCAATATGCGGCAAGGCTTGGCGTGTGGGCCAAGTCTTGATTCTTCAAATCCGATAGTGTCACCTTCCCTGCCGTTTCTTCCTCTTGGTGGACGGCCTTTTGCGCATACTCAAGGGCGAGGGGCAGCTCCTTGTTGGCATCCGCCAGCGCATAGCCGATGTTGTTCAACAAAATGGCGCCGGAATCAAGTTCCAACGCCTTGTTGTACGCCGCCATTGCATTCGATTCATCGCCCGCTTGCAGATAAGCGGTTCCCAATTGTACGGACAATGGTGCGTTTTTCGGATCCATCCTCACTGCTGTCTGCAACGCCGCGGCCGCCTCGCCGTAGCGTTTGGCGGACCTCAGAGCTGCGCCAAGGTAAGCCGGAGCATCCGGATCGTCTGGCGCGATCTGCATCAGTTTCGTCCAAGTAGACACAGCGTCATCAAGTTTGCGCGCACCCATGAGCGCAAAGCCCAATCCTTTGTAAGCGAGCGGCTCTTTGGGATCGTTTGCCACAGCGGACCGAAGAGCAGCGAGGCCCTCATCCTGTTCTAGCAGCGAGAAGTAAATTTGGCTCATCCACAGCCAAGCGCGCGTGAACTTTGGATCGATATTGACGGCCCGCTTCAGCGAAGAGATTTCCCCCATTGCGTCATGCTTGTTGAAATCGTCACGCGCTTCATCGTAGGCGTGGGCAGCGGCCGAATTCGCGCTGTACGGAAGAGCCCAAATTGCATCTGGGTACGAAAGTGGGGTGACGTGTGTTGGGGTGCAGCCGATGTAAAGGCCATAATCATCCTGGAGTGCTTTGGAGAAACTCTTGTAGGCGTCGAAGTCTGCGACCGGCACCTCCCGCATTTTCACCACCAGCGTGCGTTCGACCTGGAGGGAGCCATTCACCATGGAGTACGACGCGTGGTATGCCGCAAAAGGCTCGTCCAAATCAACCGGCGCGGGAAGCTGGGCCGCATAGCCTTCGGGGAGAACAATTCGTGACTTGTACCGCAGCTCTTGTTTGGGTTCGCCAAGCAGAATCGGATGTGAGGGTTTCTCGTCTCCGGGGGGCACAATTGCCGGCGGAAGCGCCACGGCAAGGCGATGCTCCGACCACTGCGGAAAGTCCTTGCGCGTGTAGGTGTACGAGAGGGTGAGCGGTCGATCCATTTTTTCCGGAGGGCTGACGGTCACGTCGCTCACGTCGCCCGCAAAACCATTTGCAAAGGAAAGCCGCTGAACGAGATCTTTCCACTGCGTCATGGAAGCACTCCGGAACGCCGCGCGAAGCAGCACTTCGGAGTCGCTGCCGTTGACGATGCGAACGACCTTTCCCTTCAAAGTGCCTTCATCGGTCAGTGTCGCGTCAATTTCGAAGCTTTCAAGGGCCTGCGATGGAGCAGCAGCTGGTGTGAGCACCATGGTCGCGGGTTTGCCCTCAGGGATTGCCAGCGAATTCTTGCCGCGCAGGGCGCTGAGCAAATATCCGTAGGGCGCCATCTCTGGCGTCGTGTCCAGCCATACGAAAGCATTCCCTTGTGGCACCGCTGTGATCACATGATCGAACTGCGCGGGAGAGGGGACTGCCAGATCGATCCGATGACCGGAGTTTACAAGGACGGGATAGGCTTTGATTCCAGCGGAGTCGAGCAGAGAAGCCAGAAGGGTGTGCTTGTCCTTACAATCTCCGTATTGATTGGTGAGGATCTCACTGGCCGCATGGGGCTGGTAACGCCCGACCCCGAAAGACACGCCGATGTAGTGGACCTGCGTACTCACGAAATCATAGATGGCGCGGATTTTCGCTTCGTCGTCAGCAGCTCCCTTCGTCAGTTCGGCAGCCTTCGCCCGAATGGCGGCATCAGGCGCGACGCGATCTTGCTGCAGGGCGTCGTACCAGGCGCCGATTTGCTCCCAGCTCTGAAACGACGAAATTTGCACGTCCGCCGGTGGCAACTGGCCCGTGGCCGTTAAGTACGATTGTTCATCCTTCTCTTTCTTTTCTTCATCAGTCGACTTGTCAGTGAGGTGAGAAAAAGTCCATGTAAGAATCTCTCGCGAGCCCTCTACGGCCACAGCGGGTTGATAGCCCGGGCTGTCGTACTTTATGGCGCGGTCCTTTGGCACGCTGATTTCCACTTTCTCGTCCAGCACAATATTGTCGTGCTCAAAATTGAACGCGAACCAAAACTGGCCCGGAGCGAGAGGTTTCGTGGTTTGCCAGCGCGCGTGCATCTCGATCGAATCGCCCACGCCGAGCCCCTTTACTGCAGCCTGCTTCTCGCGGAGGTCGCTGTAGGAGGGTGCCTGCCGCGTGATGTCGGCAGGTATGTCGCGAATGTCCTCGGGAGGGGTGACGACTACCGTGCCGTCAGGCTTGCGTACCCGAATGTACTCGATGGTGACGCTTTGTGTCGCACTCTCGTATGGAAATCTGGTGATGCTGTACCGTTGGACGCCGGCATCAGACTGGATCCGGATTCGATCGTACGTCTCTATCGTGCTTGTTCCATCGTTTTGAAAAGCGATCTTTGCGGAGGAGGCTTCCTGGACGAGAGGCTCTTTCGAATAGTCGGTCTTTGCCGATGCGGCACCGATTTGCTTTCCGGTGTCAAAATGTCCGCCATCTCCGACGCGCTGCGCATAAGCTGCTGGCCCGAAGAAACCGAGCGCAAGACCCAATATGGGTACAGGGAAGATTGCAGCTTTGCGGCGAGTTCGCAGGGTTGAGTATTGTGGCGTGTGGTTGATCAGGAATCGATCCCAGTCTTGCGAGTCAACATCTGAACGGAGCACTTTTCGCAGAGCATCAAGGTCACGCCGCTTTGCAGCCCGAATCAATAAGTCGGTCACGGTGCGTTATTATAACCCTAGATCGTGGTAAGTCGGTTTCGCTCACCAATCATTTTGAATGAGAACAGAAGGGGAGCGGGATGTGTGGCGGTGCAGTTTGAAATTCTCAGGAAGTTCCAATCAGCTAATTCTCTGTGGGCAGCTCGACGTGAGCAATCACCGGAGCGTCAACCAAGGCTCTGGAGGATTTGATTCTTAGGCCGAGTTGCTCCTTTAATGCCTCCATGAAATTTGTACCCCCTGGCGCATCGTCGGTGGAAGATAACGTATTTTCACCAATCGTCCATTGCATTTTGAAATCAAACCTGCCCACTAAGCCCGTCTGATCGACTAACCCTCTCGCGAGACTGGTTAAAGCTTGCACGACCTGTTGGGGTCGTGCTGGACAATTGAGAGATCGATCTGGGGGGCGGGACAGGAGTTCGAATCCCCTTGGCCGCGCTACTCCTCTCGCCGTTTTCTTGAAGTACCTCCGGCCCCCATCCTTATCGCTGTTTCGGACTCGCCTGGCAGCTACAGAGGTGGAACAGAATTGCGAGCGAGCACCGCATTGCTCACAAAATAGGACGGGCATAATTGCACCTCCACGCGGAAAGGGGACACCGAGGGCAAGGAAGAGAAATAGGCATGGCTTCACACTCCCCAGCGCGGCGTCGACGATACACCCTCGTTAGATATGTTCAATAGTACTGACAGGGTAACGGATTCAGTGATTTCATCAGTCGTCCCGGGAGAGTGTTGAAACAGGGGGATGTCTCCACTTGCCCCGACGGGGCGTTGATGGGCAGTTTCGTCCTCTCCTACCCCTATCTCATTAAGCCATTGAGAATTGTCTGGGAACTGGCTATACTGCGGAACAGTGCGGTGAGGGTTTTACTTCCGCAGTATCTAGAAGGTCCGCAGATTCCGTAGTCCCCGGATGTCGTCCCCTCGATGAAAGTGAAAACCCGGTGTGTAGGTGTGTGCGAACCGAGCGTTGCGTTGGGGGTGTCGTTATAAAGAGAATTTCCGCGGGAGGAAACCTATGAGATTTTTGGCCCGCACTCGATATCGAACCAACTCTTCCAGCATCCCGAGCCGGGGAACCGGGCGGGCCGGCATCCTTTTCCATTCGACGGTACTGCTGATTTCGCTGGTTCTGTTGGCTGCGCCAACGATGGCAGGCATCGCGAACGGAAATTTGCCATCGGTGGGCACCGCGCCTGGCTTGCCGACCAACAATTATCCCTCTGACCCGGGCCAGGCAGGTGCCAACGGCACCTCGCACTATGTTTACATCGTGGAAAACGGGCAGTTGCAGGTTTTCGACATGGATAACGGGCACTCGCTGGTGAAGACCGTGAGCTTACCGGGCGTCAGCAGTCCGCTGGGGCTGGCGGTGAGTGCGGCGACCGACATGCTGTACATCTCCTACGGCGGGTTTGGGGGGAGCCAGGGAAACGGCTCGGTGCTGGAGTACAACCTGCTGAATGATTCGATCGTGTGGCAGAAAAATTATTCGCACGGAGTGGACAGTATCAGTGTAAGTCCGGATGGCAAGACGCTCTACGTGCCCGACGGAGAAAATTCAGGTGACACGCTGGTGTATGTGGTAGACGCGGCGACCGGCAACGAGCTGAGCACGATCGCGACGGGCAACAGTCCGCACAACGCCATGATAGGGCTGGATGGAAAGAAACTGTATGTGGGCCCGCGGAATGAAAACAATCTGTATGTGGTGGACACGGCGACCAACCAAGTGATCCTGAAAGTTGGACCGTTGGTGGCCACCAACATCGTCAGCGGGAATGGAGTGCGGCCTTTCGCGATTAACGGATTGCAGACACTCGCGTTCACCACCGCGAGCGGGTTTCTGGGCTTTCAGGTGGGTGATCTCGCCACCGGCAATGTGCTCTATACAGTGACGCCGACGGGTTTCAATTGGAACGGCACGGGGCCATCGGCACCATGCCACGGGATTTCGCTCTCGCCGGATGAGAAGGAGCTTTACCTTCTGGACTCGGTGAACCAAGTGGTTCATGTGTATGACATCACGGGCCTGCCTGCGACAGCGCCGCAATTGGTGGCCAGCATTCAAATGGGCGCGGCGTTCGGATCGGTCGGCTGGCTGCAGCACAGCCGCGACGGACGCTTCGTTCAAGTTTCGGACTCCGGGGATGTGATAGATACAGTCACGCGCACGACCACGAACACGCTGCCGATCTCCAGTGCGCTAATGCTCAGCCGGTGGTACATCGAGGTGGACTTCACAAATGGGGCGCCATCGTTTGGGACATTTGAGCGGGGCGGACCCGGGTACGTCACCACCTTGCCGGCTCCGGCAGTAAGTCTCTCCAGTTCGAGTGTGACATTTGCAAGCCAGTTTCTGAACGCTACCAGTGCGCCGCAGACGGTGACGCTGACGAACACCGGCAACGCGGTGCTGAACATCACGAGCGTTGCTGTTGCGGGAACAAACAGCGGGGACTTTTCGCAGACGAACAATTGCGGGAGTTCGGTGGCGGCGATTGGTGGAAATTGCAGCATCAACGTGACGTTTACGCCGACGGCGACCGGTACGCGAACCGCGTCGGTGATCGTCACCGACGACGCTGCGGGAAGTCCGCACACGATCACGCTGAGCGGGAGTGGGGCGGCGCCGATCGTCGGTTTGTCGTCCTCGAGCCTCGCGTTTGCGAACCAAACGTTGAATACCACCAGTGCGGCACAGACCGTGACGCTAACGAACACCGGCAACGCGGTGCTGAACATCACGAGCGTTGGCGTCACGGGCGCAAACAGCGGCGATTTTGCACAGACGAATACCTGCGGGAGTTCGGTGGCGGCAAATAATGGGAATTGCACCATCAGCGTAACGTTTGCGCCAACCGCGACAGGCGTAAGAACCGCAGCGGTCACCGTCATCGATGACGCCGCGGGCAGCCCGCATTCCATCAACCTCAGTGGCACGGGCGCGGGGATACCGGCAGTAACCTTCTCCAGCGCAGGCCTGACATTTGCGAGTCAAACGTTGAACACGGCCAGCGCGGCCCAGACGGTGACACTGTCCAATACTGGAAGCGGGGCACTGAACATCACCAGCATCGGCGTGACAGGCACAAACAGCGGGGACTTTGCGCAGACGAATAATTGCGGGAGCTCGGTAGCGGCGAACGGTGGAAATTGCAACATCAACGTGACGTTCACACCCACGGCGACGGGCACGCGCACAGCGTCGGTGACCATCACCGACGACGCAGCGGGAAGTCCGCACACGATCGCGCTCAGTGGAACTGGAGCGGTACCGCCGGCACCGATAGTCAGTCTGTCGTCATCGAGCTTGGCGTTTGCCAACCAGACGTTGAACACGACCAGCGCGGCCCAAACGGTGACGCTGACCAACACGGGCAATGCGGCGCTGAATATCATCAGCATCGGCGTGACAGGCGCAAACAGCGGGGACTTTGCGCAGACGAATAATTGCGGCAGTTCGGTGGCCGCGAACAATGGAAATTGCACCATCAACGTGACGTTCACGCCGACGGCGACAGGCGCGCGCGCGGCTGCGGTGACCATCACCGATAACGCCACGGGGAGCCCGCACACGATCACGCTAAGCGGAACGGGCGCGGGTGCTCCGGCACCGGGGGTGAGCTTCTCAGCGCAAGGACTGACTTATGCGAGTCAAACGTTGAACACGACCAGCGCGGCGCAGACGGTCACGCTTACGAATACGGGGAACGCAGCTTTGAGCATCGGTAGTCTCGGAATCACCGGAGCCAACAGCGGGGATTTTGCGCAGACGAATAATTGCGGCAGTTCGGTGGCGGCGAACAACGGGAATTGCACCATCAACGTGACGTTTACACCCACGGCGGCAGGAGCTCGCGGGGCTTCGGTAACCATCACAGACAACGCGGCGGGCAGTCCACACTCCTTCACGCTCAGCGGCACGGGCACAACGACACCAGCGCCGACCGCGAGCTTGTCGGCGTCGAGCCTCACCTTTGCGGGCCAGACCTTGAATACGACCAGCGGATCCCAATCGGTGACGCTGACCAACACCGGTAACGCAGCACTAACCATTACGAGCATCGGCGTCACGGGCGCAAATAGCGGCGACTTTGCGCAGACGAATAATTGCGGCAGCTCGGTGGGGGCGAACAACGGAAACTGCACCATCAACGTGACGTTCACACCGACGGCGGCAGGAGCGCGGGGAGCAGCGGTGACCATCACGGACAACGCGGCTGGAAGTCCGCAAACGGTGAGCCTGACCGGTACGGGATTGGCGCCGGGAACACCGGGGGCCAACCTCTCTCCAGCGTCGCTGACGTTCGCCAGCCAAACGATTAGCTCCACCAGCGCGGCGCAAACGGTGACCTTGTCGAATAGCGGTAGCGCGACACTTACCATTACCGGAATTGCGGCGAGTGGTGATTTTGGCCAAAGCAACAACTGCGGAAGTTCGTTAGCAGCCGGCGGAAATTGCAGCATCAGCGTGACGTTTACGCCGACGGCGGCAGGCACGCGGACGGGAACCTTGAGTGTTACCGACAATGCGTCCGGAAGCCCGCAGAGTGTGACCCTTACCGGCACCGGCGCAAACAGCACGGCCGATTTCTCACTCACCGCTACCGCAATCACGGGAACGGTGACCGCAGGCCAGCCGGCGACATTTAGTTTGACCGTGACACCATCGGGCGGATTCAATCAAGCAGTGAACTTGACCTGCAGCGGCGCGCCGCAAGGTGCCGCATGCATAATCTCGCCCAGCTCGGTGACGCCAAGCGGATCCGGTCCCATGACGACTACCATAATGGTGACCACAACAGCCAACGCAATGGTGGGTCCACAGCTGCGCGAATTTTTCCCCACCTCACGCGGGCAGATGGAACTAATGATGCTGGCGTTGCTGATGGCGATGCTGGCGATGCTCACGACTGTAGCTGCTATTGCGCGTAAGCGGGAGCAAACGAGACTGGTGTTAGCGTTTGCGATGGTGATGGTCTTGTTGGGATCCGGATGTCTGGGGGGCGCCAAGAATTCTCCTCCAGTCTTCTCAGGAACGCCAGCGGGCACTTACACCTTGACGGTAATGGGTGCGTCGGGAACAGGCTCGAACGCGTTGGTTCATACGGTAAAGGTAACCTTGGTCGTGAATTAGCAATTATTCTTGATCTGAATTCGTCATCTACTGCGAGATGGGCGCGTGCCCGCGGCACAATTGTCAATCCGACACGATGGGATTGGGGAGAGAGGCCAACCGGCTGTATGGAACCGTGGCGTTTTCCCAGATCGCAGGCGGCCTTACCTGCCGACTTAGTCCTTCAGCGATTTGGGATCGGACTGGTTTTTTGGCGACACCTTATCGAGTAACGCGACCAATTCACGGCCGGAGGCCGGTACGCTGACCTTGCCTTGGCGAACAATCTCCTTGGCGCTAAGACTGCGGCCATAGAGCTTGTTGTTCGCGCTGCCATCCGAACGGAGCGTGGAACCCTCGAGGGAGATCCCGGCGAAAAGTCCGCGAGAGCGGGAATAGCTGAGGATCTCCGCCTTCATAACGATGTCGGTATCCGCTGCCGCTGCTCGCCCCTTGGGACCGGCCGCAGCCGAGGCGTCGGCGCCGAGTTTCACTTTGCTTCGCAAGATTGAATTCGCGCCTTTGGCATTCATCACCAGCAACACGAAGTCAGTGTCCTGACCGCCCAACTGAAATCCAATATTTGCGCCCTCCAGAGCAAACAGCGCGGGAGCGCTCCATGGTCCGGTAAAGTGTTCACCGGTGCGACAGGTGATGGCACCCCGGCCGAAGTCACCGCCAACGCCGATCGCGAATTTCAAGACGGACGGAATTACAATCACGCATTCGGCCTTGTTCAGCAGTTCCTTGGGAAGCCCGTCGGGAATGTCCATAATTTCTTTAAACACCTGGCCGCAGGCTTCGAGGCGCTTTTGTTCCCGGGATCCATCCGCAGCAAAAACAGAACATACCAGGAAAAATACGACGGTAAGAGAAGAGGCTTTTCTTATGAAAGGTCGTTTGAACATGCGATCATTCTTCCCGCCTTCGCGGCAGATTACAACTGCTCTGGGCCGGACTTGTCCTAAGTGGAAATGGAAAGGCGCGGTGCGAAGAATGACCGCCGCGTCGCGCGCCACCCGCGAGCCCCAGGCCGCCATCCCATCTGGATAACATTGATGGAGAATCTGGCAATGATTCGCGGCTATTGTTCGCGCAGGGCGGCCATGGGATCGACGCGCGAGGCGCGGAGCGCGGGGATCACGCAGGCTGCGAGCGCGACGATAGCGAGGGTGAGGGCGACGCTGATAAATGTTGCGGGGTCGCGCACCTGTACACCGAACACCAAAGTCGAAATGGCGCGGCCCAGCACCAGGCTTCCCACCAGGCCGATGCCGATTCCAATCAGCGCGACCTTCATTCCTTCCACAACAATCAGGCGCAACACATTGCGGGGCGAAGCTCCAAGGGCCATGCGCACTCCAATTTCGCCGGTGCGCTGACTGACGAAATAGGCCAGAACGCCGTAAATGCCTATGGAGGCGATGAGCAAAGCTACGAAGGCGAATGCGCCCAGCAACACTGTATTCATGCGCGGCTGCGCGGTGCTATTCGAGAGCCACTGATCCATGGTCTTCTCATTGGCGAGTGCCAGCTCCGAATCGAGCTCGTGAACCTTTTGGCGAATTGCGGGGAGCAAGGATTCGGGCGAACTATCGGTGCGCACGACCACATCCATCAGAGGCCAGACGCGCGAGGCCAACGAGTAATAGAGCGCGGGCGATTCCTTAGTGAGGACAGTGCTGCGCACATCGCCGACGACGCCGACGACAGTGAAGGCAATGGCAGGCGCAGCAGAACGGCGCAGCGTTTGGCCGATGGGGTCGCCATCGCCCCAGAATTTCCTTGCGGTGGCCTGGCTGACGATGGTGACGGGCAGCGCGGTGGTATTGTCGGCGTCGGTGAAATCGCGGCCTTGCATGAGCGGAATCCCCATGGTCTTGAAATAACCGGGGCTGGCAATGCGCCAGTCAATGGGCACGAGCGTGGAAGGCGGCAACACGGACGGGCCAGTGGTGAGCATGGGATGGGTGCTGTAAGTGCCGGCGCCAAAGGGAATGCCGGATGACGTGGCGGCGCCACGAACCCCGGGGAGTGACTGCAAGGAATCGAGTACGGCGCGATAGAGCTGAGAAGCTTTGGTCGCCAGCGGATATTTTTGCGCGGGCGGCGAAAGCTGGAAGGTGATCAATCCGTGAGGGGCAAATCCTAGACGGACGCCCTGAAGATTGACAAGACTCCGAATGAAGAGTCCCGCTCCGATAAGCAAAACGGTTGCAAGGGCGAGTTCCGCCGCGGCAAGACCAGTGCGAAGCCGGACGGACATTCGAGAATTTGAACCACGGCCGCCGCTGCGGAGGATTACGTTGAGATCAACTCTCGCCGTACGCCACGCGGGCACGATTCCAAATAGCAATCCAGTGGTGATGGTTAACGCCAGTGCAAACCAGAGTACGTTGCCGTCCATTTCTACCGCGGGGACCGAGAGCGTGTTGGGCGGCAAAGAGTGGTTGATGATGCGTACGGCCCAAACCGCGCCAAGAAAACCAGTGGCCCCACCAGCAATCGAAAGCATCACGCTTTCGACCAGGAGCTGGCGGACAAGACGGCTGCGGCTCGCTCCAATGGCCGAGCGCACTGCCATTTCCCCCTGGCGAGCAGAGGCGCGCGCCAGCAGAAGGTTGGCGATGTTCGCGCAGGCAATCAGCAGAACGAATATGACCGAACCCAGAAGGGCTAGAAGCCCGGTTTTGAGTTCGGAGCTGACGAAGGAGTCAAACAAGGTGAAGATGCGAACTCCCCAATCGCGGATTTCTGGAAATTGCTGGCCCATGTGAGTGGAGACGATGTTCATTTCGGACTGCGCTTGTTCGGCGGAAACACCGGGCTTGAGGCGGCCATAAACCGCAATGGTGTGATTGAGGCGAATCTCTTTTGAAGGATCAATGGTCAGCGGAGTGTAAACGTCGCCGCCCGCGAGCAGGTTCAGGGCGGCGGGGGCGATCCCTACGATTGTGGTGGGTGCGCCATTAAGATTGACTGTCCGGCCGATGACTGCCGGGTCGGCGCCGAAGCGCCGATTCCAGAGACCTTCCCCGATCATGGCGACTGGTGGGCTATTGGGCTTTTCTTCATCGTCAGTGAAATCACGACCCAATAGCGGAGCAATGCCCATAAGGCGGGTGAGCGCCGGGCTGATGAGATTGCCGGAGAGCTGTTCGGGATCGCCCGTGCCGGTAAGCGTGAAGTTGTTGAATCCGACCGCGCCCAAGGCTTCAAAACTCTGCGATTGCTCGCGCCAGGAAAGGAAGTTCAGCACCGAGGCGCCGAAATTCGGGAGATTGAGCTTGTCGTTTTTTTCCGCGACCTGGACGAGGCGATTGGGGCTCCGGTAGGGCAAAGGACGGATCAACACGGAATTCACGACACTGAATATCGTGGTATTTGCCGCGATGGCCAGCATGACCGTGAGAACGACCGCGGCCGTGAACATGGGCGCGCGTCGCATGGTGCGGGCGGCGAATTTAATGTCGTTCAACAGCATGAGTATCCTCGATCATTTCAGGGCCATATGGGAGTCCCACACAAACCCTAAGATACTTCAGACGCACATGGGGATTGAAAAGTGACAGACGAGTTTTCGCGCGCAGGTCGCCGGGGCCGTCTTCAACGTCCACGAATTCTGTGGCTGGAAAGGCGTGTGATGGCGTTGTCGGCATTGTGAGAGACAGGATTCGCATAGGCGAATAGTAGGCCTTGGCTACATTGCCGGTTGTTCAGCCACTCCCAGTCCGCCAATTTGCTCTCCCCATTCCATTTTTGGGCAATGCGGGGATATAATGGCGCGCTCCCTCGAAGGAGGCCCCGTGCTCCGCTTGTCACGGAAGCCGCACCCAGAACGAACGGTGCGCCAGGACTGGCGCGCAGAGTTATCACCGGAAAAGACAATGGTGTATGAGTGTGTTCTCGCCGAAGTGCGGAATGCGCATGTGATGTATAGCGTGGCGCTGGACGAGGCGCTCACACTGCGCAAATGGGGCCGTCTGGAATTGGCTCTAGAGCAAATGAATGTTTCCGCTGATTTATGCGGGAGATTCTCCGCAGCTCAGGAGGGATTGCTCCTGGCAATGGAGCAGCACGCGCGGCATTTCGGCACACTGCCGGCGGTGAACCCGCTCGATCCGGAATTCTTTGAAGGAGAGACGGCGCGGAAAGCCGCGCGCACCAATTCCCTGCTCTCGAGAGTATTGTGGCGCCAACAGAATCGCTTCCTACACAAACTCCAAACCTTAGGCGAAATGACTTGCAATCTGGCGGCGGAAAATCGCCTGTGGGCCGACCACCTTGCCAGTGGAAGAGATCCTGCGAGCGGGCAGGCCTGGGAGCACCTTGGCACCCTGCAATTTGATCTTACGAGTTCACTGGGTGAAGCGACCGTGATCTTGAAATGCTTTTTCGTGCACCTGCCCGCGGAAGAAGTGGCCGCTTTTGGCGACCGACTGAAAGCGACGATCTCGGCCGCGCCTTCGATAGCCAATTCGCGCGTGGCTGAATTTAGGAAGCAGTAGGTATCATTTACCAGGGCGCCTTGCGCGCCGGCGCGATGCGGGATGGCTCCCGCCACAATACCGGCGATTTTGCCAGGACACCCAGTACAACTCAAAGGACGAGGACAGCATCCCAATCTCTGGATGCGTCCCGGCGGGACCGGTGGCCCGAACGAGACGAATCGAAACAGGTGAGCTCACGGAATCGGAGGCGATTCAAAGGGCTCAACAGGGAGACGCGGAGGCGTTTGAGTTCCTTTACCGGCGGCACAGCCGGCGCGTTTATGCCCTCTGCCTGCGCATGGTCGGGCGCACAGCAGAAGCGGAAGACCTCGCTCAGGAGGCTTTCCTCCAACTTTTCCGGAAGATTGCAACCTTTCGGGGAGAGTCAGCTTTCTCAACCTGGTTGCACCGCCTGACGGTCAATGTTGTGTTGATGAAGCTGCGCAAGAAAACGGTTGCGGAAACCTCGCTGGAGGAAGCGACCGAACCCGACGAGGAAACCGGCGGACCGCGAAGGGATTTCGGCGCACCCGACTCGTTGTTGGTCGGATCGGTGGACCGGATCAACCTGCAGCGCGCGGTGGAACAGTTGCCTCCGGGTTATCGCTCGGTGTTCGAGCTCCACGATATTCAGGGATACGAACACAACGAGATCGCGGAAATCATGGGCTGCTCGATCGGAAATTCAAAATCGCAGCTCCACAAAGCTCGAACGAGATTGCGCGAACTGCTCCATGAAGCTGCCCGGCAGCAGGCGCGGGATGACCGGCAGACGGCCAAGACTGAGGCCGCAGGGAATGAGGGATAGGAAATAGTTTTTGGCGCAGGACTGGAAAAAGCCAGGCAACTCGGTAGCATGAATTGGATTCGTAGAACGGTAGAAGAAGGGGTGTTATGCAGTGTCAGGAATTTGAAGCCGTCCTTGAACAGACCAGTGACCTGCCGTTAAGCGCAGAGGCCGCTGCTCATATCGCGCAGTGCTCCACTTGCCAGGCGCTGGCGGCCGACCTCAATAAGATTGTGTTGGCGGCGCGCGAACTGCGCGAGGCGGAACAGGAACCGCCGGCACGAGTGTGGGCCAGCTTGCGTTTGCAGCTTGAGATGGAAGGCATCATCCATGCGCCAGCGATTGTCAGGCCCTCTGCTGAACCAGGGGCCGGCTGGATCTCCGGAGTTGTGGCGTGGATGCGCCAGCCTGCGTTGGTTGCCTCTTACGCGGCATTTATGGTGCTGGCCGCGGGGTTGGCGTGGGAGCAGTCCACACCGGAAATGGAAATTCAGCCTCAACCACCCTCTGCGGCAACCCTGCAAACACGCAATAGCTTGAATACCTTGGAAGCGCAGACGCAAACCGATTTGCAATCCATGGATCCCGAGGTAAACGCAGCTGTTCAGCGCGACCTCAAGATCGTGAATAATTTTATCGCTGTGTGTGAAAAAGCGGTCCGTGATGAACCGCAAAATGACGCCGCGCGCCAGTATCTCTATGGGGCTTACCAGCAAAAGGCGGAGTTGCTGACTGCGGCGATGGATCACACCAGGACAGGGGAATAACGATGCGCTCCAACTCGACTCAATCAAGAACAAATCCATCCATGCGGATGGCGATTGCTGCGATGGGGCTTGCTGCTCTGGCGCTTCCGGCTTCGGCGCATCGCATCGAGAAACACTTCGCTGTGGAAGGCAAGCCGGTAGTTACGATCCACAACTCGAACGGGCGCATTCAAGTCAAGTCCTGGAATAAGCCCGAAGTAATGGTGGTTGGAGACCACGGCAGCAGCAGCGTTGAAGTGGAAACCGAACAGGCCGGATCGCGCATTGAAGTCAACACTCGCGTGCTGAACAGTTCGGCGCGTGGCAGTGATTTGCAAGCCGATTATCAAATTACCGTACCGGAGGAAACCCAGCTTACGGTCCGCACCGATATGGGCAGCATCGTTGTGGAAAGCGTTCACGGGGACCTCAGGTTTGAAACGCTGGCGGCCAATGTAAGCCTGCAGGACACGGGCGGGGTTATCTTCGTGAGGACGGGCGACGGGTCCATCGTATGCGCGCGTTGCGACGGCCGGTTGGATGCGATATCGGTCAGCGGCAACGTGCAATTGTTGCAGCCCATCATGGATCAAATCACCGTTCACACCACCGCTGGCAACATCCTTTTTGACGGTGATTTCCTCCGTCACGGAACCTACAATCTGAAGAGCGACACCGGCAGCACTGACGTGCATTTCGGCAGCGCGAGTTCATTCGACCTGACTGCCCGCTCCGAGCATGGGACCGTGGTGAATGAGGCAAATCTGCAGCCCGACAAACACGGCAAAAAGCTGAATCTTCCACGTGGCACGAATGCGTTGCTGGGTACGGTGGGCAGTGGCAACGCCAAAGTAGAGCTCTATTCCTTCAGTGGTACAATCAAAATCCTGAGGCGGGAACAGTAATTCAAGCTAGTTCCCGCTCCTCTCATTCAAAATGCACCCGGCTGGATCACGTCTGCCATTGAAATTGGTTTGCCTGACTGGATTTATGGGCTGCGGCAAGACCACCACGGGACGGCTGCTCGCGAAGCAGCTTGGCTGGCGGTTCGTGGACATCGACGAAAACATCGAAAACCAAGCCGGTCTAGGCATCAGCCAAATATTTGACCGCCTCGGCGAGGCCGCATTCCGCGACCTCGAACGCGCGGAACTTGCGCGTGCGCTGGGCGAAGCTTCCGCATCCGTGGTGCCCACAGTGCTCGCGCTGGGCGGCGGCACATTTGCACAACCTGCCAACATGGAGATGCTACGCGCAGCGTGCGGTTCTGCGGGCGGGCCGCGCGTCGGTTGCACGGTGTGGCTCGACTGTCCAGTGGAACTGCTGCTTTCCCGCTGCGTGATGATGGACGACCGCCCGTTGTTCCGCGACGAAACAAGTTTTCGTGACCTCTACGATGAACGGTTGCCTTTTTATCGCCAGGCGGATCTGCGGGTGGAAGGGGGCGGTTCGCCCCGCCAAGTGGTGGAGCATATTCTGGCATCGGAAGTATTCGGCAGGCGTGGATCGCCGAGCATGGGCGCAGGTGCAGGAGACTTCGCGGGGGAAGTGCGCCCTCAATCTAAGTGAAACAATGAAATGGATGGTGCGGAGATGAAAACTTGCCGGAGCGGAGCGGTTATATCGGTATTCGCGGTCGTTGCCTTTGCCTCCGCCGCGTTGAGTGTGCCATTGCCCGCGCCAGCGGCGGCCACACTTTCAGAAGACAAGGGAAAACTTGTAATCACGGTGGACGGACAGTCCGTGGGCACCGAGGAATTTTCTATCACGCGGGACGGCAGCGATTGGGTGGCGCACGGGACCACCGATATCCACGCTGGGAAGGAAATCGCGCGAGTGAACGGCGAGCTGCGTTTGAACTCCGCGGGTGAGCCATTGCGCTATGTGTGGTCCACTGCGGGGAACAAAAAGGCTACGTCCACAACCGTCTTTGAGGGATTGACCGCCAAGATTACTCTGGATCTGGGTGATGGCAAGCCTATCAATCAGGACTTTCGTTTCGCTTCACCGGTGGTGATCCTCGATAACAATTTGTATCACCAGTATGAAGTCCTGGCGCGCGTTTACAATTGGACCGCCGGTGGCCCGCAGAATTTCGCCGTTTTGATCCCGCAGGAGCAATCGCCCGGCAACATCACGGTGGAGTCGTTTGGCAGCGCAAGTCTGGAAGGCGCGAAGTACAGCCAGCTTGTGGTCCGCACCGAAGACCTACAGGTAAATGTTTACGTGGATGCTTCGCACCGGTTGATGCGTCTGGTCGTACCGTCATCCAAAGCGGAAGTCCGCAGGCAGTAAGGTTCTCTCCGCAGCAGAAAATAATTTGCGGGAAAGTATCAGTGAACTGTTACTGGCTCTTTGTGGGCAGTCAGGTCCACGTTTCTCCAGTCGCCCCGGATGATGGCCGCGCGAATCTTGGCCGCGGACCAACCCTTGTGAGTTTGCTCATAGGCGAAAATTCCCTCCGCCATACAAGTGTTGCAGATGCTGGCGTGAAGGGTCGCGAAACAATCATATAAACTGTGGTGTCCGTCATTCAGGTCGCAGGAGCAATAGCAGGGCTGCTGGTACAGAACATTTTTGACTTTGGCGGCCATGGCGTAAGAATTCTGAACAATTGGGTCTTTGAACTGTACCGGGTCAAGCGTAGGGCCAAGCTCCTCCTTTGGAGGAGCGGCGTGGAATGCAGGAACTCTTTGCGCTGGATCACCTTTCGGAAATTGGCCGGCGGTGGTCTGCTTCCCATTTCTCGCGGGGGAATTTGCGGGGGAAGTGGCCGACAGAAGCCCCACGCTTGCTGCCGCAGTTAAGAAAACGACTCCGCTGGCAGTAATCAATTTCAAATTAATTCCCATGGCAGTCCCTCCAAAATCGGGTTCGGAGAAAACGAAAGGCCCGACGCCATTTTACCGCTTGTCGCGACGCCGGGCCAACTTCAGTTTCACGGATTTAGCTATGCGGGCCGGGTGCGCGGGCGTGGCGTGGCCGGCTTGGGTTGATCGGGCTCAACAGTGAGAGTTGTTTCCGCACCTTTGCGAATTACCGTGACCTGTACGGTCTTCGCGTCACGCTTCTCGCGCAGCTTGGACTGCATTTCGCCCAGAGTCCTCACGCGGTCGCCATCGACCTTGGTGATAACGTCGCCTGCTTTCATCCCAGCCTTCTCCGCCGGCGTTCCGGACAGAACTTCAGTCACCAGCAAGCCTTCGCCATCCGGCGCCCCGAAGTAGTTGCCAAGCTGTCCGTTCAAGTTTTCCGTGTGAATGCCGATGGTGGGGTTTCTTCCCATCACGAACAGGCCATTTCCATTACCCGAGCCAAACCCCTGGCCGAATCCCCAGTTTCCATCGGGCATGGCGAACGAGAACGCTCGCGGTGTGGGCGCCGGAGTGGGGCCATCCCATTTCCTTGTGTCGAGTTCAAAATCTCGGATCATGGGTGCCACGTTTACCCTGACACGATTGTCAAATTGGTCGCTCACCGAACCCAGCGTGACATTTAACGATTGCGAGCGCCCGTCGCGCCAAACCGTAAGGGATATGCTGTGTCCCGGAGCTGTTTCGCGCACAACCCTCCGGAACTGCACAACTCCTTCAATATGTTGCCCATTGAATTCCGTGATCACGTCACCGGATTTCAAGCCGGCCTTCTCTGCCGGGCTATCCTTTTCCACGTCGCTGATGTAAACGCCGAGCGGGGAGGAAAGCTTCAATTCCTTGGCGCGGTCGGCCGAAACATCGTCGGGCGTCACGCCCAGCCAACCCGCGTCGTCCATGGGTGGAAACTCTTCGCCGTTGATGAGCACATGGGGCTGCACAGCTTCTTGCGCGAGGACGGCTGCCTGATCTTGCAGAACTCTTGAATTGGCAAGAGCAGCCTGCATTCGCTCCGAAATGCGTTCGGTAACCTGATCATTCACGGCCGCTGTTGCCTGCGCCACGGTGGCGGCCAACTGCGCGCGTGTCGCCGCCAAGCCATCATAGTAACCAGCCAACGCGACCTGCTTGGCAAGCGTTGCTGCCAACGTATCGCATTGTGAATTCTTATCCTTGTCCTGAGCGGGGACTGTACCCGCGAATGGCCCGAATGCGAGCGCTAATGCCGCGGCAATTCCCAATGCCAAAATTGTTCTGCTTCTCATGATTCTGCCTCCTGCCTGGTTCGACGTCTTGCCTGCGGCTCGGTGAGCATTCATTTTTGCGCCGAATAACGCCAGGCTAAATCGTAGATCTCCAGACCGCGATTTGAATCGCGCCATTCACCGTACGGATTCGCAATGGCGCGCCGCCGGCTCCCATTTTTCCGCGGAAGCTGCCGTGGCCGAAGGCGCCATTCAGCAGGACCGGCTCTTCCGTGCGAATCACTCCGTTCAGGCTTTGCGCATCTATTTCCGCGCCCGCATTGGGAGGCAACGCCATTAATATGGAGCCGTTCATCGTTTCCAGCGCGAGCGGCATGGCATCCAGCGCCCTGAGTTCTTCGTGGATGCCGCCGTTAGTGGTGCGGGCGTTGAATCCACCCGCGCAATCGTAAACATCCACGTCGCCATTCACCGTGTGCAGGTGTCCGCCGCCATCCACATCGGTGACGCGCACGTTTCCGTTTACAGTGGTAATGTTTTCAAGCATCACTCGGCGGGGCACCTGGATCTTGTACTCCACGGTCACGTCCACTCCCTCGTCCGAGGGGTACCGCGTAGCCACTTCCACCCTTCCAGAGGCGGACTTCACTTCGATGGTTACGAGTTCCAGGTCGGCGACGCTGCGCCGCGCGCTTTTCACCGCGTGAATCTGCACTTCCGGACGATCCCACGCGCGCACTTCCACAGACCCATTTACATTCTGTAGAATCAGCGCGCCGCCCGCTACAAGCGGCACCGTTTTGTCATAGACCTGATCGTAAGCGCTCACCGGCGCGCTTCCAATCAACGCTGCCACAAACAGAATTGCCCCCGTCAACCACTTTTTCATCTCACACCCCCGCGGATGAAGTTGAGCCTTCTCGACCTATTGCAAACGGAATTCCAGATTTACCGTGGTCAACACCGGCACGGCCTTGCCATCCAAAAGGTACGCACGATATCGCCATTGGCGAACCGCGCTTACGGCGGCTTGCAGCAATGACTGCTCACCGCTCAAGACATCCACTCGGTCCACTTCGCCGCCCCTGCCAATTAACACGCGCAGGGAAACTGTTCCGGCAATTCCCGCCTGGCGCGCCACATCGGGATAGACAGGAGGCACTCCGTGAATCAGCCGCTTCTGTTGCTCCTCCGCATCCACGGGCACGCCGCCGAACCATAACTGGCCCAGCTTCATCCACAAAACCTCCGTTTCCGGAGGAGCGGGAGGCGCTGCTCGCGGGATCGGTGGAGAGGTAGGTGAGTTTCCCGCTGGCGTTGCTTTCGGCGTAGGATCCGTTTTCTCAAAAAAAATATCCTTCCCGGATCGCTGCGCGTCCTCATAAGCCTGCTGTGCTTGTTGCAACTGCTTGGTCATTTCATCGGTGCTTTGATTCAAACTCTGTTGAACCAGTGTCTGAAACAGACGCTGGTCCATCTGGATTTCCTGTTTAATGTGTTCCGTCATCAATTGCTGCTGACGAAGATGTGTGTCATCCACGAACCGCAACTGAATGTTGCCATCCAGCGAGCGCAGGTGCAGCACTCCCCCGCCGCCGTTGAGGGGGCATTCGCCGTGTTCCTGTTTTCCTGCGTCGCTGGCGACGTAGGAGACTTTCATTGGCATCGCGGGATCCGTGACGATGTGGTGGCCCGCGCCGCTGTCAATCGTGGCCTGAACGGTGAGGTGCAAATCGCGGGGCAAGTAAACAATGATGTCTCCCTGGCCGGATTCGAGTTGCGACCCGGTGGCAAATTTCAATGAAGGTGAAAGCCAGGCAGTGATCGAACCGGTACCCGTGGTGGTGGCATGCACCGAGTTTTCAACACTCGTCAGGAAAATGCTGCCGCCAGTGCTGTCCAATTGCGTTGGCCCGGTCACGTGCAAAACGCGGATGCCGCCGCCGGCCGCCTTCGCTTGAATTGCGCCCGCCGCTTCTCCGAAACTGATTTGCCCGCCTCCGGACGAGGCCGTAACGCGCGAACCAGCCCTTACCACGGTAATGTTTCCGCCGCCCGTTTCCAATTGGGCTACTCCGCCGATCCTTCCGGCGTGGATGTGCCCCCCGCCCGTGGTCAGCAACGCGTCTCCCATCACATTTCCTGCGGTGATATGGCCACCAACGGTGACAGCTCGCAAATCACCGGACACATTGCCCACACTGATGTGACCGCCGCCCAGGCTTTCGAGCCGGGCGGCAGGCGATCCCGTTATGCGATTCGCACTACCAACTTGCCCGGCGGTGATGTTGCCAGCGTTGGTAACCAGGTTCACGCGCCCGTCAAGGTCATCCACCTGGATATTGCCCGCCTGCGTGGTGACATCCAAGTTGTAGTTCCGAGGCACGTGGAGTTCGTAAGAGACCCAAAGCCGGTCGCGGATCTCGCGTCGTGCCACTTCGCCCTGAATGGCCACTCCGCTGGGAACATCATGCGAGTGGACCAGGAATTCATTGATGATTTGTCGCGCCTCGACGCCGGTGTCTTCCGTCTCAATCCTTACGCGAAATCGAACTTCGCCCACCGCATCGGTGAAAACGCGCACGCCGCCCATATCCGTTTCCAAGTGAAGCCGTAACCCATCTTTGGTCGGAAACGATCCGTTTTTCTCCTGGAATACCTGATTCCTTCGCGCGCGGGGAGCCAGAGCAGGTATGCCAGGTCGCGGAGCCGGTCCCCGCACAGCAGCCCGTGGAGTAGGACCTTGTTGCGTTGGCGGCGGCGTAGGATTCTGGGCGACTACTGGCGCTGTTGTGGCTTGCGGTGGCGCCTGCCATGGTGATTGGGCCTGCACGCAAACTCCCGCGCTTCCGGCCAGCGTCAGTCCCAGCAAAATGGTTCGCAAATGGATTCGGGTAAACAAAATATTCTCTGCCACCTGAAATGGTATTTCGCGACGCCGCGCCGATTTACCGAAGCGGGCCAGCGCTGACCTGGCGAACCGCGGCCGCGGCTTGCAGCCGGATGTAATTGTTCGGGTCATGCTCGCTCAAGTCCCGGAGAACGCGTGCGACGCGGGGATCGCCGGCCGTGTTTCCGGATTCAAAAGTGGCGCGCAATTCGTTAACCGCCTCAATGCGCACGCCCGGATTCGAGTCATGCACCAACGCGTCGAGCAGCGCGTCGCGCACCGTCACATCCTGTTCAAATCCGTGCAGCGATTCGAGCGCTCTAAGCCGCACGCCGGGATTAGGGTCGTGCCGCGAGGCCTCGCACAACAACCGGCGCACGTCTGAGTCCGCCGTGCGCACGCGCAAAACTTCCACTGAATCTTGCCGGACATCGGAATCAAATCGCTGGCCGTTCTGAAGTATGAATGTCAGCACGCGTTTCACATCGGCGTCGTCCGGGCCCCCAGCAAGCACGACTGGTTTCATCGCACGCATCTGCACTTCAATGTTGGGTGTGCCCGTTCCGGCGTCGGGAACCATATAAATCCCGGAAACCGACATGTTCTGCAACTCTTGATCGGGGATCCTTGGCGCAGCAGAGACCGTCATGTTGGGCACAAATCCGGCCGTTGCGGTGCCGTTGCTGGAAATTGTGGGAAGTGCCCTCCCCATTCCAAGGCCCAACAATACAAACAGCGCCGCTCCCATGGCGGGATGCAGCGTCAACTCCAACCGGCACCAACCGAAAAACTGCGCCAGCAATCCTCGCGAGCCGAACCCCAGTCGCGCAGCCACCACATGATCGTTTGAATCATCCAGCGCTTCCGCCAATTCGCTGCGGCACTGCTCGAGCAATGCTCCCGCGGGATCGAGTCCATCTGCCGGTTGCGCCAGAGTCGCCAGCAACTGTCGCAATCGCAACTCGGCCGAAAGCGCCGCGGCGCATTCCAAGCAAGCGCCCACGTGCCGCTCTACAATTTCACTCTCTTCCGGGCTGGCTTCTTCGCAGGCGTAAAGCGTCAGCAGCCGCGCAATTGCGGAACACTCGTGGACGCGCTTCAATTCCGCGGTCACAGCAGCCCCTCCAATTGCACGCGCAGCTTCCTCGTTGCGCGGAATAATGAATTCTTCACGGTCTCTTCGGTGGTCCCCAGCAGCTCGCCGATCGCGCGAAGCTTCAATCCCTGGTGATGCTTCATCTCAAATATCACGCGCTCGCGCGGAGAGAGCCTGCCCATCGCCGCTGCAATCTTCTTCCCAATTTCGCGCCCCATCACGTGCCGCTCAGGATCCGCGCCGGGCCGCGATTCGCGTTGACGTTCAAAGAAATCCTGCGGCACATCGCCTTCTCCGGGCAATTCTGGAGCCTGGTCTTCGGGGCGGCTGTTTCTGCGGCGCATCTGGTCCAGACAAACGTTGGTGACGATGCGGTAGAGCCAGGTATAAAAACTGCATTCAAATCGGAACCGGTGGAGATTTTTGTAGGCCTTCAGGAACGCTTCCTGGTAAACATCGCGGGCGTCTTCGGTGCGGCGCGTTAAATTCAGGGCCAACCGTAACACGTCGCGGTCATATCGGTGGACCAATTCCTCAAACGCGGCATGGTTCCCCGATTGGGCGCGCTCCACCAGCGCCTTTTCGTCGAGGCGTGCGCTGAGCCGACCTGCGCGCTCTTCGGCACCGCTTGCGATACGGTCCCCCGGCAACGCGATAGCTAGTCCAGTGAGCGGCATCCCACTTAGTATAGACGCTGCGAGAAGGGAAATGTGAGCATCCGAAGTTCGCGCTGGACAAATGTGGGATGCGGCCTGTTCCGGAAGAGAGGTCTGCATAACTATAGGTATATCAATGACTTACATCCCACCGCCGGGATTGCCTGCCCCCAATTTGCTCTTCGACTCTCGATAAAAACTCAGCGTTGAATCTCCCTGCTTCAAGATGCGAGTCCTCCGGAATCTTGCAATCGTTTCGGGTAAGGCAACGCGAGTTGAGTGTTCGATTACTATCGTGGAATTTTCCGCCAACAATTTGCCGGCTGATTCTGGGGCAGTCGCGCGCTCCAGAGCTTTCACGCACATACCCACCTCGGCGTAGGGGGGATCGGCGAACAGAAAATCTACGCGCACATTTTGGCTTGCCAACCGCAGCAATCCTTTGCCCGCGTTGGTCGTCAGGATTTCCGTCTCGTCGGTTCCATCGCTCATCGAAGTTCCCGGTTCGATACCGAGTGACTTCAAATTGGCGAAAATCAATCCGGCAGTTTGGGGATGTTTTTCAATAAAGATCACTCGCTGCGCGCCACGGCTGAGCGCCTCAATCCCCACAGCCCCGGTGCCCGCAAAGCAATCCACAAACACTGAGCCTTCCACATTCGCGCCCAAAACATTGAAAAGCGTTTCGCGTAAGCGGTCGCTGGTCGGCCGCAAATCCAGATTGCCCACCGATTTCAAATGGCGACTGCGGAATTTTCCCGCGACGATTCGCATGGGTCTCCGTCACCCCACGTGCGCGAGCTGATATCTGCGCCGCCACACCGGGCCAAGATCTCCAAGCAATTGTTCAAGTTCCTGCTGCGCCACCGGATTGTCCACCATCGCAAAAGCTTCGAGTCGCGCCAACTCCAGTATCTGCCTATCGCGGAGCGGATTGGCGATGTGGAACCCCAGCAGACCATGTTGCCGCGTGCCGAAGAATTCTCCCGGCCCGCGCAATTTCAAATCCACTTCGGCAATCTCAAATCCATTCGATGTCCGCGCCATGGTCTCCAGCCGTTCGCGTCCTTCGCCCGTGAAATTCTGGGGCGCCACCAGAATGCAAACAGATTTCTCGCTCCCGCGCCCAATGCGACCGCGAAGCTGGTGTAACTGCGCCAAGCCAAAACGATCCGCGTGCTCGATGACCATCACCGTGGCATTGGCCACGTCCACACCCACTTCAATCACGGTGGTGGAAACCAATATCTGAATCTGCCCGCGCCGGAATTTTTCCATCACCGCTTCCTTTTCTTCACTACGCATCCGCCCGTGGAGCAACGCGACTTTCAGCGTCGGGAAGACTTCGTGCGACAACCTCTCGTATTCGGTGATTGCCGCCTTTAGCTCCGCCTTCGATTCTTCAATCACGGGATATACGACGTAAGCCTGCCGCCCGTGCGCGATCTCTTTCCGAATCGTCTCCCACACTCCCGGCATCTTCGCCTCGACTACAAGCCGTGTCTCAATAGGAGTACGTCCCGGCGGCATCTCGTCAATCACCGACGTATCCAAATCTCCAAACAGCGTCAGCGCCAGCGTCCGCGGAATGGGCGTCGCCGTCATCACCAGCACATCGGGCATTTTCCCTTTGTCCATAAGCTGTTTCCGCTGCATCACGCCGAAGCGGTGCTGTTCATCCACAATCACCAGCCCCAGCCGCTTAAAATCAACTCCCTCCTCAATCAGTGCGTGCGTACCGGTCACAAACTGGGCTTCTCCCGACCGGATGCGCGCGAGCGCCGCGCGTTTCTCAGCGGTCTTCAACCCGCTTACCAGCAATTCCACAACGTAGCGGTTCTTCTGGAATATCCTCCGCGCCGAGAGAAAATGCTGCACCGCGAGGATTTCCGTCGGTGCCATCAGCGCCACTTGATACCCATTTTCGATCGCAATCGCCGCGGCTTCCAGCGCCACAATCGTTTTCCCGCTGCCCACATCCCCCTCGAGCAAGCGGTTCATCGGCGCGGGCTTCTCCAGGTCGGCCGCAATTTCGCCCAGCACGCGCTTCTGCGCCTCTGTCGGCTTGAATGGCAGGATGCGCTTCACCGCCTCCCGAACGGCCGGCTCGCGCACGCGGAACGCAATCCCCGGTTTCTGGCGCAAATTCTTCCGCCGCATTGCCAGGCTCAGCTCGTAGAAAAAGAACTCCTCAAATATCAACCGCAGGTGCGCTGCGGAGCGGAAGGAATTGAGTTTTTCGATGCTTTCGGTCTGCGGCGGGAAATGGACGTAGAGCAGCGCCTCGCGCCGCGTGGGAAATTGATTTCGCCTGCGAATATCCTCGGGAATCCGGTCAGGCATGTCCGGCGGCAGCGCCGCGAGCGCCTGATGAACCACGCGCCGCAACATCCGCGAACTCAGTGTGCCGATCGCTTCATAAATCGGAACGATTCGCCCGACTTCTGTGGAATCCCCCGGCTCCGGCCCCAGCGTTTCCACCTGCGGATTGATCATCTCCATTCGCACCGGACGGAGCGGATCGTAGTCTACTTTGCCATGCAAAATAAGCTCCTGCCCGACCTTGAACCGTCCCTCCAGATATCCGCTGTGAAAAAAACGGCAGTGCAGCCGGCCCGTACCGTCACCCACGATCAAGTAATAGACACTGTTGCGCGACCGCCTGTAGCGCAACGTTTGTCCCTCCACTACCGCCACGCGCAGCGTATACGTCTGCCCCGCAATCAATTCTTTAATCGTAGAAAAGTGTGTCCGGTCTTCGTAGCGAAACGGCAGGTAGCCAATCAAATCCTCTACGGTAGTAATCCCCCGCTTGGCCAGCGCTTCCGCGCGCTGGGGCCCCACGCCCTTCAGGAATTTCACTTCATCGCCAAGCGAAATCATGCGCCCCTTTTATATCATCCTCCTTGGAGCGCCGGGTCCGGCGCGGACAGTCCTCCTTCGTTTCCACTCATTTTTTCATTGAACGGGCCTATTGCACCCACGCCTACTCTGCCTCATACATTGCTTGCGCCCGCCGCGCGGCTCTGGCTAGATAGAAAACAGCGTGCACACGCGCGCCTCGGAGGAATCGTTGTCAGAATCGCCTGCCCAGTCTACCCGCAGCCCTCGCCTCGAGCGCCTGAGCGGGAAGGATCTCCGCGTTCTGCTCGTCTGGATTCTGGTTGGGTTTTTGGGCGCAGGCGTGGCCTGGCGATATTTCTTCCAGGCCTTCCCCGAAGCCTCCGTTAACTTCCAAATTTCGCGCGACGAAGCCTTGAGCCGCGCGCGTCAATTCACTTCCAATCAGGGAGTATCGCTTCAGGGATACATGTCCACGATCGTTTTCAGCGTGGACGATAACACCAAGACTTACCTCGAGCGAACGGTAGGTCTCGAACGCGCCAACGAATTGATGTCCCACGGAATAAATGCCTGGCATTGGGATATCCGCTTCTTCCGTCCTCAACAAAAGGAAGAGTTCAGCGCGCAAGTCAGCCCCGAGGGCCAAATCGTCGGCTATCAACACGTCATTGAGGAAGCCCGTCCTGGCGCACATCTCGAACGAGACGCCGCCCGCAATATTGCGGAGCAATTCCTCCACGATCAATACCGGCCCGATCTCACCAGCTATGATTTTCTTCCGGAAGAGGCCAACTCGTCCGAACGGCCCAATCGCCGAGACTGGAGTTTCACCTGGCAGCTTCGCGGCTTCCGTGCTTCTGACGGCCCGGACGCCGCGCCATATCGTCTGCGCGTCTCTTTGCAAGGAGATCAAGTCGGTGGCGCCAATGAATTCCTGAAAATCCCCGACGCGTGGATTCGTGACTACGGTCGCATGCGTTCAGCCAACGATTTCCTTACACAGGTTGCCGTGCTTCCCTACTTGGCTCTCATCGGCGCAGCTTTCTGGTTTATCTACGAGCTGAGCCGCCGCAATCAACTCCGCTGGGGGGTCGCCGTCAAACTCGGCCTGTTCTTCACGGTACTGTGGCTCGCGCTGTCCATGAACGACTGGTCCTCTACTCGCGCCGCATACGAGACCGACGCTTCCTATTCCGCATTCGTATATGAACAGATTGCCGTGGCCATCGGCCTGGCCATTCTGCAGGCCATCCTGGTCACCATTGCATTTGCGCCCGGCGAACCGCTTTACCGCGAGAGCCAGCCGCTGCGCCTGAAATTAATTACGGTTCTCAAGCTGCCCGCGGTGCGCTCCAAGGAATTCTTCAATTCTTGCGTCATCGGTCTTTCCTTCGCCGCTGCGCACATAGGGTACGTAGTAGTGTTTTATCTCGTGGGGAGACACTTTGGGGTTTGGGCGCCCCAAGACATCAATTTCGACCCCTCCACAAGTTCACCGCTGCCCTGGCTGGGGGCACTGACCATTGGCCTTTACGCCGCGGCGAGTGAAGAGTTTCTCTTCCGCATGTTTGCCATTCCATTTTTCAAGCGAATTACTAAATCCAGAATCATTGCCGTCATACTTCCCGCCTTCATGTGGAGTTTCCTGCACTCCAACTATCCGCAGGAACCTCCCTACATTCGCGGAATCGAGATTGGTCTGATCGGCATTGTGGCCGGCCTGGTCATGCTGCGCTGGGGAATCCTGACCACGCTCATCTGGCATTACACCGTGGACGCCACGCTCGGCAGCCTGTTGCTCATGCGATCGGCAAACCCCTATCTGCGGATTTCCGGCGCGGTCGTCTCTGCGGCGGCCGCAATCCCGCTGCTGTATTGCGCGGTGATGTATTGGAAGCGCGGGGGCTTCGAGGCGCGCGAGGATTTGCTAAATCGCGCGGAACCGCTGACCAAATCCGCAACGGAAAGCGTATCAGCTGACGCGAGTTCGTCCGCGGCACAGGTCGCGGTTTCCCGTTCGGGCTTCTATGAGGCCATGCCCTCCCGCGCGATGTGGACGCTGATTCTTTGCGGCGTTTTGGGAGCAGCGCTGGTTGCCACCACCCATTCCAGAGCCATCGGCGATTTCCTGCGCGTGTCCATGGACGCCCGGCAGGTCGCTGCCAAAGCGGACGATGAATTGCGATCCCATCATGTGGACGTTTCGCGCTTTCACCGCGCCGTAATTTTCATAACCAATTACGATCCGCTGGCCAACGAATTCCTCAGGCGCAAGGTAGGAATCGAAGGAACCAACGAAATCTATGAACATCAAGTGCCCGGCGCTTTCTGGCGTGTCCGATATTTCCGCGATTCGGAAAAGGAAGAGTACGCCGTGCTTTTCCGCGCCGATGGTGAGTTGCATTCCGTCTGGCACACGCTTGAGGAAAATGCCCCGGGCCCAACCCTGACCAAAGAGGAAGCTCTGGCGCGCGCCGAAGCCTGGCTCCGCGAAAATAAGCATATGGATCTGGCCGCTTGGCGGCTGGTAGATTCAAAGTCGGATGCCCGCCCAAAACGCACCGATCACCTTTTTGGATGGGACCGGATCGTGCCTCTTGCGGGCGGCCCGAATCCGCAGGACGCCGCCCTCGCGCACGTCGAGCTGCGCATTCAGGGCGATGAACCGTCAACCTACAGGATTTACGTCAAATTGCCAGAGGAGTGGATTCGCCGGCAGCAACAGCAAACTCTCCCGAAAATCATCCAGTTGACCTTGTATTGGGTTCTGGCTGGCACGCTGGCCGTCACCATGCTCGTCATTTATTTCCGGAATTTGAAGTCGCACGCCGCCGCCTCGATTCCCTGGAGAACGCTCGCAGGCTGGGCGCTTTGGGGCTTGGCAGCCGTCGTCGTGGCCCAAGTCACAAACCTCCCCTTTTCTTTTCATGCCTACGTGACGCAGGTACCGCTCAAGATTTTTTACGCCACGTTGGGGATAGGTTTCGTGCTGGCCGCGGTGGTGGTCTTTACTTGCATCGCGTTCCTCTTCGGTCTGGCGTGGTTCTTCTGGGCGCAAGCCGGTCAGGAGAATCACCTTCCCCGCTGGCTGGGAATGCCCGCAAGCTACTATCGCGACGCTTTGTTGGTCGCGATCGCCGGGACCGCGGCGGTTGCCGGTTTTGAGAGATTAGCTTCGCTGCTCACGCAAATCTGGCCAACATTGCATGAAAGCACGGGGGTTGCGGTTTCTTCAGGATTCGACTCGCTCTCCCCGGCCATGCAGGCCATCGCCAGCTCCATCTATGACTCGCTGATTTTTTACGTGGCGGCCATCGCTGCTTTCTCCGGATTCGTTGCCGTGCGCATGAAAGGTGTGTGGTTGCGCGCGCTTCTGGTAGTCGTGGCGGCGGTTGCCTTGATCAATGGCTGGGGCAGCGCGGGTGATTTCACGCAACAATTTCTGATTGAATTCGCGGCTATTACGCTGGTTTGGTGGGGTGTTTCAACGATCGTTCGTTTTAATCTGCTCGGTTATTTTCTGCTCGGGGCCAGCTTGATGTTGTTTAACGAGGGGACTTTGCTGCTGCGGCAGCCGAATGCCTACCTGCATCACAATGGGATCATCGTCCTTAGCGCGCTCGTGATGCTGTTGTTGTGGCCGGTAATAACATGGCACCGGTCTTCCACCGCCAGCGCGCCAACCCCGAACCATCAACTTTAGATCCTGCTTCTACCAAACGCATTCACTTTGCGCCCAAAGCCTCCTTCAATTTCTGGTAAGTCGTCTCCAAATCCTCCGGCTCCATCCGTGTTTCACAGACTGTGGTCATGAAATTCGCATCGCCGATCCATCGTGGCAGCAGATGCATATGCACGTGGTCTGTAATTCCCGCCCCCGCGCAATGCCCCAGGTTCATCCCCAGGTTGAATCCGCCCGGCTTATACACGGAAGCGAGCGCGCCCTGCACCCGCTGAGTGATGGTCATCATTTCGGCCAGCGTTTCTGGAGGGACGGCCCCAAGATCTCCGCCATGCTTATAGGGCACGATCATCACATGGCCCGATGTGTATGGGAACGCATTGAGAATAACGAAGTTCAGTTCGCCGCGAAGAACAATGTGCGCCTTTTCATCCCCTATTTTCAGTGCTTCGCAAAAAATGCAGCGATCGTCCTTGCCGGCGCTGGCAATGTATTTGTAGCGCCAGGGCGTCCAGAGAAAGTCCATCGGCGGGGATCAGCTCTGCGGGGAATTTCCAGCGGGCGCGGCGGACGAAGTTTGCGCGCCGGGTTTGGCCCCGCCGTCGTTAACGAAATCCTTCAGTTCCTTGCTGGGCTTAAAAAATGGAATTCGCTTGGGAGGCACTTCCACTTTCGCTCCGGTCTTTGGGTTGCGTCCGACCCTTCCGCGGCGTTGCCGCGTTCGGAAGCTTCCAAATCCCCGGATTTCGATTTTGTCGCCGCCCTGTAGCGCCTGAATCACGCTGTCGAAAATTGTCTCGACAATGATTTCGGCTTCCTTGCGAGGAAGTGCGGCGGTCTTGATCACCTCTTCTACGAGATCCGCCTTCGTTATGGTTGCTTCAGTTATCGACATTGAGATTTCGCTCCGCAAAAAACTCCCGCTGGAAATGGCGTGCGGTACGCCACGGCCTCTGCCGGGCATTCCTGCGCTGTTTCCATATCATCAAATGGCTCTGGAAGGAAACTTTTTCTGAATGGACGGGGAGGACGTCCGGCCATTCCCCCTTAGAGCGCCTTACCCTTCGACGCCATCATATCGCCGATTGTTGCAGTGGGAGACGACTTCGGCGATTTCGTCGTTCGGTACTCCTGCAATTCTCGCTTCTCGGCCTGTTTTTGCGCGCTGCGATAGCTCAGCCCTATCCGGCGCTGTTCCGGATCGAGCTTCACAATCTTGAAATCGTACTCCTTGCCTGGTTCCAACTGCGACCCAGGCTTGCCCGGCTTTTGCCCAGACTTCCCTGCTCCGTCATCATGCTTGCGCTTGCGGTCTTCAATCTCCGAAATGTGGCATAGCCCCTCGATGCCATCCGCCAGCTCAACGAACGCGCCAAACGCGACCATCCTCGACACTTTTCCTTTCACCAGGTCATTCATCTTGTGCGCGGCAAACCAGTTGGCCCAAATGTCATTCACCTGCTTGATCCCCAGCGAGACGCGCCGCGTGGGCACGTCAATCTTCAGGACTTTGGCGGTAATCGTTTCGCCCTTCTTCAACGCGTCACCGGGATTCTTCACCCGCCCGGCCCAGGTAATGTCGCTCACGTGGACCAATCCGTCGAAACCCTCTTCAATTTCCACGAACGCGCCGAATTCGGTCAAGTTGCGCACTCGGCCCGTAACCACTGTGCCCACTGGATATTTGTTCGCCAGCTCCTGCCATGGATCGGGCAGGGTCTGCTTCATTCCCAATGAAATTCGCCGCTCGTCCGGCTTAACGTCCAGGACCACCACCTCGACCTCATCGCCGTCCGTCACAACTTTGGAAGGATGCTTCAGCTTTTTCGACCAGGTCATTTCACTGATGTGTACCAATCCCTCGACGCCCGGATCCAACTCAATAAATGCGCCGTAATCGGTGACCCCAACTACCTTCCCTTTCACCCGCGCGCCAGTGACAAATTTCTCCGGGACCGCGGCCCAGGGGTCCGGTATCAACTGTTTCCGACCCAGGGACACCCGGCCCTTTTCCTTATCGAAGTGCAGCACCTGAACTTCGATCTCTTGCCCCGCCGCTACCGCCTCGGAAGGATGCTTCAACCGCCCCCAGCTCAAATCAGTAATGTGGAGCAGACCGTCCACGCCGCCCAAATCCACGAAGACGCCGTAGTCGGTGATGTTTTTCACTTTGCCGGTCAGCACTTGGCCTTCGGCGATGCCCTCCATTACTTTCTTCCGCTGCGCTTCCTGCTCTTCTTCCAGCAGCGCGCGCCGGCTGACCACCACATTGCCGCGCTTGCGATTTAGCTTCAGCACGCGGACGGCGATCTTCTGCCCTTTCCAATGTTCCAAATTCGATTGCGGGCGAATGTCTACCTGAGACGCGGGCAGGAACGCGCGCACGCCGATATCCACCACCAGCCCGCCTTTAATCAAGTCCACAACGGTTCCTTCGATGGTTTCCTTCGCGCGGAATGCCGCGTCAATTCTCTTCCATGTGGAGCGTCGCAGCGGCCTCTGGTAGGAAAGCAGCGCGTAGCCATCCTTCTCTTCACCCAGCCGCTCGACTTCAATCACCTGTCCCGGCGAAAGCGGCGGCGCGGTGGTGGAAATTTCCGCAAACTCGGATGCGGGAATCAATCCCTCGCGCTTGGCGCCTATGTCCACCACGACGCCGAGGTCGTTCAGCGCCACAACGGTTCCGCTCAAAACTTCGTTCTCGGCCTTCTTTCCTTGCGGCGTGGGATATTGCTTGATCAGCTCGCCCATGGCCTCCACGGAAATTTCGCCTTCCTCAGCTCCTAAAGTCTCCGCCGAGGATGTTGAATTTTCGGTGGCTGAAGCTTCGTCCACCTTTTCGGCCACCGCCGCAATTTTCGCGGCTTGTTCGGGCGTTTCCGGCGCGCCCTCGCTCACCATATCTTCGACAGCTTCCACTGTTGCGGCGACTTCAGCCAGCGGCGCGGAGCCTTCGTTTGTGCTCGCAGCCTGCGCCACGATCTCGGAGGACTCCGCCTTCGGTTCATGTTCATCCGCCCGCGCGAGCGCAGCTGCAGCGGCCGTGCCGCCGGACTCGCCCTCTGCGTGGCCCACCAGAGCCACAACGGTTGAATCCGAGGACGACTCCACCGCGGGCGAATTCGTGGTATCGGACGATCCCGTTGTATCGGGTGAAGATGGGTCGTCCACGGACGACAATTGTGGGTTGACAGTGTTTTCGGAGCCAGACGACATGGTTAAGGCCTCCAACGGAAGACTTGCCCTGCTTGCCGAGGTTTGCCTCGGAAGAACCGGGGACACGGTAATGCAGGGAAGGAACTGCGGCGCGTTACACGTGCCACATCGCTGCGATGATACCCGCCCGAAACACCCCGTGTCAATTTGCCCTTACTAAATTATACGATGCGCGCGGGCAGTGAGTGGTGGCTTTTGCTACTGTGGAACAATTGGCGCGGGGCACTTTTTGCGCAAAGGTAAAGGGTCGGGACATTAACTTTGATTATTAAAAGTGACCGGCCGGACCGATTAAATCCAACGTTTCCAGCCTTCCGCTTGGAAAGGACGGATCATGCACCTACAGGCCAAATTCACGCAGTTCGCGGTCTAAGAATCCCGGGATTCGGCAACCCTGAATTCTCAATGAACTTATCTGCAGGATAGGGCGCTTCCCTCCCGCACCGGTGACAGCGGACGATGGAAACGCGGATTTCGGCTCTTAACTTGCTTTCGGGAAGCGGAGTGCGAATCCCGCAATATAGGCATTTCACTGCTTTGTGGTGGCTCTGGTTCGTATCATGGCTCATTGGCATTCCTCCGCGTAGGGCGACCTTCTGGCTCCTCAAGGGGGCGCGATAATACCCCCAAATCCGTGAAGATGTCTACCACCTCCGCGGGAGGGCATGACCGCTTCAGTGGGTTTCAGTGGGTCGCATTTTGTCGGCGAAGCCGGACCGTGGCTTGCGGCGTTCGTGTCTGATTTGGTGAACACTGAAATTCGCATGCTGCTTCGCTTCATGTCCCAAGCGGGCAGCGGATACTGTGTGAGATGACGCCCAATTCACTTCCAGTATTTTTCAGCAGTGAGATCGAGATTGGTCTTTATCTCACGTTCGTGGCCATCAAGCTCTGCCTCAAACCAATCCGTGTACATGCGGGAACTCGCAAAACGTGGGACAGGTGGACAGCCTGCTGGAGCTTTTCCAGTGGGAACAAATTATTATTTTGACATCTGGGCCTTGATTTCCTTGACACTTCTGACCAGCGAGCCTACAATCAGCGATTTATTGTTAGACAGCCAAAGAGACTGTGGGTCCCCGTTATGGATAAAAAGCGACTAGACAATTACAAGAAGAAGCTGCAAACCAAGCGCGAAGAGTTGGTCCACAACATCGCTCGAGTGGAAGCGGAAGGCCGTGCCGCGGATGAAGATACTACAGTGGATTTGGCCGATAAGGCCGCCAACTCCTACACCAAGGAATTCCTGTTTGGTCAGACCAACGCCGAGCGCGCTTTCCTTCACCTGATTGAAGAGGCGCTCAAACGCATCGGCAGCGGCAAGTTCGGGGAGTGCGCCAACTGCGAAGAAGAAATTAATCAGAAACGGTTGGACGCGGTGCCCTGGGCGAAGTATTGCATCGACTGCCAGGAAAAGCAGGAGCACGGCCAACTATAGCGGATTTCTTTCCGGATATATTCCTGTTTAATTAACATGCCGGCGGCGTTAGACTGGCTCTCGCCATGGCGCTGGGTCGTGTGTCCGGTGCGTCTCCTTGGTCCGCGCTGCGCACGGCCCTGGACGCGTTTGCCTCTGTCGTGTTCCCCGCTCCCTGCAGGATCTGCGAAGGCACTCTTGACACCGCCAGCCGAGTTCCTGTCTGCGCTTCCTGTTTGAAGGCCTTCGAGCGGATCGCTCCGCCCCTTTGCGATTGTTGCGGACGGCCCATCGTTTCGCCGCGAGTTGCAGACTCCATCCAAATCATGTGCCGCCTTTGCCGACTGGAAACGTATGGGTTTGATCTGGCGCGCAGCTACGCTTATTACAACTCGCCGATGGTGCGCGCAATACTGCTGATTAAGCATGATGAGGTCGCGCCGATGGGAGCGTGGTTCGCCGATAGACTGGCAGAAGTCGTGGCGCGCGAACCGGAGCGCCTAGTCGCGGACGTTGTGGTTCCAGTACCACTCCATCCCGCGCGGCTACGCGATCGAGGCTTTAACCAGGCGGAGTTGATCGCCCGGCCGCTGGCCCGGCGGCTTAAGTTGAAGGTGGGGCCATATTTGCTGGCGAGGACTCGGCCACGCTCCGACAAGCTAAAGCTCAGTCGGAGCGAGCGCTGGAGCACGGTGCGTGGCGCATACGAAATGCGCCAAGGGGTGCGAGTTGACAAGCTACGCGTTCTGCTGGTAGATGATGTAATGACGACTGGCGCGACGCTGGACGCCTGTTCCAGGGCGTTGCGGAAGGCCGGTGCCGCCCGCGTGGTTTCGCTGACTGTGGCCCGCACAGTCCCAGAATGGGGCCAAGTCAATGATGCGCGCGAGCAGCCGGGATTGAACGCATTTTGAATTCAGAGGGCCAACTCGGCCATAGAACCTGGCGGCCTGTCAGGGGCGGCGCGGTTGTGCCCGAGAAGCTCACCTTTGTAAATCCCCGTCAACGCCGCCCTGCCGTGATGCAGGACCCGGTTCTGGTACTTAACGCAACCTTTGAGCCGATCAATGTGACGGCGGTGCGGAGGGCTTTGGTACTGTTGCTGAAGGGCGTGGCCCAGGCCGAAGAGCTGAACACTTCGCAAGTACATTCTACGTCGAGGACCGTGCAGGTGCCGTCCGTCATTCGCCTGCTGGCCTATAGGCATATCCCCCAGCAGACGCGGGCGCTTTCGCGCAAAAACATCCTGTTGCGAGACCACAACACTTGCCAGTTCTGCGGGCGAACATTTCCTGCCTCGGAACTGACGCTGGATCACGTGATGCCCCGGTCCCGGGGCGGACGGTCGTCGTGGGAGAACCTGGTGGCGTGCTGCTACGCGTGTAATAACAGCAAGGGGGACCGGACGCCAGAGGAGGCGGGTCTGGAGCTTTCGCGCCGCCCACGGCCGTTCACTCTGCACACTTCTCGACAACTGATGCGCCTGATTGGGCATAAGGATGAGAAGTGGCGGAAATATCTGTTCTATTAGGTCCGTAACTCCAACTAAATAATTTATTTAGCTGCGCTGTGCGTCGGAGCGCGAGTGCGTTTTGACGAGTGGTCTTTTGGGCCAAACGTTGAATCCAGCAGATTCAGGCAACTTTTTCCCGCAGGATGCATCTCATCCAGTAACACCACTTCTAGGACACACCCCGGGAAGCAGCCCTGGCAACACCAAGGCTGCTTCTCTTCTTTTACGGCTGCTTTCCAAGGGACCTCTCAATATCACGGAATTACTGACGCAGAACCACGCGCAGTCCGCGGCGCCAATTCTCAGCCAGCCCTACTCGAGCGACTTCCATTTCGTGAGAGAGATAACGGAGCAGGACGCTGGTCGCGGGGTGGAAACGAATGGCGGGCGCAACCAGAAAGAGGAGCGGCGGATCTGGGCGCAATTGCACGCCGGGGAAATAGCCGTAGCGCTGGAGATCGTCCTGCTTTTGGTGCGCGCGCACGCGCAGCCAGTAGTCCGCGGCCTGAAGAGTGAGGTGGATATCCTCATCCGCTTTCAATTCCAGGATAGCCAGGCGTCCGTCGCGAGTCACACCCAGCAAATCGATAATGCCCCGGTCGCCGGCGCTCAAAGCAGGAACTTGCGTGTAAAGGAACCGTGGATCGAGCCGGGCATCCATGCGTGTGGGATCGGCGGCGACCAAGGTCTCAAGCCAACGCTCCGGCTGCATGCGATACATCGCGTGAGTGGTGCCCTGTGCGGCGGGATGGCGATGCACGGAAAGTTTTTTGATAAGTTGTACGAGCGACGCGTGAGTGTCCCGAGTGAGCATGCGTCGGTTGTCATGTAATCCGAAGAAAATTGCGGCGTTGTGCCAGCGGGCAAACTCGGCGCCACGAAGACGCAGCGAGACCTCACGCGTGCCTGGGACCACATTGGAGGTGATCGCGTCAGGAGCAATCCGGCGCACGGGTTCAGTTTCCGGCGCGGCCTCCGCGAGAATTCCTTCCAGTTCGCGCCGCGGGGTGAGCCAGGTGATCACGTTTCCCAATTCGCTGGCATGCACCTGGCGCGCCTCGCCAAGAGCAGGATGCATTTCGTAAAACTCCAATGCGGTGGACGCGGAAACAGCAGCCGCGCGATGGGCGACGAACTTTCCGGTTTTCTCAGGGAGAAAGAGTCTTAGCCCCGCCACGCGCCCCAGCTTTGGCCTGCCCCGAGTGTGGTCGAGCCAGATCAGGCCGAACGTGAGCATATCGTCAATCGCCGCGGCGCTTTCCCCGGGAGCGGCCGCCAATACAGCCCAATGCACGCCCCGGGATCGCATCAGGCCGCGTGTATATCGAGCGGAAAGAGAATGTTCGAGATCGGCGGCGGTGCTCAGGGATTCGACTTCTTCATCGGGAAATTGCTCGCGGAGCAAATCGGCGAATCGCTCGCGAAATTTTTCGCGCGTCAGCTGAGCGGCGGGACGCTCATCGGCCGAAGTGAACTCCAACCGGTCGGGCTTGGCACGGCCGAAGCGCTCGACTTCGAGCAGCAGGCGGCCTGAGGTTTGTTCGGTGATACGGAGGACACGCCGCGCCAGGGTGCGCTCATCGCTCCAAAGATGCAGCAACGTGCCGCGTCCCTGTACACGAATTTCGTAATTGAAATCCGCGAGCGAGGCTAGCCGCACGCCGTTCTCACGGACCTCCACAGCCCCGGCGGCCGTGAGCGACATCAATGCCTGCTCAATATCTGCGGGTTCAACCATCCAGTCAATTATAGATGAGTTACTATAACTTGGAGGAAACTTTTCTGGAAGCTACTGCAAACGCAGGCCGGTGATGCTGAACCCAGGCGAACCCTGGTTCCAGGTGGCGGGAATGTCTTCAAAGGAATATTGGAAGGCTCGCTTTCCGCCGGGCGGCAACGCAGTCTCCTTAGTCCCGAAGAAGCGCAGTTTTTCGGTCAAAATAACCTTTTGCGTGATGTCATAAAACTGCAGCGTCACTTCCATCTCCCCGACCGTCCGTTGCCCATCGTTCCGGACGACTCCGGCGATGGTGGTCACTTCCTGCTTCAGGAAATTCGCAGCGCGGCCCATTTCCAAGTCGGTGAAATGAACTTGCAGTCCGTAGGCCTGCTCATCGTCTCCCATGGGCAATGGAGTGAGATTGCCCGGCCCACCGGAGCTCGATCCGCGCATCAGGAAGTAAGCACCGCAGGCAACAATCAGGGCGACGAGCAGGCCCGCGAGAAGCGCCGCACCGAATTGACGGTCCCCCTCTGGGTTGCTGATTTGTCCCGTGCCGGTGGGTTCGGTCATGGAGTCATCTCCCGCACCTCAATCACCTGCCCATTCCCAGCCGCAAGATTAATGGATCCGGCAAACCGGCCACCCTCATACGTTCCTGGACCGCTGCGTAATCATATGGGACGCGCCAGAATTCGACGACTTGGTGGCCGAGATCGGCGACGGCAAATCCTGCGCGCGGATCGCCATCGCGAGGCTGTCCGATGGATCCGGGGTTGAGCAGGTAACGCGTGCCAACATCGATTTGCAGCGCGGCGAAATTCGCGCCTGGCCGCGGCTTCAATTGGATCACCTCGAGCTGCGAATCATGATAAGAAAAACCTCCCTGAAAATGTGTATGACCGAAAAAGGTCACTGGAGATGGCGATTCGAGCAAGCTGTCCAGCGCCTGGGCAGGAGCAAAAATGTATTCGTCCTCGTCGGCGACGGCGCCGTGGACCAGGGTGAGCCCGTCGGCGCGGGCAGGTCCCGTGGGTAAAGCACGAAGAAAATCGAGATTGTCGCGGCGGAGCTGATTGGTGGTCCATTCCGCAGCGGTGCGCGCCACGGGATTGAAATCGCTGGCGTCAGTCTGGCCGCAGGCGGCTTTGTCGTGATTGCCGCGGATGAAAATGGGATCCAGAGTGCGAACCAGGTCAATGGCCTCGTTGGGGTCGGGGCCATAACCCACAATGTCTCCCAGGCAAATGGCGCGATCCCAGCGGCCCTCGGCGGCGGTGAGAGCCACCTGCAGAGCTGTGACATTGGCGTGGATGTCGCTGAGTATGAGAAAGCGCACGAAGGCGTCCGTCTGAACGGCGCCTGATTATAGTCGAACCCGAGGAAACCGCGAAAGCGATAGATGCGGCGCATGCGTATTTATTTCGTGCGAATCGGGAGCCGGGAAGGAAACATTCGGGCGTGTCCCTTCGTCTAAACAAGTGGAGTTGGTGCGCCCGCGGAAGGCCTCGAAGGACCGCTCGACGCGGGGGCGGGGTTCCCGGCGCCAACCGGAATGCCACGGGGCGCAAAAGCGGCCCCCGCAGCGTCCGTTGATAATTGCGGCTGGAATTGCGGAACGGTTTTCGGTGAAAAAAATGGCCTCGCGGCGGCGACCGCGAGGCCGTGACACGAAGGACTTCACCGGCTGTGCGCTCAGGGAGGTCTATGTGTCACCGGGAGACTACTCGGCGTCTCCTGCCGTGTCAATACCCCCTCTCTCTTTCTCAGGTAGAACGACCTATCGAATCAACATGCAGTCGCCATAACTGTAAAAGCGATAGCCTGCGGTGATGGCGTGATGATAGGCGTTGAGGATTCGCTCGCGACCGGCAAATGCCGCGACCATCACCAGAAGACTGGACTGCGGTAAATGAAAATTGGTGAGCATCTGATCCACCACGCGGAAACTGTGACCAGGGTAAATGTAGATTCCTGCTTCCGCGCGTCCGCCGATGAGGAGACGCTTGTCGCCGGCCTGGCTGGCTGCAAGAGCTGAATCTTCCAGCGCTCGGACGACTGTAGTTCCCACCGCCAGAATGGGTCGGCCGGAAGCTCTCGCCTGGCGTATTTTTTCGGCGCTATCTTCGGGAATTTCGTAATTCTCTTTGTGGATTTGATGCTGCTCAATCTCGTCTTCGTGAATGGGCTGAAATGTACCCAGTCCCACTTCCAGAGTTAGTTCGCAGATTTCTGCGCCTCGCTGGCGCAGTCGCTCGACCATCTGCGGGGTGAAATGCAAACCCGCGGTGGGGGCGGCGACGGCACTTCCGCTACGGGCAAAAATGGTTTGATAGCGGGAGCTATCGTCGGGCTCATCCGGGCGGCGGATGTAGGGCGGCAAGGGAATGTGGCCCAGACGCTTCACTGTTTCCTGAAAATCACCCGCGCAGAAGAAGCGTAGTTGGCGGACACCCAATTCGCCCCTGCCGATGACTTCGGCCTCGAGCGCTCCTTCGCCGAACAGGATGTGTTCGCCGACGCGGACCTTTCGTCCGGGGCGCACCAAGGCTTCCCAAATTTCGTTTCCGGCGTCGGATGCAATTCTCCGTGTGAGCAAGACCTCGATCGTTGCGGTCAGGAAGTCATTCTGGATAATCTTCTGCTTGCCCGGGGGCTCACTTCCCGCGCCGCTGCGTTGGCCGAAAAGACGCGCCGGGAGGACTCGCGCGTTGTTGACGACGATCAGCTCGTTACCACAAAGGAGGTCTGGCAGCTCTCGAAAGAAACGGTCCTTCCATTGGCCGGAATCGCGGAACAGAACCATCATGCGCGAGGCATCCCGCTCGGCGAGCGGACGCTGTGCAATGCGATCCTCAGGAAGTTCGTATGAAAAGTCCGATAGTTTCAATCGTCATCTCTCCGGAGTGTTTCGGATTCTACCCGAAGTCTTACGAGGCAGCCAATTCTTACGGAGGAATCAGACTTGAACCATATACGCCATCAAGCCTCTGGCTTCAAGCGGATGAATCCTTTGCAATGCTTATAATATGCTTATAATTAACGACTTACATGATTCCAATAATAATTTAAAACACTTGACAATAACACACGCATATTTTATGATTTGCGTGCAATAAGATAACGAATATAGGAGGAAAGAGATGAATCCCCTTACCCGCTGGCAGCCCTTTCGCGGGCTCGGCAACTTGCAGGATCAAGTCAATCGTCTGCTGGAAGAGTCCACCCATGGCACGGACTCCCATTCGAGCCTTACGTCTTGGGTGCCGACAGTGGATATTTACGAAACTGAGGACGAACTGGTGGTTACGGCAGATCTGCCCGGGATCAGCGACAAGGACCTGGATGTCCGAGTTGAGAACTACATGCTGACGATCCGCGGAGAGCGCAGGCTTGAGAAGACTGTCAATGAAGACAATATGCTCCGCGTGGAGCGCGCCTATGGCTCCTTCACTCGCAGCTTCTCTCTGCCGAACACGGTAAACACCGAAGCCATTAAGGCTGACTATCACGACGGCGTCCTATCGGTGAAGATGCCGAAGCGTGAAGAGTCCAAACCGAAGCAGGTGAAGGTGAACGTGGCCACAGACGGACGGTAAGTTCCGGCTCGACCTTCGGCGGGGCTCGGTAATAAAATTGGCCGGGCTCCGCACTTCGGTCTAACGAAGAGATTGGGAGAACCAAATGCTTCGCCTTGACAAACTAACCATCAAAGCCCAGGAAGCCTTTCAGGAAGCGCAGGAAGTGGCTGCCCGGCATGACCACCAACAAATTGAGCCGCTGCACCTTCTCGCCGCGTTGCTGGCGCAGACCGACGGCGTGGTCCGTCCATTGCTGAACCGGCTGGGCGCGCCTCCCGAAGCATTGGCCCGCGATGTTGAATTGGCTCTGGGCAGGCTGCCCAAGGTTTCCGGCGTGGCGCAGCAGCATTTGAGCCCGGCGATCAACGAATTATTTGAGAAGGCGTTTGCCGAAGCCGGGAAATTCCACGATGAATATGTTTCCAACGAACATCTGCTCCTGGCAATGTCGGATTTTGGGCGCGATCCCGTGGCCGAATTGTTGCGCAAACACGGCGTGAGCCATGACGCGATATTGCAAGCCCTGGCCAGTGTGCGCGGAAGCCAGAGGGTGACGTCGCCCAATCCTGAATCGACATATCGCGCGCTGGAACAATACGCGAAGGACCTGACTGAGCTGGCGCGACGCGGCAAGCTTGATCCCGTGATCGGACGCGACGCGGAAATCCGACGGGTAATGCAAATCCTGGCGCGGCGGACGAAAAACAATCCGGTGCTGATTGGTGAACCGGGCGTCGGGAAGACGGCCATCGTAGAAGGGTTGGCCCAGCGGATTATTTCCGGCGATGTGCCGGAAATCCTAAAGACCAAGCGGCTGGTGGCGCTGGATTTGGCCTCGATGGTTGCGGGCGCGAAATATCGCGGAGAATTTGAGGACCGGCTCAAGGCGGTGCTGAAGGAAGTCACCGACGCTGAAGGGCAGGTGATTCTGTTTATTGACGAGCTGCACACAGTCGTGGGCGCGGGCGCGGCGGAAGGGGCGATGGACGCTTCCAACATGCTGAAGCCGGCATTGGCGCGAGGTGATTTGCGCGCAATCGGCGCCACCACTCTCAACGAATACCGGAAGTACATCGAGAAGGATCCCGCGCTGGAGCGTCGATTTCAGCCAGTGCTGGTCAGCGAACCATCGGTCGAGGACACCATCGCGATTCTGCGCGGCTTGAAGGACCGCTACGAAGTACATCACGGCGTGCGCATCAAAGATTCGGCCATCATAGCCGCGGCAACGCTGTCGCATCGATACATCTCCGATCGATTCTTGCCCGACAAGGCCATTGACCTGGTAGACGAGTCGGCCGCCAGCCTGAGGATGCAGATCGATTCCCTGCCGCTGGAGATTGATGACGTCGAGCGGCGCATCCTGCAGTTGGAAATCGAGCGGCAAGCACTTGTGAAAGAATCCGACGCGCATTCCAAGGCGCGGCTGGCAGAGATAGTGGAGCAGCTGGCATCGTTGCGCGAGGAATCGTCCGCCAAGAAAGCCCGCTGGCAAGTGGAAAAGAGTGCGATCGCGAACCTGCGGAAGCTCAAGGAGCAGATCGAGCAGCTCAAGGCGGAGGAGCAGCGCCACGAACGCACGGGCGATTTGTCGAAGGTGGCGGAGATCCGCTACGGAAAACTTTCCGCTACAGAGAAGGAACTTACAGCCGCGCAGAAAAAACTTGAGGAAGTACAAAAAGACGGACGAATGTTGAAGGAAGAGGTGGATGAGGAAGATATCGCCGCGCTGGTTAGCAAGTGGACGGGCATTCCCGTGGGACGGCTTCTGGAAGGCGAAGCGCACAAACTTGTGGACATGGAGCAACGGTTGCGGCAGCGAGTCATCGGGCAGGACGACGGCTTGACGCGAGTGTCCGGAGCAATCCGGCGGAGCCGCGCGGGGCTGAGCGATCCGCGGCGGCCAATCGGCTCGTTTATTTTCCTGGGGCCCACTGGAGTTGGAAAAACAGAGCTGGTGCGCGCGCTGGCGGAATTCCTGTTCGATGACGAAAAAGCCCTGGTCCGCCTGGACATGTCGGAGTACATGGAAAAGCATTCTGTGTCGCGGATGATCGGCGCACCCCCAGGCTACGTCGGATATGAAGAGGGTGGCCAGCTCACCGAGGCGGTGCGGCGGCATCCGTACAGCGTGGTGCTGCTGGATGAAATTGAAAAAGCGAATCCCGATGTGTTCAACATCCTGTTGCAGATTCTTGAGGATGGCCGGTTGACGGACGGCAAGGGACGGACGGTTGACTTCAGAAACACGGTAATCGTGATGACCAGCAATGTGGGCTCGGCGGCCATTTCGGAACTCGCAGGACGCGACGCCGAGCGGGCGCGCCGGGAAGCTATGGAAGCGTTGCGGGCGGCATTCCGTCCGGAGTTTCTGAACAGGGTGGATGAGATCGTCATGTTCAATCCGCTGGGCAAGGAACAGCTGGCAAAGATTGTAGACCTGCAATTGAAAGACGCAATGAAGCTTCTGGCCGAGCGCAACGTCACGGTGGAATTGACTCCCGCGGCGCGGGAGTTGGTGCTCGCAGAAGGATTTGATCCGGCCTACGGCGCGCGGCCGATGCGGCGCGCCATGCAACGCCTGGTGCAGGATCCGCTGGCCATGAAGATCCTGGATGGCACGATTCTTCCGGGTGACCACGTCATCGCAGATGTGGATCCCGCTACGCGGCAAATGAGATTTCAGAGGAAGCCCAGCGCGGCCAATCCCGAAAAGAACGTGGGCACGCCTAAGGCGGCGCGGGCATCCCGTTGAAGTTCGATGATGCGACAGGAATCAGGGAAGCCGCATTCGTTTGACGAAGTGGCTCAAGGTTCCTAAACTGATCCAGCAGGTGAAGTGAGCTATTCATAGAGGAGTTGTAGCCACGCGTGGACTTAAGACTGGCATCTTACTTATAGCGTTGACGTTGCTTCTGGTCTTGGGCGGGCAGGCGATCTCCGGCCAGAACGGCATGGTCATCGGGCTGGGCATTGCCTTCATCATGAACATTAGCGCCTATTTTTTCTCGGACAAGATCGCCTTGCGATCGAGTCATGCTCAACCGGTGACGCGTGAGCAGGCGCCGCGGCTATACGCAGTGATGGAGCGGCTATGCGGCAAAGGCAATATTCCCATGCCCAAGCTGTACATCATCCCCGAGGAGGCGCCCAACGCGTTTGCCACGGGGCGCAGCCCGCATCATGCCTCGGTAGCCGCGACGGTTGGCCTGCTGAAGCTGATGAACGACGATGAATTGGAAGGCGTGATCGCTCATGAGCTTTCTCACGTGCGCAATTACGACATTCTGATTACGTCCGTCGCGGCCATGCTGGCGGGCGCACTGACCATGCTCGCTCATTTCGCCCGGTGGGGAATGATATTTGGGGGGTATGGTGGACGCGACAGCCGGGACCGCGGAAATGCTCTCACCATGCTGGCCATGATTATTGTCGCGCCGCTGGCAGCGTTGTTGCTTCAACTTGGCATTTCGCGGCAGCGCGAGTATGCCGCCGATGCGGCGGGCGTCCGGCTGGTGGGCCATCCTTACGGATTGATTTCCGCGCTAAAGAAGCTTGGCGAGTACAACAAGCAAATCCCGATGAACGTGTCACCCTCCACGGCGTCCCTTTTCATCGTTGCGCCCTTCACCGGCGTTCGTAGCATGATGTCTGGGCTGTTCAGCACCCATCCCCCTCTGAGCGAAAGGATTGCAGTGCTGGAGCATATGGTGATCACGCGCTGACAGGTTGGCACGTCTGTGCCGAGCAAGATAAAGATTCCTGAAATGGACATAACGACAGTATCGTGTAGAAACGGAACCGTCCTAGTACGATATCAATTCGATCTCCGTCACTCACGTAATTCGTAACCCCTTCCTTTGCCTCAATTTGCGTTTGTCCAGCTCTGGCATCTTTCTGGCATCTTAAGTGCTCCTATCCAATGTGGCGTTGGGAGGATGAGCATGACGTGCCAAGCTACGATTCGACTCATTTGCGATTACTTGGAAGGGTGGCTGTCCCCGACTATTGAACGTGAAGTATCGCAGCATTTGACCGAGTGCCCGAACTGCTTCAAAGTCCTCGAGGCGGCGGAACAGACGCTGGAAACATACTTCGATTCCGACCACCAACGGCTTCCCCACCCACACGCCATTTGAGCGGAATCACAGCATTCTTCAAATTCCCGTTCCCATATTCCTCAAGACAACTGTATTGAATTCAGCCAATTCGTCCTTTATGAAACAGACATGGATTGATACGATCGTACTGCTCTGTCACACCCCGCCTCCTTGTCCAAAGCATTAACACAGAGAAACAACACGAACCCTGTAAAGATTGCCAATCCTCCCCACTGCAAAACTGGCTCCCGGAAAGCAGCCCCATCGGCAACTATCTGTAATTGCAGGAGTTAGGGACAAGGCTTGGCTTGGCCACTTTTGGCGCGGCGCGTGCTCTTTACCTCTGCGCAAGGGGCTTAGCTCCAAGGAGAATACGAAAATGCTTACTGAAAGCCGAGAAGAAACAGTCCACACCAACGAAGGGACTCCCCGCTGGATGGGGATCGCCGTTGTGGCCCTGGCCGCGGTTTCGCTGCTGGGGTTGGGAGTTGGCTGGAGCGCATCGAACAATGCGCGAGAAGCTCAACAAGCAGCCGCGAATGACAACAAGACGCTGCGCCAGAATTTAGATGTTGTGAGCCAGCGATTGGCTCAGACCGAAGCCGCGAACGCACAAATTCAAGGTGATTTAAGCGCGGTCACGGGCCGGCTGAAACTGACACAGGACGAACTGGATAAGTCCCACAAACAGACCGGGGCGATCAAGACGGATTATTCCAAGAAGATAGCCGGTCTGCAGGACGAAGTTCAGAATGGTCTGGCAACGAAAGCCAGCAATGATGACCTGAAGGCGGTTTCCACCGACGTCAATGGCGTGAAGACCGACCTGGACGCCACCAAGCAGGGCCTGCTTGCGGCCAATGGCATCATCAATGAACACGGCACCCTTATTGCCAAGACGCACGACGACATCGAGCAGCTCCGCCGATTGGGGCAGCGCGATTACATCGAGTTCACGATTTCCGGCAAGGAAAAGCAGCGGGTTGGCAATGTGTCGGTTGAATTGCACGGAGTAAGTGCCAAGCGCAACCAGTACACCGTCGAACTCTACGTGGACGACATGAAGCTGGAAAAGAAGAATCGTGCGGTCAACGAGCCGATTTTCTTCTATACCCGCGGCAGCCGTCAGGCGATGGAGCTGGTTGTGAACCAAATTGGCAAGGACAAGATCACCGGCTACATCAGCGTTCCCAAGAGCTTGGGGACAACGCAGGCGGCTTCATCCACCAGCGGCAACAACTGAGCAGATTTCTACAAACGAGCGGCGGGCCTTACCGGGGTATCCGCCAAGAACCGAGCGGGAGGATCGAAATGATCCTCCCGCTTTTGTTTTCCCTCCACTCGCATCTTTGCCCCGCAATCGGTTAGCATGTTCCCGCCATGAGCGTGTGGGCAATTTCGGTTGGGAAGGCCATCACACCACAGCTGGAAATCCAGGATGCCGTGGTGTTGGTCGACGGTAGCCGGATTTTAGCTGTTGGGCCGCGCGACGAAGTCCATGTGCCCGCGAATGCGCACCGTGTGGATGCGTCCGGCATGACCCTAATGCCTGGATTTGTAGATGTCCACGTTCACGGCGCGGGTGGGCATGACGTGATGGAGGCCACGCCCGAAGCGCTGAGCGCCATTGCGACGACGTTGGCGCGCGGGGGAACGACCTCTTTCCTGGCAACCACAGTCACCGCGGAGCCACGGGGGCTCTGCAACGGCGCTGAAGGAATCGCGAGGTACATTGCCTCGCAGTCCCGGCAGATTGAGCTCACCCGACCCTGCGCAGAAATCCTGGGGATCCACTTTGAGGGACCATTTATCAGTCAAGCCAGGCGAGGGGTGCATCCGGCACAGTGGATTGCGGCTCCTTCTCCGGAGCTGCTGGGAAAAATGCTAGCCGCTGCGGGAGGGACCGCTCGGATATTGACGCTGGCGCCGGAAACGCAGGGGGGCCTCGATTTAATTACGGAAGCGTGCCAGGCGGGGGTCATCGTCGCACTCGGTCATACCGACGCCACCTATGAGCAGGCCACGGAAGCAATTGCGTATGGAGCTCGGCACGCAGCACACGTCTTCAATGCCATGCGACCGTTTTCGCATCGTGAAACGGGAGTGCTGGGGGCGGTGCTGACTTCACCGCGAGTCACCGCTGAGCTGATTGCCGATGGCGTGCACGTGGATTCCGCCGCGATGAAGCTTTTGCTTGCAGCCAAGACCGCGGGCGGTGTGATCCTTGTGAGCGACGGTACAGCTGCGACGGGGATGCCCGATGGCCGGTACCGGCTTGGCGATTTTGATGTGGATGTGGCGCGCGGAGTGGTACGCAACGCCGAGGGAAAGCTGGCGGGCAGTGCACTCACGCTCGACCAGGCTCTGCGCAATGTTGTGGCGCTAGGTGTGCCGTTGGACGAAGGCGTGAGGATGCTTACGTTTTATCCGGCACGTTTGCTGGGTTTGGAGGCTCGCAAGGGAACACTGGCTGCCGGGGCGGATGCGGACTTGGTATTCCTCGATGCTCAGCTGCGGATTTCGCGAGTGGTGACACGAGGAGTTGGTTTGGATTAGATCTGGGAGACTCTTGAGGGAGCAGAACACGGAGAAGTCAACTCATAGGTTAAGCGGGACCCCGAACTTTTCCGCCAAAAAGTAAGGGTCGAACGGGCTGCAAGAAAAAAACTCTCCATTCACTTCAAAGGTTGGGACCTTACAGCGGCCGTCGTTCACACTCATGACCAGGTCTTCTGCGTCAGGGGATTCGTCCACATTTATCTCTTCCACGACAATTCCGCGATCGCCGAGGAATTTCTTGGCACGGCGGCAATCGAAGCACCAATTCGTCGTGTACATTTTTACGGTGGGCATTTAGCTACCTGAAGGTTAGATGTACGAAATTCACCCCGGATTCCAAAGATTCTGCAACGGTTACGCGGAGTGAACCGCCTCCGCACCGCGCGCGGAAACTCCCGAAGCCTGCCCTGCGACCTTTAGACGGATTTCGGCGCGCGCAATGGCCTCCCGCGCCGGGCCCGCGGTTTCTTCCGGGGTTCCAGGCGTGGCCAGAATTTTCCGCGCGGTTTCCCTGGCGGCACGGGCGCGGTCCGCGTTTATTTCCTCGGCGCGCTCGGCAGTTTCTGCCAGCACAATCACGCGTCCCGCGAGTACCTCCACATAGCCGCCAAAAACCGCGGCGTAATGCGTCCCCTGCGCATCGCGATAGCTTAATTCGCCCATCCCCATGGCCCCGAGCAACGGCGCGTGGCCGGGCAAGACGCCGATGTACCCTTCGCTGGCGGGAATTTCCGCGGCGACCACCGTTGCTTGCACGACGCGGCGCTCGGGTGTAACCAATTCAAATTTGAACGAATCAGGGAGCATCTTTGCGTATCCGCAGACGCGGCGTGTGGCTCAGGCCTTCGCCGTTTCCTTCTCCTTTTCCTGTTCGTGCTTCTCGAGCACTTCTTCGATCGTGCCGGCCATGTAAAACATCTGTTCGGGGATTTCGTCGTGTTTGCCGTCGACAATTTCCTTGAAGCCGCGCACGGTATCTTCGATTTTCACGTATTTGCCGGTGAGGCCGGTGAATTGTTCGGCGACGAACATGGGTTGCGAGAAGAATTTCTCGATTTTCCGCGCGCGGGCCACGATTTGCTTGTCTTCATCGGGCAATTCTTCGATACCCAAGATGGCGATGATGTCCTGCAGATCCTTGTAGCGCTGCAGAACCGATTTGACGGAGCGCGCTACATTGTAATGATCCTGTCCAACGATGGCCGGATCCAAAATCCGCGAGAAGCTGGCCAACGGATCCACGGCAGGGAAGATGCCCAGCTCAACGATGGCGCGGCTCAAGTTGGTCGTCGCGTCCAGATGCGCGAAAGTTGCCGCGGGGGCGGGATCGGTGTAATCGTCGGCAGGAACATAGATGGCCTGCACGGAGGTGATGGAGCCTTTCTTGGTGGAGGTAATACGCTCCTGCAATTCGCCGATTTCAGTATTTAGGTTGGGCTGGTATCCCACTGCGGAAGGCATGCGTCCGAGCAGCGCGGATACTTCCGAACCTGCCTGCACGAAACGGAAAATGTTGTCGATGAACAACAGGACATCCAGGCCTTCTTCATCGCGGAAATATTCCGCAACGGTCAGGCCGGTCAGTCCCACGCGCAGACGCGCGCCGGGCGGTTCGGTCATCTGTCCGTAGATCAGGGCGCAGCGCGACTTTTCGGAATTGCCCGGAACCACTACGCCGGATTCCTGCATTTCCAGCCACAGGTCATTTCCTTCGCGGGTGCGTTCGCCAACTCCGGCGAACACAGAGACGCCGCCATGTTTCATGGCCACGTTGTGAATCAATTCTTGAATCAAAACGGTTTTGCCGACGCCCGCTCCACCGAAGAGCCCGATCTTCCCGCCCTTCAGGTATGGCTCCATCAGGTCAACCACTTTGATTCCCGTCTCAAACATTTCGAGATTTGTGGATTGATCCTCAAGGGAAGGAGCGGGCCGGTGAATGGGATACTCGTGCTCGTTGCTGATGGGGCCGAGCTTGTCCACCGGCTGGCCGAGGACGTTCATCACTCGACCAAGCGTGGCGCGGCCCACGGGCACAGTGACGCCGACGCCTAAATCGTAGGCTTTCATTCCGCGAACCACACCATCCGTGGGCTGTAGCGCGACGGCACGCACGCGGGCCTCTCCCAGGTGCTGCTGCACCTCGCAGATGATGTCAATGGGATCCTGCCCTGAGAATCCTTCGCTCGTGATCCGCAAGGCGTTAAAAATGTGCGGCAAAGACTTCTCGTCAAATTTGACGTCCACCACAGGTCCGATGACCTGGACAACTTGGCCAACTCCGGCATATTTCTGAGCCATTCCAGCCTCCTAATATCTCAAGCGCTCCAGGACGCGCCGCTCACCACTTCAATAATTTCCTTAGTGATGGCGGCCTGGCGGATCTTGTTCATTTTCAAAGTAAGTGTGTCGATCAGTTCCCCCGCATTCCGAGTGGCTGAATCCATGGCGGTCATGCGCGCGGCGTGCTCGGCGGCGGAGGAATCAGCAATCATGCGGTAGATGCGGGCCTCGACAAATTTCGGCAGCAGCCCGTTCAAAAGTTCCTCGGCGGGCTGCTCGTAAATATAGTCAACCTGCGAGCCGGAAGTATCGGACTCGGCTGGATCAATCGGCAAAAGTTTTTCGAGCACCATTTTCTGGGTGATCACGCTCTTGAATTCGTTGAACAACAGGTACACGGCGTCTGTCTTGTCGGCTGAATAATGCTCAATGATTTTGGCCGCGATTTCCTGGGCCCTCTTGAAATCCGCGCGGGCTGTGACACCCACATACTCGCCAATCAGCGGCCATTTCTGCTTGCGGAAAGAGTCGCGGCCTTTTCGACCAACCGCCAGCACTTCCATTTTCTGGGCGGAATGCGAACGCAAGAATTCAATCCCGCGCCGGACGGCATTGGCGTTAAAGGCACCGGCCAGGCCGCGGTCGCCGGTTACGATCACAAGCAACGCGCGCTGCTCCGGCCGGCGCGCCAACAGCAGATGCGCGGGGTTATCCATGCGTCCGGCGACCGAGCGCACGATCTGCGTGATCGCCGTGGAGAAGGGCCTGGCCTCAATGGCCATCTCCTGCGCGCGCCTCAGCCGCGCCGCGGAGACGAACTTCATCGCGCGGGTGACCTGCTGCGTGCTCTTCACAGAGCGGATGCGCCGCCGGAAATCGAGAAGGGTTGCCATGAGTGAAGTGGACTTCCGGTCAGCTCACTTTCGGAGTTGGCGTAAAGCGTTCTTTGAATGCTTTTATGGCCTCCACGACCAGCGGCTCGATCTCCTTATCCACAATCACCTTTTTGTCGGCAATCTTTGCCAGGACGCCGGAAGCATTCGTGTCCATGAATTGCAGGAACTCGCGCTCGAAGCGGCGGACATCGCCAACGGCAATGTCATCAAGGAAGCCTTTCGTCCCGGTGTAAATCAGCAGGACCTGTTTTTCGATGGAGAGCGGCGAATACTGGTCCTGTTTCAAAATTTCCGTGAGCCGCTGCCCGCGTGCAAGTTGCGATTGAGTGGACTTGTCCAGTTCTGAGCCGAACTGGGCGAATGCCGCGAGAGCGCGGTACTGCGCCATTCCCAGGCGCAGGGTGCCGGCCACCTGACGCATGGCCTTGATTTGCGCGTTGCCGCCAACGCGGCTGACGGAAATGCCCACGTTGATGGCCGGCCGGATACCGCCGTTGAACAAATCCGCTTCCAGATAGATTTGGCCGTCTGTGATGGAAATGACGTTGGTCGGGATATACGCAGAAACGTCGCCCGCTTGGGTTTCAATCACCGGGAGCGCCGTGAGAGAGCCGCCGCCCTTTTCGTTGCTCAGTTTCGCGGCGCGTTCCAACAACCGCGAGTGGAGATAGAAAACGTCGCCCGGAAAGGCCTCGCGGCCGGGAGGACGCCGCAAGAGCAAAGAGATTTCGCGGTAGGACTGCGCGTGCTTGGAAAGGTCATCATAAAAACAGACGGCGTGCCGCTTGCTATCGCGGAAATATTCGCCCATCGAGCACGCGGCGTACGGAGCGATGTATTGCAGCGTCGCCGGCTCGGTTGCGGAGGAGGCCACCACAATCGTGTAGTCCATCGCGCCCGCGTCGGTCAACACTTTGATCACCTGCGCAATCGTCGAGCGTTTCTGCCCGATCGCGCAGTAGATGCAAATCATGTCCCCGCCCTTCTGGTTGATGATGGTGTCCAGAATGATGGCGGTCTTTCCTGTCTGCCGGTCTCCGATGATCAGTTCGCGCTGCCCGCGCCCGATGGGAATCATCGAGTCAATGGCCTTGATACCGGTTTGCAGGGGCTCGCGAACCGGCTGGCGATCTACGACGCCCGGGGCAAGACGTTCCAGCGGGACGCGCTCGCTGGTTAAGATGGGACCCTTGCCGTCGAGCGGCAATCCAATCGGGTTCACCACGCGGCCCACCAGGGCCTCCCCCACAGGCACCGACATGATGGTCTTGGTGCGTTTGACGGTGTCGCCCTCCTGAATTTCCGTATAGTCGCCAAGCAACACAACTCCGACCTGGTCTTCTTCCAGGTTCAGAGCGATACCGAAAACATCATGGGGAAACTCCAGCATTTCGCCGGACATGCAGCGGTCCAAACCGTGGACGCGGGCAATGCCGTCTCCCACGGAGATCACCGCGCCGACCTCTTCCACGGAAACGGTCTGCTTATAATTCTCAATTTGCTCGCGCAGAATCTTTGTAATTTCGTCTGCCTTAATCGTCGCCATTCATTGCTCCTGTTCCGGTTTTCCCTCGCGCCGGCGATTCAGATGCCCTACTCCGCCGCCAATTCCGCTTCCAAGCGCCGCAACTGCTCGCGCACCGACCCGTCGTAGATCACGTCCCCGATGCGCACCCGAGCGCCGCCCAGCAAAGCGACGTCCACAGCGTATTGCGCCGAAATCTTCAAACCCGTTGCGCGCTCCAATCCACTTACCAGCCCTTTTTTCTCTGTGGCGCTCAATTCTTTGGCCGAAGTTACCGCTGCCTCCGCAATTCCCAGCTTTTTGTTGAGCATCGCGGTGTAGGCCTCGGCAATTTCCGTCATCAACGCGGCGCGTCGGTGATCAACCACCAGGCTTAAAAAATTTTGCATGTTGGGGGCGGCGCCAATTCTGTCGAGGAGGGTGCTGAGCACAACGCGCTTTGATTCGCGCGCCACCGCCGGATTCGCCAGAAACAGTCTCAGGTCTGGCGATTCTTCGATAATTTCCGCGAAGCCCACCAGGCTCTTTTTGACTTTTTCGGCCGTTCCATGTGCCAGGGCGATATCGAGCAGCGCCGACGCGTATCGCTCGGAAATTACTTTCAATTCGCACCCCGCGACAGGTTATCCACGAATTTCTGCACCAGCGCCACGTTCTGCTGGGCAGTCATTTGCTCGGGCACCAGCGTAGCAGCGCGTTCCGACGCCAGCCGGGCAGCCAACGCGCGCAGCTCCAGCCTCGCCGCGCGACGCGCAGCGGTAACTTCAACTTCGGCGGCATGCCCGATGCGCTCGATTTCCACCTTCCCTGCCGCGAGCAATCGCTCAGATTCTGCTGCGAAATCCTTCTTCGCATTTTCACGCATGGCTGCAGCGTCCTGATCCAGCCGAGCAAGGCCAGCCTCAGCCGCACGCAGTTGCGCATCGGCCTCCGCCTTGGCGGCTGTGGCTGAGGAGATTCCCGAGGCGATGGCGTCGGCGCGCGCGCGGAATGCGGCGGGAGCCTTTTTGACGATGAGGTATCCCAATGCTCCAAACACGACAGCAAAGTTTATCCAGCGGAAGAGCGACCCTACCGGCGTCTCAGTCGGATCCGTCTGAGACTGCTCGGGCTCTGCAGCGAGCACGGACGACGCAGCGAAGCCGCCTGCAAATACGCTCAAGAGAACCAGGCCCAAAATTGTGGGGAGGAACCGAGCGCGAAGCCGCTTCATTGGGCCTCGCTTGCTGGCCGCGGGCCGGAATTGGAAGCCAACAGAGTGCGAACGATCTCTGCCGCAAGTTGTGGAGTGCTGGCCAGCAGCTGGCCATGCGCTGCCGCAACTTCCTGCGCGATCTGATCTTTTTCTTTTTGCACGCGCTCCAGAGCGCGAGTGCGGGCGTCGCGCGCCGCCGATGCTCGCTGTTCCATGATGACGTGCCGCGCCGCGTCTTGTTCAGCATAAACCGCCGCGCGCGCTTTCCTGAGCGCTTCCTCGTAGGCGCGCGTTTTCTCGCGAGCGGCGGCCTGGCTGACTTCCGCCTCGCGCCGCGCCCCTTCTGTTCGAGCCTTTCGTTCATCCATCACGCGCGTGAGGGGAATGAAGAATGTGGACCGCAATAACAAGTAAAAAACCATGACCATAATGACGGTCGGGACCGACTCGAGGAACAAATCTCCAAGTGAATGAAGGATTTCCATTGCTAACTAGCTGTTCGCCCCTGTTTGCACGCTTCGTTCACGCACTTCCGCGTGAGCCCTCGCGGGCCGGACGCACACTTCCGCGCCCAAATCCTGCTCTGCGGTAGTTACTTCCAACCCCGGATAGAGCAAAAATTTATAGCATCCGTAGCGGTTCCAGTCAATGCGCGCTGCTGGTTTGATTTCTGTCTGCCAATGCGCGCCCGATTTGGACCAGAGGCACCGGGAAGGGCAATCGGGCCGAAATTGGAATATGCTTTGGGTTCGTAATATAGGTCGGCCGTCGAAACAGGCTTTGGCATTGAAATTTCAAAACGGGAGTTTGATCATGAAAATCATCACTTTGGGCCTGATTGCATTAACTTGCGCCGCCGCCTCAACACGAGCCGACGTCGCCACATTGAAGAATGGAGACCGGGTAACCGGCACTCTGGTGATGGTGAAGGACGGAAAACTGCAATTGAAATCGGACATTCTGGGCGATTTGGAGATACCTGTCTCCCAGGTGGCCACATTTGCCGCCGCGAAACCCGTTGCCGTGATAGTGAAAGGAGGACAATCTGTGCAGGGCCAGCTCGAGATTTCAGCGTCAGGCGATTGGCAGATTACCGCCGAAGGCAAGTCCCAGACCATCCCCGCAGCAAACGTGGATATGATCATGCCCGCGGAGGCCTATCACGCGCTGGTCGAACATTCGGCAAAGCCCTGGCAGGATTGGAAAGGTGCGGCCACACTTGGCTACAGCGTGCAGAGCGGGGACCAGAACACCAGCAGCTTCGCTTCTACACTCAATGCGGTGCGAGAGCGTCCTGCTTCGCCCATTTTCAAATCACATTTCCGAACCAATTTTGGCCTCACCACGCTGCTCTCTCACGCCACGCAGGGAGCGACCGTTATTACCTCCAATACACTGAGCACCAGTCTTCGCGAAGACTATCTCTTCTCGCCGGCAAACTTCGTCTTCGGAATTGCGGGAATAGACCATATCGGCGCGCAGGGCCTCTATTTGCGTCAGACCTACGGCGGCGGTTACGGCCGCACCTTGATCAATAATTCGCGCGCGTCGTTCAGTCTGCTTGGGGGCGTTACGGCAGTTCATGAAAAGTTCTTCACCGGCGCACATGACCAGATCCTGGCGGTTCTCGTGGGCGAAAAATTCGGGTTCCAGGTCAGTAAGCGCGTTCGCCTGGACCACAACTTGAATTTCTATCCAAACCTCACGAACACAGGCCAATATCGCTTTGATACCAGCACCACATTGGCGGCCAGTCTCGGCAAACGGTTCAATCTGAACACCGGCATTATTGATCTGTTTCTTAGCAATCCACCTGTGGGTAGTCACCAGAACAACGTGGCTTTCACAACGGGGATCGGTTACACATTTTGATTCGTTCCTCTCTTCTGCCGACTAGGGCGCTGTTCCCTTCCTTGCTGGCCGCGAACGGCGCCTGCTAAGATACGCTGTCATAGATTCCATCTCGCCCTTTTCGGAGGAGAAAGCTGATGCCCGGGTTCCCCGGAGTGGATTTCATTGACTTTGACTCGCTTCTAAATGACGAGGAAAGACTCGTTCGGCAGACAGCGCGGCAATTTGTGGATGAGCAGATCCTGCCCATCATCGAAAAACACAACCGCGAGGCGACATTTCCGATGAATCTGGTGCCGCAGTTGGGCGAGCTGGGCTTTTTCGGCGCGAACCTCACCGGCTATGGCTGCGTGGGAATGTCCAACGTGGCCTACGGCCTGGTGATGCAGGAGCTGGAGCGTGGGGATTCGGGGTTGCGCAGTTTCGTTAGCGTGCAGGGCGCGCTGGTGATGTACCCGATTCACGAGTATGGTTCACCCGCGCAAAAAGATAAATGGCTGCCAAAACTGCAAAGCGGAAAAGCCATCGGTTGCTTCGGGTTGACGGAACCGCAATTTGGCTCCAATCCCGGGGGGATGTTGACGCGTGCTGTGAAGCGGGGCGACCGCTACGTTTTGAACGGCGAAAAAATGTGGATCACCAACGGCTCCGTCTCTGACGTGGCTTTGATCTGGGCGAAATGCGAAGACGAAAAGATTCGCGGGTTCCTGGTGGAAAAGGGTACCAAAGGCTTCAAAGCCTGGGACGTCCACGGAAAACTTTCGTTGCGCGCGTCCGTCACCTCTGGACTGGCCATGACCGACTGCGAAATTCCAGCGGAGAATTTGCTTCCGGGAGTTTCCGGGCTTCGCGGGCCGCTGAGCTGCCTGACCGCGGCGCGGTACGGCATCGGCTGGGGAGCCATTGGCGCGGCCATGGCCTGCTACGACTCGGCGCTGCAATACAGCAAAACGCGCAAGCAGTTTGCGAATAAGCCCATCGCCTCGCATCAGCTGGTGCAGGACAAGCTTGTGTTCATGATCACGGAAATAGTGAAGGCCCAGTTGTTGGCGCTGCACGTGGGGCGACGAAAAGATTCCGGCAAAGTTGATTTCACTCACGTTTCCATGCTCAAGATGAACAACGTATGGATGGCGCTGGAAACCGCCCGCCTGGCGCGCAGCATCCTCGGCGCGAACGGCATCGTGGACGACTACCCCATCATGCGCCATATGAATAATCTCGAATCGGTTTACACCTACGAGGGCACGCACGACATCCACCGGCTGATCATCGGCGAACGCATCACCGGCATCGCGGCCTACGAATGATTGAATGACGAAAACTCCACATCTAAATTTACGTGGCTCACGCGGCCCGCGAGCTCGCGCGATTGCTTTGTGTATCGCGCTTCTCGCAATTGTCACTTGCGGCTTCTCTCCTTCCGCGCACGCCCAGAAAAAGCCTGTAATCCGCGCGATCACAGCGTTCGCCGAAATCGACCCTCCGAACTTCGACACAAACATTCAAAATGCGGTTGCGATGCTCAAGGCCGCCAAGCTGTCCTTTGAGCACGCGGGTTACACCGTGCAGACGATTCGGATTACGACACAGCCGTTTCCAATGATCGTCCGCAACATGACACATAAGGATGCGATTGAGTTTTTTAACAAATATGCCGCCGAGGTCGAGAAGGAAGGCGTCATCTCGGCGATTGGCCCCGCATTTCTCCATGATCCGGATCATCCGGATCACAAATGGGTTGAAACTTTCGCACAGGTTCTTGCGGCACATCCCTCCTTGGATGGTTGCGTGATCGTGGCGGATGAAAAAGGCATCCACTGGCCCGCGATCCGCGAAGCAGCCTTTGTGATGAAATATCTGGAAGAACACACGGCGAAGGGACAGGGGAATTTCGGTTTTGCGGCTGCAGCAATGGTCCCGGAGTTTTCCCCATTTTTTCCCGCCAGCTACGGCTTTGCATTGGAAAAGAGATTTGCGATCGCACTGCAGGGAGCGGGCTTCGTGGATGAAGCCTTCTCCGATGCCAAAGGAAACTTCGATGACGCGCGTGAACATTTGAGCGCAATTCTGCGAAGGGATCTACCCGGTATTCAACGTCTGGGGGTGGGAATCGAACGCAAGTCAGGCTGGAATTACCTTGGGGTGGATGCTTCCACCGCTCCGTTGCAGGATGTCTCCATCGGCGCGGCAATTGAAAAACTTACGGGTAATCCGGTCGGTTCTCCGGGAACAATGACCGCGGCTGAGTTAATTACTAGCGTATTGAAGGACCTGCCGGCCCTGCGCACAGGCTACAACGGTTTGATGCTGCCTGTTCTGGAAGATAAGGGATTAGCGCAGCGCTGGAGCGAAGGCCGCTTAACGCTGGATTCGCTGCTCGCTTATTCCGCGGTGTGCGGCACAGGTATTGATACCGCCCCGCTCCCGGGCGACATCACTGAAGATCAATTGTCGCGCATCATCGGTGACGTTGCCTCGCTTGCAGTCAAATGGAAGAAGCCGCTCACGGCAAGATTATTTCCTGTTCCCGGGAAGAAGGCAGGCGACCGGACTGAATTTGACAGCCCGTATCTTGTGAATGCGACGATTCAGAAATTACCGCAATGATTTGACGTCAATTGCACCGCGGAAAATCGGTTGCTCGTTGTTGTTGGGCAAATGTGATTAGGCTAATATGAGCGGGCCTTACCGGCTGAAACTGGACTCTCATCGCTCCGTGCAAATGGACGCGGGAAGAATGAGCACAGGAGACTAAATGGAAGCGCAACTTAGCCTCGAATTCTTGCGCGTGGTCGAGCAGGCCGCGATCGCTTCGGCGCACACCATGGGCCTCGGCGACCGCCACAAGGCCGACGACGAAGCTGTAAAGGCCATGCGGTCCACGATGGATACCGTCGGAATGGATGGCACCATCGTCATCGGCGAAGGCGAGCGCGATGAAGCGCCCATGCTTTACATCGGGGAAAAAGTCGGCGCTGCGGTGCACGACAAATCGCGGTCGTATCCCGCAGTGGACATCGCGGTGGACCCGCTCGAGGGCACGAATCTCTGCGCGACGGGTGAACCCAACTCCATCGCCACGCTGGCCGCCAGCGACAGCGGCGGCCTCCTGCATGCGCCCGACCTTTACATGGAAAAAATTGTTGTGGGGCCGACGTGCAAAGGCGCTGTCGAGCTTGATGCGCCGGTCGCGGATAATCTGCACGCCATTGCCCGCAGACTCGACCGCGAGGTGGAAGATCTGGTTGTGATTGTTCTCGACCGGCCGCGCCATGAAAAACTGATCAGCGATATTCGTGCCACCGGCGCGCGAATACGCCTGATCGGCGATGGCGACCTTTCTGCGGGGATTTCCGCCGCGGTGGTGGGCACGGGTGTTCACGCCGTGATGGGAACCGGCGGCGCGCCGGAAGGAGTGTTGACCGCCGCGGCGCTGCGCTGTCTGAACGGTCAAATCCTTGCGCGCCTGGTAGTCTCAAAGCCAGAACACGAAGAGCGGCTGGCGCAGATGGGCGTGAAAGACCCCAAGCGCATCTACGACCAGGGGGATCTCGCGCCCGGCCGCAGAATTATTTTTGCCGCGACGGGCGTCACCGACGGCAACCTGCTGCGCGGCGTGCGTTTCTTCGGTGAAGGCATCCGCACGCACTCGCTGATTCTCACATACGAATCGCGGCAGGTGCGATTCGTGGATACAGTCCACCTGGAGAAACGCCGCGACGTTAAAGTCCGCTTCTTCTAACTCCGGACGGACTGATTTTATTTCGACGTTCCTCCCAGCGACACCGGCTGCACATTTACCGCATTGAGTTTCCCGTTAAATGCCGGCAGATCCACAGCCAGCACGGTCTTCAATTTTTCCAGCTGCACATCCAGCTCTGCGGAAAGCTGCTTAAATGCGGCGTAGGACTGATCGGTGGGTCTGGCATCCTCGCCTCCCTCAACAACTTCCAACAGATGACCGATCTTGTTGTTGAGCTTGATGGGGAAATTGAGGGGGTCCTGTCCACTTCGATTCCTCACCTGGTAGATTGCTTCCTCCACATCGGTGAGTTTGAGCTGGAGCGCCTCTGCGGCCGAATGAATTGGCGCGTCGGATGTCTTTCCGAGACGGTCCTTTATCTGGTCGCGGAGTTTGCGAACGTCAATTACCGCCTGATTGGCCTGGCTCACTTTCCCGATAACCTGCTGCGACAAATCGAACTGCGCTTGCAGATTTGCCTGGCTGGCGGTTGAGCGCGGGTCTTCGGTGAGATGAAATGGCTGCGTTTGAGTCACGCCATTCGCTGTCACGCGCACTTGATATGCGCCGGGCACCGCAAACGGCCCTTCGTCCACCTGTGCGCCCCACAGGACCATGCCTGGAAACACGGTCGCGCCGGGGTAATGCAAATTCCAGGTGAAGCGATTGAGCCCGGCATCAACGCTAACTCTTGGCTGTGGTCTGCGAAAGCCCTCGTCGTCGGAAGGTTCCGCCGATGCGGCGCCTTGACCACGCCCTCCTCCTTCCGCTGGAGAAGTGTAGGCGCGAATCATCTTTCCTGAGCCGTCCAGAATCTCGATGGTGACCTTGTCCGCCTTGGTTTTCAGGAAGTAATCAATCGAGAGTGGCTGGACGCGGCGAATCGGATTTTCCGGCGCGTATAGATGCAGCGCCGCCGTCTGGACAACTTCAGTTGTGAGTTGCCGCAGTGGCGAAATATTGTCGAGCACGTAGAACGATCGGCCGTGCGTGGCGATCACCAAATCGCGGTCTTGAACAAGGATGTCGGAGACCTGCGTATCCGGCAGATTGAGCGAGAGCGATTGCCAGTTTTCACCATCGTCAAACGAAATGTAAATCCCGTGCTCCGTTCCGGCGTACAGGAGGCCAGGGCGCTTGGTGTCCTCGCGGACGGCATGAACGTAATCGTCGCCGCGGATTCCATGCACGGTCTTCTTCCACGATTTCCCATAGTCGTCGGTCTTGTAGATGTAGGGCGCGCGGTCATCTTGCAGATAGTTCTTCGCGGCCACGTAGGCGGTCCCGGCTTTGTTGGGTGAGGCTTCGATCAGGCTCACGCGAATCAAATTCGGCATGTCCGGTGGAGTGATGTTGGTCCACGTTTTGCCTGCGTCGCGTGTGATGTAAACCAGCCCATCATCGGAGCCGGTCCAGATTGTGTTCGGTTCCTTGTGCGACGGAGCAATGGTAAAAATCGTGCCAAAGATTTCCGGGCCGTTTTGATCATGAGTGATGGGGCCGCCGGAATCGCCGAGCGTCTTCGGATCGGCCTTAGTCAAATCCTTGCTGATCCGTTGCCAGCTCTGGCCATCGTTGGTTGTCTTGTAGAGATATTGCGACGAAGTGTAAAGCGTGTTGGGATCGAATGGCGAAAACACAATCGGGTACGTCCATTGCCACCGGTCCGGCAGAGTTGCCGCCGCTTCGCCCGAGAAAAACCGCGGGTACACTTCGATGTCGCGCGACATTCCGTTGCTTCGGTCATAGCGCGTGAGCAACGCGCCCTGGCTTCCCGCATAAAAAATATTGGCGTCGCGCGGACTGGGGGCGATGTAGCCGCTTTCGCCGCCGCCAACCGAATAAAGCGCCGCGAACGACCCGACGCCGCCGCCTCCGCGCCCGCCCGCCACGCTCTGAACACAAACTGTGCTGTTGTCCTGCTGTGCTCCGCAGACTTGGTAGGGGAAATCCTTGGTGGCGGCCACGTGATAGAGCTGCGCGGTCGGGAATTCCTCGCGCGACCAGGTTTGTCCGGCCGTGATCGAGATGCTGCCCCCTCCGTCATTGCTTTCGATCATGCGGCGCGCATTGGTGGGGTCAAGCCACAGATCGTGGTTGTCGCCGTGCGGCGGACGCAACGTGATATTGAATGTCTTTCCGCCATCGATCGATTTGTAAAAGCCAGTATTCAGCGCGTACACCGTGTCCGCATTCTGCGGGTCGGCGAAAATATGCGTGTAATAAAACGCCCGCTGGCGCAATTTGCGGTCTTCGTTGGATTTCGCCCAGGTCTTGCCGCCATCATCGGAGCGATACACTCCCCCATCGTCCGCTTCGACCAGCGCATAGATACGGCTCGAGTCGGTCCCCGCCACAGCAACTCCGATGCGCCCGATAATTCCTTTGGGCATGCCTGGATTGCGTGTCAGTTCCGTCCACTTCTCCCCGCCGTCGGTGGATTTGAAGAGCCCGCTACCCGGTCCACCGCTGGAAGCCTGCCAGGAAACGCGGTAGGCCTCCCAAAGGGCGGCGTAAAGCACCTTGGAATTGTTGCGGTCCATGGCCAGATCAATCGCGCCGGTCTTGCCATCGCGGAAAAGGACTTTCTTCCAGGTCTTGCCGCCGTCGGTGGACTTGAAAACGCCACGATCGTCGTTGGGCGCGGCAGGATGTCCGAAGGCCGCGACATAAACGATGTCAGGATTCGCGGGGTCGATCCGTATGCGGGAAATGATTTGAGTATTCTCAAGCCCCATGTGCTGCCAGGTCTTGCCTGCGTCGGTGGATTTGTAAATCCCATCGCCCTGCATGATATTGCCCCGCAGGCAGGCCTCGCCCATGCCGATATAAACCACGTCTGGATTGGATTCAGAGACTGCCACCGCTCCTACGGAGGAGCTGTGAAGCTGGCCGTCGGTGACGGGATTCCAGGTCTCGCCGCCGTCAATGGTTTTCCAGAGCCCGCCGCCGGTTGCGCCGAAATAATATTCGTTGGGGCGGCCCACAACTCCCGCGGAAGCGATGGAGCGTCCGCCGCGGTTAGGTCCAATGTTTCGCCAGTGCAGCGCTTTGAAGAATTGCGCGTCAATGCCGCTGGATTGGGCTGCCGACTGGGCGCGCGCATTGGATTGCCGCCCCAAATGGATTGTGAGCAAAAGAATTGATCCGAGCAGGCAAAGGCTTGGAATAGACACGCGGCGCTTCATCATCGTCCTCCGTCCCAGGTTATTCAGGGAACGCGCGTAGCATATTTCAGCTGTGCGCTGGAGGCAATGGTGGAACTTGGGAATCCGGAGTTTAACGGGGCGGAGATGAGTGTATGATTCGGCATTCAAGATTTGCGGAGGAAACCATGGCCACTAATCCCAGTCCCCTTCCGCCACCCGTTTCAACAAACGTTCCAGGAGGCCCGCCCCCTCCACCGAAAAAACAAAACATTGTGCTTTGGATCCTGGGCGGCTGCGCGACGGTGCTGATCCTGGGGATTCTCGCACTGATTCTCGCGGTGCGATTGTTCGTAAAGACGCACGTCCACGTGGCCAGCAACGGCGACGTGGACGTTCAACTTCCCGGCGGCGGTTCCATGCGCGCCGGCAGCGCCAAGGACATCGGCGTGCCGGTTTATCCCGGTGCGGAGACGAATAAAGGCGCTAGCGTCGATGTCACGGCTCCCGGACAGCAACGTGAAATGAGTACTTCGATTTACTCCACATCTGATCCCATCGAGAAAGTGGATGACTGGTATCGCGAAAACCTCGACAAAGACTACGAACGCCAGGGCCCCGGCCAATCACACATTTCGGTCAGCAGCAGAGGCATCCCCGTCGACTCCAACGCGATTGTTTATGTCTCAATCAAAGGGGACGTCACAACCGTAATCTCACTCAGTGCCTCATTTGGGAAAACTCAGATCAACTTGATGCGACTCAACACCGGACCGCGGCAAACGCAATGAACAATTGCAGGGGTGGATAAGATTTTGGAGTGAAGAGTGCATCCGCCAACGAAAAGGCGGCGCGGCGTACCGGCCCAGCTGGGTGGGCCGGCGCGTCGTGCCGCCTGAAAGCTCGCTAATGTTCGCAGCGCCGCCGAGCCTAGCGCTGGCCTACGGCGACGCTATGCGTGGGGCGCCGGGAAAAGGCCGCTCCTGGGATCTTCGTCTGCTGCGGTTGGGGCATGGTTCGAATCGGTGCCGAGCCGTTGGCTGGAACAATTGCTGCGCCAACATGGTCGCTGATGGCCGCTAGGCGCTTCAAAATGGATTGCCACTGTTCCCAATCGAGCTGACGCAGGAACGGCCGAAGACCCTGGATGAATGGATCTTCGAGCAGCGCCTCCCCATTTGATTCGGGGACGAAGAAGCGGTTCAACCCCACACCCAGTGCTTCGGAGATTTTCTCCAGTGTTCCGAGGCTGGGGGTCATTTGGCCGCTTTCAATGCGCGACAGATAGGAGCGTGAGACGCGTGAGCGAGCCTGTAGCTGGCTCTGCGTCATGCCCCGCGATTCGCGAAGTTGCCTGATCCGCTGTCCGATGTTTTCCACCGTCTCGCGGTTTGGCCACTTTTCGAACAGCTGCCGTTCATCGCCCGGCAACTCCTGCGGCGCCGGTGGCGGAACCAGAAATTCCACCTTGGGTGGCAGCATGTGCAGGCAGCGCCGGCAAACGTCGTTCTTGGTGCGGTACTGAACCAAGCCGCAAGTCTTGCAGCGTGTAACTTCCCGATCGAGTTCGTTCAGGCCCTTGTTGCCGTTGTGGTCCGACACAGGTGGTCCTCGCTTATTCTTCTGGCATGCGGAAGGAGGGACTGCCCTTTAGGGGGGAGACAGAAACAGGCGCAGAGGCATTGTCGGTGTCACGCCTCGTTGTGTCAAGAGTTTTTTTGTAAATTTTCGAGATTTCCACCACCCTGACCTAAAGGACAGGTAGAAATGCCTGAAGGACCAGAGAATAAACCAGTAAGTGCGGTAATCTAACGGATTGTTCGGGACTATCCTCTATCGGGAGAAGCAAATGAGTTCTGGCCGTGACGCTGCCTGGAATCTTTTGTGTGAATACACCAAAAATGAAAGCTTGCGGAAACATGCGCTGGCGGTCGAAGCCTGTGTCCGGGCGTATGCGCGAAAGACCGGAGCCGATGAAGAATTGTGGGGCACAACCGCATTACTTCACGACTTTGATTATGAGCGCTGGCCGAATGATGAGCACAAAGCCGACGCTGAGCATCCCTTTGAAGGGTCGAAAATTTTACGCCAGCGAGGTTATCCCGAGGAAATGATCCACGCGATCCTGGCGCACGCAGATTACTCTGGCGTGCCACGAGTGACTCCGCTCGATCGGACTCTCTACGCCTGTGACGAGCTGGCTGGATTTCTTACCGCATGCTCTCTGGTGAAGCCGGGAAAAACCATTTTTGAAGTGGAGCCCGATTCGGTAATGCGCAAAATGAAGGACAAGGCCTTCGCCCGCGGAGTAAACCGCGAGGATGTCCGCAAAGGGGCAGAAGAATTGGGAATTCCGCTAGCGGAACATGTGGCCTTATGCATCGAGGCCATGCGCGGCGTGGCGGAGCAGCTTGGTTTGGAACGCAAGGCCGGCGCATAGCTGCAAAGGCATTGCGTTTTGGAAGATGGGTTTTTCTTCAACAATTGCCCGTCAATTTGAACCGCGCTAAACTGATATCGGCCCTTCCCAACTTCCACAAGGAGAACCTATGAACAGGAGAGAATGGATAGTTCTTAGCGGGGCTGCAATTCTCGGATTTGCAGGAAAGCCGCTGCTTTCGCAGGACCGGGATCACCATGACCATGATGATCACAACAAGTTCGATGATCACGACCGCGACGCCATGCGCGAATGGTATCGGGACCATCACGACCATCCGCCCAAGGGCTTCCGAGATGAGGACCGCCTGCCGGATGACCTTGAGGGCCGCCTGCAAGTCGGGTTCGTGCTGACGCCGGAATACCGCAGAAGGGTCGTGGCTGTGCCGGGGGATCTCTTAAGGCGTCTGCCGCCTCCTCCGAGACATTACCGGTATGTGGTGATCGGTCGCCACATCGTGTTGATTGATGATGGATGGCACGTCCGCGACCTTGTCCATTTTGAACTCAATTTCTGATTGCGGCGTTGGAACAGATTTTTTGCGAGATTTCACACTTCAGGCCACCTGCCCGAGAAACCAAACCTCGGGCACGTGGCCTCTCTGGTTTGTATGACGCGACAATCTGCGGCTAACAATGCCCTTCAAACGCCTGGAGAGTTCAAGTGCGGTTTGTCGGGCGGCGTTTAGTCCTTCCGCGATATAATAGCTCGTCAAGTTTGAGGCTCACTCAGAGGCAGGATGAAGACTGAACCCACACTCGTGCGCATATCCGACGGAGCGGCATCCCCAAGCAACGCAACCGCCGCGCCCGGTGCAGGAGTCCCTGCGCAAAACTCCCATATCACACGGAAGAAAACCAATGGCGTGAAAGTGGGGCACATCCTGGTGGGCGGAGGCGCCCCCGTGGTGGTGCAGTCCATGACCAACACGGACACCGCGGACGCGAACTCCACCTTTCAGCAATGTTTGGAGCTGGCGCAGGCCGGGTCTGACCTGGTGCGCATTACCGTGAATGTGCCCGAAGCTGCGGCGGCGGTGCCGGAAATCAAGCAGCGCCTGCTGGATGCCGGCTGCAACGCCCCGATCATCGGGGATTTTCATTACAACGGGCACGTCCTGCTGAAGCAATACCCCAAATGCGCCGAAGCGCTGGACAAATATCGGATTAACCCGGGGAACGTGGGCGCGGGCAAGCGGCGCGACGAGCAATTTTCGACCATCTGCAATATCGCGTGCGATCACGCCAAACCCGTGCGCATCGGAGTGAATGGCGGCTCACTGAATCAAGAGCTGGTAATGCGCAAGATGCAGGAAAACACCGACCGCGATTTAGGACTCAGCTCGGAAGAAATCATCAACGAATGCATGGTAGCGTCAGCGGTCGAGTCGACGGAACTGGCTCTGCAATCCGGATTGCGCAATGATCAGATTATTATTTCCTGCAAGACTTCGCGGCCGCTCGACCTGATCACCGTTTACCGCGATCTTTCGGCGAAAACGGAGCAGCCGCTCCACCTGGGATTGACGGAAGCGGGCATGGGGTTGAAAGGCTCGGTGTGGTCCTCCGCGGCGATGGGAATTTTGCTGCATGAAGGAATCGGCGACACGATTCGCATTTCACTCACACCGAAACCGGGCGGCGACCGCCGCGAAGAGGTGTACGCGGCCTGCGAATTGTTGCAGGCGCTGGGGCTAAGGAGCTTCGCTCCGAGTGTTACGGCCTGCCCCGGCTGTGGGCGGACCACCAGCTCGACTTTCCAGGAATTGGCGGAAAGCATTCAGGGATATATCCGCGAGCAGATGCCGGTTTGGAAGCAGCAATATGAAGGTGTAGAGGAGATGAAGCTGGCCGTGATGGGCTGCATCGTAAACGGTCCCGGTGAATCAAAGGCCGCCAACATCGGCATCAGCCTTCCCGGCACCGGCGAAGAACCGCGCTGCCCTGTTTATATAGATGGCCAAAGGTTCACCACGCTTCAGGGCAATTACGACGAACTTTCGCGCGCATTTCAAGCGCTCGTGGATGATTACATTTCGACGAAGTTTGCCCGGCGCGCTCGCGTTTCCAGTTAATTTGCGCTTTGCAAGTTTCCGAACGATCTTTTCGACGGCCTGACAGTCTTTCCCTTGGCGCTTCCGAACAGTGCCGTCCACCACTGCTGTGCTATTCTTAGTTTTCCTTGATACCCCAAAATACGGAGCGGGAAATGAGAATCAGCAAGGAAGAAGTGTTGCGCGTGGCCGAGCTGGCTCATCTGGAACTGACCGAGGCCGAGGTAACCAAGTATCAGTCGCAGCTTGATTCCATCCTCGACTACATCGCGAAGTTGAACGCCGTGGACACTTCGAAAGTCGAGCCGATGACTCAGATCGCAGCTGTGGGCACCGGGGGTGGCGTGAATCCCGAATTTCGCGAGGACGTGCTCATGCCCTGCACCATTGGCAAGGAGGTGCTGGAGCGTGCGCCGGATGCCGAGGGCCCCTACTTCCGCGTGCCCAAGGTCATCGAGCGCTAAAATGGCGATTCCCGGCTCCAATTCAACCTCCGCTGAGCGATGGACAATTACCAGCGTGCGTGCGGCGCTCAGCGCCAGGAAAATATCCGCGCGGGAGTTGGCCAAGGAGCATTTCTCCCGCATTGAGCGAGACAATCCGCGCTTGAACGCGTTTTTGACGCTCTCACCGGACCGGGCCAATGCCCAGGCCGAACGTATGGACGCCCTAATCGCGCGAGGAGAGCCCCTTCCTCCTCTGGCTGGCGTTCCCGTGGCCATCAAAGACGTGATCAGCACACGCGGAATTCGAACAACTTGTGGCTCGCGCATCCTGGAGAATTACATTCCGCCCTATGACGCCACGGCCGTAGAGAGGCTGGAATCGGCCGGAGCTGTGGTCCTGGGCAAAACCAATTGCGATGAGTTTGCCATGGGCAGTTCGAATGAGAATTCTGCTTATGGACCAGTGCGAAATCCGGTTGCTCCCGACCGGGTGCCCGGGGGATCGAGCGGTGGCTCTGCGGCGGCTGTGGCGGCGGGCCTGGCCGTGACGGCACTTGGGACGGATACGGGGGGCTCGATCCGCCAGCCTGGAGCGCTGTGCGGAATTCCGGCCATGATGCCGACTTACGGGCGCGTGTCTCGTTACGGGCTGATTGCACTCGCTTCCTCTCTGGATCGTATCGGACCATTTACAACCAATGTGCGCGATGCCGCCACCTTGATGGGTATCCTTGCGGGCCGCGACATCAACGACTCCACCTCCGCGGCCGTTCCAGTTGTGAACTACCTCACCGGACTGGACTCGCCCGTAAAGGGTCTGCGCATCGGCATACCTCGCGAGTATTTTGGTCCAGGGATGGATGCGGCGGTACGGCAAAAAGTAGAAGCGGCAATCGCCACACTGGAAAAACTGGGCTGCAACCTTGTTGAGCTGAGCATGCCCCACACTGAATATGCAATCGCGGTGTACTACATCATTCTCACAGCCGAGGCCTGCTCAAATCTGGCGCGGTATGACGGCGTGCGGTACGGACTGCGCGTGCCGGCGGCAACGCTGATGGAAATGTACCGGCAAACTCGCGGCCGGGGATTCGGCGCGGAAGTAAAACGGAGAATCGTGCTCGGGACTTACGTGCTTTCCGCGGGCTACTACGACGCTTACTACTTGAAAGGACAGAAGGTGCGCGCACTTGTGACCAAGGATTTTCGCGATGCCTTTGAAAAAGTTGACGCCATCGTGACTCCGACTTCGCCCGTGCCCGCGTTCAAACTGGGCGAGCGCACCGAAGATCCGCTGGCCATGTATCTTGCTGATATATATACAGTTACGGGATCGCTGGCCGGGGTGCCCGGGATTTCAGTTCCGTGCGGGCTGACGCCAGAGGGCTTGCCTGTCGGGCTGCAAATATTCGGTCCCCATTTTGGCGAGCAGGTCGTACTGCAAATCGCGCATGCTTTTGAGCAAGCGGGCAACAAAAACTAATTTGTGTTGAAGGTCCACGTAGTCGCAGGTTTCCAAGCACAACTACAAGCTTCGCGGTGACCAGGTGTGTCGCTTTCATTCCCATTATCTGTACATTTTTCTCCGCCATTTGCATCATCGCTAAAAAATCTCAACCATTTGCCATCCATTTGGATCTGCTAACTTCTTTCCTGAGTTGCAATTAATTGGTACTAGGAGTTTTGGCTCATGTCCGTATGGAACGGAAGCACTATTGCAGGTGAATTAGCGGGCGCTTAACATGCCCGAAGCATCGGCAAAACAGAATTTAGCATCTAAATGTGTGGAGGAGGAGATCAAGTGGTCAAAGTCAGATCAAGCCAGAAGCTGTTCACGGATGAAGAGGTTTCTCTTCTGACGGGCATCGGTCTGGACGATTTGCGCGCATTGGCCCGCAGCCGCCACTTGGGATTCCTTGCCGCGGCCGCAGAAGCCGCGGGACATCAGGCGGAGCGCTTGCTCTTCACTCTTTCCGACCTGATGGTGCTCACGGTTCTTTATCCGCGATATCCAAATTAAGCGCGAATCGGCCCCATCCCTTATTGAAGGAACCGGCGTCCCTACTTCTGGGACGCCATCTTTGTTTTTGCCCATCTTTCGATTTCTTCCGGTCTAAACCCCACGTCACAATGATTGCCGTCTCACAGTACAGGCGCTATGCTGGTTGGCGATGGCGGATGATGCCCGGCAAAACCCTTGCCAGTACAATGGCATCATAATCGACAGGCTTGGCGTGACCTGGAAGGCCGGCTGAAGCGGTGAGTTCAGAACCATGGGCAAAGTGCGAGGGCAATCTTCCACTCGAATCAGCGCCGTATTTGCAGCGCCGTTGATGCTGGCGGTCGCGGGCGTGCCGGGGATTCTGTGGGCGCACCAACAAACACAGCAACAACCCCCAGCAAGCTCCTCCTCGCAGCAAAAAGACACTTCGCAAGCCGTCAAAACCGACAAGAATGGCAAAGATGGTGCCGGACTCCCCGCGGACAAGTTTCTTCCGCGAGGCAAGAAGCTTGTCATGACCGACGGCAGCTACCAGATTGTCCGCAGCTACGAACGGCAGAGCGATTCGGTGCGCTACTACAGTCTGGAGCGGTCGGCCTGGGAAGAAATCCCGGCATCGCTGGTGGATTGGGACGCCACGGCGAAGGCCGAGACGGAACAGGAGCGCCAACAAAAGGAGTTGGCGGACACCGTCCGGGAACGGGAGCACCAAAGGAATGCGGTGGAGGTATTGGACGTGGACGCCAGCCTGGAAGTCGGGCCGGGGTTGATTCTGCCGCAGGACGAAGGAATGTTCGCGGTGGCAAACAAGAAAATCACACTCTTGTCGCAAACCAAAACGGACTTGAAGACGGACAAGAAACGAGTGATTGAGAAGATTTTTATGCCTGTGCCCATCCTGAATACCAAGCAGATCCTGGAGATCAAGGGCCGGCACGCCCCCACGCGGCTGGCCGCGGGCGAGGTGGAATTTTATTACCGCGCCGCCGCCGAAGTCGAAGGGGAGCCCGAAGTCGAGCTGGTCCACGCCGTGGAAAAGGGAGACGCGCGAACGGTGGAGTGGATCAGCACGGACCTGGTGGGAAACCGTGACACGCAGACCAAGGATGTCTCCATTCTCCGCTGGCAAGTGGCCAAAGGAGTGTATCGCTACACCATTGCTCAGCCTCTAGAACCTGGCGAATATGCGTTGACGGTGATTCTGCCGGAAGGCGAAGGGGTCAGCATGTTCATTTGGGATTTTGGACTGGACCGTGTCCCGGCAGGCCCGGCAAAACCGAATTAATCCGCCCTGAATTCCCGCAACGACAGACGGGAGACGCCATAAACTTCCAGATTAGCCTCAACAGGAAATAAAACGGCCCGGTCGTCCAATTGATTTGGACAGCCGGGCCGTTGCGTGAGGTGGTTAAATTTTTGGAGTGGCGTTAGCTTTCGGCCACTGCGGTGCCGTCAGCATCCTTGCGGAGGAAGTCGAGAGCCGCCGCCTCTTCTGGCGTGAGGTCGGGAGTCGCCGACAGATCTTCCGGAGAAGGCTCGGGGACTTCGGTAAGCAACTTGATGTTGCGGTACCACTCGAGGCCCGTGCCGGCAGGAATCAGACGGCCCATGATGACGTTTTCCTTGAGGCCCCTGAGGTAATCGACCTTGCCCGCGACGGCAGCTTCGGTGAGCACGCGCGTGGTTTCCTGGAAGCTCGCCGCCGAGATGAACGAATCGGTGGAAAGCGAAGCCTTGGTGATGCCGAGCAACAGCGGGCGGCCCGTCGCCGGGCGTCCACCGTTTTCGATGACGCGGTCGTTCTCTTCGCGGAAGCGGAACTTATCCACCTGTTCCTCGAGCAGGAGCGTAGTGTCTCCGACGTCTTCGACCTTTACCCAGCGCATCATCTGCCGGACGATGGTCTCAATGTGCTTGTCGTTGATGTTGACGCCCTGCAGGCGGTAAACCTCCTGAATGGCGTTCACCAGGTAAGCCTGCGTGAAGCGCTCGCCCAAAACGGCCAGCAAGTCGTGCGGGTTGAGCGGGCCGTCAATGAGCGGCTCCCCGGCCTTGAGCTTCTCGCCTTCCTGCACTTGAATGTGCACGCCGCGCGGAACGGAATATTCTTTTTGCGTCTTGCCGTCCTCGCTTTCGACGTAAATCTTGCGCAGGCCCTTGCTGATTTCACCGTACTTGACGATGCCGTCAATTTCGCTGATCACCGCGGGATCTTTCGGCTTGCGCGTCTCGAACAATTCCACGACGCGCGGCAGACCGCCGGTAATGTCCTTGGTCTTGGTAGTTTCGCGCGGGATCTTCGCCAGCACATCTCCGGCCATGACGTCGAACCCATCGGTGACCATTAAGTGAGCACGGGAAGGCATCAGGTACTTCTTCAGGACCTTGCCCGCGTTATTGCGGACCAGGACCGTGGGCTGATGCTTCTCGTCTTCCGGCGGCAGCATGACCACGTTCTGAGCCAGGCCGGTGACTTCGTCGACCTGCTCTTCAATGGTGATGCCGGGCTGCAGATCCTTGAACTGAATGGTGCCGCCCACTTCCGTGAGAATGGAGAAAGTGTAGGGATCCCATTCCGCCAGCTTCTGCCCCATCTGCGCGGGCTTGCCTTCTTCGATCAGCAAGCGCGTGCCGTAGGGGACTTCGTGGCGTTCCTTTTCCCGGCCCTTTTCGTCGACAACAGCGACGTGGCCGCCGCGGTTCATCACGATGGTGGTGCCACCGCGTCCGCTGACGTGTTTGATGTCGATGAACTTCGCGAAACCGGCGCTGCGCGCTTCCAGTTCCGACTGCTCGGCAACCCTGCTTGCCGTGCCGCCGATGTGGAAGGTCCGCATGGTGAGCTGAGTGCCCGGCTCGCCGATGGACTGCGCTCCGATGACGCCGACGGCTTCGCCCAGTTCCACCATGCGCCCGCTGGCCAGATTGCGGCCGTAGCAGCGCGCGCAAACCCCGCGCCGGGATTCGCAAGTGAGCACGGAGCGGATCTTGACTCGCATGACTCCGGCGGCCTGAACGGCATTGGCCAGCTCTTCGCTGATTTCCTGGTTGACCTCGACGATTACGCT
>Ga0070733_10000099_pt1 | contig 80451 bp, 74 predicted proteins | sample Coa_R1_9_FD_66450 | JGI IMG/M metagenome (GOLD analysis project Ga0070733, IMG submission 66450) | Surface soil microbial communities from Centralia Pennsylvania, which are recovering from an underground coalmine fire - Coalmine... | ecosystem: Environmental > Terrestrial > Soil > Unclassified ...
CGCGCGGGCAAAGTCGGTCTTGACCAGGCCGGGCGCGATGCAATTCACGCGGATGTTGTACCTGCCGTATTCGCAAGCGAGATTGCGCGCGAGCTGCATGTCGGCGGCTTTCGAAATCGAGTAGGCGCCGAGAACCGTCGAGCCCTTGAGCCCGCCGATCGAGGAGACGATCGTGATCGATCCGTCCTTGCGCTCGATCATCTGCGGCGCCACCAGCGAGATCAGCCAGTGATTGGCGACGATGTTGTTGTCCAGGATCTTGCGGAACTGCTCGTCGGAAATGCCGGCCTGCGGCCCGTAATAGGGGTTCGACGCCGCGTTGCAGACCAGCGCGTCGATCCTGCCGAACGCGCGGTTGGTCTCGTCGACCAGATGCTTGAGGTCGTCCTTGGTCGAGATGTTGGCGGCGAGCGACAGCGCGACCTGCTTGCCGCACCTGTCGTTGATCGATTTCGCGACCTCGTCGCAGACCGCTTGCTTGCGCGAGGAGATCACTACTTTGGCGCCATGCTCGGCCATCCGCTCGGCGATGGCGCGGCCGATGCCGCGCGAGGAGCCGGTGATGACGGCGACTTTTCCCGACATATCGAACAAGGTCATGTCTCTCTCCCTCTTCCTTGGATCCGGCGGCGAACGCGCCGGTTGTGACTCAAAATCAGGCCAGTTTGCTTGTGGTCGCGATCTCCGGGCCCGCCGGCTGATGCATGGCGTCGTGCGAGGCGTCGGCAATCCACGGCTGCTGATTGACCATCGGCACTCGCCAATTACTATGACCGGGACTGGCGAAGTGGTCGAGCCGGGTCACCGAACAATTGTCGATGTCGAAGGCGAGGCCCTTTTCGGGTTGGCCGCCGAGCGCAAGACCGATCGCCGCCTTGATCGTGCCGCCGTGGCCTACCGCGATCACGTCCCCACCGGCGTGGGCGACGTTGATACGATCGATGGCGCGGCATACGCGGCCATAGAGGTCCATGAAACTCTCGCCGCCCGGCGCAGGCTCGGCGATGTCGGCAAACCAGTGGCTGCCGAGCGGCCGGCTCGCGAGGAACGCGGCGCGGTTCATCCCCTGCCATTGTCCGAGATGCTGTTCGGCGAAGGCCGCCTCTTTCGCCATCGCTGCGGGCCTTGGAAAACCGGTATCCCAGATCGCTTCCGCGGTTTGATGCGTGCGCATCAGGCTGCTCGCGTACCAGACCGCGCTGCGCGGCAGGATTTTTGCCACCGCCTCGAACACCACGCGGTCGCTGGTGTCGCAGGCGATATCCTTCTGGCCATAGATGTTACCGCCGTCGCTGCGCACCGGCGCGTGGCGCACCCACCACCATCGCGTGGTGACGACTGCCGGCCTAGCTGGATTGGACATCGCGACGACCCTTTAATAGTGTTGTGTGTCCTACGCGAGGGACCGGATCGCCTCAAGCGACTTTCTACGTGTTTGAAATCTTGTTTGAAAGCCGGCGGGGCCGCAAGTCTGCCTCCCCTTGCGTGTCCCGGACGCGGTGCAGCGTTCTTCACGGTGCACCGCAGAGCCGGGACCTAAGATCACGCGGAGCGCACAATAGGCCCCGGATCGGCAGCGCACCGCCATAGCGCGTCGAAGACGCGCGTAAACGCGCTGAAGGCGCTGCGCAGCATCCGGGGCACGAACCCCCATCCGGATCGCGTTTTCCTTGGCCGGAAGACGCCGGGAATGTAAATATGGATACGAATTGAACAGGGAGAGACCCATGGGCCGCCTCGAGGGCAAATCCGTCATCATCACCGGCGCCGGCAGCGGCATCGGGCGCGCGGCTTCGCTCCTGTTCACCAAGGAAGGCGCCAGGTTGATCGCGGTCGACCGCACTGAGGGCGTCCAGGAAACCGTCGAGCAGGTCCGCAAGGCCGGCGGAGCCGCGCAGGCGGTGGTTGCCGACGCCGGTTCGGAAAAGGACGTGATCGCCTTCGTCGACAAAGCGGTTTCGACCTATGGGCGGCTCGATGCGGTCTGGGCCAATGCCGGCATCAGCGGCGGGCTGGTGCCGCTTTCCGAGCAGACTGTGGAACATTGGCAGGAAATCCTGCGCATCAATTTGATCGGCCCGTTCCTCGCCATCAAATATGCGATACCGCACATGATCAAACAGCGATATGGCGCCATCGTCTGCACCGCTTCGGTCGCGGGTCTGAAATCCGGCGCCAGCGGACATCCGTACGCGGCGAGCAAGGCCGGCGTCATCAGCCTGGTGCAGACCACGGCCTACTCCCTGTCCGGCACCGGCGTGCGGATCAATGCGGTGTGTCCCGGCCTGATCGAGACCGGCATGACCAAGCCGATTTTCGACAATGCGAGGGAACGCGGCACCGACGGCAAGATCGGCCAGCTCAATCCGCTCAAGCGCGCCGGCCAGCCGCACGAGCTTGCCGCGATGGGGCTGTTCCTCGCCAGCGACGAGGCCTCCTACGTCAACGGCCAGGCGATCCCGGTCGACGGCGGCCTCACCGCCTCGATGCCGTATACGGGCAAGCCGATTTGAGGGATGCCGTTTCCCCGGACGCTGCGCAGCGCTTCAGCGGTGCGCTGCTGATCCGGGGCCCATAAGAGTTACGTGTGGGTCCCGGCTCTGCGGAGCAGCGTTGCACGCTGCACCGCGTCCGGGAAATAGCCACCCCCAACGGCGGACGCCATCCGCGTTCTCGCCGCGCATTTCGCCCGCGCTTGCCCTCGCAAAGAGGCCCCCACCAGCCCTCGCCGCCCCGCCCGACAGACATTTTTTGTCGTGATCTGCTGCGATTCGTGACAGAATTAATACATTCAGACGTCAAGTCGGTTACACGCGAGGTTTTTTCCATGAGTTCGGAATGGCGGGCGCGGTCGAGTTCCCTGGCCTGGTCAAACCCAGTGACCTGGTGGTGGGGTCTCTTGACCCTGGTCAGCGGCGCCAATATCGCGGTTTGGTTTCTGATCTACCGCGAGCTTCACGAACAGGCAGCCGCCGGCGGTCTCGGCAGCGCCTCCGGCGTCGATCTCATGCTCCTGCTCTGCGCGGGCTATGTCTTTGGCTGCGCATTCCGCTCGTTCCTTCCGCGCGCAGATGTTCAGCGCATCTGCCTGTTCGACACCTGGCTGTCGAGCGTTGTCGTCGGCCGGTCGGTCGCAACGGTTGCCGAGATTTGCTTTGCGGTGCAGTGGGCGATCTTCCTGCACCGCTTCGGCACGATGACGGGATCGGATACCACTGTGAACGCAGCTTGGGTGATCGTGCCGCTGATCCTCATCGCGGAGTGTTTCTCGTGGTATGCGGTGCTAACCACGAAATATCTCGGCAACGCCATCGAAAATTCGATATGGGCCGTCGCCTTCTTCATCGCCGGCATCGGCCTTTGCCGATTGGTGCCGGAGTTCGGCGGTCCGGTCGCCGTGGTGCTTGCCTTCGCGATCGTCGGGATTGCCGGCTATCTGGCGTTTCTCATGACCATTGACGTTCCGATGTATCTAAGCCGATGGCGGGCCGAAGTTGCCGATGGCAACTCCTTTCTGCGGCCGCTCGAAGGTCTGCGTGACGTGAGCACGCGGTGGATCGTGACGCACGACTTTGCCGAGTGGAAGGACGAGATTCCCTGGATGTCGCTCTATTTCAGTACCGCGGTCTGGGCGAGCCTTGCGCTGTGCGGCTTCTACTCGCTCGGGGATCATCTCCCGCGCTATCGCGCCGACGCCCCGGTCGCAAGCTGGTCTTCGGACGCCTTCGCAATCGTTGGCAAGCAGCACCCGGCGACCACGCCAGAGCGCTAGGGCGGATACGCCGGCGGATTGACACCCGTACCCTCCACAACATCGTCGTCGATGCAAGTGAGGGGCCTACTTCCGCTTTTGCAAAACGTCGAACCAGACGGCGAGGCTGATGATCAGCCCCTTGATGATCAGTTGGTAGAACGACGAGACACCAAGCAGACTCATGCCGTTGTTCAGGACGCCGATGATCAGCGCGCCGACGATCGTTCCGCCGATCGTGCCCGAGCCGCCCGCGAGGCTAGTGCCGCCGATCACCACCGCGGCAATCGCGTCGAGCTCGAACATCGTACCCAGATTGGGTGAGGCGCCGTTAAGCCGCGACGCCAGCAGAATTCCCGACAGCGCCGCAAGCAGCGAGACGATGACGTAGACGATCAGCTTCGTCCGTGAAACGTTGATACCCGACAGCCGCGCCGCTTCCTCGTTGCCGCCGAGCGCATAAAGACGCCGGCCGAACCGCGTATGGCCGAGAACGAAGATCGCCACCGCAGCGATGACGACAAAGATCGCAACAGGGACCGGAAGGCCGTCGCCTTTGCCGAAAACATAGACCGCGAGTGCGAACCCCGATCCGGCGACGACGACACCCGCCGCGACGCTGCCGCGGCCACTGGATTTCCCTCCTTCGCCAAGGCTGCGGACCAGCACGGCGACGTAGAGCACGGCCGAGATCGCAAGGATGACCAGGGTTGGCAGAGGCGGAATATAGCCGCCACCGAGGCTGGCAAAGGATGGATCGGCGATCGGGACCGAACTGCCGCCGGAAAGCGTCAGTGCGACACCGCGGCCGATCGTCAGCATTCCAAGCGTGATGATGAATGGCGGAATATGGTAGCGCGCGATCCAGAAGCCGTTCCACAGGCCGATGGTGCCGCCAACCACCACCAGTGTGACCGGAACTGCAATCCAGGCGGCGAGGCCATATTGCATGAGCAGGGTCACGACCACGGCGGCGACACCGACGACGGAGCCGACCGACAAATCGATGCCGGCGATCAGAATGACCATCGTCATTCCAACCGCAATGATGCCGACAATGGTCACCTGTCGCGCGACGTTGCTCAGATTGCGCGCGGTGTGAAAGGTGGGATCGGCCAGCGCGAGGGCAACCGTCAACGCCACAAGCGCGATCAGCGTCGCGTTGGTCTTGACGAACTGGAGCGCCTGATTTTGTCGCATCACTCCCCCGTCCGACGAGCGCCGGTCGCAACTTCCATGATCGTTTCCCTTGTCACGGTCTCGCGTGCAAATTCCGCGGCGATCGCACCCTCCCTCATGACCAGGATTCGGTCGCTCATCCCGAGAACCTCCGGCAATTCGGAGGATATGATGATGACCGCCACGCCCTCCCCGGCTAACCGATCCAACAACTTGTAGATCTCGACCTTGGCACCGATGTCGATGCCACGGGTCGGCTCGTCCAGGATTAGAATTTTCGGGTGCGCATTGAGCCATCTTCCCAGAATGACCTTCTGCTGATTGCCGCCGCTGAGCGTCCCGACGATGGCGTCGATATCAGGCGTTTTGACACCAAGCTCTGTGACGTATTTTTCGACCAGCGCGCGTTCGCGGCCGACGTCGATCACGCCCAACGACGAACTGATGGTCTGCAGCGAGGCGATCGTCGTGTTGAAGGCAACCGACTGGCCCATGAACAGGCCGAGCGCCTTGCGGTCCTCGGTCAAAAGCGCGATCCCGTGTTCGATGGCGTCAAGGGGCGAGCGAATTTCAACTCGCTTGCCCTCAATCAACACTTCCCCGTGCGTCGCCTGCGGGAAGGCGCCGAAGATCGCCGAGACGAGTTCGGTTCTGCCTGAGCCCATCAATCCGGCAAGCCCCAGTATTTCGCCGCAGTAGGCCGAGAACGACGCCTTCTTGACCCGTTTTTCGCCCGGCATATCGGAATGGTCGAGTTCGAGGTTCCTGACCTCCAGGATTTTCTCGCCGCGCTGTCGCGCACTGCGCGGAAACATGTCCTTGATGTCGCGGCCCACCATCCGGGCGATAATCTGCTCGAGGCTTATTTCGGCGATCGGCGACACTCCCCCGATCGTCTTTCCGTCGCGCAGGACCACGACGCGGTCCGCGATCTCCCTGATCTCCTCCATCTTGTGGGAGATGTAGCACATACACACGCCGTCCTGCTTCAGCTTGCGTATGATCCTGAAGAGATCCCCGACCTCCTTGTCGGCCAAAGCGGAAGTGGGTTCGTCGAGCACGAGAATGCGCGCGCGCTTCGAAAGGGCCTTGGCGATTTCGACCATCTGCTGTTTGCCGACGGTGATGTGCCTGACCTGATCGGCCGGCTTGAGGTCGCCGATACCGAGTTCGTCAAGCAGAGCCTGTGTGTCGGAGTTGAGCTTTTGCCAATCGATTGCGCCGAGCCAACCGGTCGGCTGTCGGTCAAGGAAGATGTTCTCGGCGACGGTGAGTTCGGGAATGAGATTGAACTCCTGATAGATGATCGCGACACCCGATTCCTCAGCCTCGCTCGTGTTGAAAAACCGTCTGCGCTCGCCCTCGATGAAAATGTCGCCTTGATAGGTCGGATAAGGCCAGGCGCCGCCGAGGACCTTCATCAGCGTCGATTTCCCGGCCCCGTTCTCGCCGACCAACGCCAGAACCTCGCCGGCGCGCGCCTCGAAGTTGACGTTGTCGAGAGCTCGCACGCCAGGGAATTCCTTGACGATATGCTCCATTCTGAGAACGACTTCGGGCATCTGAACCGGCTGGGCCTCCGCCATCCCTGTTGCTGCGCGCCGGCTCTATTTTCCGTACACCTGCTGGTGGGTATAAAAGCCTTCGGCAACAATCGTGTTGTCGAGGTTCTTCCGGTCGATGAGTACCACCGGAGTGACAATGGTCGGCACGTCGACCGCACCATTGTTGATTACCCTGTCGACCTTGAGCAGGGTTTTGGGGTCCTTGTCCGGATTCTCAGCGAGTTTCACCGCCGTCTCAACCGCGCTTTCGGCGAGCGGTGTGATCTTTTTCCAGATTTCCGCGGCCTGTTTGCCTTGCGCGACAAACTGGATGTTGACGAGGTCGGCATCGGAACCTGCAACGAAGACCTTGTCGGCGCTGGCTAGGCCCTGGGCATCGAGGGCGGCGATGACGCCGCGCGCCATGCCGCTGTTGTTGCAAATGACGGCGTCGATGCTGTTGCCGAGTTTGGTCAAAAGATTTTCGGTCGTCGCCATCGCCTTATCGGGCAACCAGCCTTCATGCGATTGATCGGCGACGAGTTTTAAATCCGGGTTGGCCTTCAAAACGTCGAGAACCCCGCTACTCATCGCATTGGCGTTGGAATCGCCCGGCTGTCCCCGGATCAGGGCGACGTTTCCCTTGACCGATCCGTATCTGGCCTTGAGCCAGGTCACCATCGCTTCCGCTTGAAGCTTGCCGACGGCCCAACTGTCCTGCATCACCATGGCGTCGAGCGGGCCGTTAACAAGCATCGCATCGTAGCCGACGACTTTCACACCGCTTTTGTGCGCGGACGCGACCATGCTTCCGGCTGTGCCGGTGTTGACCGGCTGCAACACGATGACCTGCGCGCCTTGCGACAACATGTTTTCGAACGCCGAAAGCTGGGTCTGCTCGTCATTGTTGGCCGAATCGAAGATTACGTCGGCGCCCAAAGCCTTGGCTTTGGCGAGGAACGCCGCCCTGTCGCGCTGGTAACGCTCCTCCTGCATGGTCTTCAAGAGGAAGCCGATCTTGATCCTTTCAGCCGCACCGACCGGCTTTGCGGACAACAGAAGAGGCGTCGCCGCTAGGGACGCGATGCCGCTCAAGATAAGTCTGCGGTGAAATTTCACGTTGCTTCCGCCTTCGCCTCCAAGGGTCGTGCCAACACTCTATGCCCACCTTAGCCGTTCGAGGATGGCCCTGCCCATCACCCAATTCTTGTCTTCTTCGGAGAGGAACGGCAATTCCTGGGTGAAATGGGTAATGCGCTGCCGATAGGTTGCCTTGTCGAAGCCGTTGGTCATGTCGGAGCCCCAATAGCATCGCTTCGGCCCATAGACGTCGAAAAGCTGTTTGATGTGCGGTGTGAAATCGCGGAACGGATAGGGTTCCGAGGAGTAGTTCGGCGCTGCCGAAAGCTTGACCGAAACGTTTGGATATTTGGCGAGCGAAGCGGTCTGGCCGACGGCGTCGGCGATCCGGCCTTCCTTGGGTGTGTTGCCGCCGATGCCCATGTGATCGGCAATCAATTGCAGGCGCGGATAACGCTCGGCGATACTTGCAAGCCGTGCGCTTTGGCCATCGGTCAGGAACATGACCGGCAGATTGGCTTTCTCGGCTTCCGGCCAGAACCAGTCCGCCGTGCCGTCGGTCAGCCACGCCTTGGCCGGGCCAAGAAACGTCAGCCGCACGCCGAGCATGCCCGGTTGCTCCCGCCACTTCGGCAATAGCGCCGCGGCTTGCGGATTTTTCAGCGGGATCCGCCCCATGACCGCGAAGCGGCCGGGATAGCGCCTGGCCGCATCAAGGACGTAATCATTGCGGTCGCCCGGCCATGACGGCGGCACAACGACGGCACGATCCACACCGGTCTCGTTCATCAACAGCAGGAGCTTCTCGACGGTGAACGGCTCCGGCATCTGCGGCTTCATGCCGGGTACCCATTTCCAGTCATCCGATTCCGCTTTCCACAGATGGACTTGGGCATCGACGATCATGCGCCCGGACGACAAGGCCGTCGCCCTTTGTGATGCCGCCGCCACGCCCGCGGCGAGCGCGGAGGCGCCGAACTGCCGGCGGGACATCATCTAGCTCGCTCCCAGGAAACCAATAGCATTGCATTCGCTTGAAGGAACCTTGTTCGTGCCTGGCGATAACTGTCAAGCGGCCGACGCCGGACCGCCGCGGCCATCGCCGTTCCGACGACCCGGTTGACAAGCGTTGTTTGCTCGCATCTTGAAAGCGAACCAAAGGAAAAACAGCACGGCCTCTCTCCGCGCCACAGTGCACGACGATTTTCCGCGAGCGGCTCGCCTCAGCCTACACTGCGCGAGTCAGTCGCTTTCGGAACCGAAGTGTTTTCCCTGAAGCAAAATGGAGCTTCTTTGGCCAGATAGGACCACCGCTCCGCCATCGACAGCCACAAGTCCCGGTTCTGCTCATCGCTTTCGGCATGCCTTCGGCATTGCGCCTCTTTGGCGCGACAATCGTGTAAATTATTCACGACCCCACCCCTGTGAAGTTGCCCAATTTACCGGGAGACGTTTATCTGAGTCGCGACATCGGCGCACTTGCCATTTTGGCTGATCTGCGGCAGGTGAATGCGCGCGCCACAAAAAAGCGACCGATGTTTACTGCCGGAAGAGGTGCTCAGGTATCATCGGCAGAATCGGAGGCCGAAAAATGCGACGCAGCAACGAACGCATTCTCACCACGCACACCGGAAGCCTCCCGCGCCCGCCGGCGTTAACGCGACTCTATGCCAGGCGCGCGCGTGGCGAAGAAGTCGATGCGGCCGAAATCGAGCGGGCCGGGCTTGCCGCCTTGCAAGGGATCGTTCCGAAGCAGATCGAAGCCGGCATCGATATCGGCAACAATGGCGAGCAGCAGCGCGAGGGATTTTTTCTCCATGTCAGGCATCGAATGACCGGCTTCGGCGGAACGTGGAAACGCTGGCCGCGCGCCGATGTCGAGCGCTACCCCATTTTCAAGAAGTCTCTCGAACAACAAAACGCCGGCAGGGAGATGGTCAGCAACTTCGCTCCGCCCAAGGTGACCGGGGAAATTCGATACACCGGCGCCGCCGAGGCGATGCGCGAATGCGCCGATTTCCGCAATGTGCTGAACGAGCGCGCCACCGCCGGCGAGCGTGGGTTCGTCGAAGCTTTCCTTACCGCCCCCTCGCCCGGCATCGTCGTGGCGGCGATCCGCAACGACTATTACGACACCGAGGACGCCTATCTGGCCGCCGTCGGCCGCGCACTCCAGGTCGAATACGAGGCAATCGTCGCGCAAGGCTTCCTGCTGCAGCTCGACTGCCCCGATCTTGCGCTCGAGCACCACATTTCATTTCAGGATCGGCCGCTGTCAGATTTTCTCGATTTCGTCGAGCGCGTGGTCGCGACCATCAACGAGGCCTTGCGCAATATTCCGCGCGACAAGGTCCGCATGCATGTGTGCTGGGGAAATTATGAGGCGCCGCACGACCGCGACGTGCCGCTTTCGGAAATCCTGCCGCTAATCGCGCAAATGAACGTCGGCGCGCTGGTGTTGCCGTTCGCCAATCCCCGTCATGCCCACGAAGTGCGATGCCTTGAAGGGCACGCGATCGCCGACGACCAGATCGTGGTCGCCGGCGTCATCGATTCGACGACCAACTTCGTCGAGCATCCCGAAGTGGTGGCCGAGCGGATCGAACGCGTCGTCAACACGCTTGGCGATCCGAGCCGCGTCCTTGCCGGCACCGATTGCGGGTTCGACAGCGCTGCCGGCGCCGGCCGCGTTGCCGAGGACGTCGTGTGGGCTAAATTGGCCGCGTTGAGCGAGGGCGCTCGTGTCGCGTCACAGCGGCTGTTTTAGGTGACGCACGAAAGCGCAAGGACGTCTGCCAATCATTTTGCATCCGCCACATTTCGCAGGACCAGTTCCGATAGTCTTACCACTAGCTTTCGTAGCCTGGCATTTTCTTCGAGCAGCGACACAACGTCGTCGTCGGTGTATTCGTCGTAGGTATCATCGTCATGCCCAAGCGACGATCCATTGAGCCGATCTTGTGTGGCAAGCGGCGGTTGTGCGGGTACCATGGCCAATTCCCCAATACTAATAGCCGAACGCGCCCCCAGTCTTCCAACCCGAGGATGAGAATGATTTGAGTCGAGGGCGGATTTTGGACCGAAATGGGAAAGCATCGAGATGCGTCGTATGACAGCGTGATTAGGCGGGAAATTTTCGCCGTAATTTCAAGCTTCACCAAAATACAAACTCAATCCGACCGCTGACACGATCTGGCCAATTTATCGGCGCATTTGCGAGCGCCGCGTTAATTGGACAAGCATATTGCCCATTAATAACCGCGTTCATTTGCAAATCGTCAATCAGTCGGCCTTACAGGAATGGCCACCTCGGCGGAGGCAATGTCTGTGTCCGGAAACGGAGCGCCTCATGCCTGTCGTGGTACTTGCCGCCTTGATACTTGCAGTGTCGGCGGTGACGTTCCCATCCGCCGCCCCCGCACAGCCGTGCGCGATCGAGGATAACGCGCGTCCGCATCGTGGCTTGATGCCAGAAATGACGCGGCCCGACGATCCCCAGCAGACGCCACCAATAGATTGCTGGACGCTGATTGAGCCGGCGCAATCTCCCGCAGTCGCGCGCCTGGGTACGGCTCAGCTCGCAACAGCCGGCCGCGTCGAACGCACAGCCGAGCCGGGCGGCATGCCGCGCGCCGTGCTCTTGGTGGTCATCGCCATCGTGGTGACCATAGGCATCATCGAAGTCCTGTTCCGCTGCACAATTCATGAGCGGCCGCGCTCTGCCGATCATCGCCAAACAGAATAGAAACAAGTAAATAGAACCGTAGCTTGATTGGAGGCTGAAATAATAATGCCTTCGGATTCGAATGGACGCGGGCGCGTGCTGGCGGCTTTCCTGTTCTTGTTCATTTTCCTGGTCGCCGGAGGCTATTTCGTAACCGGGTTGGACAAACTTCAGGATCGCAACACTTTGCGCGAGAGCCAAGCGGCGCTGCAAAGCATCACCGACCCCGCGCAGATCGACGAGGCGTTGAGGCAAAATCCGTCGAATAAAATCTTGCGGCTGATGTCGATGGCCATCAAGGCGACGAACGAAACCCGTGCCGCTACGGAAAAGCTGTCGGGTGAGATCGAGCCGCCGTCGGTTTCAAAAGCTGTCGATTTCGGCAAGGCGAGCCGTGGCGATCTCGAAGCGCTGCGCCACGATCTGAAAGCGGCGGAAGCCAATGCGACGAGCTTCCTGCCCCGCTATGTTGCGCTCTACAAGGCCGAGCGCGACAAGGTGGAGAATGATGCGCGCTCACTGCGCCTCGACAAGGATACAATGGGCAATCTGCTGGCCGGCATCGACAAGCGGCACGCGAAAACCATCGCGCTGACCTCCAGGGTGTTATCGGCTCTCGCCGATTATTATCGTGCCTACGAGAAATACGTCGCGTTTCTGGTCGGCGAACTCGGTTCCTACAAGGTGGTTGACGGACAATTCATATTTCCGCTGCAACGCACCGTGGAACGTTACGGTGTCGCGGCGAATGCGATGACGGCTGCCGCAAAGCGTGTCGCCGAGCTTGAAGAAGAAAGAAAAAAGCTGAAGCCGCCGCTGCAGGAGGAATGGGCGCAGTTTGTCCGCGCAAAATGATGATCCGCCGTCGGTCGCGCGCCTCCGCGGCAGCGGTTAACCTGTCCGATCGCGCTCCCCGCAATCCCTCTAAAGCTGAGCCGCTCGCGTGCATGGGAATATTCCGACCTCAACGGGGTGAGCCATTTTAACGTTGTCGATGCGCAAGAAGCCGACGCAAGGACACCCGCCGCTTGCGATACAAAATTGTCATTGTGGTGTCCGGGGTGCTGTTAGCCTCCACGCGCGTGCTTGCGACCGACCGCGATCGCAAGTCGTCCGAAAATCCCGCGATCGGCACGCTACCAATGGAAAATTTACAATCGCTGCCTTACCAGTGCGAGTGCGAATTCCACCGTGGCCCGATCAACGGTGCGACGACGGTCTTTGCGACACGCAGGGAACGCGTGATCGCTTTCGTTATGGTCGATGGAGAGCTGGTCACTTTGCAAAGGAACGGAAAGCCGAGAAATTCGAGCTGCGGGAACAACGTCAGATACCACGAGCGATGGGTCGGCGGCCCCACAGCGGTAGTTCTCGACCTCCACGTCACCAGACCGGGCGAGGAGGCCTGTTGGTTCAAGGGCAAGATGAGAATAGCGGTTGGTGGACGGACAACGTCAACCTCCGTGAGCGGTGCCTGTGGGTGCTAATGCTGCAGGCCGTTGGTCGGCGCATCATCTGTTCAGTTCGGCTCGGCGAAGGCGGTTACGCCGCCCCCGCCTTCTCCGCATATTCCCAGGAGGCTTTCGACAGCGGCACCGTGCGCGCGGCCGATTCCATGGCCTTGGCGCTCGCCGCGGTGCCATCGCGGATGCGTCCGGCAATGCCCTGCGTGATGCAGGCGAGGCGGAACAGGTTATAGGAAAAGTACCAGTTCAGGTCAGGCACCGCGCTGCCGGTGACATCGCAATAGATCTTCGCGGCCTCCTCCAGTGTCGGAATGTTCAACGCCTTGAGGTCGGCACTGGCGAGCCCCGGCATGGTCCATTGCATCAAGAGATAAGTGAAGTCGGCCATGGGATCGCCGAGCGTGGAGAGTTCCCAATCCAATACCGCGATCACCCGCGGTTCGGTCGGGTGGAAGATCATGTTGTCAAGACGATAATCGCCGTGAACGATCGAGACGCGTTCCTGCAGCGGCACGGTGCGCGGCAGCCATTCGATCAGTTTTTCGACTTCGGGAATGTGCTGGGTTTCGGAAGCGCGGTATTGCTTGGTCCAGCGATCGACCTGGCGCGCGAAATAATTGCCGGGCTTGCCGAAGTCGCCGAGCCCGATCGCCTGGGGATCGTAAGTGTGCAGTTTTGCCAGCGTCTCGACCTTCCTGGCGAAGATCGCGCGCCGTGCCTCGCGCGTCTGGCTCGGCAATGTCGGGTCCCAAAACACCCGGCCCTCTTCCATCGACATGATGTAGAAGGCAGCGCCAATCACGGCATCGTCAGTGCACAGCGCGTACGCCTTGGCGACCGGAAAACCCTGCTTGCCCAGCGCCGCGATGACGCGGAACTCGCGATCCACCGCATGCGCCGACGGCAGCAGCTTTCCGAACGGCTTGCGCCGCATCACGTAGGATCGGCCGGGCGTGTCGAGCCGGTAGGTCGGGTTCGACTGCCCGCCCTTGAATTGCAGGACCGTCAGCGGGCCCTGATAACCCTCGACGTGCTCGCGCATCCACCCCTCAAGGCGCGCCTCGTCGATCCGGTGCCGCTCTTCGACCGGTTTGGTGCCGGAAAATTCCTCGTCGTTCCTAACGCCTTCGGCCACCGTGACGCTCCCCCGTCCTTTTGTATGAGCATGATCTTGTCGGAAAACCGGGAACCACTTTTCCGGATCATGCTCTAGGGAAGCGCCACGCCGGCGCTCCCTTTAATGCGAAGTGGGAGAGTTTGCATACTTCCGAAGTTCAAGTCTGGCAATGGCGCGGTTGTGGACCTCGTCCGGCCCGTCGGCAAGCCGCATCGTGCGCATCGAGGCGTAGTCCCGCGCCAGGCCCGCGTCGTCCGAGACGCCGGCGCCGCCGAACGCCTGGATCGCGTTGTCGATGATCTTCAGCGCCATATTGGGCGCCGCCACCTTGATCATGGCGATCTCGAGCTGCGCGGTCTTGTTGCCGACCTTGTCCATCATGTCGGCCGCCTTCAGGCACAACAGGCGGTTCATCTCGATATCGGTGCGGGCTTCGGCAATGCGCTGCTCCCAGATCGAATATTCGATGATCTTCTTGCCGAAGGCGGTGCGCGAGGATAGCCGCTTCACCATCTTCTCCAGCGCTTCTTCGGCCTTGCCGATGGTGCGCATGCAGTGATGGATACGGCCGGGACCGAGGCGGCCCTGGGCGATCTCAAAGCCCCTGCCCTCGCCGAGCAGGATGTTGCTGGCGGGAACGCGGACGTTCTCCAGAAGCACCTGGGCGTGGCCGTGCGGCGCGTCGTCGAAACCGAACACCGGCAAGAGCTTCTCGACTTTGATGCCGGGGGTGTCGAGCGGGACCAGTATCTGCGACTGCTGCTGGTGGCGCGGCGCTTTCGGATCGGTCTTGCCCATCAGGATCGCGATCTTGCAACGGGGATCGCCGACGCCCGACGACCACCATTTGCGGCCGTTGATGACGAAGTGATCGCCGTCACGCTCGATGCGGGTCTCGATATTGGTGGCGTCGGAGGAAGCCACCGCCGGCTCGGTCATCAGGAAGGCGGAGCGGATTTCGCCGTCCATCAAGGGGCGCAGCCACTTTTTCTTTTGTTCCTTGGTGCCGTACCGCATGAACACTTCCATGTTGCCGGTATCGGGAGCCGAGCAATTGAACACCTCGGAGGCAAAGCCGATGTGGCCCATCTCCTCGGCGAGCGGCGCATATTCGAGATTACTCAATCCCGCGCCGCGGAATTCGTCGTCCTCATGCGAAGACGGCGGCATGAACATGTTCCACAGCCCTTCGGCCCTCGCCTTCTTCTTCAGTTCCTCAACAATCGGGATCACCTTCCAGCGCGGTCCCGTCTCGTCCTGCTGCCGGTAGATCGGCACCGCAGGCCGGACATGCTTGGTCATGAACGACTGCACACGGCTGAGCCATTCTTTCTGGCGATCCGACATGGTGAAATCCATTGGGCGTTCCTCACATTCTTGGGACGAAATTGTTGGCGGCACTGTCTCCCCGCCGCCGTTTCACTGCAAGAGCGTTTATCAAGCTGCCGGCTGACGCGAGGGTCGCCGGCAACGTGCTCGCCGGAACAGCGATGCGTCACGCGCATTGACATTCCGGCCTTCAAACCATAGTTTCATACAATTGTTTGAAATGCAATGCCCCACTCCACTGGTGTGAGATGCCGTCAGACCGGACCCGCGCATTGATCCTTGATGCCGCCGAGCGGCTCTACGCCGATCGCGGCTTTGCGGATGTCACGCTGCGCGACATTGTCGCGGCGGCCGGCGTCAATCTCGCGGCGGTGAATTACCATTTCGGCTCGAAGGACGAGCTAATCGCCGAACTGTTCGTGACCCGGAGCCTAGCCACCAACCGCGAGCGGCTCGCCGAATTGAAGGCGGCCGAAGCGCAAGGCGGCGGGCGGGCGAATATCGAGGCGATTGTGCGCGCGCTGGTGGGTCCAACCTTGCGCGGTTGCCTTGGTCCCGACAACGAGCGCTCGACCGCGGCGCGGTTTATGATCCGCGCCTCGATCGAGTCGGTTCCCCCGATCCGCCGCATCAAGAATCGCGAAATCGATCATTTGCGGAAATTCGCCACCGCGATGCGGCGGTCGTTGCCCGATCGCAACGATGTCGATCTCTATTGGGGCCTGAATTTCGCGCTCGCGATGGCGCACCAGACCATCCGCGATAGCGAGCGGCTGTCAAAGCTCTCGGAAGGAAAGTGCGACCTCGACGACGTCACTGATGTCATCGAGCGCATTGTGACGGTGTCGGTGATAGCACTGACGGGGCGTGAGGCGGAACCCACTGCTCTGGATTCGACTGGGCTGGGGCGCGCGGTGCCCCGCGCAGAGGACTTGAGGAGAGTTTGAGCCTCGGGTGCTTGTACGGCGAGGTAATTGTCGAACCAAGCTTCTCACCGGCGACCTGGACGCGACGCACGCGAAATAGCGCTGGATAGCCCCGATCAATTCCGCCGATACATCAAATTGCAACAAAGATGTCATGCCACCTCGCTAGCTTCCCGCCGCTTTTCACTCTGGGGAGAACCAAAATGCGAGGAAGTAAGTACATGCCGGGCAAGGGAAATCTCGGCTTGCGGGTTGGCGTGGCGGCGGCTGCGTTGGGGGCATTGACGGCGAGCGCCGGCGCCACCGATCCGGACAAGTCCGCCGATCGCACATTCACGACGACGCCGATCAAGCATGTCATCGTCGTTATCGCCGAGAATGGCAGCATGGATCATGTTTTCGGCACCTTCCGCCCGCGCGACGGACAACATATTCGCAATCTGCTGTCGGCGGGCATCGTCAACGCTAACGGCACGCCCGGTCCCAATTTCAGCAAGGCTGCACAGTTCACGGTGTCGCCGCAGCCCAATTATTTCATCAGCGCGCCTGATGGGACCAAGACGCCCTACACTACGCTGCCCCCGCCGGACCTGCGGGGCGTGCCGCTGCAGGCGAGCGACACGAACCCGCCGCCGTTCGCCACCGTTGCCGCGGCCCAGGCCGCAGAGCCGGCGAGCCTGGAGCCCGAAGACTATGTGTTGCTGACCACGGGAGCCGCGGTCGGGTTGACGTTCACGCCCGAGGTAAGCGGTGTGCGCAACCCGGATACGCGCATTCTCAATGTCACCAATCTGCCGAACGGACCGTACCAGCAGACGGCGAAGGACGCGCAGGGCCATGGCCTGCAATACGATGCCTACACCGAGGACACTATTCATCGCTTCTATCAGATGTGGCAGCAATCGGATTGCAGCGTCGCACACGCCACGCCTGACAATCCGAGCGGATGTCTCAGGGATATTCTGCCCTTTGTCATCACCACCTTCGCCGGAACGGCGGAAGAAGGCATGGGCACGTCGATGGCCTTCTTCAACATGAACCAGGGCGATGCGCCGATTCTCCAGAGGCTCGCGATGGAGTTCTCGATTGGCGACAATTACCATCAGGCGGTGATGGGCGGCACCGGCGCCAATCACATCATGATCGGCACCGGCGACGTCTACTTCTTTAATAACACCTTCTTCCAGGACGGCGTCGCGCCCCTCAACTTCAGTCCCACGACGCCGCCGATGGTGCCAAAGGCGATCTTCGGGTTCCCGATTTCGCTCATTGCGAATCCCGATCCGGTGCCCGGCTCCAACAATATCTACAAGAACGACGTTGCCGCCGCCCTCGGCGAATACGTGAATTGCTCGGACCCGACACAACCCGGCGTCCCCGCGATCACGAGCTATCTGGCGACCCTGCCCTACAAAACGTCGCCGACGAGCTGCGCGCCCAACACCTTCTACGCGATCAACAACTTCTTCCCCGGTTACCATGCCGACGGTACACCGGCTAATCCGTTATCTCCCAAGCAGGCAGCAGATGGCAGCGACTTCTTCTTCATCCCGCCGCAGAACCTGCCGACCATCGGCGATGCGCTGATCGCCAAGAATGTCTCCTGGGTCTATTACGGCGGCGGCTTCAACGCCGCGGCAGCAAACCAGCCCAACGCGTTCTGCCCGATCTGCAACCCGATGCAGTACGCGGCCTCGATCTACGGCGGCGGTAAGGGGAGCCCAACGATCAAGCAGCACACCAAGGATATCGTCGACTTCTTTGCCGCCGTCTCCACCGATACGCTGCCTTCGGTTGCGTTCGTCAAGCCGAGCGGTTTCCTCGACGGACATCCCCAGTCGTCCAAGCTCAACCTGTTCGAGGCGCTGCTCGACAACATCGTCGACCAGGCCCGCAACAAGCCGGAGCTGTTTGCCCAGACCGCGATCATCGTCACCTAGGATGAAAGCGGCGGCTTCTATGATTCTGGCTTCATCCAGCCGGTCGACTTCTTCGGCGACGGCCCGCGCGTGCCGCTGGTGGTGATCTCGCCGTTCTCGCGCGGCGGTAATGTGGTCCACACCTACTACGACCACGTCTCGATCACCAAGTTCATTGAACGCAACTGGGGACTGCAGCCGCTGAGCGCCCGCAGCCGCGACAATCTTCCGAACCCGACCAACGCTGATGACTACGTGCCGCAAAACATGCCGGCGATCGGCGATCTTATGGAAATGTTCCACTTCGACGGCGGCTAGGGGCTTTAGCCAGCGCATCGGCATTCAAGAACCAACCGGGCGGCGCATGCGCCGCCCGGTTAATTTTTTCAGGAAAGGCCGAGCATCGCGCGCGCCTCGCCTGGCGTCGCAATCGCAGCGCCGAGATATTTAAGGATAAGGGCGGCGTGCGCCACCAGCTCCGCATTGCTCTTGGCGAGCACGCCTTTGGACATATAAAGATTGTCCTCAAGTCCCACCCGGACATGGCCGCCGAGCAACCAGGATTGCGCCGCCATCGGGAATTCCGCTCGCCCGATGCCGAAGCCGGCCCAGATCGATCCCGGCGGCAGGAGGTTGCGCGCAAAGAGCATGGTTTCCGGCGACGGATCAAAACCGTATTTGACGCCGAGCACGAGCGTGCACAGCGGTGGGCCCTTTAACGTCCCCTCCGCGATCAAATCGCGCGCCAAATGGATGTCCCCGGAATCGAACAATTCCAGATCCGGCAGCACGCCGGCGGCCCGCATGCGCGCCGCCATCTTGCGCACGTTGGGGGGCGTGTTGATCACGACCTGCCCACCCGAATTCATGGTGTTGAGATCGAGCGTGCAAATCTCGGGCTTAAGGATTTCGACATGCTCGACCCGCTTCTCCGGCGCCATCAGCGTGGTGCCGGGACCTGCCACCTTGGGGTCCTCTTCCGACGGCACGAAGCGCCCGCCCGGGCCGGTGGTCAGATTGATGATCAGCCGTGGATTGCGGGCGCGGATGCGATCCATGACGTCGCGGTACAGATCGATCGACATCGAGGGCCGGCCGGTTGCGGGATCGCGCACATGGATGTGGGCGATCGAAGCGCCGGCGTCGGCCGCCTCGAGCGCGCTGTCGGCGACCTGCTGCGGGGTGATCGGCAGATAGGGCGATTGCTCCGGCCGCGTCAGGTTTCCCGTGACCGCGCAGGTGATGATGACCTTGGGATGAGGTTGATGTGACATCGTCAACTCTTTTTCGCGATCTTCTTGACGTTCTTCTCGGCGATCTTCTTTGCTGCCTTCTCTTCCGCCGCCTTGATGTCTTCCACTGCCCTCTTTATGGACCGCGCGTAGCTGTCCGCCGCATTCTCCGCCGTGATTTGCAACCGCCTTGCAGCTAGGCTTGCCAAGAGCAGTGTCGCTTTGGCGAGTTGCCTGTATCGATCCCTGGTGTCTTTGTTCTTGGCCTTGGCGGCCAAACCCATCAGCCGGGCGTGCCGCTTTTTGGCGCCGTCCATCAGAACCTTGTGCTGCTTCTTCCCGATGGACCGGATGACGCCATCGAGGTCCGCTTCGGTCATCTTTGAACCTTTGGGATTTGACAGGAACTTGAAGGGACTGGATTTGCAAGGGCGCTGAGGCGGGTGAACCCTCGTATTCAGTAAGGCGGCCCCATTTTCAAGTGCTTTCGTGCGATAGTTCGAGTATTGAACGGATTGCAACGGGTCCGCCAGCAGATTGCCGACACCCATCGCGCCGGCCTCTCGCTGCGATGCGGTGAATGCGGGTCAATAATTTGTTAGTTGACGCCTCCCGGGTCTCACCCGGAGAACCATTGCCTGCTCGCTCAGCCCGCGCTTGAGAGCGCGTAGCGTTGGCGTCCAACGTTGGTCGGGGCCAGACTTCGATTCTTGGGGAGATGGGACGAAATGCGTCATCTGGCGATATTGGCGGCCTTGGTCTTGGCCGGTTGCGGCAATCTCGGCGTCAGTGGCGCTAGAAACGATTTCAAAGGGCAGCCGCTGAGCGCCGTCCAGGTCAGGCTTGGTCCTCCGGAACGACAGGAAACGATTGGGGGCCGAACAATCTACACATGGTCTAAGGGCCAATCGCTCAACCAGTGCAAAATTCGAGTCGCTATGGCCGGCGATGTCGTCGATTCCTATGAGACAACCGGCGACCCTAACATCTGCTCCCCTTGGGAGTACCGCCCCGGATAAACATGTGTTGAGCGCCCGAAAAAGTTTGGAGCGGGTGAAGGGAATCGAACCCTCGTATTCAGCTTGGAAGTCGTAGAATTACGTAATCTGTACAACGGCAATTCTGACAATTTACAGCCTTCCGGCCGATTGAGACTACTACAGAATTTCTCGTTGTCAGAATGAGAAAAATGACGAGCGGTCGGATTTGGCGTCAGCGCTAGTCGCGCGCGCCTGAAGCGCTTTCACGTCGCCGCTGAACCGGAGACAAGCCATACGGGCTGGAAATCGTAGCCGGTTTTGGTAGCCGAAAGTGCCGGCCACGCGTCATCTACCGACAAAGAATCAGTCAGAGGACTCGATTCCGAGATAATTTCAAGCATTGAGCTTTTGCCGGCATCGGGGTCAGCTTCGAATAACCTATCACGTGGTGATTCTGACGTGACAGAGATGGGGTTATCGGAGACTTTGACTTGGCACTCTCGGGCCGTTCAGGCTCGCAGGATTGCAACGATGTTGCCCCCAAAAGATGCTGAGCTCGTCGAGACTTTCGCCAAAGAATGCGAAGAGCGCGCTCAGCAAACTATTATGGACGGTGTCCGATCGGAAGTACGGAGATCAATCGGATCCCCGCGTCCACGCGACCGGGTTTTCCAATGCGCGTCTGAGAGCATTCCGCCGAAGCGAGCCGCCCAAAGGCGGATGCTCAGACTTAGCACCGATACCGACATTCGCTGCTGCCGGCCATTTGAGGTGTGATTGACTGACCTATTGGCGGTGGATTCGAATATCCGTACCGTGGAATCAAAATCCGGATACTTCATCAATGATTTCAACGGATTTTCTGACGAAACGGCGGATTCTGCCCCTAGATAAGTCAATAGGTTAGAGGCGCAGTCAGAATGGACGCGACCGTCTAGCTTGCGGCTAGCTAGTAGCTTCAAATCGTAGACTCGCAACCACCGATACCGACACTCGCTAATGGTGGCCGTTTGAGGTGTGATTAGTACTACCGGCCATGCGAGTGCCGGTTTTGCCGCTCGGGTGGGAGAATTTGAACTCGATACAAGTGAAATCAGAGGTTCGTCAGAACGGCCGCCTAGCGGGCATCCCAGGGTATTTCAGCGATCGAGCCGCTGGACCGCTACATCCCGATACCTAACTATGGAACCGTAGTGTTTTTCGTAGCGTGGTCGATTGGGTAGGCGTGTTATCACGGCCACGTCGGACCGGGTTTAATTTCGTCATGTGGATTTTCTCTTTGGTCTTTGTCTCCGCGTCATAGACTTTGACCCGCAGCATCGTAAAAACGCTCGATCGCGGGCCACATTGGTTTTGAGCGAGCTTACCGCTTCGCCGCGCTCGAATAGACCAGCGACATATCTTCAAAGTCCTCGGTCGGTAGCTTGTTGACGCCGGACGCGGTGTGGAGTTCTTGCAACGGCAGATAACCCCTCACCTTGAGCCAATGGGCACGATGCTCGGTCTTGAGCCAGTTCTGGGTCGATTGTTCGTCCAGGAAGCGGGTGACGTAGTCGATCTTCCCCTCGGGGCAATGGCACTTAATCTGCCAATCGCGCTGCGAAACCTTCTCGGCCTTGAAGATTACATGTATGTCTGTCATTCGACCCTCAGGAGCGAGCGGTACAATTCCCCTGAATTGATCAGAACGTCTATCAGGCCGCTCTTAGCCGCGCGGCCCAATTGGGCGAGCAACTCTTGTCTCGAGCAACTCTTGTCTGAAGTAATCAATCGAAACCATGCTGCGCCTCCAATCCAACCACGCGCCTAATCCGCGCCGATAGCCAGTTAATTCGCAATGTTCCGGTAGGTCAGGGACCCGGACGCTGTTTCGCTGCGGAATTAACTCGCGTTTGAGATCCTTGGAGGCGCATACTTTGGGAATCACCGCTTCGCCTCTAGGCATTACCGGTGACAGAGAGTGTTGCGCTCCCGCCTATTCGAGGGAAGCATCATGCCCCAGTCTCAACGCCTGCCGTCGGTCATTCCATTCGCTGCAATTGGGCGCCCCGCCTGTCCGAAGTGCAAGGCTCCGATGATGCTCGTCAGCATCGAGCCAGCAGGCGCCCAGGGCGTCGACTTGCATACGTTTCAATGCGCTATCTGCAATCGCGTACTTGAGACCCTTGCCGCGTATGAAGACCCCGTGAAGTCCAAGGCCCTTGGACGCTGGCTTCAAGGCGATTTGCACCACTGAAGTAAGGCGGGTTTCGAAGAGAGAGACGCGGGACCGAAGCCCTGCGCCCTAATCCCCCGCATTAAGCGAAGGACGCCCGGTCAATGAATTACGGCGGAAAAGCTCTCGGCATAGTAACGCGCTGTCGAAGCTCGATCAACATTCCCTGAAGATGCGTAACCGCAAACACGAACAGCCTACTGTCGGGATTGTCGAAAAGGGACGCGGTGATCTCGCCCATCCTTACGACGTCGCACAGGTGAGGCTCCATGTCGCGGCCGGAGGCCGTCCGCCGCCTTGTCGAGTTGGGGCTGAAGGCCACGGACCCTGATCGGCGTGCCCGCGGTGTCACTGCCGGCGGGATTTGGCAAAAAGGGCCTTCCGCTCGGCATCCAGGTCGTGGGCTCCTATCGGCAGGACCATCACTTGTTGCAGGTGGCAAAATGGGTCGAGAGCGCCCTGCGGTTCGACCCTGGCATTCCAAAGATCGCCTCGGCCAAGTAATTTTCCTCTATCCAAGCATCTGGGTATCGCCGCAGATGGAAATGGCCTGGCCGGAAATCGTCCGGCAACGCGGGCTACACATAAAAAGAATCTGGTCGGCGAGCTGGTCCGGTTTCACATAGTCCTTGATCGAGATGTAGGAGAACGCCGTTTGTTCCATCTCGGCGTAGGAGATGCCGCGTTGCTGCGCCTTGGCTTCGAGCACGCGGCGCTGCCGGTCGCCGGCGACGAGTCCGGGCAGGATCGCGTTGACGCGGATGTTGTCCGGCCCCAATTCGATCGAAAGCGATTTGGTGAAACCGATGACGCCCCATTTCGCCGCCGCATAGGGCGTGCGCATCGCAAAGCCCAGCCGGCCCGCCGCCGAGGAGATATTGACGATCGAGGCATTCTTGCTTTGGCGCAGCAAAGGCACCGCGAGCCGCGTGCAGTTGAATTGTCCGGTGAGGCAGATTTCCAGGCAGCGGTCCCAGTCTTCCGGATTCATTTCCTCGATTTTCGACGTCGGCCCGGCGATGCCGGCATTGTTGACGAGCACGTCGAGGCCGCGGAGATTTCCTGTCGCTTCCTCGAAAAGTCGCTTCACGGCTTTGCGGTCGGACACGTCGCACTTTGTCTGGGTGATGGCTGGATCGCTCACATCGAGCGCCGCCAATGCCGTTTCATCGACATCGCAGGTGTGAACCTTGGCGCCCTCGCGTACGAACGCGCGCGCGATAGCAAGCCCGATGCCGTTGGCGCCGGCCGTCACCAGCACGCGCAAACCCTTGATGTCGAGATCCATAATTGCTCCGAATCGCAGTTGGATGTGTCAACCGGCAAGACCGCCGCGCGCGAGAATGACCTCCGCAGCACCACTGATGTCGGCGGCAATGCCGGCCTGCGCCGCTGCTTCGTCGCCGGCGGCAATCGCCTTGCGAACATTGGCGTGAAAGCGGATCGCGTCGCCCTTCGCCAACCGCTCGGGATTGGCGCGCAGATCGAGATTGATGACCGGACCAGCCTTGAGCCAAAGCGCGCGGATGATTTCGGCGAGGATCGGCGAATGCGCCGCTTCATAGACCGCAAAGTGAAAAGTCTTGTTGAGCTCGACGGCGCGCGGCAGGTCCGGCTTTGGTGACCTGCTCTCCTCCCGCATTTCTTCTTCCGCGCGGGCAATCGAGGCGAGATCGCTCTGGTCACGGTGAAGGGCTGCCTGCGCGGCCGCGTGGCCCTCGATCGCGATCCGCACTTTGGTCAGGTCGCGGAATTGCGCGGCCGACATCAGGGGCACACGCACCGCGCGGTTCGGCGTCACTTCCAGCGCCCGGTCGGCGACGAGCCGCGATACCGCTTCGCGCACCGGCATGATGGAGACGCCGAGCACGTCGGCTGCGGCGCGCAACGACAGTTTCTCGCCCGGCGCGAGGCGGCCGGAAATCAAGAGATCCGCCAGTTGCGCATAAGCGCGCTCACCCAGCGTCTGGCGGTCGAGCGATTCGACCAGATTGAGCGCAGCCGGCAAATTCAACGGGTGATCTCCAACACGGCTTTAAAATTCGAGAGGAGGACTCGACAAGCGTCTCTTCTTTTGTAACTCTAACTGTGATCACAGATCACGGCAAGCCGAACAAGGCACGCTCCTGACATAATGAACGCAGCGGTTGCCGGAGAGAACAAAAGCGGCCTCGCGCAGCCGCAGCAGGGAGAAGGCTGATGTCAGACCAAAATCGATTCACGCGCCGCGACCTGTTGAAGACCGCAGGCGGACTTGCGCTGGTATCGGGGATTTCAACGCCCGCGATTTTGCACGCGCAAACCGCCGATGTCATCCGGATCGGCCACCTCACCCCGCGCACAGGATTTCTTGGACCCCTTGGTGAGTATGCGGTGATGGCGATCGATCTCGCGGTGGAAGAAATCAACGCCGCGGGCGGCATGATGGGACGCAAGGTCGAGGTGCTGAAGGAAGATTCCGTCAATCCGCAGACCGCTTCCACCAAGGCCGAGCGCATGATCGAGCGCGACAAGGTCGCCTGCATCATCGGCGAAATATCTTCGGCCTCGTGCCTGACGATTGCGCAGGTCGCCTCGCGCAACAAGATCCTGTTCATCAACACCGGCGGCAATTCGGACGCGCTACGCGGCAAGGATTGCCAGCGCTACATGTTCCATGTCGAGTCGCAGAACTCGATGTATGTCAAAACGGTCGGCCGCTCGTTCCTGCGCGATGGCCTCGTCAAGGGCAAGAAGTGGTATTCGCTGACGGCGGACTATGCCTTCGGCCATGACCTGTTGAAGGTTTCAAAACGCTTCATGGAAGCCAATGGCGGCAATTTCGCCGGCGACGATCTGGTGCCGACCGATGCCACCGATTTCTCCGCCTATCTCTTGAAGATCCGCGATGCCAAGCCCGATCTCGTCGTGATCAACCTCGCCGGCAACCAGATCACCAACTTCCTCAAACAATATGCCGAGTTCGGCGTCACCTTCCCGGTCGGAGGCTTCGGCTTCGACACCGCGCTCGCCTGGGCCGCCGGCAAGGGCAATTTCGTCGGCACCTGGCCGGTGGTCTGGCATCATCTGTTGGAAACGCCCGGGTCGAAAGCGTTCGTTGCGGCGTTCACCAAGAAATATTCCAAGCCGCCGGAAAACCAAGCTTGGGGCGATTACATCGCCACCAAGATCGTCGCGCAGACTGTCAACGAGATCAAATCGACGGATTCGCCTGCCATCATCCAGCATTTCGAGAAGGGTGCGAAATACGATCTGCTCAAGACCCGTCAAGGCTATTTCCGCGCCTCCGATCATCAACTGATGCATGAAATGTACGCGGTCACCGCGCTGCCCGCCGACAAGATCAAAAATCAATGGGACATCTTCACCTCGAGCCCGCCGGTACCGGGTCCAGACGAGGACCTCGAAGTGATCGCGGCAACCAAGGAAGAGAACAGCTGCACGTTCCCGAGCTGATCAGTGATCGCGAACCATCCGTCTTCGTCATTGCGAGAAGCAAAGCGACGAAGCACTCCAGCCTGCCCCGCTTTTTCCTTCCCGTGGATTGCTTCGCCTCGCTCGCAATGACGACCTCGGACCTGCCCTCCGGGCCACAACCATGTCCGCCATGTTGCTAGCGCAGCAAATCCTCAACGGGCTGCTTGACGGCGTCTACTACCTCTTGATCGCGCTCGGCCTGTCGTTGATCTTCTCGCTAGGCGGCATCGTAAATCTGGCGCACGGCGCGTTCTACGCGATCGGCGCCTACCTCACGCTAGTGCTCTCACCCTATCTCGGTTTCGGCGGCTCGTTTGTGGCCGCACCTATCGCGGTCGCGCTGCTCGGCATGCTGATCGAGGTCACGCTGTTTCGCCGCTTCTACCGCGCCGATCCCATTCTCTCGCTGCTGATGACGTTCGGCCTTGCCATGGTGGCGGAGCAGGTGCTGCGGATGATCTTCGGCGCGCCGCCACTGTCCTATTCGATCCCGCCCTGGCTGCGCGGACAGGTCGCGCTCGGCAGCTTCATCTATTCGTTCTACCGTGTGGTGCTGCTCGGCATCGCCGCGACCTGCATTGCCGGCCTCTGGCTGCTGCTGCAGAAGACCTCCTTCGGCCGCGTGGTGCGCGCTGGCGTGCAGAACCCCGACATGGTCGGCGCGCTCGGTATTTCGCTGCAGCCTTATATGTCGGCCGTGGCCGCGCTCGGCATCGGGCTTGCCGGCCTCGCCGGCGTTCTGCTGGCGCCGATCTATTCGATCCATCCGGCGATGGGCCAGGAGATCATCACGCCGGCCTTTGTCGTGGTTGTAATCGGCGGGCTCGGCTCGTTCTGGGGCGTCGTTGCCGCGGCGCTGCTGGTCGGCCTCGTCAAGGGCGTTATGGTCGGCATCGGCTATTCCGCGGCCTCCACGGCGGCGATCTATCTCTTGATGCTTCTCGTCCTGCTGTTCCGGCCGCGCGGCCTGTTCGGCGAGCGCATCACGCGGTTCGAGTGAGGCGCCACAATGTGGAAGCGCCTGCCCGTTCCTCTACTAATTGCCGTCCTCGCGCTGCTTGTGCTGCCTCCGGTGTTGCTCGCGCTCGGCCTCACCATGACCTCGGCCACGGAAGTCGTGATCTTCGCCACCGCCTGCATGGCGCTCAACATTCTGGTCGGCCACACCGGGCTGGTGTCGTTCGGCCACGGTGCCTGGTTCGGGCTTGCGGCCTATGCTGCGGCACTGCTCCAACGCAACTGGATGCATGATCAATTTTTCTCACCTGCGATCGCCGGCGTTTTGGTCGTGACAATCGTCGCGAGCGCGTTCGGCTTTCTGATTCTGAGGCGGCGCGGAGTGTATTTCTCGTTGCTGACGCTGGCACTCGCCGCGATGCTCTATGCGGTGTCGTTTCGCTGGACCGAGGTGACCGGCGGCGAGAACGGGCTTGGCGGCATCATCCGGCCGACGCTCCTCGGCTTCAATCTGGAATCTTCGACCAACTTTTATTGGTTCGTCGCCGGCATCGCATTCATTGTGCTGATCCTGTTGTGGCGTTTCCATCAATCGACCGTCGGCAGCGTCTTAGTTGCGATCCGCGAGAATGAGCAGCGCGCGCGTTTCCTCGGCTATCCGACCAATCGCTACAAGCTCGCGGCCTTCGTATTATCCGCCGGCGTCACCGGGCTTGCGGGCGTGCTTCTGCTGTTCCAGAACCGCATGACCTCGGCCGATCCGATCTCGGTCGCCTTCTCCGGCGATCTGCTGGCGATGGTCGTGATCGGCGGCATGCGCAATTTCTTAGGCCCGGCGCTTGGCGCGCTGTTCTTCATCCTGTTCCGCGAATTCCTCAGCATCTATACCGAGAACTGGCTGTTCTGGTTCGGCCTTGTTTTCGTGGCCTTCATCGTGTTCTCGCCGACGGGCCTCGTCGGCGTCGCCGAGCGGCTGATCGCGCCGTTCCACAAGAAGGTCGTCGAAGACGCAGCGATGTCGGCGCGCCGCATCGAGGTGCTGCCGCTGCCGGAATTCCTGCGGCCAAAAGGTCATATCGACGGCGATGTGCTTTCGGCCCGTCACATCGTCAAGAGTTTTGGCGGCATCAAGGCGGCACAGGGGGTCGACATCTCCATTGCCGATCGCACGCTTCACGCGTTGATCGGGCCGAACGGCGCTGGCAAGACCACCGTGTTCAACCTGCTGTCGGGTCTCTACGCGCCGGACGAAGGCGCGGTGTCGCTGTTGAGCAAGCCTATTGCCGGTGATACGCCGGAAGAAATCGCGCGCGCCGGCATCGGCCGCTCGTTCCAGATAACGAATCTTTTTCCGGCACTCAGCGTCGGCGAAAACATCCGCCTTGCGGTGCAGGCGCGGCATCCCCGCCGCTTCGACCCGCTCACGCCGGCGCTCTCGATCACCTCGATCAATGTCGAGACTGACGCCATCATCCGCTATCTCGGCCTTGCCGGCATCGAAAACGCCGAAGCCGGCCTCTTGTCCTATGGTGGCCAGCGCCTGCTCGACATGGGGGTGGCGCTTGCGACCGCGCCGCGCGTGCTGCTGCTGGATGAGCCGCTCGCGGGGCTCGCCGCGGCCGAACGCGAGCGGATCGGCGCCATCATCAAGCGCATCTCGACCGATTTGCCGGTGCTGCTGGTCGAGCACGACATCGATCGGGTGTTTCAACTCGCCGACCACGTCACGGTCATGAACGAAGGCCGCGTGCTGCTCGACGGAACCGTCGAAGACGCGCGCGCGAGTCCCAAGGTACAGGAAGTCTATATCGGATCCGGTGCTGCGGAAGTCGCCGCGCGCCCGCGCGAGACCGCGGCGCGGGTCAACGCGCTTCTGACCGCCGCCGATGTCAACACGTTCTACGGCAAGAGCCACATCCTCAACGATGTCAGTTTCGTGCTGCACGAGAACGAGATTATCGCTCTGCTCGGCCGCAACGGCGCCGGCAAATCGACGCTGTTGAAGACGCTGATCGGGATCGCGCCGGCTGCAAGCGGATCGATCAAGCTCGCCGACAGCGAACTGATCGGCAATTCATCCGCGCAGACCGCCCGGCTCGGCATCGGTTATGTGCCGCAGGGCCGCGGCCTTTTCGCAGGTCTGAGCGTCGAGCAAAACCTCGAGCTCGGCGGCTTGAAGCGCCAGACCGGCCATGGCGTGCACTGGACGCGCGAGCGCATCTACGAATACTTCCCGCGCATCCGCGAGCGGCTCGACAGCCCCGCGGACTATCTTTCCGGCGGTGAGCAGCAGATGGTCGCCGTGGCCCGCGCCTTGTCTGGCGACGTGCGGGTGTTGTTGCTGGATGAACCCTTCGAAGGCCTGGCGCCGGCGGTGGTCGAGCAATTGTTCGAAGCCTTCGACCGCCTGCGCAAGGAAATCGCCATCATCATCGTCGATCACCATCTCGACCTGGCGCTTGCCCTGTCCGATACCACGGTGGCGCTTGAGCGCGGCCGGGTCATTCACCAGGGGCCGTCCAGGGCTTTGCGTGACGATCTCGATTTGCGCCGCAAGGTGCTGTGGTTGTGAGGAAAATGTGAAAGAAGAACCTGTGAGAGACAAAAATGGCAGGCACTGAACGCAACGTCGCCATCGTCGGCGCCGGCCTGATCGGGCGCGCTTGGGCCGCGATCTTTGCGCGGGCGGGATGGAATGTGCGGCTGACCGACCCCCATATTCCGACATTGAAGGCGGCGCCCCGCTTGATCCGCGACGAATTGTATGCGCTGGCGCGGCACGGCCTGGCCGGCGATCCCGACGGCGCTGTCGCGCGGGTCTCGGCCGCGGGGAACCTCGAAGAAGCCGTGAGGGACGCCGAATTTGTCCAGGAGAACGGACCCGAGAAGGTCGAAGACAAGAGCGTCATCTTTGCCCAACTCGACAAGCTTGCGCCCAGGGGCGCGCTGCTGGTGTCCTCAACCTCAGCCATATCAGCCTCGCGCTTCACGGAGGCCCTGCCCGGCCGGGAGCGATGCCTGGTCGGTCACCCCGTCAATCCGCCGCATCTGGTGCCCCTGGTCGAATTGTGCGGCGCGCCCTGGACCTCACCTGAGGCCATCGACCGCGCCCGCACGATCTTTCGCGAGATCGGGCAAGTGCCCGTCACCATCAACCGCGAGATCAACGGCTTTGTATTGAACCGGCTGCAAGGCGCGTTGCTTGCTGAAACTTTTCGCCTGGTCGGCGAAGGCTATATCTCGACGGAAGACCTCGACCACACCGTGAAGGACGGTCTCGGCTTGCGGTGGTCGTTCCTCGGACCCTTTGAGACCATCGAACTCAACGCGCCCGGCGGCATCCCGGATTACTGCGCGCGCTATACCGGCTTCTACAAGGAACTCGCCGCGGCGGCGGCCGGGCCCGGCGTGTACGAAAGCCCGAACGTCGACCGTGTGATAGCGGCGTGGCCGCATCAACCGACGCCGGAACGCATCGCTGAACTGACACAGCGGCGGAACGAACGCCTCGCGGCGCTTGCCGCGCACAAGGCTACCCAGAAAGATAAATCCTGAACTTCGACCTTCACAAGAAAGAGAGCAAGAGCATGAGCCGCAAAGTCATCATCACCTGTGCCGTCACTGGGGCGATCCATACCCCCTCGATGTCGAAAGCATTGCCGGTGACGCCGCAGGAGATCGCCGACGCCGCGGTCGATGCCGCCGAAGCCGGTGCCGCAATCGTGCATCTGCACGCCCGCAATCCCAGGACCGGCCAGCCCGACCAGAGCCCGGAAGCCTTCGCGCCGTTTCTGAAGATCATCAAGCAACGCTCGAACTGCGTGATCAACCTGACGACCGGCGGCGCGCCGACCATGACGGTGGACGAGCGCGTCCGGCCTGCCGCGACTTACAAACCGGAAGTAGCTTCCCTGAACATGGGCTCGATGAACTTTGCCTTTTTCGGCATGCTCAACCGTTTCAAGAAGTTCGAACACGACTGGGAGCTCAAGCACCTCCAGAACAAGGACATCGTGTTCCGCAACACCTTTCAGGATATCGAATATGTCCTTAAAACTCTTTCGGAAACCGGCACGCGCTTCGAGTTCGAGTGTTACGACACCGCCCACCTCTACAATCTCAACTACTTCCTCGAGCAAGGCATGGTGAAGCCGCCGCTTTTCGTGCAGACGGTGTTCGGCCTGCAGGGTGGAACCGGGGCGCATCCCGAGGACGTGCTGCACATGAAGCGCACCGCGGACCGGCTGTTCGGCGACAAGATGGTCTGGTCGGTCCTGGGTGCCGGCCGCAATCAACTTCCCATTGCGGCGATGGCGGCCGCCATGGGCGGCAATGTCCGCGTCGGTCTGGAAGACTCGCTATGGGCCGCACCCGGACGGATGGCGGCCTCGAACGCCGAGCAAGTGATCCTCGCCCGCAAGATCATCGACGGCCTCGGCCTTCAGGTCGCGACCTCGGACGAAGCCCGCGAAATCCTCCACTTGAAGGGCGGCGACAAGCTGGAGGTGTAAGGGCTTCGGGCTTCGACACCGAGCTGACCAAGCCTGCGCCTCGTCAGGCCCGAGGTCCCCGTGCCGCATTTCATCGCCAAACGTCCTTGAAATCGGCGCGGCCGCATTGCGGCGTTAACCTTGAAGTGGCTCGGGAAAGGGGGCAAAAGGCCCGAAGAATGACTTGGTCGGAGTGGCAGGATTTGAGCCTGCGACCCCTGCGTCCCGAACGCAATGAATATCCTCTAAGTTGTTGATTTTTCTTGCTGTGACGGGCTGTTCCGTCACGTTTTGTTCACGGTCGTTTCACCCAATTCGTTGCGATTTCGTTGCGGCGTTCTCGCGTCGCGGCCTTCCTTAAGATGCAGTGACTATAAAAAGGCCTTGGTCGAACGACATTACTATGAATGATTCATCACTGCCCGAAGTACACATAAGCTCAAGCCCTTTACCTGCTCGGCGGTGATCGTCGGCGACATCGACAGCTCTTGTGACGCCTCGAATGTGCTTTTCGAAGACCTGACGGATATCCCGCGCAGTTACGAGCAAAAATTTGTAATTTGAGTTTGTGGGAGCCACTCAGAAGCACGAACTTCTACCAAAAGGTGACACCCTATTTGTCGGAATAGAAGCTGGCTAAATTGCTAAGTGCTTGAAAAGCTTGGTGGGCGCACCAGGGCTCGAACCTGGGACCCGATGATTAAGAGATATCCGCAAGCTACTTTGGTTCAACGCGCATTCCGGTATGTTCACGTTTCGAGCTGCACTGAGATAACTGTGGAATTTTCCTTTGTCGGAATACAGGGCGCCATGAAGGAGCGAACAGACGAACTGCACCTAGACTAGGCGCGCAATTCGCATTTCGCCATCATCCCTTCTTGACCAACGGGCAGGCGCTGTCCTTGAGCGAACGAAACGCCTCGTCGCCCGGGATCACCGCGCGCAGCTTGTAGTAATCCCACTCGCCCTTGGATTCCGAGGGCTTCTTGACTTCGTACACATACATATCATGCACCATACGGCCGTCCTCGCGGATGCGACCGTTCTTGGCGAAGAAATCGTTGATCGGCATTTCACGCATCTTGGCCATCACGGCCTTGGCGTCGTCGGTCCCGGCCGCCTCGATAGCCTTCAGATAATGTATTGTGGATGAGTAATCGCCGGCATCGCCCATATGCGGTGGACGCTTCATGCGTTCGAAAAAGCGCTTCGACCACGCCCGGGTTTCGTCGTCACGATCCCAGTAGAAAGCGTTGGTGAGCACGAGGCCCTGCGCCGTTTCAAGTCCAAGGCTCTTGATGTCGGTGATCCAGACGAGAAGTCCGGCGAGCGTCTGCCCGTTTTTCTGGATGCCGAACTCCTGCGCCGCCTTGACGGCATTTACGAAGACGGTGCCGGAGCCTGCGAGTCCCACCACCTTGGCCTTGGAAGCCTGCGCTTGCAAAAGGAAGGAAGATTGATCCGACGTCTCGATCGGGTAGCGCGAGGCGCCGAGCACCTGGCCGCCCAGTGCCTTGATCACCGCCGTCGTGTCGGCCTCAAGCGCATGGCCGAACGCGTAATCGGCGGTGAGGAAATACCAGGTGGTGCCGCCCGCCTTCATCATCGCGGTGCCGGTGCCCTTCGCGAGCGAATAGGTGTCGTAAGCATAGTGAATGCTATTCGGCGTACAGGAATCGCCGGTGAGCCGCGACGCGCCCGATCCGTTGATGATGGCGATGCGGTCCTTCTCCTTGGCAAGCTGCGACACGCTGAGCGCGATCGAGGAGTTGATTAGGTTCGCGATCATGTCGACCTTGTCGACGTCGTACCATTTGCGCGCAATGCCGGACGCAATGTCTGGCTTATTCTGATGATCCGCGACGATCAGTTCGATCGGCTTGCCGAGCACCTTGCCGCCGAAATCCTCGATCGCCATGCGCACGGCGGTGACCGCGCCCTCGCCGGATTCGTGGGAAAACTGGCCGGACATATCGGTCAGCACGCCGATCTTCACCACATTGTCGGAGACGCCATCGGCGAGCGCTGCCGCCGATGCAAGGCCGGCGGTCACGGCTAGTGAAAATGCCAGCGCGGTTCGACGAATGGTTGCCATGGCGTGCCTCCAAATTGCTCTTAAGTAAACGGGGGTGGATTTCCACTCTCCTTCTTTATAACATGCATAACTAGACTGACATTCCTTTGTAAGTCAATCCGGCTGGTGTAGGATGGGCTCTAGTTGATGCCGGCACGCCGTGGCAGCGAAGGGTGAACATGACCAAGACATTGCGCGGCGGCGCATCGTGCGATCCCGCAATCCGAACAGAAGCCTGATGGCGCGTACGGCGACGGCAAAGACCAATCGGGGACCGGCAACGGCCGTTCAGCCGCAAAGGGTCGCAAACCCGGCGCGGGGCGAACGAAACTGCTCCGTCGCGCGCACGCTTGACATCGTTTCGGATGCTTGGGCGTTCCTCATCATCCGCGAAGCCTTCTTCGGCACACGGACGTTCGAGGCGTTTCGTTCTGCGCTGGACATTCCGCGCGCCACGCTGACCGACCGCCTGAGAAAGCTGACACGGCTGCAAATCTTCCGTCAGGTCGCCGCCGACACCGGACAGCGCAAGGAATACCGGCTCACTAAAATGGGCTTCGATCTCTATCCGAGCTTCATCGCACTGATGCAGTTCGGTGACCGCTGGCTTTCCGTCGGCAAGCGGGCGCCGCTGGTGTTGATTCACCGCGCCTGCGGCTGCGAGAGCCATCCCATCGTTGCCTGTTCGCAATGCCTGACCGAGCTCGGAGCGCGCGAGGTTCAATATCGCGGCGGGCCCGGCGCCGGGCGCAGGCCGGCGAAGCCCGGCCGTAACACCAGGCGCGCCTCTGATGACAGCCGCTTCATGCAAGGACGGCCAAGTTCGGTCTCGCGCGCGCTCGAAATTATCGGCGACAAATGGAGCTTCATGGTTGTCCGCGAGGGCTTTTTCGGCAATCGCCGCTACGACCGGATCCAGTCGGAGCTCGGCATTGCTCCGAATATCCTGACCGACCGCCTCTCGCGCCTCGTCGCGCGCGGCATCTTTCGCCGGCGTCTCTATCAGCAGTCGCCCGAGCGCTACGAATATTTGTTGACCGACATGGGCCGCGATCTCTACGGGCCATTCGTCGCGATGCTGGCCTGGGGCGACCGCTGGCTCGCCAAAGGCAAGCCGCCGCTACTCCTGCGCCACACCAAATGCGGCCACGATTTCCAGGCCTCTGTGATCTGCAACGAATGCAGCAAACCGATCGTCGCCGCCGACATGCAATATCGCCTCAACTACGATCCAAGGGATTACAACGCCCTGGGGCCGAGGTCGGTCAGCTAGGGCCGCGAACACGAGGGCTCAATCCCGCTTCAAGGCTTCCACCAGCTTGAACCGCATGATTTTGCCGGAGCCCGTGCGCGGGATTTCCGAAACAACGTGGGTCGCTTCCGGAATCTTGTAGGATGACAGGCTCACCCGGCAGTGTGCCAACAGCGATTCAACGTCGAGCTCATTCTTTTCGGCGACCACGAAAAGATACGGTACCTCGCCAAGCGTCGCGTGGGGCACGCCAACCACCGCGCAATCGATCACCTGATGATGACGGATTGCGACTTCTTCGATTTCGGCGGGCGCGATGTTCTGTCCGCCCCTGATGATCAATTCCTTGATGCGGCCGGTGATCGTCAGATATCCGTTGGGATCGGATTTCGCGAGGTCACCAGTATGGTACCAGCCCTTTTTCAGCGCTGACGCTGTTTCCGCGGGCTTGTTGTGATAGCCCTGCATGAGGTTGGGACCGCGAACGATCAATTCGCCTTCGGCGCCGAACGGCAAATCTTCAACCGTGATCGGATCCACGATTCGCACCGCCAGACCCGGCACCGGAAGCCCGCAAGATCCCATGATGCGCGTTCCAGTCATCCAGTTCACCGTGACCATGGTTGAGGTCTCGGTGATACCGTAGCCGTCCAGCAGCATGGTGCCGAAATGCGCCTCGAACGCCTTGTTTAACGTCGCTGGCATGATCGCGCCCGCCGAGAAACACAGCCGCGTATTGCCGAGCTTACTGACCCGGTTCTCCTGCGCGCGCTGCAGCAGATAATGAAACATGGTCGGCACACCAGGGAAAAACGTGTATTGGCCGGTCTGCAACAGCTCCAGCACAGACTGCGGCGAGAACCGCTCCAGGATGTGTTCGCTGGCACCGACCGCAAGCACACTCAGCACCGAGAGGTTGAGCGCGTAGGAATGAAACAGAGGAAGCGGCGACAGCACGACGTCCTTGTCGCTGAGACCCAGGATCGGCGTCCAGCAGGAAGCTGCGATCCACAACATTCCACGGACCGACAGCAGCACGCCCTTGGCGCGACCGGTCGTGCCTGACGTGTAGATGATGAAGGATGAGCGATCGATATCGGCGGGATCGAGCGGCCCTTCGCCGCTCCCATGCGCCAGCTCTTCCAAGCTCACGCCTGCTTCCTTGGCGCTCCCTCCTGCGAACGCAAGCGAGACCCTGCCGGCAGAATCCGCCGTAAGTTTTCTGATCAGCTCGCCGCGCGCGGGGGTCGTGATCATGAGGCCGCAATCGGCATCCGAGAGGCGATAAGAGATTTCCGCTGCGGCCGCGTCATAGCTGATAGGAACGATCACCGCGCCGGCGCGAAGGCCCGCGAGACAGGCTTCCATCCAGTCGACACTATTTGGCAGGTAGATCGCGATGCGATCGCCTTCGCGTAACCCCTTCTTCGACAAGGCGACCGCAATCGACGCCGTGCGGCTGGAGAGCTGCGCGTAGGTCACCGACCTCGCGGCGTCCCAGTAAGCGATTTTATCGGGCCGCTCCCGCCGATGCCGCTCCAGCAATTCCGAAACCGGCGCGATTAAATCCGTATGCAACATCGCTCCCTCCGCCGTTCAGACCATGCTGAATCCGCCGCTGATGCTGATGACCTGACCCGTGATCCAGGCGCCCGCATCCGACGCCAGCAGCGTCACCATGGGAGCCACATCCGAAGGCTGGCCGAGGCGGCGGATCGCGTAGAGCTTGACGAGCTTCTCGCGATTGGCCTCGACCCAGCTTCGATCATGCGCCGTCTCAATCAGGCCGAGCGCAATCGAATTGGCGGTCGTACCTGATTGTCCCATTTCCCGCGCTAGCGATTTCATCAAAGCGATATTGCCCGCGCGCGCTGCGGCGGCAATGGCGAGCCCGGATTCGCCGACGCGGGAGGAGTCTCCCATGATCGAGATGATCCGGCCGCGGCCGGAAGCCTCGAGCAGGGGCGCAGCGGCATGGCAACAATGGATCGCGCCGTAAAGGCAGGTATCGATCTGTCTGTGCCAGTCTTCCGGCGTGGTTTCGTTGAAGCGCTTGCGCAGCACGAGACCGGCATTGTTGACGAGGATGTCAAGGCCGCCGAAATCGGATTTTACGCCCGCGACCATGCTTCGGACCGCTTCGAAATCCGCGATATCCGCGCCATAGGCCTTGGCCTTGCCGCCGGCTTTCTTGATGTTCGCAACGACCGCTTCTGCCTCATCGTTCGACGAATGATAATTTACCGCGACCGTAGCCCCCGCCGCCGCGAGACCCTGCGAGATCGCAGCACCCACATCGCGGCCGCCACCGCTAACAAGGGCGACGCGCCCGGAAAGATCATTCATTGCTTGCTTCCTTTCGCTTTTTTGCGGGCCTGCTCCAACAGCGAAAAGATTCGCTGCGGCGTCATGGGGAGGGTCGAAACGTGGATGCCGAGAGGCGAGAGCGCGTCCGAAATGGCGTTGGCGATCGCAGCCGGCGCGCCGATCGTGCCGCCCTCGCCCATGCCGCGAAAGCCGCCCGCAACGGCTGATTCGCTTTCGATATGGATGACGTCCATCTTCGGAATTTCAACTGCGGACGGGATGACGTAGTCGACGAGGCTTGCGCTTATGAGCTGGCCGTCCTCGTCGTACACCATTTCTTCAAAGAGCGCGGCGCCGATGCCCTGCGCGACGCCGCCGTGAACCTGGCCGTCCACAATCATCGGATTGATGATACGGCCGCAATCTTCCGCGATCACGTATTTGTGAATCTTGACAAAGCATGTGGCGGGATTGACCTCCACCGCGGCGAGATGCGTGGCGGCCGCCGTCGTCCCATTGATGGGATCGTAGGTGTAGCTCGCCTCAAGCTCCTGACGCGCCTCGACCGGCAAGGTCTTCATGTCGGAATAGACAGCTTTAGCGATCTGCCGGAAGGTCACCGCGCGGTCGGTGCCGGCGACGGTGGCGCGGCTGCCATTAACCTCGATATCCTCGGCACTCGCCTCCAGAAGATGCGAAGCGACCTTCTTGATTTTCTCGCGCAGGATTTCTGAAGCATGCTTCGCCGCACCGCCGCCAAGAACCGCGCTGCGGCTCGCGTAGGTTCCCGTCGACATCGGGACGCCGTCGCTGTCACCCTGAACGACGCGAATGTCTTCGAATTTTGCCCCGAGATCGTCGGCGATGATCTGGGCAAGCGTCGTTTCCAGCCCCTGCCCGTGCGAGGCGACGCCGAAGGCGGCGGTGATCGCGCCGGTCGAATCAAGACGAATCTTGGCCGTCTCCGAGCCGGTGTTAATCGGCATACCGGGTGCGGCGGAAATGCGCGAACCGATCCCGGTCAACTCCGCGTAGCTCGAAAGCCCTATGCCGAAATATAGCCCTTGCGCGCGCGCCGCGCGCTGCTGCTCGCGAAGCTTTTCATACTGTCCGGCGTGCACCGCGGCCTCCAGGCAGTCCACAAAGCCGGTCTTGTCCCAAATGATTCCGGACGCGATCCGGTAGGGAAATTCTTCCGCGCGCACGAGATTGCGCCGACGGATTTCCAGCGGATCGATTCCAAGCGCTCTCGCGCCCATATCCATCAGCCGCTCGGTGACGAAGGTGGAAATCGGCCGGCCGACGCCGCGATAGGGTCCGGTCGGCGGCTTGTTGGTCGCAACCCCGCGCACCGCGCCCCGATATGACTTAATCTTGTACGGACCAGGCAGGAAGCTCACGACCTGGACCGGCTCGAGCCCGCAGGTCCATGGATAGATCGAATAGGCGCCAACATCGCCGATCACGTCGGCTTCGAGTGCGATCGCCATGCCATTTTCATCGAAACCCATTTCGGCCTCGATGATTTCCGCGAAGGCCTGGCTGGAGCTCGAGATGTCTTCGAGCCGGTCCGCGGTCCATTTCAGCGAGCGGCGCAGCTTCCTCGCCGCCACGCACAGAAGAATTTCTTCCGGGTAGAGTGAGCCTTTGGAGCCGAAGCTGCCGCCGACATCGGGCGCGATGACCCGCAGCCGGTTGCCGGGCAGATCGAGCGACTCGGAAAGAGCATCGCGCACGATGCCGGGAACGTTCGAGGACGCGTAAAGCGTGATCGCCTCCCGCCGGTTTTCGTATTCGGCGCAGTAACTGCGGGGCTCGATCGCGAGCGGCGCCTTTCGCATCATCTGGAAACGATCGCGGACACGAACATGCGAAGCCGCCAGATCAGCGCGGACGTCGCCCTTCTTGAACTCGCGCGCGATCAGCACATTGTTTGGGGCTTCCGTATGAAGGAGGGGCGCCCCCTCCGAAAGCGCGAATTCGGGATCGGCGACCGCGCCGAGCGGGGTGTATTCGATCTCGATCAGTTCCAAAGCGTCCTCGGCCAGGTAGCGATCTTCCGCGATGACGGCGACCACGGCCTCCCCGACATAGCGCACCTTTTTTGAGGCCAGCGCGAGGATGGGCGTCGCGTAGTAGTTCGGCATGCGGGACACCGGAATGACCGGCCTGTAATCGTCTTCGACGTCTTCAGCGGTGAAGACGGCGACGACGCCCGAGGCGGCGCGCGCCTTCGTCACATTAATCCGCACGATCTGTGCATGCGGCTGCTCACTGCGGCGAAACGCGACGTGAAGCGCGCGGTCCGGCTTGCGGTCGGCAGTATATTCGCCGTTGCCCGTCAGAAGGCGCGGATCCTCCGTGCGCTTGATTGGCGCGCCGACATGGCGCGGCCGCAGCAAGTCCGAAGTCTGGACGAGGCCGTCCTTACTCATATGCTTCCGCTCCCTTACGCAAGCCTTGCCATTGCGCGTCATCATGACCGCAGATGATGGTCACACCCGACTTTTCGGCACGCCGGATTTCGGCAAAGGATTTTAGAAGCGCCTCCGCATTCCAGGTGTTACGGGGCACGGTGTCGGCGTCGAGATTCGCGCGTAAGCTCACCGCATCCGATACAAGAAGAAACGACCCGTCCCGGTCGAGATTGACACTCGCCCCCATCGTCCCCGGTGTGTGGCCGGGCAGCGGAATCAGAACGAGCTTGCCGTCACCGAACACGTCGCGTTCGCCATCGACCGCATCGGTTTTCTGGCCATGACCCCAATCGGCGCGTAGATAGCCGGCCGTCTCCGCGCCGGGCGCCTTCGCCGCCTCGATCTCCTTTGCCTGCGCCATGATTGTGGCCTTGCGGAAAAACTCATTGCAACCGCAATGGTCGGGGTGGAAGTGCGAATTTACGACGACGTCGATGTCATCGGGATTGATACCGACGCAGGCGAGATTCGGCAAAAGCGTATCTTGCGCGCCCATCACCGGCGTCATCACTTTCATCAACGAGCCCCAGCGTTCCTCGCCGTGCTCGACCACGGAAGGGTGGCATCCGGTGTCGAACAGCACGTTGCCCTGCTTGTGTCGGATCAGTGCGCTGGAGACGGGCGCCTCAAGGGTCTCGCTGCGATCGGCACTCCTGTCGTAGATGCTCTTCTTCAGGCGCAGCCGGCCGGCGGAAATAAATTGCAGTTTCATGTGGCGCTCCCGTCGCGCAGTGCCGCCGCCGCACGGATCGCGGCGACGATGTTCTGATAGCCGGTGCAGCGGCAGAGATTGCCCGACAGGCCTTCGCGGATTTCCTCATCGTTCGCCAATGGATACTTCTTCAGCAGGTCCATGCCGGTGATGAGCATTCCCGGCGTACAGAACCCGCATTGCAGGCCATGCTTTTCACGAAATTCGGTCTGCAGCGCATTGAGCTGATCGCGCGACCCCAGGCCTTCCACGGTCACGATATCTGCCCCGTCGACCCTCACCGCGAGCGTCAGGCAGGAGCGGACGCTGTCGCCGTTCAGAAGGATAGTGCAGGCACCGCACACGCCGTGCTCGCAGCCGACATGGGTTCCGGTCAGGCCAAGCGTGTCGCGCAAGAAGTCGGAAAGCAGCAGACGCGGCTCGACGCGTGCCTCGTATATGCAACCGTTCACGGTGACGGCGATATCCTTTTTCACGGCCTTTCTCCCAGAGCGCGGGTCCAGGCGGCCGCGAATGCCTTTTCGGCCAGTGCACCGATCAGATTTTTCCGGTACTCCGCCGAAACATGGATGTCGTCCGAAGGCGACACGCTGGCGCGCACGACTTTCGCAAATTGACTTGCGTCTTCGGCTCCTCCCTTAGCGCCATTCAGCGCGTCCTCGGCCTTGCGAAGCCGCAGCGGCGTGTCGGCGACACCCATCACGGCGACCCGCGCGTCGGCAATTGCGCCGTCAAGCAACGCAAAGGACACCGCAATTGAGGCCAAGGCAAAATCGCCGAAGCGGCGCGCAACTTCCTCGAAGGCCCAGCCGGTGTGTCCTCTCAAAATCGGAAAATCGATCTCGAAGACGATCTCTTCCGCCTCAAGGCAATTGGTCAAAGCGGAAACAAAAAAATTCTCGGCCGGGATTTCGCGGCGACCGCCCGGCCCCTGCGCCTTGATCGCAGCACCATAAAGCACCGCCAGCATCGGTAGTTCGGCTGCGGGATCCGCATGCGACAGGCTGCCGCCGATCGTACCGCGGTTACGTATCGCCAGATGCGCCACATGCGGCATCGCGGCCGCCATGACCGGGAGTTTCGCTGCGATCAAGTCCGAAAATTCGAGGTCCGCGTGCCGCGTCAAAGCGCCGATTGCAACCGTGTCGCCCTTCTTCTCGATCGACGCGAGGCCTGGAATGCGCAGGAGGTCGACGACGACGGAAGGGCGCGTCATCCGGAAATTGAGGAGCGGCATCAGCGACTGCCCGCCGGCCATCACCTTGCCTTCGCCGTCCGCCGTCGCGAGCGCGGCTACCGCGGCATCGAGGCTTTCAGGGACGACATAGTCGAAGGCCACAGGCTTCATCCTGCTTCTCCGGAACGCTCGCCAAACCTCACACCTGCTCTCCCATCAAATCGCATTATCAACGCCCGCGGAACCGCGGCGTGCGTTTCTCGGCGAAGGCTTGCCTGCCTTCCCTGAAATCCTCGCTGTCGGCGGCTTGATCGACCATGCGCTGGGCCGCTGCCACGTCCAGCGCCCCCTCCCCCAGCGACAAGCCGTTCAGCATGAATTTCGCGCCGGCGATCGACAGCGGCGCGTTGCACGTCAAAGTACCAGCGAAGGCCATTGCCGCGCCCACGGCATCGCCGACCACCTCATCGACAAGGCCCATTCCCAGGCAAAGCGCGGCATCGTAACGCTCGGCGGAATAGAGAATCCGTTTTGCGTTCGCGATTCCGACAATTGCGAGCAGGCGCTGCACGCTTTTCACGCCGTACACGATCGAGAGTTTGGCGGAGGGAATTCCGAGTTTCGCGGTTGCGTCCGCAAAGCGAAAATCGCAGGCGAGCGCGAGATGACAGCCGCCGCCCAGGCAATATCCGGAAATGGCAGCAATGACCGGTTTCGGCACATGAGCAATCGAGGCAGAGCATGCGTCGACCGCAACTTCATAGGCAGCACTTTGCTCCCTGTTTTCCCTGATGTCGCTGAACTCGGTCACGTCAGCGCCGACGCAGAAGTTCGCGCCCGAACCCGTCAAAACTATCGCGCGAACGGCATCATCAGTGGCAAGGTTGGCAAAGATGCCAGCGAGATCCTGCCACATGGCAAGCTTGACGGCATTGTTGGCATCGGGCCGGTTGAGGGTCACGACGCCAATGCCGTCCCGTGTGGTCACCAGGATATCAGACATTCTCTACCCTCGGCCGTAGCCGGTCGTGCACCGGACGGCCCAAACTATTGCCGCACGACTCTTGTTGTGACTTGCATAAGTAGACTTATCTTATCTCCTTCGTCAAGCTTTGAGAGCTTGGTATCGCGATGATCCCCCTGAGGCTTTGGCTCATGTTCGGCGCAGCAAAGCCCGCGGTCGGTCGAAAGTGGAAAGTCCTTCTCCTCGCGAACATTGACATTCTATTCCCGCGGAAAGGACGTTAGCGATCGGCGATCCTACGCCGCTCCATCACCAGATCACGCAGTACGTGGCGCTGAATCTTGCCACTACCAGTCATCGGCAATTCGCTGAACTGCTCGACGGATTCCGGCAGCTTGTAGTCGGCGACCTGATCGCGCAGGAAGGCGACAAACTCGTCGACCGTCGGGACAACGTCACCCTTGGGAACGATGCACAGGCAATTGCGCTCGCCGAGACGGACGTCTGGCATACCGATCATTGCTGCGTGCATGACCTGGGGATGAGTGTATAGGATCTCTTCCACTTCGCGCGGGAAGAACTTCTTACCGCCGCGGTTGATAATCTCCTTGCTGCGGCCGGTGATCTGCACATTCCCGTCGGTATCGACCACGCGGCCAAGATCGCCGGTGCGGAACCAACCTTCGCTGTTGAAGGCCTGCCGATTAGCGTCCGGATTGTTGTGATAGCCGAGATGAATCGAAGGACCGCGCGACATCAACTCGCCGATCTCTCCGTTCGGAACGTCATTTCCCTCCGAGTCGACAATACGCAGCTCCATGGCACGCACCGGCCGTCCGATCGTACCATTGACCTTCTCCGGATCGTCGCTAAAGCGCGTGTAGGTCTGAAAACCGGCTTCAAGCATGCCGTAGAGTTCGATAAGATGGCCTTTCATCCGCTTCTGGTACTCGCGGATCGTCTCGACAGCCGCCGAAGCCCCACCGGTGATGACGACGCGCAAGGAGGAGACGTCGAACGTCTCGGCGCCAGGCGCGTTGAGCAAGCCGACCAGACCTGCTGGCGCAGTCGGAATGTAGGTCACGCGCTCGTTCTGGATCAGCTCAAGCGCTGCGCGGGGATTGAAACGCTCCATGAGCACCAGCGTCGCGCCGGCGAGGATACTTTGCAGCATCGTGATGTAGCCCCAGTTTAGGCCAAGCGGTAAAAACACGAGGAACACCTCACGTTCGGTCACCTGCATGTCGTGATTGAGGAGGTCGACGGCATAGAGCGTGGTGTTGAAACTGTGCAACGCGCATTTCGGATTACCTGTCGTCCCCGAGGTGAAACACATCCGGCACACTTCGTTAGGATCCATGTGCACCTTGTCGGCGGCAGCAATCGGCGCGGCAGCAGCGACGCCGCCATCGAAATCATGCATGCCTTCGACCGCACCGCCAACAACGATAAGTTGTTTGAGTTCCCGATTTTCCCGCTGCAAGGCTCGCGCCATGCCCGCGTAGTCAAAGTCCTTCCACTCCTTCGGAAAGACATAGGCCGAGCTGCCTGAAAACTTCAGCATGTAATCGAGCTCGCGCGCACGAAAGTCCGGATTGACCTTGTTGGCGATGGCACCGAGGAGTTCGAGCGCGATGAAGGCGACGGCGAATTCCACACGGTTGGGAAGCTGGATCGTCACGACGTCGCCACGACTGACCCCGATCGAACGATAGAACTGCGCTGCAAGCTCGATCCTGTCCTTGAGCGCGCCGTAGCTAGTGGCGCCGTTCTGGTCCTTGATGGCAATGCGGTCAGGATGTGCGGCGGCGCGCTCGCCTAGGATGTCGAATACGGTCTTCTGAAGCCATAGCCTTTCGCGCGCATACTTCGCGGCGAGCTCGGCCGGCATCATGTCGACGTAGGCCATAGTTTCCTCCCTTAACGGACTGCGCGGAACAGGCCGCCATCGACCGGAATGACGGTGCCGGTAATGTAACTGCCGCGCGGCGATACAAGCAGAGCGACGAGGCTTGCGATGTCGCCAACCGAGCCGATGCGCCCGAGCGGCACTTCCTGCTCGAGCTGATAACGCATCTCCTGCGCCGATTTCTCACCTGAAGCGAAAACCTTCTCCAGGCGCTGCGTGTCGACATAACCGGGACAGATGGTATTGACGTTGATACCAAATCGCGCGGCTTCCAGCGCCAGCGTCTTGGCGTAACCGATCACCGCACCCCAGCTCGCCACCGAGAGTCCAAAGCGCGGGATCGGCTGGATGGCTGAAATCGCCGTGATGTTGACGATGCTGCCGCCGTTCTTTTGCATGTGCGGCAGCACTCCACGGCACATGCGCGCCACGTACATAAAGTTCTGCTCGATCGCTTTTTGCCAGGCGACGTCATCGAGCGTGGCGAGGTCACCAAGCGGCGGCGCACCGTCATTGTTGACCAGAATATCGATGTGATCGAATGCGTCGACGACTACTTTCACAACGCGATCGCAATCCGCCGCCTGGCGGCAATCGGCCTGCACCGGCAGAATCTCGGCGCCGGTTTCCGATGCCATTTTCTCCGCTGCGACGCGCAAATCTTTCTCACGGCGCGCCGTAATGGCGACGCGCGCGCCTTCGGCCGCCAGAAGATACGCGATGCCATAGCCGATGCCCTGGCTTGCTCCGCCGACGATGGCGCATTTTCCCGCGAGATCGAGATTCATGTTTTCAAGCTTTCGAAAAAGGCATTCGCGTTGCGGTGAAAAATCCTCTCGAGCACGTCTTGGGGATAACCTTGCGCTTTCCAGTCGCCGATCAGGCGCTCATAGCTGAGCAGCGGATAGTCGGCGCCGAACATGATGCGGTCCTTGAGCCGGCGCGGGATTTCGTGACGCAGATCGGCGGTATGATATTTCGGCGACCATCCATGCAATTCATACCAGATGTTGCGCTTGTGCATCAGCACGGCGATGACCTCGGCCTGCCACGGCCATCCCGGACGCGCGGCGACGATCTTCAATTCCGGATAGCTTGCCGCCACCCGGTCGAGATGGCGCGGATGGCAGTCGTCGAGGATGACGCCGGCACCACCGGGTAGACCGGCCCCAAGCCCGGTCGTGCCGACGAAAATCAGCACCGGGACCTTCGCCTCGATGCACAGCTTATAGAACGGATCGTAGAGCGGATCGCTTGCCGGCGGGCTTAGCGAAGCGGAGACGCCGAGGCCGAGAAAGCCGATACGCTTGTCGATGCAGCGGCGCAGCTCTTTCAATCCTGCCTCGCCCGAACGCCGCGGGTCGATATGGATCCAGTGTCCGAGGATGACATCGCGATGGGCGGTTTCCGTCTCGAAGGCGTAGTCGTGCAGCGCCTGCATCTCCTCTATCGGCAGGAACTTGGAAAAACCGAAATCGAGAATGGTTTGCACGTCACTGTCGCGGAAATACTGCGCCATCTCGACTTCGGAATGGTAGCTGACCTGCGAATTCCAGGTCGCCTTCTGCTGCTCCCGTTCGGCGGGGGTCTGCAGCGGATAACCGCGCCTGGTACCCCAATGCGAATGCATGTCGATGATCTTCATGAATGAGCAACTCCGAGATAAGAGCGTTGAATGCGATCGTCGGCGAGAAGCGCCCTGCTCTCGCCTTCCGCGGCGATACGGCCGTTCTCCAGCACGTAGCCATAATGCGCAACGCGCAGCACCTTGCGCGCGTTCTGTTCGGCGATGAAGACGGTCGTGCCGTCTTCGTTGATCCGTTTGACGACGTCGAGGATGAGGTCAAAGGTTTTCGGCGCGAGACCCAGCGAGGGTTCGTCCATCAAGAGACAACGCGGCCCCGACATCAGCGCGCGCCCGACGGCAAGCATCTGCTGCTCGCCGCCGGAGAGAAACGCCGCCGGTTGCCGCTCGCGTTCGTGCAGGATCGGAAACAGGGAGAAAACGTCCTGCATGCGCGCTCTTGCGGTTTGACCCGCGACCAGATAGGCGCCCATCTCCAGATTCTCACGCACGCTCATCTCGCCGAACAGATGCCGGCCCTGCGGCACCTGGATCAGGCCGCGTTCGACCAGCTGGGCAGAAGGCAAGCCCGTGACATTGCTGCCGCCAAATTCGATGCTGCCACCCTGCATCGTTGTGAGACCCGAAATCGCGCGCATCAGCGTCGTTTTGCCGGCGCCATTGGCCCCGAGCAGTCCGACGATCCGTCCCTCCCCGATCTCGAGGCTGATATCGCGGACGACGGGCACGCGGCCATAGCCGGCGCAGAAATGGCTGAGGCGCAGGGTCATGCGGCGTCCCCCAGATAGGCTTCGATCACCGAAGTATCGGCTTGCATCTCGGCGGGCGTACCGGTCGCGAGCAGCCGTCCCTGATTGAGGACAGTCACACGCTCGGCCAGATTCATAAGCACGCGCATATTGTGCTCGACCACGACCAGCGTTATGCCGTGCTCGCGGGCGAGCTTGCGCATCGTTGTCACGGCCGCCTCAGCCTCAGCCTCGCTCATCCCGGAGACAGGCTCATCGAGAAAAAGCAGCCGCGGCTCGGCGGCCAGCGCGCGGGCGATGTCGACGCGCTTCTGAATGCCGAACGGCAACAAACCCGCAGGCGTATTGGCGAAGGCCACGAGCTCGAAGGCGTCGAGCAGCATGCGCGCCTGCTCCCGCGTCCTCCGCTCCGACCGAGTTGCTTTCGGAAGCCGAAGCGCGGCAGCCAGCGGGCCGTAGGATTGATGCCGATAAAAACCGGTCAGCAAATTGTCGAAGACGCTTCGATCGCCGAACAACTCCACATGCTGGAATGTACGCCCGAGTCCGAGGGAGGAGATGAGATGCGGCGCGGCGCCTGCGATCTCCCTGTCAGCGAAGCGGATCGATCCCGATTGCGCGACGACCAAACCGGTGGCGGCATTGATGAGCGAGGTCTTGCCTGCACCATTCGGACCAATGATGCCGTGGATCTCGCCGGCGGTTACCGCCAGCGACACATCCGTGACGGCGGCGACGCCGCCGAAACGAACAGAGAGAGCGTCAATCTCAAGGAGCGCCATAGGCCGGCTCCTTGGTAGGCGGCTTGGGCAGACCTTCCAATTTGGCGACCAGACCGACCAGGCCTCGCGGCAGGAACAGAAGCGTGCCGAGCAGAATGAACCCGTAGACCAACTCACCATATTCCTGCACGCCGCGCAGCGCTTCGGGGAGCGCCGTGAGCAACACGGCACCGGCGATCGAGCCTGTGATCGAGCCGAGTCCGCCGACAACGATGAAGGTGATGTGCTGAATCGAGGTGAGGATGCCGAACTCGGGCGGATCGATGAAACCGACGACGGTGGCCAATAATCCGCCTGCGAATCCTGCGAAGGCGGCGTTGAGCGCGAATGCGATTACTTTGACTCGGGCGACCGGAATGCCGAGCGCCTGGGCTGCGAACGGGCTCTGACGTACGGCATCGAAGGCACGGCCATAGCGAGACCGCCGGATATTATAGCCTACGATGACCGCTCCGACGGTGAGCGCGAACACGAACAGATAGAGCGAGACGTTGGATTGGAAGCTGAAGCCGAAAATCTCCGGCCGCGGTACCTTTAGCCCGCGAATGCCGCCGGTGTAATCGGGGAATTCCTCGAGGACGAAACCGACAAGTTCGAGAAAACCGAGCGTGATCAGCGCAAGATAAAGCCCCGACAGCCGCCGCGCCGGGTAGCCAAGGGCTGCACCGAGAAGCGCGGCGAGAATGACGCTCGCGGGCAGTGAAATCAGCGTCGGTAGCCCAAGACGAGTCGTACACAGCGCGCTGCAATAAGCGCCGATCCCCATGAATGATGCATTGCAAAGCGATATCTGACCACAATTGCCGCTGAGCAGATTGAGTCCGACGGCAATGATGACGTTGATCATCGCCAGTTCCGCCAAATAGAGATAGTAGCTCGTGGCAACCAGCGGCAGGCCGGCGAGAAGCGCGAGACCAAGAAGGATGAGAAGGACGCGCGTGCGCATCGCTACGCCCGTCGCGCGCTAGAGGCGCCGGCAAGCCCCTGCGGCCGCAACAGCAATAGAAAAATGAGCACGCCGAACGGCACCAGATTCTTGAAGGTGGCGCCAAAGAAGGCGCCGGCATAGGTCTCGAGCAGGCCCAGCAGAAGGCCGCCGGCCACGGCTCCGCCCAGGCTGGAGAAGCCACCGACCACCGCTGCAATCAGCCCCTTGAGGATCAGATGACCGATCTCGGGATTGATTCCGATCACCGGGCCCAGCAGGAGACCGACAAACGCGCCGAGTATGGTCGATAGCGCCCAGGCCACCGAGAATACCGAGCCGATGCGGATGCCCATCAGCTCTGCAGCGATCGGATCGAGTGCGGTCGCCCGCATGGCCTTGCCGAATCTGCTGTAGCCGAAGAAGACAAACAGCGCGGCAACGACTGCGACGGTGCTGAGGATAAAGACGAGATAGGCCGGGTTGAGCCGTAGCGCGCCGAGCGCCAGCGGCGGCCTGATGAAGGGCGCGTCGACCGAAAAGGTATTGTCCTGCCAATGCAGGCGGATCGCGGCCTTGATGATGAAGCCGATCGCAAAGGTGACGATGACTAGCGTGAACTCCGGCTGGTTCACGATCGGCCGTATCAGAACCCGCTCGATGACCATGCCGAGCGCAGCGGCGCCGATCAGAACGAGCGGCACCACCGCAAGATAGGGCAGTCCCAGGCCCGACAGGATCAGGGCGAGATAGGCGCCAAAGGTGACGATCTCTCCTTGCGCGAAGTTCACAATGCCACTCGCCTTGAACGGCAGCACCAAGGCGAGACCCACCAGCGCATATATGCTGCCGATGCTCAGTCCCGACAGCGCTAGCTGGAGGATGATCCGCCAGGTCATGAGGCTGCCCTCACCCGCGCGTCCATTTTGTTACTCGTAGCGCTTGAGGATGTCGCTCTCGCGCTTGCTCTCGAAAGGGACGGGCTCCCATTCGCCGTTCTTCACCTGCATAGCCTGCAGACGCAGATTGCCGATGTGATGCTTCTTGGTGAAGGTGCGCGGCGTGGCGATCGCGCCAACACGGTATTCATGCGTGGCTTCAAGCGCGGCAATCAGCTTGTCGGTGGTGAGATCCTTCCCGGCGCGCTTGAGCCCGTCCGCCACTACATAAATGTCGGTATAGGCGAGCAGGTCGAACGTGTTTGGCCGCCCGGCCGGCAAATTGGGATATTCCTGCTTCCATTTCGCCAGCCAGGATTTCATCTCCGGGTTCGATGACGTCGGCAGCAGCGGAATGAGCGCGAATCCGCTCGCGCCTTCCGCCGACTGTTTGGCGGCCGAAAGAAGTCCTTGATCGACCATGGTGGGGCCGACGAAGAACGGCTGATTCATGCCAAGTTCCTTGGCCTGGCGCATAGCGATGGCGGCTTCGGCCGGATTGCCGAAGATCGCGATCACCTGCGGATCGGTTCCCTGGATCTCCAGGAGCTGTGGCGTGAAATCCTTGTCGCCGATGTTGAATTGGGCGCGCTTGACCGGCGCAATCTGGTACCAGTTCTTCAGCTGTGTGGTGAGCGCGTCGCCTTCGTTCTTCGGATATTCCTCGCGGCCACTAAGAATCGCAATCTTTGTCGCCTTGAGATAGTCGTGGAGGTACTCCGCATAGAGTTCGCCATAGCGCGGGACCTCGGTCGTGCCGCCGCGGAACATGTTACGGGCGAACGGCCAGGTTACACCTGGCGCCGAGGCGAATGACACGTACATCACGCGGCCGTTCTCGCGCACGAAGTCGATCGTGCCGAGGGTGCCGTTGCTGCCAGCGACGCAGAAGATCATGAACACATGATCTTGATCGATCAGCTTCTTCACCGCAGCGAGTGCCTTGGTGGGCGAGTGCCCGTCGTCCTCGAAGATCATCGAGAGCTTTCGGCCGTTGATGCCGCCTGTGGCATTGATTTCCTTGATCGCCATGTTGGCACCGTCGCGGCCGGCCAGGCCGATATAAGCGGCGGGACCGGTGATCGGACCGAAGGCGCCTATGGTAATGGCGTCTTGCGTAATCCCCGGCTCTTCGGCACGCGTCTGACTCGAGAACGCGCAAAACACCGCGGCCGCGCATAGCAGGCCGCGAAGCCCCTTCCCAAACATCCCGTCCTCCCATATATTTTCTGACTGAGCGCTCAGTCAATTCCAAAGGGCTTCGAATGTCAACCAACACAGGACTAACCCGGCCCTCCCGAGCGCCGGGGACGATTGAGTTCTAGCCGAGAGTATCCGCGACAGGACAATGAAAGCAGCAACCATGCGCGCCAGCGCCGCCCGCTCCGTCGGCACCAACACGAAAGACCCCGACCTAATTCGCGATCGGCGGGAGCAGCTAATCCGTGCCGCCCTCGAAGTCTTTCAGGCGAGAGGTTTTCACGCGACGACGGTGCGCGATATCGGCCGCGCGGCCGGCCTCACCCAGGGCACGATTTACAACTATGTACGCACAAAGGAAGACATCCTTTTCCTCGTCTGCGACCGAGTGATTGCCGAATATATCTCCAGCATGGAGGAAGCAGCCGCCGCGACGGGCGATCCCGCCGCGCGCTTGCGCGAAGCCTTGCGCGGCGTGACACGGGTGATGATCGAACAGAGCAGCGCCATCCTGCTCGTCTATCACGAGAGCCATAATCTCGACCGGCACTCCTTGCGAAGCCTGCTTGCGCGTGTGCAAGGCTGGATCAACCAGTTCGAGGAGCTTGTCGCAGAGGGCCTGGGTCGCGAGCGCCTCCCCAGGACGAAGCGCAGCCTCTTGACCAATATTGTGACCTTTCTTCCGACCCTGATTGCGCTGCGCGGCTGGGCACTGCCGAAGGACCTCACGCACGATCAATATACCGATGGACTCGTCGAGTTCATGATGCGCGGGCTCGGTCTGGATCGGCCGAACAATGGCGCCGCCTCATGCGAAAGATGCAACGATGCGAATGCTGCTGACCCATCGCAAGCTTCTACAATCGAACGCGATTGCCATTGAGAATGATCTACGTGGTACTTTACGTAACTTCGGCTTCAAGGTCGGAATGGTCGGCAAGGTGAGGTTCGAGGCCCGCATCCAGGAGCTTGTCCGGATCAAATCGCAGCGATCAATCAACGACTTCCGAATACTTCACGGACGACTAACTACAATCTTCTCCGATTTGCCCGACGACCCTGCCGTCCACTCTCCAGCACATTTCACGCCCAGCAAATCCGGCGTAACGCGGGCGATCTGCGGGAAAGCAATTATAAGGCTCAAATCCAGAACCAGTGCAAGGATGAATGGCCGATAGTCCGCTTCCAGCATGTGCCGAAAAGTTCAAGAATTCGCGCAAACTGTCCTAGCGCCGAAACAGGCGTCCTTCTAGCATGACCGACATCAGACTGTGGTTGAGCACTTCTGGTGCTTGCCCCGGTGGAACGAAGTCAACGCTTGCCGATCCCTTTTCAATACGATCAGATTCGAACATTTCACAAGCTATGGCCAAGCGACCCCATATGGATTGTTACGCGATCGGCGACACCGCCGAGTTCGCGAAGACTGTCACGGAATACGATGTCTATGCCTTTGCCGGCATCGTCGGCGACTTCTATGGAGTGCACCTCAACGAGGAACACGCCAAGACCACGCGCTTCAAAACGCGTATCGCCCAGGGAACGCTCTCGGTTGGCTTCCTCTCCACCGCGATGGGATACATGGCGGCTAAGGCGCCGAATCCCGGAGCTGTGTCCTACCGATACGACATCACTTTCGCTGCGCCGGTCTATTTCGGCGACACCGTAACCGCCAAGCTGGTGCTGCGCGAAAAGGATGAGGAGCGCAACACCTGCATCTTCACTGCCACCGTTACCAACCAGCACGGCACGGTGGTCGCCTCGGGCAGCACCTATCTCAAGGTCCTTTGATGCGCCTGCCTGAAAGCGACAGGAGCCTCGATTCCTCAAGCAAAGAGTGACGTCATGAGCATGCCCCATTGGTTGAACGAGCAACACGGAATGATCCGTGATTCGGTCCGCCGCTTCGCAGAAAGCGAAATCGCGCCTCGATCCGAACAGTTGTGGCAAGATGAAGAATTCCCTTACGAGATCTGGCGGCAGGCCTGCCAGCTCGGATTTACCGGCCTGCCTTATCCTGAGGCCTATGGCGGCGGCGGTGGCGAGTGGCTGTCCTTCGCCATCGTGCTCGAGGAACTGGCACGCGTGGACTGCGCGGTCGCCAATTCGCTGATGGCCAATTCAACGGTAGCGAGCCTGCTCAGCAACTACGGCACCCATGAGCAGAAGCAGCGGTTTCTGCGTCCGATCCTTGATGGCAGCCAGATCGGCGCCATCGCGCTGTCCGAACCCAATGCGGGGTCGGACGCTGCCAATATCTCGACGCGAGCCCGGTTGGACGGGGATCGCTGGGTCATCGACGGCTCGAAGATCTTCATCAGCAATTCCGGAACCGACATCACGGGTCCTGTGATGCTTGCCGCAGTGACCGGGATGCGGCCGGATGGGCGCAAGGAAATCTCCAATATCATCTTGCTGAACGGAACGCCTGGCTTCAGCTGCGGACGCAAGCTGCGCAAGATCGGCTGGCGCGCCTCCACGACTTGCGAGTTGTTCTTCGAGAACTGTCGCGTGCCCGCAGAACATCTTTTAGGCGAACGCGGGGCCGGCCTGCGACAAACGTTGGCGCAGATCTCGACCGGCAGAATCCTGATTGGCGCGCTCGCACTGGGAATCCTCTCGGGCTCGCTCGACCGCTCGCACGCCTACATGAAGGCGCGCCGGGCCTTCGGAAAATCGATCGGCGAATTCCAGGCGCTGCAGTTCAAGCTCGCCGACATGGCCGTGCATGCGCACGCGGCGCGCCTGATGCTCTATGATGCCGCTGCGCTTAAGGATCGGGGGCTCGACTTCAATCAGCAGGCCTCGATGGCAAAACTGTTCGCCACCGAGCGCGCAATGGAGGCCGCGCATCAGGCGCTCCAGATCCATGGCGGCTACGGCATCATGAGCGAGTTCGCTGTCTCGCGCGCCTTCGGCGATGCCAAGGTGCTGGAGATCGTGGAAGGCACTTCCGAGATCCAGCGCGTGATCATCTCCCGCGAACTGCTGGCGCATTGAGGCCCACGCTATTAACGCCCGGGACAAAGAGGTTGAGTTTCGGCAAGGTCCTCCGCGCCTGCAATGCAGCACAACACCCCCCCCCGCAGCCCAGCCCCACGAAGATGGGCTGGCTTCACGCAGCAGTTGGCGATACGAAACACTGAAATCGTTTTCAAGATTGCCGCACGGCGGCGGGCGCATCCGATGCACGAGGGAAGACCCCAATCCCGCGGAACCGGTCCGACCGACCGAAGCCATCCGCGCGTTTTTTTGGAAAGGGCGTTGCGGCGCGGTTTTCGTCGTAACCCTACCTGACGACTGACGCGCCACCATCGCCATTCCGCACCACAACCCGGGAAGCAAGCATGCCGGAAAACACCAAGAGCTCGATCCAGATGACCTCGGCCCAGCAGCAGCTCTTCACCCAAGCGCTAGATATGATGGTGCGCAAGGTGGCCGAGGACGAACCGACCTTCGGCGTCGAATTTCCGCATGTCACCGCGCCTGACGGGTCATGGATCAAGGTTCCCGCCTCGCTGTCTGCCGGCTATAGCGGCGAAGCGTGGAGCCACGGCAACTGGCTGTGCGGCTTCTGGGTCGGACTATTGTTGGCCTGCCATCTCCACACCGGCGAGAGAAAATACCTGACCTGGGCACGTGAACGGATGCGGCTTGTCGCTCAACGCGCGGAGGATCCCAACACCCATGACATCGGATTCATCTTCGACAGTAGTGCAATCCCCGCCTACACGATTACAGGCGATGCCTGGTACGCAGCAATCGCGATGACAGCCGCCGACAAGCTGCGCGCACGGATCGTGACGACGCGCAGCGGCGCCTATCTCGCGTCATGGGGTCCGCTGAACGATCCGCGCGGGCGATGCAGCTCGGCGATCGATACAATGGCCAACCTGTCGCTTCTGTATTGGGCGACGAATTACAGCGGCGATCAGAGCTATCGCCTGGCGGCCACAGCGCATGCGGACATGACGGCCAAGGCGTTCATCCGCTCCGATCATTCGACCTACCATGCCGTCGAATACGACGTCGTCAGTGGCGGCCGGAAACGTGGCTATACGTTTCAGGGCGCGGGCGACGAATCCGCCTGGAGCCGTGGTCAGGGCTGGGCCATTTACGGCTACGTCAATTCCGCGCGGGAGGCCGGACAACGCAGATATCTCGAACTCGCGGAACAGCTGGCGGACTACTATGTCAAACGCCTCGCCGGACGGCAGGTGCCGCCCTGGGATTTCGACGCAACAGGAGCAGACGCTGACATCAAGGATACGGCGGCGGCGGCCGTCATTTCATCGGCGCTGCTGGAGCTGGGACGGATGCATCCGGACGCCGTCGCTGCCAGCAAATGGACCGGGCGGGGTCTGGCAATGCTTGAAGCCCTGTGCCGCGACGAACTCGCGCGAGAACCGTCACATCGCGGCCTGTTGAAGAACTCCTGCTATTCGAAACCGCATAATGAAGGCGTGCGCAGCGCCACGATGTTCGGCGACTTCTTTTTCACCGAGGCACTGTGCCGGGTCATGCTGCCCGGCCGATTCCGGACGCTGACTGAGGTACAGCCGCTCGGCTGAGCAGCAGTTTCCCGGATACGATTCAGAGACAGCGTCTTGCAGCCAGATTCTTCATCAGCCTCGTCAGCCCGAAACTCCACCGCTCGCATTCATCGCTCGGACGCATGCGGTTGACGAGTCTGCCGAGCTTCGGCGCTTCGATGGTCACGATATCGTTGCGCTTGTGGGTGAAGCCCTGCCCCGGGACATCGCGATCCTTCACCGGCGCGAACATCGTTCCCAGAAAAAGAGCAAAGCCATCGGGATATTGATGGACCGGCCCGATGGTCTGGGCCACGAGATCCTCCGGATCGCGGCTGATCTTCCTGATCGATGAGTGCCCTTCGAGAACAAACCCGTCCTCGCCGGTCACGGTCATGGCCAGATCCATCTTGCGGACATCGTCGAGGGAAAAGGTGCGGTCGAACAGGCGAAGCAGAGGCCCGACAGCACAGGATGCATTATTGTCCTTGGCCTTTGAAAGCAGCAGCGCCGAACGTCCTTCGAAATCACGCAGATTGACGTCGTTGCCGAGTGTGGCCCCGACAATTCGGCCGCGACTCGAGACCACCAGCACGACTTCTGGCTCCGGATTGTTCCAAGTCGATTTCGGATGCAGCCCCGCATCCATGCCGGTGCCGACCGAGGACAGCACCGGCGCCTTGGTGAAGACCTCGGCATCCGGGCCGATTCCGACCTCGAGATATTGACTCCGGGCCTGCTGCGCGATCAGCACCTCCTTCAGCTGCATCGCCTGCGGCGAGCCCGGTTTCAGCTTCGACAGGTCATCGCCGACCAGCCGCACCACCTCGGCCCGGATTGCCGCCGCCGCGGAAGGATTGCCGCGCGCACGCTCCTCGATCACGCGTTCGAGCATGGAGACGCAAAGGTCACGCCGGCTGCCTTGAGCACCTGGAGATCGACCGGCGCCAGCAGCCATGGTTTGCTCGTGTCGCGAACATCCGGCGGCGTGTTGGCCGCAATGCCATCGAGATCGCCAATTCTTGTGCCACCAGCCTCGCGCAGTGCGATGGCCGGATCGGCTTCCTCTGCCAACGCACTCACAGTCGGAAAGCGCGAAGTGACGTCATACACGCCATCGTCCCGAACAGCCACCACCGACGGACCGCCAGCGGACGGCAACCAGACGCGGCCGACCAGCGCTCCCGCAGTGCCGTCATCAGGCAGAATGGAGGCGGCATTCAAGGACATCATAGGCAATTCTCCAGCTTGATCATCTGCAACGTCTCATTGTCTGCGCGACAGTAAGGAGGCCTCGACCGCATCAGCTTCCCCAGCGCAATGCCAGAGGATCGACTTCACGAGCAAGCTCGATCAGCCCGGCCCTGGTCCTTGGATGGATCTGCTCGAGCGGATGACGTACCGCCTCGCATCTGATGACACCGCCTTCCGCCATCACGCTCTTGGCGGCGCGCAGGCCGCACTGGCGATTCTCGAAATTGATCAGCGGCAACACGCGCGCGTAGGCGGCCTGAGCCTCGGCGCGGCGTCCCGTCCTGTGATTTTCGATGACGGGACGCAACAGGTCGGGAAGCAGCGCGCTCGGCATGGTGCCGGTCGCGCCCGCATCGAGATCGGCCATCATGGTGATGGCCTCCTCGCCGTCGAACGGGCCGACCACGGCATCGCCGCCTGCCTCGATTAGCGCCCGCAGCTTCGCAGCTGCAAATGGCACCTCGATCTTGAAATAGCTGACCAGCGGCAGCTCGCGCGCCAGTCGTGCCAGAAACTGCACCGTCAGCGTCACGCCGCTCAGCTGTGCGTCTTGTACCATAATCGGGATTCGTGCGGCCTCGGCCACACGGCTGAAATGCTCCAGCATGCCGGCTTCGTCCGCCCGGAGCCCGGCGCCGTGATAGGGCGGCATTAGCATCAGGAGGCTCGCGCCGCGCTCGGCTGCAAAGCGCGCACGGTCCGCGGCGATCCTGGTACTGAAATGGCTGCAGGTTACCATCACCGGCTTGCGGCCGGCGACATGGTTCAGGCAGAGCTCGACCAGCGTGTCGCGCTCCGAATCCGACAGCAGGAACTGCTCGGAATAGTTGGCGAGAATGCAGATGCCATCGACGCCCTGATCGATCATGCAGTCCAGCACCCGTCTCTGGCCGTCAAGATCGAGATCGCCCGTTTGGGTGAAAGGCGTCGGCGCCACTGGAAACAGGCCGCGATATCGGGGAATGTCTGGTTTCGTCATCGGCATGGCTCCGCCAGGGTGAAATGGTTTCAGTCCGAGCTAGATCCGGTCGGCCTCGATAAGGCCATCCAGTACGATGAGGGATTCGAACAGATAGTAGGAGCCGAAGATCGTCTCGGCGTTGGTCGCAGAATCCCGCGCGCGCGCGTCGCGCCGCTTGTTGAAACATGCGCCGACCAGCATGCCTGTCGGCCGGGTTTCACCGCTCCCGACGGGCGTCAGATAGCCATCGACCAGTGCACCGGCCGTGCGTTCGCCGGCCTGCCGATATTTGGCGCGCAGCTCCGCCGATGGCGCGATCCGCCCGAGCTTCAAAAGCGCCGAGCAGACGATCGCCGTTGCCGCCGTATCGGTCTCGGTATTGGGAATTGCGGGATCGTCGAAATCCCAGAACGCGATCATGCAGGCTGGCACGCGCGACAGCCACCAGTCGGCGCCCGCGATCAACTGCTCCATCCAGCGCTTGTCCTGTGGGCGGTGAACGAGCGCCATCGCGGCATAAACCAGCCCCCAGGCCTGCGCCCGGCCCCAGACGCTGCTGTCGCTAAAGCCCTTGTGGGTGAAATGACGAACGACACGGCCGTTGGCGGGATTGAGCTCGCTCGACTGCACGATCGATCCGTCGGGCCGCATGTGAATATCTAGCACCCGCGTGGTGTGGTGTGCGGCGACCTCAGCGAATGACGCATCCCCCGTCTTGTCGGCAGCCCAGAACAACAGCGGCACTGCCTGCAGGGAATCGATGCTGGAGAAGGAGCTGCCGACACCCTCGGACTCCTCGGCGTCGCCGCCAAGCGGAATCAGTCCGAGCTTCGGATCATACTGACCCTTCAGCGACTGCGCCGCATCCAGCGCCAGTGCCGCCGCCTCACGGTCGGCGCAAAGGAGATCACCGAGCGCAACACCGTAATAGAAACCAAACCCCTTGAACGCGGTCTGCAAGCGCGCACGTGGCCTGAGCTTGCCGCTCCAGAGCCGGGCGGCCGCCAAGTACCTTTCATTTCCGGTTCGTCGCGCCAGGAGCCACAACATGCCTGGCCATGCTCCGCCAGTCCAATCCCCATCGACGGTCGTCGTCCATTTGCCTGTGGCGGCGTCGGCCCAGTGCGGGAATTCCGACTGCAGCACACCGAGCGTCTGATCGATCCGTCCCCGCATCCGCTCGATGGCCTGTCCCCATCTCGAATCGCTGGTTTTCAAGGATGCCTCCTGGTGCTTATGCCGTTCCATCGTGACGGCGGGATCCCGTTCAGCGCTCCCCGATCACGATGCGGGCCGCTCAGACGTGTTGCGGGTCCATTTCAGATGATGCTTGCCCACTGCAACAAGTTCGCCGCGCTGATTGGTGACGTCGACATTGGCAAGCGTGCGCAGACGTTCCTCGTCAACTTCGGTGATCGTATAAACCACCGTAACGGTGTCGTTAATGAATACCGGCTTCAGGAATCGTATGCCGTCATAACCGAGCGAGACCGGCGTCGAATCGATGCCCTTACGGAGACTTTCCTCGATCATTCTGGTGGAGCCAGTCGACATGAAACCGACCATCAACGCACCATGGGCAATGCGCTTGCCGAATATCGAGTGGCTCATGAATTCGTCGTCGACATGGTTCTGCGAGAGATCCCCCGTCAAGCCGGCAAACAGATAAATGTCGGATTCACCGACGGTCTTCGAGAACCGGACACTGTCTCCGACTTTCGCCTTGATTGCTGTCATCGTTATCGCCTTTTTCGCTGTTTGATTTTCGGAGCATGCCGGTGCGATTCCACCCTCCGGCGCCCGCACCTAGCTGATTGCTTCGCCGCTCTCGCGGCCGAAGAAGTGCAAGCCGCGCGGATCAAGCGACATTCGCAATGGCTGATGCGGCGACAGTGTCATCTCAGCGTCGACGCGTGAAGCAAGCACCGTGGTGCCACCCGCACGCACCGCGACCAGCAGTTCGGCACCGAGCTGTTCGGTCACCTCGACACTGCCGTCAAAGCCGGTGCACTGTTCCGGGCGCGGCTCGCCCATGAGCACATGCTCGGGCCGCACGCCAAGCTCAACGTCTCGCGTGTAGTGACGCGAGAGCTCGTCCATTCGATCCTGAGGCACCCGGATGCGAAAATTCTCGGCAACGGCGTACAAGCTATCATCGATATTCTGCAGATTGACTGGCAGGAAGTTCATTGCCGGCGCGCCGATGAACCCGGCGACGAAGCGATTGCGCGGCCGGTTATAGATCTCGAGCGGAGTCGCGGCCTGCTGGATGCGGCCATCGAGCATGACGACGACCCGATCGCCGAGTGTCATCGCTTCGACCTGGTCGTGGGTGACGTAGATTGATGTGGTAGCCACGCGTTCTCTCAGTCGCTTCAGCTCGATGCGCATCTGCGCCCGCAGCTTGGCGTCGAGATTGGACAACGGCTCGTCGAACAGGAACACCTGCGGATGCCGGACCATGCAGCGGCCGAGCGCGACCCGCTGCTGCTGTCCGCCCGACAGCTCACGCGGTCTGCGGCTAAGCAACTGTTCGATGCCGAGGATTGCGACCGCGCGCATCACTTCCGTCTTGATATCGGCTTCCGGCACTTTCCGGTTGCGCAGGCCGAAGGCGAGATTGTCGTAGACCGTCATGTGCTGATACAGCGCATAGTTCTGGAACACCATGGCAATGTCCCTGTCCTTCGGTGGCAACCGATTGACCACGCGCTCGCCAATGCGGATGCTGCCACTGGTAATGTCCTCAAGCCCGGCGACCATGCGTAAGGTGGTCGATTTGCCACAGCCCGAAGGGCCAACCAGAACGACGAATTCTTCATCTGCCACCGTCAGATTCACGTCGACGACCGCGCGCACGCCGCCGTACTCCTTATTAACCTGTTCGAGAACAACCTGGGCCATGATGACAATCCATCTCAAATCCGCAGGCCGCGGATCACGTATTTCTGCGCGAACAAAGTAATGATGATGGCTGGCCCCATGGCCATGACTGCCATTGCGCTCATCAGATTCCAGGCAGTGCCGAGCTCGGTGACGAACTGTGCCATGGTCACCGTGATCAGCGCGGTATTCTGACCGGTGAGGATCAGAGCGAACAAAAACTCATTCCAGGTATAGAGCCACGAAAGGATACCAAGCGCGGCAATGGCCGGAATCGCCGAAGGCAGGGCGACGCGCAGGAAGGCTCCCCAGCGCGTGCAGCCGTCGATGAGCGCCGCATATTCCATCGACGGATCGATGCCGTCGAAGAAACCCTTCATGATCCAGGAGAAGAAACAGATGTGCACGGCAATGTGCGGCAGCAATATGCCGGCATAGGTGTCGTAGATGCCGAGATAGTAGCAAACAAGATACAGCGGCAGCACCCATGAGATGTAGGGCACGGTACGAAACACGTAGATCGTACCGAACCAGGCTCGCGGGATAGGCCCGCGGAATCGCGAGAGCATATAGCCGCTCGACACCGTGACGCCGATGGAGACGATGGTGGCAAGCGTCGCCACCAGGAGGCTATTGATGAAGGCGTGTATAACCGCCTCGGTCGCCAGCACGTCTCGGTAATTCTGCAGGGTGAAGTCGGTGCCTCGGTAGATATAGAAAACCGCCCAACCCGGGCGCAGCGAAGTTACCACCAGGATGACTATCGGCCCGAGGAAGAGAAAAACGATTGCGATTGTCGCTAGCCAGAGAAAGGCTTGGCGACCACCCGGAGCCAGAGCGCCGGTCCAGCGATACGGATGGCCGGATTGTTCCACGGGCAGTGCGGTCATCGCGACACATCCATGACGCGGCCGGCCGCCTTGTACATGACACCTGCGACCACCAGAATGATGAGCGCCCCGATCATCGCAGCCGCTGAGCCACGCCCGAAGTCGAGATTCACGAAGGTCTCGATATACGTATAGATGCTGAAAACCTCGGTTGAGCGCGCTGGACCACCGCCGGTAAGGATCCAAATCACGTCAAACGAACGGAAGGCATCGATCGAGCGGATCAGAACACAGACGGCAATCACCGATCGCAGCATCGGCAGCGTCAGGTGTGTAAACGTCCGCCAGGGGCCCGCCGCATCGATCTGCGCCGCCTCGAACGGCTCACGCGGCAGACTGCGGAGTCCGGCAAGCAGGATGAGCGCGAACCAGGGTGTCCAAATCCACACGTCGGTGAAGACGACGATGAAGAAACTCGGCCAGCGCTGGGCAAGCCACGCGATCGGCCCGAATCCGATCCAGTCGAGAAACGCTGCCACCACGCCGAACTGGTCGTTGAACACCCAGCGCATCATCATGGCGGCGATGACTGGTGCAATCATTTGCGGCAGCAGGATAATGGTCTGCATCAGCCACTGGCCTGCAAGATTCCGGTGCAGATAATGCGCTAGCGCCAGCCCGCCGACGAGTGACAGCGTCACGGAAAGGAACATCAGCAGAAACGTATTCGGCAAGACAACGGTCAAAAATGTCGGGTCATTGAGAATGTAGATATAATGCTTCAGACCGACCCAAGTCCGAACCGGATCGAAGAGCTGCCAGTCGCGAAAGCTCGCATTCGCGCCGAAAATGATCGGCACGATCTGAAACAGCACAAGCACGATGCCGGCGGGCGCAATGAGAAGAAACATGAAACGCTCCTTCTCGCCGAGCCACGGCTCCGCATTCGTGTGGCCTGGCGCCGCGGAAGGCGCCAGACCGCCGGAGACAGCGGGATGCGCCTTCACCATCGGCGCCGCGCTCCTGCGCTACTGCGCGACGGCTGCATCGTGCACCGACTTGGCGCCTTCCTTGAGCACCGCGGGAATGTCCTCGCGCTTTCCCGTCAGCGCCTTGATGGCCACGTCAGAGTAAGCCTTGTGCACCTTCGGCCAGTTGGCGAAGTAGTAGGCCGAATGCACGTGATCCTGGTCGAAGTCGACCTCCTTGAGCTTGCGAAATACCGGATCGCTGGCCGCCAGGCGATCCCAGACCTTTACGTTCGGCGGAGGCCCTCCGGTCTCATTCCACATCTGCACCTGGCCGTCTTCATCGGTGAGCATCTCACCCAGCAGTTTCTTGGCGAGGGCCTGATGCGCGGGCGGCACCGATTTCGGAATCGCCCAGCCCCAGATGTCGACCCACGTAATAGGTTTGCTGCGGCCGGGACCGACCGGGTACGGGGCCATGCCGATATTTCCGGCCACCCGCGACTTGTTCTTGTCATTGTAATCGCCCCAGAAAGTCGAATCGGCGACGGTGATCGCTGCGTCTCCCGCCATGAAGATGGCGTTCGCCTCATTGCGTCCATAGGTTGTGTTTGCCTCGGGCGCGATCTTGTCCTTGTGCAGTGCGTCCCACCAGAATTCGACGATCTGCTGATGGCAGGGCTGATCGACAATCGAGGTCCAGTCGTTCGCGGCGAGCACCTTGTTATCGCGCTCGTAAATCGGCTTGAAGATGTCGCAGCCGTTATTCCACATGGTCCACCATAGGCTGAACCATGTATTGTTGAAGGACATGGCGCCGACATATCCCCATTTGACCTTGCCTTCCTTTTGCAGCTTCTGACCGATTTTGACCATGTCTGCGAAAGTCTTCGGCACCTCCGCATCGGAAATGAGGTCTTTGCGGTAGAAAAAAGTGCCGATGGTGTGGGCCATGGGGACGACCGTGAGCTTGTGCTGATCGTTCCAGAAGGCGTCGAGTGGCTGTTTCGCAACGTTGTCGATGCCGGCGACATCGTCGGTCGTCACCACATACTGCTGCCACAGCTGACCCCAATCGTCGTTGTGCCAGATGATGTCGCATTGCGCGCTACCGGTCGTCAGCATTTGCGTGACCTTTGGCACGTAAACATCGTAGGCGATGAGGGTCGTCGCCAATTTGACGCCTTCCTTCTTCGCCCATTTGTCAAGAATCTTCTGGCTGGCGACCATGATCGGATGCCCGCCATGACAAATGTTGAGTGTTTCCTCTGCCCGTGCGGCAGGGTTTGCCCATGACAACACCCCGATTGCCAGTGCGAGGCTTGTCAATAGGCGAACTCCGTCCCTTCTTCTCGCCATTGTTTTCTCCCTCTTTATCAACGTAACCGGCAGTTTCTATCGGTTGGTGCTGTTCTTGAACGGCGCGTTGTCACGCCGGGATGCCAACGGCTCCCTTGTCAGACAGATCCTTGAGCTGCTCCGCGTCGTAGCCGAGTTCCCGGAGGATCTCCTCGGACTGGGCACCGAGTTTCTGTGGCGGCAGGCGCACTTCCGGAACCTTGCCGTCGTAGCGTACGGGATGATTGACGAGCGTGATCGGCGTCCCCGTTGCGCCCTTCACGGTTTGAAAACTCTTGTTGTGAACAACCTGGGGGTCGGCGACGACATCAGCATAGTCGTTGACTCGGGCATGCCAGATTCCGCGCACTTCGAGCAGCGCCAGGGTTTCCGCTGTCGTGCGCTCGGCAAGATTGGCGGCAATCGCGGCCGATGCTTCGTCGCGTCGGAGATACGCGTCTTCGTCTGGAACGCGCTGATCAGCGGCGAGCCCCAGCGTGTCCGAGAGCACGTCGAGTGATCCAAGTGAGATCGCGACATGTCCGTCTCGGGTCGCATAGATGCCGTAAGGCGCGCCGTAGTACCATCCCGCGATTGGGCTCGGCTGCCGCACGTCGTCCGGCCTTGGGCCATTGAGATAGCAGGTGAAGGATTCCATCTGCAGATCGAGGGCAGCCGCCAGCAGGCTGACGTCGACCCGACACCCCTGTCCCGTACGCTCTTTCTGCACCAATGCCGCCAGGATACCGGCAGCGAACAACGCCGCACCATGATGATCAACTGCTGAAACACCTACGGCGCGGGGACCATGGATGCGGCTGCCGGTGATCATGGCAAGGCCCGACAGGGCCTGTATCAAGAGATCCTGGCCGGGCCGGTTGACGTACGGTCCGTTGGCGCCAAAGCCGGAAGCCGCGGCAAAGATGATATCGGGCTTGATTTTCCTGGCGTCTTCGTAACCAAGCCCGAGCTTGTCCAGTACGCCTGGCCGGAAATTCTCGGCGATCACGTCCGATGTCGCGATCAGCTTCTGGACGACAGCCACGGCCTCAGGCTTCTTGAGATCGAGCGCAAGGCTACGCTTGTTGCGGTTGCCAGTCAGAAGCAACATGCTTTGACCATCGACCTGCTTGTTTGCCCCGCCCCATTTTCGCTGAAACGCGCCCTCCAATGGCTCAATGGCAATCACATCAGCGCCGAGATCGGCCAGGAACTGCACCCCGACCGGCCCCATCAAAAAGTGATTGTAGCTCAGAACCCGAATGCCCTTGAGAATATCCACCATGCTTTTTGCTTGATTTGCCGTTTCCTCGGTGATGCAAATGGCGTTTCCCGCCGCCTTCTTGAAATCGTTTTCAGGATAGATGGCCGATCGACGGAGTCAAGCGCGCCAAAAGGACGATGCGGGGGCAACGTGCCGAGCATTCTACTTTCTATAGATTGGGTGTGCTCACACACTGCTCTGTTGAACAACGGTAAGCGTCGCTTGAGATCCCTGCCTTGCAAATGGTTTAACCCCAACGGAAATCCGCGAAGCCCGCTTCGGGAAATTTGAGCACATGTGATGGATAGGAAATCGATCACTGATCCCAAAGTCCGCCCGCATTCCAGGGTGAAGATCGAGGACGTCGCGAGAAAGGCAAACGTGTCACCGGCGACGGTGTCGCGGGTGCTGAACCACCCCGAAATCGTAAGGCCGGAACTGCGCGACAAGGTGATGCGATACATCGCGGATCTATCCTATACGCCGGACAGTGCAGCCCGTGCGTTGAAATCAGGACGCATGCGGACGATCGGCGCGATCGTGCCGACGCTCGGTCTCGGCATTTTTGCCGAAGGTGTCGAAGCTCTGCAGAATCGCCTGAGCGAAAGCGGCTACACGCTCTTCATCGCGAATTCGCAGTACGATCAGCGCCGCGAACTGCAGGAAATGCAGAGCCTCATCAAACGCGGCATTGATGGCATTGTGCTGGTCGGAGGCTCGCATGGGCGGGAGCTGAGGGCGCTGGTCCAACAGGCTGGCGTCCCTGTCATCACGACCTATGTTTCCAAGGCAAGCGGCGGCATTCCCGCCATCGGCATCGACAACGAGCGGGCCACCCGTGAAATCACCGAGTATCTTCTCGGGCTCGGCCATGTTCGGTTCGGAGCGATCGCCAACATTCCTTCCTCGAACGATCGTTCGCGAGCGAGGCTCGACGGAATCCAGAGAGCCCTTTCCGCAGCCGGCATCCGGATCAAGCCTACCCAGATCGTCCGCGCCAATCATTCGCTGGCACAAGGTCGGAGCGCGCTTCGGCAGTTGCACATCGACCATCCCGAGATCACCGCCGTTATCTGTACGACCGATACGCTGGCGATCGGCGCCGTGGCAGAAGCCCGCAAGATGGGCTTGAGCGTGCCTCGGATGCTGTCAATCACCGGGTTTGACGATGTGGAACTGTCGACGCAAGTCGATCCGCCGCTCACCACGATCGGCGTCCCGGCTGCGGAAATTGGTCGCGGCGCAGCGGATTATCTGATCAATGCCATTGCCGGCAGACCTGTTCCGAAGAGCGTCCTCTTGCCCCACAGGCTTGTGATGCGGTCGTCCACGGCGCCGCCGCAAACAAGCGACCGCCAGTCAAGGCGGGCGCGAACGTAGAGTCGATAAGCGATTTTACCGCAAGTAGGCCGCCGTTTCGGAAAGCGGTTTTTGTATAAATGGAGCCGGTGGCAATCCCTGGAGGTGCGACATTGAACGCGAAGCAAGATCTCATCATCTCGACATCTCCCCGCCCGCACGTTCTTCAGTTGACATTGAACAGAGCTTCGAAGCGAAACGCGCTGAACAACGATCTGATCGCACAGCTCGCCAACAAATGCCGCAAGGCTGCGCAGGAGGATGAGGTCCGCTGCGTTGTGATAAGTGGCAGCGACGCATTCTTCTCGGCCGGCGCAGACATCAAGGAGATGCAGCAGCGCGGTTTCGAGGCCATCGACAACGCTGCCCGGCGCTCGGCCTGGCGGGATATCGCCACCTTTTCCAAGCCGCTGGTCGCAGCTGTCGAAGGGCTCTGCTTCGGAGGAGGTCACGAACTCGCATTGCTGGCCGACATCGTGATCGCCGGTGAAAGCGCACTATTCGGCCAGCCCGAGGTCAACATTGGGATTTTGCCCGGCGACGGAGCGACCCAGCGACTGACGCGTGTGGCCGGAAAGTCGCTGGCGATGCTCATGATTCTGACCGGAGAACCGATCTCTGCACGCACCGCCCTACAGGCTGGACTTGTGGCCGAAGTCACTGAAAGCGGCGGGGCGCAGGCCCGGGCGCTGGAAATCGCCGAAATCATTGCGCGCAAACCGCCGCGCTCGACGGAACTGGCCAAGGCGGCCGTACTAGCGGCCTACCAAACCACGCTCGATGCCGGCCTGGAATTCGAACGGCAAGCTATCCGACATGCCTTTACGACGTCAGACCAACAAGAGGGAATGAGGGCTTTCTTTGAGAAGCGACCGCCGAATTACCGCGGCAGGTAAAATTCATCCATCACAAACTGCGTCGCAGAGCGCCTTGAATGATATGATGGCGACGGAGCCGAGACTCGCACTCGAGTTTGATAAAGAGCATCTCTCCACATCCCCAATCATCAAGGACACCGTGGCGAGGTTCGGTGCCGAGCGCTGTCTCTACGGCAGCCACTTCCCGATCGAAAAGTTCGGGACCGACTACGCCACGCTGTACCAGACATTTCGCCGGGCGATCAATCAATTGAGCGACAGCGATCAGATGCAGTTCCTATCGGGAACCGCCGCACGACTGTGCCGATTCTAGCGGACTTTCGCGCCGTTAGGTTTTGGCTGTGTCGCCAGATATCCAATTCAGGTCCCGACTAGTTATGCGAACAACGCCTCGTCCATATGCGGCAACGGATCAACAATTCGATCCGGCCTGAAAGCCATGAGATCCAGGACATCCTTTTTCACGTCTATCCCTTTCGCGATTTCCCTCAATACGAGCCCATCGCGTTCGACCGTGAATACGGCACGCTCAGTCACTAGCATGGCCTTTTGACCGCGCTCGACTACATTCTTGCGCACGGGATATGTGATTTCCTCCACGTTTTCGACCAGCTTCCGTACGCGGCCTTCGTTTACCACCCTGAGCCCTCCAGCCTCGATCTCCACCTTGAGTCCGGAGGTGGTGAAGCTTCCGGTAAACACTAGTTCTTGCGCGTTATAGGCAATGTCAATGAAGCCGCCTGCCCCGGGATTGGCGATACCAAATCTGCTCACGTTCACATTGCCTGCGCCGTCGTATTCGGCAAAAGCGAGCGCCGCGAACTGGCAACCACCGCCATCAATGAAATCGAACTGACTCACTCCGTCGAGCAATGCCTCAGGGAAAAGATTAGCTGAAAATTGCCATCCACCCATGACGATTCCGCCAAACGGACCGTGCTCAGTGGTGAAATGATAGTCAAGAATTCGGTTGTCGTTAAAATCGCCATCTTCCGCCATGATCATCGGTACGTCGGATGACGCACCAAAGCCAAAAATACTCACTACACCCGGACGAATTTCCGTCGCCGCTCGCCGAGCGATCACCTTGTCCAAGGAGAGTGGGATTTTCGGCAGATGCGTTGCGTCAAACGGCTTGCCCCCAAGATAGTTGGCGCTGAAAGTGGTCTCCGTAACCATCATTTGATTGGGGCAAACGACAACGCGATCAACTAAGACTCCTGGAATCTTGACGCTCTGTACGGGTCGACTTGAACGCGTCACAAGGCGCTTCACCTGCGCAATCACTTTTCCTCTGCATGCCTTGGCGGCCAATGCAATCGCCAGTGAGGATGACATGAGCGGTTCGTCCTCGAACGACAAATTGCCAAATTCGTCAGCAGCGGTTGCCCGAATGATGCCCACGTCGAGCGGCCAAGTTGGGTAAAACAGATATTCTCGACCGCTGATTTCGATAAGTCGAACAAGATCATCTTGCGTTTTCGAGTTCAGCTTGCCGCCCGTCTGTCTCGGATCGATGTAGCTTCCCAACCCGACTTCAGTGAAATATCCTGGACTCCGCCGCGCCACTTCTCTCAGCCAATGCATGGTTGCGCCGATCGGCCAACTGTAAGCTTCGATTAGGTTCTCCCGGATGAGCCGCATCACGTCCGGCCGTTTTCCGGTGGCAGGATTCAGAGAGTTGACGTAAGACCCGGCGATAATCCGCTTCATCAAACCGGGAATCGCGACGTGGTCCATTCCGCGAATACCAAGCGCGTCACCGGTTGCGACCGGAAAATAGAAAGTCAAGTCGCGTGGGCTATGGGTCTGGCGGTACCGGTCCGCAAGCGCTTGCAGCAGATCATCGGGAGTGATCCAGCCGATTACGCCGACACTTGCCACCGACTCACCGTTCTGAATGAGAGAAACCGCTTCGGCCGCGGAACAAACTTTACTCATGAATTCCGCACTCCGTATTTCTTCAATGTCGCCTTGGCAACGTCATGCCGACAATTATCTGCGAACATCCGGTTTGCTTCGGCGTCGCGCGGTTCCCCCATTCCCGCTATTGCTTGCGCGAAATATTGTTTGGTTGCTGCCACCGCCGGACCAGGCAGTCCTGCGAGCCGACCCGCAAGCGCGGCCGCTTCCCGAAGCGCAGCGCCTTCGGGCACAACGTAGTCAACCACACCCAAGCGAAACGCTTCGTTGCCACCGATTGGCTCCGATCCCCATGCAAGCCGCCGCGCTCTGACCGGCCCACATCGCGCCACAAGCGACTCCAGCCCCCAAGGTGGAATCCACCCGATGGTTACCTCAGGCATGTGCCAGCGGCAGATTGGCGTTGTAACGATGAGATCGCACGAAGTCGCGAGAGCAAAGCCTCCGCCAAGCGCAAACCCTTCGACTGCCGCAATCACGGGCTTTGCCAGAAGCGCGATTGATCGCGCAAGAGCCGCCGTCACCGCTTCATGGTGACACATGCCCCCAAGATCCATTGTGCCCAGTTCTTTCAGATCACTGCCCGCGCAAAACCCAGGGGCTGAACCGGTAAGGACGATCGCACGGGTAGCGTCGTCACGGTCAAGGGTCCGAAACGTCGTATCGAGTTGCGAAATCAATTCGCTCCCGATGGCGTTACGTCGGGTCGGCCGGTCAATCGTTAGTATGGCGACGGAGCTCTCGTGTGCGGTTCTCAACAAGGTCGAGATTCCTTTAATGGTTAGGCTAAGTGTGCGCCGTCGCGGTTCAAGCGATCGCGTACGGCGGATCCGCTGACCGCCCGCGGAGCGACATTCTCTTTCACTGCAATCGCCGCAGCGTGGCCGACGGCGTGACCGTAGGAAAAGCATTGCGCGGTTACGCGCGCCGACGCCATGGCTTCGTGTTGAGCAGACAGACAACGACCCGCAACCAATACCGATTCACCCTGCACGGGAACGAAGCACTCATATGGCACCTCGTAATAGTCATCCAGCAGCCAGACTAGCCGAGGCTTTTCACCACTATGCAATTCGATCGGCCACGGCGACTGGGCCACGCCGGCAGAGAACTTCCTGCCCGAAACCACATCGTCATTGGTCAGGACATAAGTTCCTTGAACTTGGCGGCTTTGGCGCACGCCGACCTGAACACCGGTGTCATTGACAACAGCGTCTTCGCAACCGGCGATGTGTTTTTTGATGAACCTTTCGTATTCCCGTACCTGAGCACGGCCTTCGATCTCGGCCTCGGTTAGATCTTCGGCCAAAAGAGGATTAAGTTCGCGCCCATCTTGACCGATGATCCGCGTCGCATTGCACAGAAGTTCATTCGGCCGGGGCGTAGGAAAGAGAAAGATTTTGGCGCGCGGCAGCCTGTACTCGTTACCGGTGTTGAGCTTCTGAATTAGGCTACTGATCTTCTCTCCCATGATACTGTCCGGTCCATAGACGTCGAGAAAGCGGGCAATATCGACGCCCATCATCCGGAAAATCATCGTTGGATTTTGGACCTTGCCATTGTCGCCGCAGAACGACGGCAACCCGGCCATCGCAATTACGTCGGCATCGCCGCTGGCATCGATCGTGAGCTTGGCCATTACCGAAAGCTTGCCCTGTTTGGAGTATGCAGAAACTCCCGCGACCCGCTCCCTGCCCTCCAGCAGGACCTCGGTTACTACCGTGTGCAAGAGAACTTTGACCCCCGCCTCGCGCAGCAAATGATCCGCTGCTTCGCGCCAAACCAGTGGATCGTGGACGCGGGTAAACGTCTTGCCGTATTGCACGGGGCCAGTAAGGCCGCCTTTTTGCTCCATCGCCTTGATGAACTCGTCCACAAAGCCGTGAACTAGTTGCTCCGGTTTGGCGCCTGCATTATCCGACGCCTTGTAAAGACCGCAGATCGTCCCCGATAATCCCGCTACCGCGCCTCCGCCGCAAAATCCGTACCGTTCAAGCAACAGCACGCGCAGCCCCTGCCGGGCGACTGTGACCGCCGCGGCAACGCCTGCCGCCCCTCCGCCCACAACCAGCACATCGGTGTCGAGCAATGTCAGAGGTCGTTTGTCTAGCGCTGATGAATTGCTCATTAACTCCTCACTTCCGAGCGGTCGCACCCAGCGCTATCGGACGAACACCAGCCGCGAGCTGGGCCGGAGTGCTGATAAACATGGATGCGACAACCCCGCCCACTACGCACACCGTGATGAACACCCAGCCCATCGAGTAGTTTTTTACGCCGTGGTCGACCACCACCAAAGCGGCAAAGATTTTCGAGCTGAAAGCTGCCACCGAGTATCCGACACCGTTCACAAAGCCCATGGCCTTACCATAGACCTCGGGCGTGAAGAGCTCCGCGGGTACAGTCAAGAAAGGACCCCAGGCCATGTTTGCAAAAAAGCCCATTCCGCATAATGCAACCGCGAGCAACTCGGGCTGCGCCGAGTTAAGCGAAGCAAGGAGAAGCACGAAAGGCGCCAGGCCGACAAAGCATGTAACGATCATGATACGGCGGTTCCCGCCGAAAACCTTGTCCGACAAATAAGAAGACAGGAAGCTGCCTATCGCGCCAGCAATGAAATAGAGCGAGCTCCACAATCCCATCGTCTGGATGCTGAACTTGAAAGTATCCGAGAGATAGAGCGGAATCCAGACAAGCGCACCGTAGAAAGTTATCTGCATGACGATGTCGACGAATACGACGGCGATATAGCTGCGATGCTTGAAGAGATCGAGGAATGAAAAATTCTTTTTCGCCAGGATTTGTTGCTGAACATCCCGAAAGTTGTCGCCTTTCAGGATCCCGGACTCTATTTCATCCCGGTAGCTGTAAGCCAATTCCTCTTTGGTGATCTTCTTGTATTGTTCAGGCCGATCGAAAACATAGAAAATTATCAGGAATAGTGGAAGCGCACCCATCGCGGCGGTGACGAAGAACACGAGTCGCCAGTCCCCCGTATGAGCGGCAAGTTGCGTCGCAAAGATACTGGCCCATGCCGGCGTCAGAATCCAAGCCCACGACAGGACCGCTTGGGCCCGAGCACGGCCATCCTTCGGAAACCACCGCATAAGGATGCGAGCCGACGGCACATATTCGGTTCCAATCAAGATGCCGAAGAGCGCCATACGCAAGAGATATTCCCCAGGAGTTTGAATCAATCCCATCCAAGCGGTCATCACCGACCAGGCGATTACGGAAAAGATGAGGATGCGCTTGGCGCCGAACTTGTCGGTCAAAATTCCAGAGACGTATTGGGCGGGCCCATAGAACAGCAGCATGAGGAAGGCGCCCGTCCCAATGTCGCTGGTCGTTAGATGAATGTCACGAGCGATCGATGGATTGAGAACGGCGGTTTTGACCCGATCCAAATATTGGATACTGTAAGCTACGAACAGCATGATCGCGACGATCCATCGGTAGGCTATTTTCGTATTCATTTTGCGCCTCCCTCTTCCCCATAATTTGGGCGCGCCTGTCTTCGGACAAGCTGGCCCACGAAAGCGGGCTGCCTTTTGGTGCCATGGTAGAAACATGTTTAGCAGAGTCAATGCATCCGGAGACGGTGCACATGTTTTGAAATGCCATTATCTAATCATAAGCTTTTGACAAAATTCGAATAATTCGTGCTATACGGGCAGCGGCCTGCAGATATCTATTTCCGCATCCAGCTATCATAAGGCTGCTTGATTAGGCTAAATTACGGATTTTATTTTTCTACCATGTCACTTATAACCGCACCAGAGTACCCTAACCGAGTGTTGGACGATCAAACTGCAACATCTACGCTAACTGTCGTGCCGCCGAGCTTGAGATACCTAAACACTTCAGCCGCGAAGCTCGCGTGTCTCGGTCCGAAAAGCTCATGATAGTTGCGCTTCCGAGCAGGTGCGCATTGGGAAAAAGCGACATGACCCGCGTTCAGCAGAGGGCTAAAGGCTCCGAACGGCTGGCCGACATCGCTCACAGCAAGCTGGAAGAACTGATTGTCACGCTTGAGCTGGAGCCCGGCAGCACGTGGTCTGAAGTAATGTTGAGCGAGCGGATCGGCATTGGTCGCACACCGGTACGTGAGGCCGTGCAACGACTCGCTTGGGAAGGTCTTGTTACCATCATCCGCCGGCACGGGATTAAGATCTCCGAAATCGACGTCCACGAGCAAATGTTGGTGGTTGAAATGCGTCGCGAATTGGAGCGGCTTGTCGCAACGCGAGCGGCCCGTCGTGCGACAGTCGATGAACGGCGTTATCTTTCGAAGACCGCGGAGCTTTTTGTAGAGGCGGGGACGACTGACGACGCGTTGAAATTTCTCCGGATCCATTTCGAGTCCAAGCGTTTCCTAATCACTTGTGCTCGCAATCCGTTTGCCACTAATGCCTTCGGACCATTAAATGCACTCACGCGCCGTTTCTATTTTGTCTATCAGCGCGAAGCGCGCGATGTCAGAAAAGCGGCCGAGTTGCACGCCAACGTGCTACGGGCCGTCGCAGCAGGTGACGAGGTCGCAGCTGCCGAGGCTGCAGACCGCATGGTAGACTATGCTGAATATTATACGCGCGCTGTCATAGTCGGTAGGTCGCATAGCGGGTTGGAAAACCAAATGCCGCTCCCTAAGTCAGCTGGCGCGAAACCGCGCATTACATGACAGGGTCCGGGACCCCCGATGCGCTGAGCTATCTTCCATAACCGGTCATTCCGCGATTCTCGCATGAGCTTGCTTCGGGTTCTATGCGGACGCGCGCCTCAGTGAACACAGAAGAGCAAGCACTTAGCGCGGTGGTGATTGCGCAAGAAAGGAAGCGAAAGAGCAGTCGAGGTTGGTGCATTGACTGATCGCAGGCACCACGGCGACATCAAGATTCGCGGGACTGAAAACACTGGCAAAAATTGGAACGGTATTCAGGCTGGTTGTCAGAATGATTGTCAGAATGAGATTGAAGAGTTCGCGCTAAGCCATTGAAATTGCTTTGGAGCGGGCGAAGGGAATCGAACCCTCGTATTCAGCTTGGAAGTCTCCGGATTTTCGCAATGTTTTCAAAGGCCGTTCTGACATTTTGCAGTTTTCCGGGCGATTGAGATCACTACGGAATTTGTTGTTGTCAGAATGGCGATTGCCGGCTTCGTGCCCTCCTCCCGAATCGACGGACGTTTGCGACTTACGTAAGTTCGAAAGTCTCCCGTGTTTTGGAAGAGGCGTCGTAAATCTTTACCTGCAACATTGGGAAGCGGCTCTTAAGTTCAATAGCGCCCTTTCGAGCACCTTCTTTCGTCTGGAATTCAGCCTTAACGCGACCATCCACTTCTAGAGCGAATCCGGTTTTTGGGGGTTCACTCGCTTGGGTAGGTTTGCTCATGCAAAAATCCTCCGCTTTAGCCGGACTCCCCACAAGTCTCTAAGCTTTGGCTAGATGTTGAAGATAGGCGATTCGGCTGGCTGCTAGCCAAAAATCCCGCGCAAAAGAAGAACTATTGCCGCTGCGACAACCACCGAGATTATCGCCAACACCAACGTTGGCTGTCCCGTGTTGATAACAGCCTGCCGCAGCCAACTTGACAGTCGTCTTAGTTCGTCCATGAAACGCTCGCGGCGCTAAACGGGTGTACTGAAGCGAACCGCCGCTTAGAACTTATTTTTCGACTCATTCTTCACAGAGGTGGAAACGTCAGCAGTGAATTTCTTTATTTGTTCAGCGACGTTCGCGATTTGGCTAGAAAGTCTGCTTGGAGTGTCATTCCTTCTTGCAGATCAGTTGCTTGAACCACCTTTTTCGCGTGATCAAATGCAGCCTTCATATTTTCTTCGGTGAACGATAAAGCCTTCTTTGACATTTCCGTTGCTGGATGCGGGATCGATGACATCGATTTGTTAGCGGCGGCTAAGAACATCCCGAACGCCTTTTCCGCTTGTTCGATTGCTTGTCTTGTCAGGTTGCGCAATTCGGTTGGGACTTCTAATTTAGGTGCGGGCATGTCGCATTCCCTCCAACCTTGGTTTAGGTGGCTAGTACCGTTGCCAGAAGCACGATCTTGAGGCAGATCAACGCGCCCAGAATCGACCACGCCATGATGGTAGATGGCCAATCTCATCTTCAGATGTCCACGGACAGGTCTGAACGTTCAGTATTGGATGGCTGACGAGGCCCCGAGTGATGATCGGAACACCTACGAAAGCGTCGTCTGTCAGGCTTGTACCCGACTGCATTTCGTCCACAGATCGAGTGGTAAGGTGTTGGGCGAAAAAGACCGGTAGCCAGGCCACTTAGTGGCCCGTTGATTTTGAGAGTCATCTTTCTAGCTAATAAACGGCTTCGATCGCGAGTGGTAATCGCCTTGCGCAAACGGATCCTCAAACGGACATTTCCAGCCACGATCAGCCATAGCGGCCGGTCGCGGCGGCTTCCAGTCCGGCGGCATGCGATCGCCGCGATCATTGCGAGACGAAGCCACCTTACGCAGTGCAGGCCCTCAGGCGTTGATGTTGTTCAATCCGCAATCGGGAGGTCTCGCATAGTGAACTCGATCTGACCATCGGGAAGCTGCCGCCATTTCTCGACAACCGTCATGTACCCGACCTGCTGACATGGCTGGCCGAGGATTTCGCGAGCTTTGCAGCGGGCCTCTTCGATAGGCAGCGTAAATATTTCTGGCTGCCGCGTGGCATGCATTCGGTCTGCCAAATCGCGGGGGCGAACGAGCATGTCAGACGTCCAAGCTATTTTCTGCATGGTTCCGCCGATCATGAGCGCCGCCGCGTGAAACTAAAGCGTTGGCAACGGTGCGGTCAGATTTATCCCCGCTAACAACAGGGAGTTTCGCTACGCGACAGGCCCGCCCCAGCCTGGGAACAAAAGGGGCCAACACAGCCAGGTAGGTGCGTCGCATATTCCAGGCCACCGGGCGGTCACGGCGGCGGATCGGCACCGTCAGCGATGAACCGAAACTTCTCGGAGTTCTTCATTTCGCCCAGCGTGACCATCACGGCGTTTCCTTTTGCCGCGTCGCGCTGGGCGAAAAAAGGTTCACGCGATCGGACAGCACGTTGACGACGCGCGCGCGGCACCACTCGCCGCCGCGAAGAACGTCCCAAAGCTGATCGCGTTTGACTTTTTGCAGGGCATCCTCCGGCCGCTGGAGCAGCGATACCGGTTCACGCCGGCGGGCCTTACTTCAGTGGTGCAAATCGCCCTGAAGCCAGCGTCCAAGTCCCTTGGACCTCATAGGCTCTTCATACGCGACAAAGGTCTTGAGCACCTGATTGCAGACAGCGCATTCGAACGTATGCAAGTCGACGACACAGGCGCGTACTGGCTCGATGCTGACGAGCATCATCTGGGCCCGACACTTCGGACAGGCGGGGCGCTCAATTGCAACGAATGGAATGTCCGACGACAGGAATTGAGACTGGGGCATGGTGCCTTCCCTCGAATAGGCGGGAGCGCAACACTCTCTGTCACCGATGGATACCAGGCTAGGGTGCGGTGATTATTCACTGTGCGCCCTGGAGCGCGAATAAAGCTAGTTAATTCCGCAAGCAAAACAGCGGGGGGGACCGGGTTGATCGCTTTATTGACACGATGATGATCCGCCGGTTCCATGCCGGCGGCATTTTCGGACCTCAATCGAACGCAATACCGATCCGACGCGCCTTTCGCCAGACAACGTGACAATGGTGATTGCTGTGCTCTGTGTTGATGACCAAGTCGAATGAGTTGGGAATGCCGATTTGGCTTTCGACCTCGAGATTTGCGCCTTCGCCAGACATTTTGCGGACTAGGCAGTCGATTCCGGAGCCATCAAACGAGATCTTTCCAGCCTTTAGGATCTGCTGGCGCTGGGTGCCGTGCTTTTCGTCTAAACGAGGCATGCTGCTCTCCCGTGAGATTTTGTTCTTGAGGGCAGCATTTGCCCAATCTAGCAGGCTGGCAACTATCGTTCTGCAATCGAATGGTATTTGTGCCCTGCAACAAATCCGGGACGATGGGACGGTGGGGGCCTCGCCCAAGGAAACGGCCTAAGCGCGAGCCGGAGACAGCTGGGGCGTTCCGTAAGGTGCAGAGAGAGAGAGAGAGAGAGACAATCGACACAATTCTGATGTGGGTTCTTGAGCTTGCGTCGAGAACAGGACGCTGGTGTTGATATCAGCGCGCGCCTGCTCATGACCCTTGGAGGTCGGGATGGAGCGTTTCGCCCACAACGAAAACATAGCGCATTTATCGAAAGCTCATCGCAGCGAGCGAGCTTGATCCGTCTTGTGACGAGGTTCCACCTGCAATGTTGCTAACATTGCTTGCCAAGGAATTGGCCAACAAGCCGCCGCTGAGCTGTTCGCGGGGATACTGATCGGTCGCCGCTGCGCTTACGTGGTGAAGTTAGTAGTAGCTTGCCTTGAGTGGCGGGACCATGCGGCCCCGTGCTCCGCTGTTTTCGGGAGGCCGCGCCAGATCACCTCCGGCGCGTCAAAGTTTTCTGATGAGCTTTTGGGCTGCAAACTGAGCGTCAGCCTCGGACGCGTAGTCATCTGGCGTCACGACGCTACGCACCTTATCGCCTTGAACGACAGTCCCAGAGTGGACCTTCCGGGTAATGGCCGCGCGCCAGTGCCCCGGTTTTCGCTCGTAGGTGACTATCGAAAACTCTGAAATGTCGGCCATCGGATCGCCTCGAAAGATAGGCTGGCGCCAGGCTGGTCGGCGCCGGTGGTCTCGGACAGCCAACGGCGGCTTCCTATTGATGGGCTTCACGAGCGCGATGCGTCGCGCAAGATGACGGACCGTGGAACCGTTGGTCCCAAGACGTACGGGCTCGCTTTACACCAGCCGCAGCGTGAGCTGCCGATCAGGACCGGTGTAGCTCACGACGAAGTCTCGGATATGCTCAGGGACGGGAACGCCTTCGATATCGCAGCGGGTTTGAATTTCGAAGACGATATATTCTGTGACGTCTTCCGACCAATGCTCAAGCGTATTGAAGGCGACAACGCGGAGCGGGTCGTTGAATTGTCCCGACATCAGATCGGCGATGATAGTTTCGAGGTCGGCCCGTTCGACTTCGGTCTCGCGGTAGACGGTACCCAGTCCGCCGAAACGGTCGATCACGAGGTAAACGGTTTGGTCCGCGCCGTAGGGAACGATCCTCGGCGACCAGCCGGTGCTCGGCATACGCAATCTCCCAACGCAACAGGGCACCGGGAACCTAAGCACGAAACGGGCAATGGTTCCTGCACAAAACAAAAGCCCCGAATGCCTGAGGCCCTACAAGGCCGGTCCCGGTTGGGCTACACTGGCGGCAGTCGTTTCAGGAGGGAGTCGCATCAATGATCGACGGACTCTTTTGGTACACTGGCCTTCCAGCGTGGGTGTTGATCGCGTTCGCCTGAGGGTCGCTGCTCGCCGCCGAAGTGCATGATCGGTCGGTTCTTAGACGCGACCACCATCTAAATCGGCGTTAACGCAGCAGCCCGCGCGCCTTCATGTTTTATGTTTCGTGCTGTCGGTAATAACTGGCGAGCGTTGCTTCGCCGCCTATCTGTCATGCCTAAAATCCGCTTTACCGGTAGAATCTACCCTGCTGCCCTTGGAGTCTCCATCGCGAGTTTTCCGTCCGTTCAATGGATAAGGACGATCTCTCAAAGTGCACGGACAAGTTTGACGCAGTAAAGCTTGGCCGATGGCAGGATTTAAAACCTGCTACCCCTCGCGTACCGAACGCACTGAATATCTTCTAAGTCATTGATTTTTCTTGCCGTGGCAGGTGTTTCCGTCACGTTTTGTTCACGGTCATTTCACCCAATTCGTTGCGATTTCGTTGCGCCGTTCTCAGAGACAGCGAGGCAAGCCATGGTGAAACCTTTTCCGTCGAAGACCCACATCGGCAACCACATGCTGCATCCCGAAACGCTGATGATGAACTACGGCTACGATCCGCAACTTTCGGAAGGAGCCGTCAAACCACCGATCTTCCTGACCTCGACCTTCGTCTTCAGGACCGCCGAAGACGGACAGGACTTCTTTGATTTCGTCTCGGGTCGGCGCGAGCCTCCCGAGGGGATGGGGGCGGGCCTGGTTTATTCGCGGTTCAATCATCCCAACAGCGAGATCGTCGAGGACAGGCTCTCTGTCTACGAGCGCACCGAGAAATGCGCGCTGTTCTCGTCCGGCATGGCGGCGATTGCGACCACGATCCTCACGTTCGCCCGCCCCGGCAACGTCATCCTGCACTCTCAACCGCTCTATGGCGGGACGGAAACTCTGTTTGCAAAGACGCTTGCGGGCCTCTCCATCGGCGCCGTTGGCTTTGCCGACGGCATCGACGAAGCCGCAGTCAGGCTGGCGGCGAAGGACGCCCTGCACAAAGGCCGGGTAGCGATGATTTTCATCGAAACCCCGGCAAATCCCACCAACGGCCTGGTCGATATCGCCATGGTCCGCCGCGTCGCCGAGATGATCGGCCAGGCTCAGGGGCACACGCCGATCGTCGCCTGCGACAATACGCTGCTTGGGCCGGTGTTTCAGCGGCCGATCGAACACGGCGCGGATCTTTCGTTGTACTCGCTAACCAAATATATCGGCGGTCATTCCGACCTGATCGCGGGCGCTGCGCTCGGCTCAAGAGCCCTCATGAAAGACGTCAAAGCGTTACGAGGCGCCATCGGCACCCAACTGGACCCCCATTCCTGCTGGATGATCAGCCGGTCGCTCGAAACACTGAGCATCCGCATGGAAAAAGCTGACAGAAACGCGCGGCTCGTGGCAGATTACCTGCGCGACCACGCCAAAGTGGCGAAGGTCCATTACCTTGCTCACCACGAAGAGGCCTCCCCCGCCGGCCGTCTGTTCGCGAGGCAATGCACCGGCGCGGGCTCCACGTTCTCGTTCGACATTATCGGCGGCCAGGCCGCCGCATTTAAATTCTTGAACGCGCTGCAAATCTTCAAGCTGGCGGTGAGCCTGGGCGGCACCGAGTCGCTTGCCAGCCTGCCCGCAAGCATGACCCACTCCGGAGTTCCGGCTGACATCCGCCAAAAAATAGGTGTTCTCAACTCCACGATCCGGCTGTCGATCGGCATCGAACACCCGTCCGATCTGATCGCGGACATCGCGCAGGCCTTGAACGAGGCATAGCTGCACTCCTTGCCGCGAGAGCGAGTGCAAGAACCGACAACGGCCTTTGGACGTGTGGGTCTGCTTTGCGCCAAAACCCGCCCTCGGTATTCTGCGCTACGACCCGCCTATTCTTGCTCACCCTAACCGTCGAGCAATTTTGCCGCTACACAGGTGCCACACTGATCACGACGACTGCCTGCAGAGAGCAATGTCTTGTTGGAGTTTGTCCCAGTGAGACAATCGGCAGAGGGAGAGCCGCGAGAAGGCTCAACGCCTCCGATCCCGGTTCGTGTTTCGCGGGCATCCTAGTGCGAAGACCCGGTCGAGGCGTTTGCACCTGGACAAAGCGGAGCACGTTAGGCCTCAATCAGCAGAATTGTCGATCCCATGGTCTTGCGCGTCTCGATCTCGGCATGCGCCTTCGCTGTCAGCGTGCGGACGAGCCTCACAAATCATATGTCGATCTTACTAAGTCTCTTTAGCTGCCGCGGAGGAAACAGGGAGGGATTGTCCTCAATTGCCGAGTGTCATCACGAGAAATCGTGCCGCAAAGTGGCTCCGATCCCCTCCAGCGCCCAGTCGACCTGATCGCTGGTGATCACAAGTGGTGGGGCGATGCGGATGGTGTGTTGATGGGTGTCCTTGGCAAGGATGCCTCTGCTCTGCAGTGCCTCACAGTAGCGACG
>Ga0070733_10000101_pt1 | contig 80006 bp, 72 predicted proteins | sample Coa_R1_9_FD_66450 | JGI IMG/M metagenome (GOLD analysis project Ga0070733, IMG submission 66450) | Surface soil microbial communities from Centralia Pennsylvania, which are recovering from an underground coalmine fire - Coalmine... | ecosystem: Environmental > Terrestrial > Soil > Unclassified ...
GCGCTAGAAACGACGTCCGGGCGCCGACCGCAGCGATGAATGACGCCAGGTTCATCAGCGCCAGATCCGGGTCGGGCAATTCGCGCAGCTCCTCTAGCAGCCGCGGTCCCAGCCGCTCGAGCGCGCCGCGGCGGGTCGCACTCGCTGGCAGATACTTGGGCTCACGCGCCAGTAATTCCAGATGCCGCGCACTCGCCTGCGGATGAGCAAAGCCCAGTTCCGCCAGCGCCGGAATCGACCACTCCGGCTCCAGCGCGACGCGCCACGCGGCCTTGGCCAGCGCCGGCGCCGCCGGGCTCTCGTGCTCGCCGTCGGCCGGCTGGAACATCGCACGGAACTGGTCAGCCACAAGCGCGCGCCGGACATCGAGCGCACGCATGAAGCGGTCCGCGGCATTGGGCGCCTTGCCGTAACCGAGCCGCGCCGCCAAGACCGCGAGCGCACGCGGCGCCGCCGGTAGCGTATGGGTTTGGAGACCCGCGGCGACTTGCAGCTTGTGCTCGACATTGCGCAGGAACAGATAGGCCGCGCTGAGTTCCTGCGCGCGCGAAGCCGGCATATAGCCGCGCGCCTCCAGGCGCGTCAGCGCTTCGATAGTGCCCGGTGTGCGCAGGCGCGGATCGCGTCCGCCATAGATCAGCGCGAGCGCCTGCACGACAAACTCGAGCTCGCGGATGCCGCCATGGCCGAGCTTGACATTGCGGCGCACCAGCTCGGGCGAACGCAGCTCATCCTCGATCTGCGCTTTCATCGCGCGCAGTTGGCGAATCGTGTCGAAATCCAGATAGACGCGGTAGATGAAGCGGCTCAGCTCCGCGATGAAGCGTTGACCGGCGGCGACCGCGCCTGCGACCGGACGCGCGCGCAGCAGCGCGGCTCGCTCCCAGGTCTCGCCGTAGGTCTGGTAAAAATTGAGCGCGCCCGGGATCGAAGTGACGAGCGGAGCGGCGGCGCCGCCGGGACGCAGGCGCAAATCGATCCTGAAGCAATGGGCCGCAAGAATCTCGTTGAGCTTCTCGCCCAGGCGTTGCGCCTCCGCGTGCCGATCGAGGTTGTGGGCTCCATCGATCAGATAGATCAAATCGATGTCAGAACTGAGATTGAGTTCGCCCGCGCCGAGCTTGCCCATCGCCAGCACGCAGAAATCCTGGGCAAGCGCTTTGCCCGTTACCTCGCGTGCGGCCAGCGCCAGCGCGGCGCGGACACACTCGTCGGCCAACTGCGACATCGCCGCTACGGTCGCGGCGACGCCGTGGCGTCCGAGCAGATCAGTGATCGCAATTCGGAGCAGCGCGCGCCGCTTGAAAGCGCCGAGTTCGGCCACCGACCCGAGCGCGTCATCGACCGTTTCCGGCGGGGCCGCGGCCGGCGCGGCGCGCGCCTGATCGAGCACCGCGACCCAATTCGCGCCGCTGTTCGCGAGTCCCCCGGCAATCAACTCAGAACCGCCCAGGCAAAAAATCAGATCGTCGGCGCGCGCGTCGTCGCACAAAGCCTCGCGCAGAAGCGGCGGGGAAAGCTCGCCGAGCCGCAGCATAAAGGCCAGCGCCAGCTCTTCGTCGGGGGCCCGTTCGCGCACGCGCCCAAGCGATGCTGCGGCCAACGCCGGATCGTCGAGCAAGCGCGCCACTTGAAGCGCCAGACTCTCCAGCGCCGGCCCAAAAATCGGCTCCGCCATGGCGATATTTACATTAGCAGACGCCGCGCTCATCCTGATTGGGAAACCTGAAAACCGGCATCGGGAGGCCGCTTCCATGATCGTGCTCTACACCACCGAACGCGACTATCCGTGGGGCACGCTGCGCTCGACCCACGGCTGCAAGACCAAGGTCGTGCTCGAAGAAAAAAGAATTCCCTACCGGATCGAGAATCTGCGCCCGGGCGATCTCTGGAAAAAGCCGCCCGAGATGACCGCGCGTCATCCGCTCGGCAAAGTCCCTTATATCGAGGATGGCGGCGTCACGATCTATGATTCGACGGTGATTGGTGAATATCTCGAAGACCGCTATTCGTGGCCGCAACTGATTCCGCGCGGCGACGCGCTCGCCCGCGCGCGCATCCGGATGGTCGAGCAGTTCGCCGACGAAGCGCTGCTCGTCGGCAATCTGCCGCCGATCTGGATGCCTTACTGGAGCGATCCCGAAAAGCGTGACAAGGCGCGGATGGAGCAGGGGCGCGAGGGACTGCGCACCCGCGACCTGCCCTATCTCGAGAATCTGCTCGGCGCCGGCGACGCTTTCATCTGCGGCGAATTCTCGATGGCCGATATTCCCATGATGGTGCTTGCGATGGTGCTGGCGTTCGATCAGATGCCGTTGACCGCGTTCCCGCGCGTCGCGCAGTATCTCGAGCGCTTGCGTACGCGGCCGAGTTACCGCGCGATCAGTACGACCACCAAGGTCGCAGAGGCGAGTTCGTTGAGCGGTTTGGCTTAAGCACACCGCCCGAGCGCCGCAGGCGTCTCGATGCGCTGACGGAGAACGGAAGGTGGGACGTATTAATACGATTGAGCTTGTTCTACCTAACGAAATCGGCATCGGAAAGGATCGCGAGGTCCAGACCCTACTTGCCGACCGATGGCGGAAGCTCGTAATTATCCGTTTGCGGCGAGGCGGGCTGCTGGCAGATCATTCGGCGCGGGTGCCGATCACGATTCAAGGACTGCTAGGGAAGGGACTCCTTCGCCTGGCGGGTGAGGAGCACGTGCTGCTTCCAGGTGTCCTCGTGCCGGTTGAGGCGCATGTTGTTCACAGCGTCCAGGGCGATCCTGATGTGGCAATACTTGTATCTTTCTTTCGGCAGGCTGATTTGGGCGATTAAAAATCTCTGAACCGATCGCAGGCGTGCTTGCTCCGCGCAATTGTTGCGCGCGGCACGAGCGTCACTCACGCCACCGTACGGACGCCGCTCCGGCGGCCCCGATGCGGATGACGGACTGAAACCCGGTGCGTTTGCGAGTTGCGGGCATAATGGGCCGCAGTGTGATGGACGCCATGACTGCGTCTGGCGAGTCGCCGCGGCGCGAAATCGGTTTTTACCGGAGGCGGCGCCGGCGCGTTGGCATATTTCAGTCCGGGAAAATACTGATCCTCGTAACGATGGACTTGGAGGGCGGCGAGAAACTCGGGGTAGTAGTTCTTTGAAGCGAAACCAAAGTGCGTGCCCGCATAGTTGCGTTGGATCTGCGCATAGTCGCCGTGAAACTCGCTCGACGCTTCCGCCATCCCGCCGGTGCCATAGTTGTAGGCGGTGATTGCGAGTGGCCAATTGCCGAGTTCCTCGTAGTTCGAGCGCAGAAGTTTCGCGGCCGCCGCGGTCTCGGTCGTCGGATTCAGCCGATCATCGTGGTAGCGGGTAATCCGCATGTACTCACGCCCGGTGCTGCGCGTGAACTGCCAGATCCCGACGGCGCCGGCGCCCGATTTGGCGCGGCTATAGAAGCCCGACTCGACCTCCGCCAGCGTCACGAGTTCCGGCGGCAAACCGGCTGCGCGGAAGATCCGCTCCATCGTCGGGCGATAATAGCGACTGCGCAGCAAGCCCTCCTGAAAGCGCTCGCGCAGGCCTTGCTGGACCCGCAGGTTTTGCGCGGCGAGGGCGTAGGCCGCAAGCGGTTCCCCTTGAAACAAAGCCGCTACGCGCCGCTCCTCGGGACTCGCCGGCGCCTGACCCGTCGCCAGATGATTAAGAATGTTGGCGTACTTGACCTTGAGATAATCGCCGATCGCCTCGGTTTCGTCACGCGGCGGTGTCCCGTCGCCGGGGATATGCATCACCTGGTAGACGCGCCAAAGGTTGTCGCGATCGTGAATGACAAAATCGCGTTCGCCATAACTGCTGAAAACGTCGACCCAGAACTTGACGTTCGGCTCGATGGCAACTGGGCGCGGAAAGGAGAGCTCGGCCCCGGCAAAACTGCGCCCATAGACACAGACAAGCAGCAGCAGCGCCGCGGCGGCGACCCGCGCTAATTTCCCCCACATAATCCCCATCCCCTCGTTCAACTCGCCAGACGTGACGCTGCCTTCCCCAGTATCGATGATGCCCTCGGCTGAGGATAAGCCATCCCATTATGCAATACCCAGTCGGTATGCATAGTCAACATTTTTTCGTTAACCTTCATCGCTTACTCCGCCGCGTGCGAGAGTCCCAAATTGGCACAGTCGCGGCCCGGCATAAGAAGCGAAGCTCTAGGCCGGCTTGGTCAGTTCCGGACTTGCCTGGGCAACCCGCCCCGCATTGACGATTTTGCGCTCGACCAAGTGGGCGATTTCGGCCTCGCCGCGGCCGAGCTCGCGCAGAATCGCGACGCTATGTTGACCGGTAACCGGCGCGGCACGGAGATTCCAACGATTCGCATTACTGAAACGCACCGTATGCCCGACCTCGGTAACTTCGCCCGCGTCGAAGTGCTCCTCGGTCACGATCACGCCACGCGAGGTCAGCGTTGGCTCGCTGTTTATCTCGGCGGGAGTGAACGGCGCAGGCGACGCCGCTGGAACCTGCTCGGCGCGCAGGCGGCGTAGAGCCGACGCCGTGCTGAGCGTCGACATCGCCGACTCGATGAGCGTCGCCGACGGACTTGCCTCAAGGCGCTGTTGGCGCGTCTCTACGTAACTCGGCCAGCGGGCGAGGTCGAGCCCAAGCGCACGGCACACGCCGAGCCACTCACGTTCGCTATAGCAAGCGATCACGACCCAGCCGTCGGCGGTGCGATAAAGCGCATTGGCCGGCGAGTGCCCACGCTGCTCGCGATCGAGCGGAAAGGTTTCGACCTTGCGTTGAGCGGAACCGTGCACGTCCGACATCGCGAACAGGCCGGCGCCGGTTTGCGGAACTTCCAGGTACTGGCCGACACCGCTCTGCTCGCGCTCGACCAGCGCCGCCAGCACCATCGCGCAGGAGGTCAGCCCGCAGCCATAGTCCATGTGCGTCAGATAGTGGTCGGGCGGATTGCCGTCGCCGCCGGTGCGCACCAGCATCCCGGTCAGCGCCGAGTGCAGGGGCTCGAAGGTCGGCAACTTGGCCCACGGGCCCGCATTTCCGTAGCCGGAAGAATGACAATAGATCAGACGGGGATTGAGCGTGCGCAGATCCTCCCAGCCGACGCCGAGACGCTCCATCGCGCCCGCGCGGAGATTGTGATGGACCACGTCGGCGCGGCGGGCGAGATCGTGGGCGATGCGCCGCCCTTCGCTGGATTTCAGATCCACCGCGATACTCTCCTTGCCGCGCTGCACCCCGAGGAACGAACCCAGTTGCGGACCGCGCATCGGATCGCCGCCGTACTCCTCAACCTTGATCACGCGCGCTCCGAGATCGGCGAAGAGCCGATTGGCGAAAGGTCCGGCCATATAGGCGCCAAAGTCGAGAACCAGGATTCCATCGAGCGGCCCGATCGCCGGACTATCGGCTGTCGCGATCTTGCGCGCAACGCTTGAGACGATGGCAGGTTTCGCGCCATTGGCAGCCGCGCCCCGATCAGTTAGCAGCGTCGCGTTGTCCTGCCCGCACGACGGCGCTTCGCGCCGGAGCTCGATCGTGCTGCGGCTATACTTCGCGAGCCGGCCGAGCATCCGCGCGCCGTCGGCAGCAATATCGACCAGACCGTTCGCCTCCATCTGCTCCAGCCAGAGCGCCTCGCCGGGTTTGAGCGCGGGCATGCAACAGACATCGGCCTGTGCGAGCGCCTCGCACCAATGGCTGGACGGTTTGGTCTTAAAGAAGTCGTCAAGATAGCCCCACAAATCGGCGACGACGGCGGGCGCGAGCGGCGTCGCGAGAATATGGACGCCCGCATTTTCGACAATCAGATCCTCGCGTCCGACCACCTTGAGCATGCGGTCGAAAGCGCCGCGCGGCCCGGTGTGAACCTGAATCCAGTAGCCGTCCGAACACTGGAAGAGCCCGACAATCAGGCGCAGATTGCTCGGGCGGGTGGTGATTCGGCTGCCGGTCAGTAGCATCGGGCCTAAGTTTTTGCCGCCGAGCCAGCGCGCGTTGCTGAGGATAGCCGCGCCGTCGAGCAGCGAGGTCGTTACGGTCTGGCCCTCGCCGCTGCGAGCACGATGGTAGAGCGCGCCCAGGATGCCGATCTGGAGCATCCACGCTGCGCCGTATATCGCGTGCGGCCAGCCGAGAAAATGCGGTCCCTCTGGCCGCACTCCCTGCTGGAAATTTTGCATCCCGTATTGCGCCTCAATCAGCTCGCCGCACACTGGAGGATTAAGCCCGCTGCCCGCGTGCGCGAGCTCTGCGATCGTCCGCGGATAGGCGCTAAGAACGGCGAGAATTTGCCGGGGCCCCGGCGTGGCGCCGTCAAGCAATCCTGTCGGCTTGTCGATCCAGGGATGCGCGGTGTCGATAATCACGTCGGCCGAATCGCGCAGCGCCAACCATGCGCCGCTGCGCATCTCGGCATCGCCTACAACGACACTCCGCTGTCCGCGCAACCAGACGCGCGCACCGGATAGTGCGCGGAGCGGATCTCCTCCGGGCGGTTCGACCCGAATCACCTCCGCGCCGAGATCGGCAAGCACCATCGCGGCGATCGCGGCGGCCGGCGAGCGCTCCGACAAGTCTAGTACGCGGGTTGCTTGCGTCAGTGGTCCCGCCATCGGCATGACCTCCCTGTGTGAGCTTAACGGCTATGGGTTCGCCGTCGATGAAAAACAGATTCCCGCGGGCTGCGTTGGCGCCGGAGCCGCCAGGCTTAATGCGGGAGCGACCCTGCCGTTCGCGTTACCCGGGAAGAATAGAATCCCATCGGCGGCGGCCACCGCGATCCGGCCATCCTGATCGACGGCCACGCCGGCCGGCCGCTTCAGCGCATCGCTGGTGATCGTTGCAGTGCGCGACCAGCTTGCGGGCCCGTTGTTGCTAAATACCACGACGGAGCTATCCGCGTCGTCGGCGACATAAACGTTCAGCGCATCGTCCACGGCAACCTGGCTTGGCGCTTGCAACCCATCGATCACCCCAACCGGCGCGGCGTCTCCATTGGCGTCAGCCGCGAAGACGAGCACCCGGTGCGACGACCGATCGGCCACGAAGGCTCGCTGTGAACCGTCGACCGCCAGACCGCTCGGCGTGGTGATCCCGCTGCGTGGCCCCTCAATCACCCGATCCACGTAAATATCACCGCTCGCACCGCCCGAGAACCATTCGACCCGCCCATGGCCGTCGCCCGCGTCCGCGACGTAAAAGCTGCCCGCCGGACTCACCGCGATCGCCACCGGATGCGCGATGCGGGTGTTGGGTCCCTCGAAGCTTTTGAGGAAATCGTATTCGCCGGTGGGTTTGGGCATAAAAACCCGCACATTGCCATTGGCGTTGGCGACAAACAGACCACCCACCAAATCGACCGCCGCCGCGACTGGGCGATCGGTCGCAGCTTCTTTGATTAGCTGGAGCGGCGCCGCTGAACCACTCGCGCCGTTAGCGTAAACCGCGATCGTATGGTCCGCCGGCGCTGTCACGAACAGCCGTTGATCCGCCGCGCCACCGTTATCGCCGCCGCGGGAACATCCGCCGGCGCTGACGGCAAACATCAGCAACAGCATGGTCGAGAGAGAGCATCGCATGTACGCCACCAGCATCAAGGCCCCACCATCCAGCCGCCGTAATTGACGCTCCGCGGCTTGCGGCGTCGCTTTCATCGCACGCTGGAGCGCCGCGTCCGCTGCGATCGGCTGGCTCATCGTGCCTCAAAGCGCCAATCGGCGTCCAGCCAGTGTCCGCCTTCACTCCAGTGTGGTGCTTCCGTAGCAGCTACGGCCGTGGTTGCTAAACCCGATCAGGTCGCGTCCGGTGCCCGACCAAAAGCGGCGAAACCACGTCATATTCGGCGCAAATCGATCGTTGCCGAGAAAATGCAACGAAGGATATTCTTGACATGAGGCGCGGTTTCTTGGCACTAGAGCTTACTCTGAATACCTGTTCAGTGCCGGTTCCGTGGCAACGATCATGCATAACGGCTCGGGCGATATGGTTCAGGCATAACTTCAGGCGCAACTTTCAGGGCGGATTAGCGATGCAGAATCAGTTCAATATCTTCGCGATGATTCAGCAGGGGTGGTACGCGACCTATCCTCTGCTGATCATCTCGGTCGTTTGCGTAACCATAATTTTGGAACGAGTGTGGGCGCTGGCGGGCGTGATGACGCGGGCGCGACGCAGCGCCGAGCAGATGATTGGACCGCTCAAGCAAGGTAAATTCGGCGCCGCGCTCGATCATCTGAAAGGCCGTCGCAGCGCGGGCGAGCGCATTTTCCACGAACTGGTGACGGAGGCGCAATCCGCCGACCGCCCGCGCCTTGAAGAAATTGACGAGGAACGGCGCTTCGCCGAACTCCAGCAACTGCGCGGCATGATCTGGGTGCTCGCGACTTCGGGGGCGTCGGCGCCGTTCATCGGCCTGTTCGGCACGGTGGTCGGAATTCTGGTCGCCTTCCAATCGATGGCGGTGATGGGAACCGGCGGTTTTTCGGTGGTCGCCGCAGGCATCTCGGAGGCGCTGATCTCGACCGCGCTGGGGCTGGTGGTCGCGATCATCGCGGTCATTTTCTACAATTATTTTTCGCAGAAGATCGAGCGGATTAACGCGACCATCCATATTTGTGCGGCCCGGCTGATCGACGCCGCTATCGCCGGGAGAGCCGCCGTTGGCAATTAGTACGCCGGGTCGCCAGGGCGGGATGTTCTGGGAGATCAACATCACGCCGCTGACGGATATTTTCCTCGTCCTCTTGATCATCTTTATGGTGACCGCCTCGGTGGCGGTGGAATCAGCGACCCATGTAGACCTGCCCTCGGCCGAGGAGACCACGCCCGAGAACAAGGGTGTGATCGTCACCTACACCGCGAACCACGAGCTTTTCGTCAACTCCAAGGACGTGCCCGAGCGGGAATTCGAAGCAGCGCTCCACGAGGCGCTCGGACGAGTCGACGCGAAAATTGTGATTTTTCAGGGCGATCGCACGGTGCTGCTCGGCGACATGGTGCGCATCCTCGACATCGCTAAAGCCGCCGGCGCAGATCAAATCGCGATCGCGGCCAAACGTTCGGCTACCGACTCGAGCGCCGGATGAAGCCGGTTTAGCTGGCCCTCGTCCAAGATCAGGATCCAGGATCAAAGTATGGCGATTCCGAGCGGCGACGAAGGCGGAATCTTCGCATCGATCAACATCACGCCGTTGACCGACATCTTCCTGGTCCTGCTGATCATCTTTATGGTTGCGACCGCGCTCACGATCGAGTCCGCCGCGCATGTCGATCTGCCGCGGCTCGACGCGCCCAATCAGCCTCCGGAGGCGCGCGGGGTCACGGTAACGTACACCGCCGACCATCAGATTTTCGTCAATCAGAAGTCCGTCACGGAAAACGCTTTGGGCGCGGCGGTCAGCGCTGCGTTGGCGCAAACCACGAAGAAGGTCGTGGTCTTCGACGGCGATCCCAAAGTTATCCTCGGTGACGCGGTGCGCATCGTCGATATTGCCAAGCGGGCCGGCGCGGATCAGATCGCACTGGCGGTTTCGGGCGTCAACGGTCCGCCAGCCGCAGACCTGGGCGCGCCGGCGGTAAATGCGCCGGCGCCCGAGTCGATCACCCCCGGGGCTGGTCCCGCGCCCGAGCCGGTTGCGCCTGCGGGCGAACCCTGATGTCGTTGACGATCATAGTGGCCGCCGCGGCGATCGCGCTTGCCGTCGTCGTGGTGGCCGCGCTTCTTATCTATCGGCGGGCGTGGGCGCGAACTAAAGATCAGCCTGCCGACAATGACGAAGACCCACTGCTCGGCGGCCAGCGGCGATCGGTCTGGAATGTCTTTCGCTTCATCGAGGGACCCTTCGAGATTTCGATTGCGTTGCATGTCGCGATCATTCTGGCGCTGCTGTGGGGCGTGCATCTGCAGGCCGGGCGCAATCTCATCATGGTCAAACTGCAAGCCGGCGGGGGCGGCGGCACGCAGGAGCTCAAGCAGTTGGACATGCCGGAGATGCCGATGCCGCAGATGCGAATGCCGATCCCGATCGAGCGGCCGGTAGTCGCTTCGCAAAGCTCGGCGACGATCACGAGCGCGAGCCATTATGTGCGCAGCGTCGCCGGCGGGGGGATCGGCGCCGGTCGCGGAGGCGGTATCGGCGCCGGCTATGGGCGTGGCGTCGGCGCCGGCTTCGGCGGGTTTATCGCGGGATTGCGCAAGTCCGGGTTCGAAGTGACGCTGGTGATCGACGGCACCGGCTCGATGTTGCGGGTGATGGCGGACGCCAAGGACAAGATGCGCCAGTTGGTGCTCTCGATCCATCGGCTCGTGCCGGCTGCGCGCATCGGGATAGTTGTGTACGGCGGCCGCGGCGAGCCGATCGAGGTCCAGCCACTGACGGTTTCGCCCGACAAGCTGATCGGGTTTCTTGAGAGCATCAAGGCGCATAACGGCGGCGAATGGCAGGAGGACCTGCTCGGCGCGGTGCGCACTTCGATTGATCGGATGGGCTGGAAGCCGGGCACCCGCAAGGTGATCGTGCTGGTCGGCGACACGCCGCCGTTCAATGAGGACTACGAGCCGGTGCTCGAGGAGATTCGCCGGTTTCGCGCCGAGAACGGCGCCTTCAACACGGTGGATGTGACGCGCGAGGAGCACGAGCGTTTCATCATCGAGTGGTACGCGGCGCAAGGGATCAAACCCCCGCCGGGCGCGATCGAGAATATGCCAAGTTTCTACGCCCAGACACAGGCCGCGTATCAGGCGATGGCGGCGGCGGGCGGCGGGGTCTGGAAAAGCCTGACCAAGGACGAGCACATCAATCAGCAGGTGCTAATCCTGGCCTTTGGCGAACAGTGGCAGACGGAGGTCTCCGCCTTCGGCCGCAATCTCACGTCCTCGCGCGCCGACCCTTAGTTTTCCTTATCGCCGCGCGGTGCGCCGCCCATCAAGTAGATGCCGCCGGCCAGCGAGGTCGAGAGCAGCAGCGCGAAGACCAACCCGCCGATTACCGCGACGGCCAGCGGCTGCTGCACCTTCGCGCCCGCGCCCAGTCCTAAAGCGAGCGGCAGCAGGCCGGCCGCGGTCGCCAGCGTGGTCATCAGAATCGGACGGAAGCGAATCTGCGCCGCTTCGATCAGCGCGGTTCGTCCATCCGGGGCCGTAGAACGCTCGGCATGGTCGAGCAGCAGGATGCCGTTCTTCGCGGTGATACCCGCCACCATGATGATCCCCATGAAGGACGAGATGTTGAGCGTGAGGCCCGTGAGCGTCAGAGCGGCGAAGCTGCCGGCCAGCGAGGCCAGCGCGCTGAGCATAATCGCGACGGCCGGTGTCAGCCGCCCGAATTCCCATAACAGCACCAGAAACATCGCGACGATGGCGGCGAGGAGCACCAGTGTCAGCTGGTGAAACGCTTTCTGTTGCTCGGCGTAAAGGCCGCCGTACTCGAGGGTCACACCGGGCGAAAGTGCGAACCCGGCCAGATTCGCCTTGATGCGCGCGATCGCGGTGCCGAGGTCGGTCTGATCGACCCGCGCGGTGACGTCTACCACCGCGCGCAGCCGTTCGCGATCCAGCTCCGTGCGTTCTCCCTTCCAGACCAGCGTCATCAGGCTGGAGAGCGGCACCAGCCCGCCGTCAGGCGTCCGCATCAGCACCTCGGGAAGCAGGGTGAGGTTCTGACGGAAATCCGCGGGGTAGCGTACGCGCACGCCATAGAGACGGTCGCCCATCGTGATCTCGGTGGCGACGTTACCTTCGATCGCGGTCTTGAGCGTCGCGACGACGTCTGCAGCGTTGAGTCCATAGCGCGCGAGCGCGGTCTGATCAACTACGACGTCCGCCTCGGGATTGCTCAGGACGAGCCCGCTCTTGACGTCCACCAGCCCGGGGATGCCGCGCAGACGCGCCGCGATCGTGCCGGCGGTAGTTTCGATCGTAGCCTGATCGGAGCCGAAGACTTTGATCGCGACCGGTTCGGGTGTGCCGGAAAGATCGCCGATCAAGTCCTGCAGGACCTGCGAAAACTCAATCGTGACGTTGGGCAGCGTCCTCGAGATCCGCCCGCGGACCGCGTCGATCACAGCGTAGATATCGCGAGTGCGAGCCGTCTTGAGCCGCACGGAGATATCGCCGCGGTTCGACTCGGTCAGGAAAAAGCCAAGCTGTGTGCCGGTGCGGCGCGCGAACGCCGCGACCTCGGGAGTAGTTTTCAGCACAGACTCGATTTGCTCAAGCAAATGTTGCGTATCCGCGAGCGTGCTCTGCGCCGGCGTCATGTAATCGAGGATGAAGGCGCCTTCATCTAGCGCCGGCAGATAATCGGTGCCGATCGTCCGGTAAAGCAGGAAAGTCGCGGCAAGCGCGAGCGCGGCGAGGATCGGCGCGAGGATCGGTGCGCGCAAAAAGGGGCGCACGCTCAATAGATAGAGTTTGGTAATCAGTTCCGCGGTGCGGCCGCCCGGACGCGCGGGACGCCGCCAGCGTTCGATCAGCAGTTCGAACGCGGGTGTGAAAAAAAGCGCGAGCAGCAGGGAGATGAAAAGCCCGCTGCCCAAGGTCAGCGCCAGCGCGCGAAAAAACACGCCGGTCACGCCCGAGACAAAGACCAGCGGCGCAAAGACCACGATCACCGTGGCGGTCGAGGCGATCAGCGGCCGCGTCAGTTCGCGCAGTGCGTCGGCGAGGCTCGCGGCGCCGCGGTCGCCGCCGCTATGCGCACGATGGATCGATTCGATCATCACGATCGCGTCGTCGATAAACAGCCCGATACCGGCGGCGAGGCCGCCCAGCGTCATCAGGTTGAAGGTCATGCCGGTCAGTTTCATCACCGCGAAGGTGATCGCGATCGTGCCCGGCACCACGACCGCCGCGACCAGCGCGTTCAGAAAGCTCCAGGTGAACAGGAAAACGATCACCACCGCCAGCGCGAGCCCCAGCACAATGGCGTCGCGGACACTGTTGAAGGATTCGGTCACCAGACCGGCCTGATCGTAGGAGAAGGAGAACTGAACGTCAGGATAGCGGGCGCGGAATTCGTCAATAATTGCGTGCGCCTGCGCGGAAATCTCTACCGTATTGCCTGCGGGCTGCCGCGAGACTCCCACCAGCACCGCGGGACCCTTTTCGTCGGCCGTACGAATATAGTCCTCGACAATCCCGAGTTCGACTTGAGCGACATCGCGCAGAAAAACCGGTTGATGGTTAACCGTCGCGACCGACAGCGCGGCGAGCTGCTCGCGATCGTGCAAGTCGCCGCGCACCACGGTCAGGACGGCACGATGGGCGTCGTCGACACGGCCCGCGGCCTCGATCACATTAGCGCGCGCGAGGCCTGCCGCGACGTCGGCCGCGGTCAGCCCGTGCTGGAGCATCTGCGCCGGATCGAGGCGGACGACGAACTCGCGCTGCTTGGCGCCATCGAGTTCGACGCGATAGACCCCGGCGATCCGATGGAGGCTCGGCGCGAGTTCGTACTGGGCGATATCGGTCAGCTCGGCGAGACCGCGAATGGGAGAACTCAAACTGACGTCGATGATTGGGAAGGTGCCGGTGGTCAGCAGCCGGGTATCAAGGTGCGCGTTCGCCGGCAGAGTTGCGCGGATCTGGGCGACCGCCCCGCTCAGCAATTGAAACGTCGCCACCGCGTCGCTCCCCTCGAGAAAGGTCACGTCGATTTCGCTGCTGCCGCGCGTCGTCGTCGAGCGCACCAGGCTCACCCCGATGACACCATAGGCGGCTTGCTCGAGCGGCTGCGTAACCGTCACCAACATCTGCGTGGCGGGCAGATCGCCGGCGTCGGCCAGGATGATCGCACGATTGAACTGAATCTCGGGAAAGACCGCGCTGGGAATCGTGCGTGCGGCCAGCCCGCCGATCACTGAGGCGACGAGCACCAGAAATAAGACCAAGGCGGGGTTGCTGCGGCTCATGACTGAGGGAGCGCGACCTTCACATGCAAGCCGTCCGACAATGCAAAGCCGCCCGAGGTGATCACCACCTCGCCGGGCGTCAAGCCGCCGAGGATTTGGACCTCGCCCGGCACACGAATCCCGGTCGTCACCGTCGTGCGATGAGCGATGCCGTCGGCGCCCGCGATGAAGACATAGCTGGTGTGGCTCGTGGCGTCGTCGAACAGCGCGGCGACCGGAACGACGATCGCAGCCGCGACGGAGGCCGTCGTCACCGCGACCTCGACCGGCGCGCCGGCCAGCGTAATTCGCGCAGCGCTGCTGAATTCGATTCTGACGGGCGCCGTGGCGCCGGCCGCGGCGAAACTCGGCGAAAAGGCGGCGACGCGGGCGGGATATTGCACTCCGGCCGCCAGCGGCGAGGTGACTCGCGCGGCCATGCCCGGCCGTAGCTTGCCGAGCTCGTCCAGCGGCGCCGCCGCCTCGACATAGACGCTACGCGGATCGATCAGGTCGGCGAGCGGATCCAACTCGGCAACCATCTGGCCATCACTGACCAGCGGCTGGAAGACCACGGCGTCCGTGGGCGCCGTCACGGCGATTGCGGCGGGCGCCCGATTGCGTTTCAGCGCCGCCGCGAAGGCGGGCGCTTCGCTCGGATCGAGGGTACGGGCCACGGCCAGGCCATTTTGCGCGGCCTCGACCTCGCGATTTATCACGCGGGCAACGACCTGGCCGCGGTGCACGGCATCGCCGCTTTTCAGCGCGAAATCGATGATCCGGCCGGCCGTCGGTGCGCGGACCGTCAGATGGCGCTGCGCAGCGGTCGTGCCGAGCAGGTGCAAGCCGGCAGTGAGCGGCATGTGTACAACCCGCGCGCCGCTCACCGCCAGCACGACGTTGGGCGCCGCATCGCCCGTATCATCGCCGCGCGGCTTCGCGCCGTTGCATCCCGCAGCGAGCAGCAGGCCTAGCGCCAGCACCAATTCCACGATGCGCGGTGACGCGCCGCGCGCGGTCATCGCGCATCACCCAGGATCAGCGCCGCTTGCGCGGCCGTTTGCCGCACGGTGAACTCATCGTCGATTCGCGTCAGTCGCAGCGTTTGCGCCTGCTGATAAGCGTCGAGCACTTCGAAAAGAGTGACGGCGCCGCCGCCCAGAAAGCGGGTCCAGTCGAGCGCGAAGGAGTCGTCGACGGTGGTTTGCGCCAGCGCCAGCAGTCGAAGCTGCGCGCGCGCGCCCTGGTACCGCGCGAGCGCATCAGCGAAATCGCGCGTGAGATCGAGCTCGATCTGGCGCACCTGCGCCAGCGCGACGCGCTGCGCGGCCACGGCCTCGTCAATATGGGCCCGCACCAGGCCGCCCTGAAAGATCGGCACGCTGATCGCGCCATCGTAAGAGGCGCCGAGATGATGGCCGAAAGTTTTCGGCGGATTAATACCTTCCCAGCCTGACGTGAGCGCGAGTTTTGCCACGGGCGCGCGCTCGGCCTCAGCGGCAGCGACAGCTAGTTTCGTCGATTCGAGCTGGCGCTCCGCGGCCTGGAAGGTCGGGCTGCGGGCCACATCGCCGGCCGGGGGCGACGGCAGATCCGCGACCGCAGCTACCTGGATGGTCGCCGGGTCCGGCGCACCAATCAACGCGCCGAGCACGATCGCGGCTTGTGCGGCGGACTGGTGCGCGGCGGCCAGCGCAAGTTCAGTCGTGTTGCGCGCGGTGCGCGTCTTCAACACGTCGTTGGCAATGGCGCGGCCGCTCTCCCGCAGATTCTCCACAATGCTGAGATACTGTTCGAGCCGCCGCAGGCTCTCCTCGGTCTGGGCTTCGGCCGTGCGCGCGCGGAGCAGGTCGTAGTACGCGACAGTTGTTGCGTAGATAATTTGTGCGCGCGCAGTATTTACGCCGAGCCTGGTTGCTTGCGCGGCGTAACGCGCGGCCTTCAACAAATCCGCGCGCCGGCCGCCATCGAACACCGTGTAATCGAGCGCGAGTTGGGCGAGGGTCAGCCCGCCGTTGCTGATGGTCTTATCGTAGCCGGGCGCTTGATTGTACTCGCCATTCGCAAAGACCGATGGAAATAGCGGCGCACGCGCCTCGTCGGCTCTGGCGTCGCTGAACTCCGCCTGCGCGCCGGCGATCGCGGCGGCGGGTGCATAGGCGAGCGCGCGGCCAATCGCTTCCTTTAGCGTCAGAGGTTCCGACGCACGCGCGCTGATGCATACAGAGCTGAGCGCCGCCACGATCGCGGCGCCGAAGACGACGGCTGAGGTTCGCATCATCCGCCGATCCTAACGACCGGCAGAGCGGCTCGCTAATTAATAAACGTTAAGCTCGCATTGCCGCGGCGAGCGGGAGCGTGACGACGAACTCGGCGCCCCCGCCCGCGAGGTTTGCCACGCGAATCTCACCGGCGTGAAGCCGCGCGATCTCGCGGCAGAGGCTGAGGCCAAGGCCGTTGCCGGGCTGAGTTGTCGAGGTTCCGCGAAAGAAGCGATCGAAAATGCGCGGCAGGTCTGCCGCGGCAATACCGGGGCCGCTATCGGCAAACCGCAGCGTCGCCACGCCGTCATGGCTCGTCAGGGCTATGGCGACCCAGCCGCCTGGCGGGGCGAACTTGAGCGCATTGTCGAGCAGGTTGACGATCAAGCGGCGCAAGTAATCCGCATTGCCGTTGACGATCAAGGCGGTGCCCAGCGCGCTGCGCAATTCGAGTTGTTTGGCTTCAAGCAGGGGCTCGACCGCGTCGATCACTTCCTGCAGCAGCGTGCAGAGATTCAACGGACTGCGCGCCAGTGCGCCGTCATGATCGAGCCGCGCCAACGTGAGCAGCTCGTCGGCCATCCGGCACAAGGCCACGGTTTCGCGCAGCGAGGCGGCCAGCGCGTCGGCGTACTCAGCAGCGGGGCGCGGATGCGCAAGCGCGACTTCGAGTCCGGCGCGCAGCACGGCCAAGGGCGTGCGCAGCTCGTGGGCGGCGTCGGCAGCGAAGCGGCGTTCGGCCTCGGTGGCGCGCGCGACGCGGGCGAGCAGGGAATTGATCGCGTCGGTCAGGCGCGCGACCTCGTCCTCGACGGCGGCGCGCGCCAGGCGGCTCTGCAGATCGCGCGGCTCGATCCGTCCGAGACCGGCGGCGAGCGCGTTGATCGGTTCGAGCGCGCGGCGCGCCAGCCAACTACCGCCGGCGACGCTAAGCGCGAGGATCAGCGGCAGCGCTACGAGCAGATTGCGCCGCAGCCGCGCGATCGAGGCGCGGATCGGACGCGCATCGACGCCGTCGAGCAGAAGGGCGGGCCGCCCGGCGAGCCGCAACGGCATCGCGGCGAAGCGGTAGACACGGTGGCGCCCGTTGACGATCTGGCGCCGCGCCGGGCTAGGCGCCGCCGGCAGATCCGCGCGTGCGTCGCCAGAATCAGCGAGCACCTGGGTTCCGCATGTCAGCCGGACGCGGCGCGCCGGGCCGAGATCGCGCTCGGCGCTGAGCGCGCGCACGATCGTCGCCGCGGTAGCGCCGTCGTTTTGCTGGATCGTTGCGCTCGCGGTGTCGGCCTCTTCGAGCAGCGCGCTGTCGAGCTGTCCCCACTGTTCACGCGCAAACAGGAGCAGCACGGCGGCGCCGGACAGAATCAGAATGACAGCCAGCACGGCGGCCCAGTAGAGCGTCAGGCGCAGCCGGATCGTCATGACTTTGGCCGCGCGTCAGAAACTACGCCGCCCCCCGACTTTGGCCGCGCGCCGGAGACTTCGCCGCCCCCCGGCGGCGGCCGCATCGAATAGCCGACGCCGCGGATCGTAGCGATCAGCGGCTCATCGCCGTCGATGCCGATTTTACTCCGCAGGCGATTGACGAAGACCTCGATCAGATTGGTGAAATCGTTGTAGCCGGGGCCCCAGACGACCTCGGCAATCATGGCGCGGGTGACGGCCTGGCCCGCATTGCGCATCAGAAGTTCCAGCAGGATGGTCTCTTTGGGCGAGAGGTTGAGTTCGCGCGTTCCGCGTCGGGCGCGACGCTTGACCGGATCGAATTCGAGATCGGCGAAGCGCAGCCGCGGCTGCGGCGCCGCGGTTTGACGCCGGATCAGCGCGCGAATCCGCGCCACCAGCTCGGCAAAGGCGAAGGGCTTGGCCAGGTAGTCGTCCGCGCCCGCGTCCAAGCCGCTGACGCGCTCCTCAAGGCTGCTGCGCGCCGTCAAGATTAGCACGGGAATGGCATTGCCGGCCGCGCGCAGACCGCGCAAAAATTCCAAGCCGTCCTTGCCGGGCAGCCGCAGATCGAGAACGATCGCCGAGAACTCGCCGGTCGCGACCGCGCGTTCAGCCGCTTCCGCACTGCCGGCGCTCATCACAGTGAAACCCGCTTCGCCGAGCCCGCGGCACAGATGATTGAGCAGCCGGACCTCGTCTTCGATGACGAGCAGATGGGCCTCGTTCATCCGCGGGTACGCTTTTGAAAGAAGGTTTTCAACGGGGAATCTTGACGCAGCTCGCAGACTCGCCTGCTCGCTCCACTTCGTTCCGCTAGCGTCTGGCTAGCGCACGTACAGGAAGATGCCCTCGTAAATCAGCGCCGGCTTGTCGCCGCCGACCACCTGGACCTGACTTTCGACCGTGAGCTGCGTGCCTTGCGGCTTGGCCTCGACGCCGAGGATCCGCTGGCGGGCGTGGACGCTGGCGCCGGCCGGGACCGGCGAGATGAAGCGCAGCTTGTTGGCGCCGTAGTTGACGACGTTGCGGTAGCCCGCGACCTTCCAGCCATTGTCTATCTCAAAGGCCGGCAACATGCTCAGGGTCAGGAAGCCGTGCGCGACCGGGCCGCCGAACGGACTCTCGCGTTTGGCGCGCTCGAGATCGATGTGAATCCACTGATGGTCGCCGGTGACGTCGGCGAACTGATTGATTTTCTCCTGCGGGACGGCGATCGGTGCGCTCCACGGACCGAATTCCGTGCTGATTTTCTTGCGCAACTGCTCGACGTCATCGAAGCGAATCGTTTCCATCCGAACCTCCTGGCGGGCTGTAGTGATTGGGTAATTTCAACATGGCGCGTGGCCGGCGGTAAAGAAGGGGCGCGTCTTCTGAGCGCGCGCGGAAATTACAAAAGCCCTCGGACGATGCCGAAGAAAAAACCTAGCCGCGAATTTAAGAATCCTGACGCAGCGCGCGCAGACTCCGCTGGCCCCGGTGCTCGCTCCGCGCGGTAGTGCTCCGCTAGCGTTACGCACTCGCGGCGAGGTCTAAGAGGCTGATGGCGGCGCGGCTAATCCAGCGCCTTCAACTCGGCGGCGCGCTTCTGCATATAGCCGTCCTCGACCGCGCCGTACAAGTCGACCGCATAGCGGTCAACGTCCTCGAAGAGATCGAGGTGCAGCGAGCGATAATTGACCGCCTCGATGACACCCTTGCCCGCATCGGTTGGGATCGAGACGTACCAAGGCACGAAATAGGGCAAGGGCCACATCGCCTGATCGCCAGCGGAGCCGATCGCATCGCGAACCGTGAAGGGTCCGAGGAAGGGTAATACCAGGTATGGCCCGGGGCTGATCCCGTAATGACCGAAGGTCAGGCCCAGATCGTTCGGGTTAGGTTTGATGCCAAACCAGCGGTCGGCCGGGTCAAATACTCCGGCGATGCCCAGAGTGGTGTTAATGCCAAAGCGCAGGAGCTCGTCGCCGGCCTGAGGAAAGCGGAGCTGGAAGAGGTTATTGGCGACGCGCGGAATGAAATTGACGTTGTTGAAGAAACGACCCACGCTTTCGCGCACGATCACCGGGGCCACCGCGGCATAACCCTTGGCCACCGGATGGAGGACGTAGTGATCCAGCTTGAGGTTGAACGAGAACATTTTCTCGTTAAACGGCGCCCATGGGTCGCTGTAAACCTGGGTGCTCTCGCCGGGCGGATGCGGCGGTTCCTGATCCTCCGCGAGCGCGGACTGCCGAGCGAAACCGAGAACCATCGCCAGCGCGGCCATCGCCGCAAAACTTCGCTTCACTTCCACTCTTTCCCCTAACCTCCGCGCTAAGCCAGGCGCAATCATAGCGCGCAAAACTTGAGTGTCATCGAAAAAACGTGCGACGGCCGTGCGCCCGGATTACCCGCTCTTCGTCTGATTGAGTTGCTGCTGCTTGGCCTTCAGATCGGCGAGCAGCTTATCGAAGCCATTTTCGTTGATCACGCGATTAAACTGCGTCCGATAGTTGGCGATGATGCTGATGTCATCGACGGTGACATCGTAGACTTTCCATTGTCCGTCTTTTTGTTCGACCAGATAATTTACCGGCACGGGAGCCTTACCCCCCGGCTGGACGATCTGGGAGAAAACCTGAAAATAGCCGTTACCGAGCGAGGTCTGTTTGATAAAATTGACCTGCTGACCGTGGTAGTCGCCGATTTTGCTCCCGTAGGCGGCTTCAATAAAACCGGTGAAAGTTTGCGTGAAGTCGGCGCGCTGGGCAGGATTCAGCGACTTCCAGTGATAGCCGAGCGCCGAGCGCGACATCGCGGCGAAGTCGAACGAAGGTGCGATCAGGTCGCGCAGTTGACTGGCGCGCGTGGCCTGAGGGGTCGCTTGGTCGGCCAAAATCTTGACCGCCTGGTTGACCATCGATTGCACGGCGCTCATGGCGCTGTCGTCGGCGCGCGCAACCGCGCCAGGCGCACTGATCATGGTCAGTACGCCAACGAAGAGGGACGCAAAGACTATGCGGCTTTTGTCTGAAACACCAAACTTCATCACAATCTATTTACTACCCTTCTGCTGACTGCAATCGCAGTTCGCGGCATTTGCGGTCGGGTCAATAGACACACCCGACCCGCTACCTGCCGCAGTTTTAGTATTGTTACCAGCCGGCGACGAACCCGAGCCTGTACCGTTAATCAACTGGCCGATCGCATCTTCCAGGACAAATGCTGACTGAGTATGGCGGATTGTTTCGCCATTAGCCATGGTTTGATCACTTGGGCCGAGCGCAATTGCGATATATTTGTCGCCGATAATTCCGCTGGTCTTTATCGAGGCAATCGCATCGTCATCGATCGCGATACCCTGCTTGATCCGCATCGCAACATGGGCGCGGTTGTCATGAAGTCCGATCGCCGTAACCTTGCCGATGTCGACGCCCGCGAGTTGCACCTGGTCACCGGCCTTGAGGCCCGAAATATTGTCGAAGTTCGCGAAGAGCGTGTAGGTCGGGCCGGCGAACAGTTCGATCCGTCCGAGGCTCATCGAGAGGATGGCGAGGGCGGCAATGCCGACGAGGGCAAAGATGCCAACGATCAACTGAGTGGTGCGGCTGGCGTACATACCGGTTAGCGGCCCGGCGTCGCAATTACCTGCGACAGGGGTCGTTCCTCCTCGCCCGAGGCCTTGCCGGCCAGGAACTTCTGGAAGTTTTCATCCTTTGATACGGTGATCTCGGCAGCCGGACCGTTGAGCGCGATGCGGCCCGCGTGCATATAAGCCACGCGATCGGAAATCTCAAACACCTGCGGTACATCGTGGCTCACCATCACCGCGGTGAGTTTGAATTTGCGCTGGGTTTCGCGCACCAGTTCATGAATCGAGTAGGTGCGGGTCGGGTCGAGGCCGGTGGTCGGTTCGTCGAGCATCAGAATTCGCGGCCGATGAACCAGCGCGCGCGCCAGCGCCGCTCGCTTCTGCATCCCGCCGCTCATCTCGGAAGGAAACTTATGCTCCATCCCTTCGAGTCCGACCTGGGCGATAATCTCATGGACGCGCGCCGCGATCTCGTCGCGGCTCAGATGCGTTTTCTCGACGAGCGGAAAGGCCACGTTATCGAAGACGCTCATCGAATCGAACAGCGCGCCAGCCTGAAACAGCATGCCGAATTTCTCGCGCACCGCGTCGGCAACTCGCGTGCCGGCGCGCGTCACGTCGGTGTTATCGATCGTGATGCTGCCCGAGTCGGGCCGCAACAGGAGATTAAGATGCTTCAGCAGGACAGTCTTACCGCAGCCGCTGGGCCCCACGATCGTCGTAATCTGGCCGCTGGGGCAGTCGAGATTGACGCCATCGAGCACCTGCTGAGCGCCGAAGCGGCGGCGCAGGTTGCGGACGACGATCGCCGCTGTGTTACCATTGTGATCCATTCAGGCTGATCTATTCAGGTCGGTTCAACTGTTTACAGCATTATCGCGGTCAAAAAATAGTCCCAGGCGAGGACCAGTACGCTTGACAGGACGACCGCCTCCGTGGTGGCGCGGCTGACGCCGGTCGCCATGCGGGCGGCGAAATAGCCCTTGTAGCAGCAGACCCACATCACGACGAGGCCGAAGACCAAGGCTTTGACGAGGCCGGTCAGGATGTCGTGCCAGCCCAAATTGTGGGCGATGCCGTTGAAGAACGGGCCGCTCGGGGCGCCCAGGAAAATGACCCCGACCAGCCATCCGCCCCAGATACCAATCACATCGAAGATCACCGTAAGCAAGGGAAAGCTAAGCACCCCCGCGAGTACCCGCGGCGAGACCAGATATTGGATCGGATTGATCGCCATGACAGTCAGCGCATCGATCTGCTCAGTCGCTTGCATCGCGCCGATTTCGGCCGCCATCGCGGAGCCGGCGCGCGCCGCGATCATCAAGGCGGCCAGCACTGGTCCGAGTTCGCGGACCAGCACCAGCGCGACGACGGTGCCCAGGGCGCCCTCCGAGCCGAAGCGGCGCAGCGTGTTATAGCCTTGCAGGCCCAAGACCATGCCGGTGAACAGGCCGATCAGCGCAACGAGAAAGAACGAGTCCGCGCCGATTGCGCGAATCTGCCGGATCAACAATCGCGGCTTGTAGGGCGGCACGATTATGTGGGCGAGCGCGGCGCCAAGGAAGAGCACAAAGAGTCCCAGGCGCGAGACCCCGTCGAGGATTGCGGCGCCAAGCCGCTGGATTCGTTGAAGCATAGTGTCTGCAGCCCGCGCCGAGTGGTCAGCCGTGGAGCAGGCCCAAGCGGTCAAGGTTGCGAAAAGTATGGGTCATGGTGGGCGTTCGCGCGAACTCAATTAAGTCGGCGGGAAGGTCGAGGTCAAGCGCCGGACGGGAGATTCGCACGACCTGACAGGAAATCGCGCGCTCACGGCAGTCCTCGCGATGACGCACCAGGCTGAGCCGCCCGAACTGGGTGGCAATGACGTCGGGCGGCGTCCGCACTATCATGTTGGTGCCCGAGCAGTCGCGCGACGGAATCAGCACGACTTGTGCAGCGGGATCAACGGTGAGAGCGGTATCGATGTCGGCGCCGGTCGTCAATGGAATATCCGATAGGACGGTGCAGATCGTGGTTGCGCCGGCGTCCCTCAATGCCGTCGTCGCTATCCGCACCGCGACGTTGAGTCCGCGCGGGAATTCCTCGTCGACCACGAGCGTTCCGGCCGCTCGCGCATAACCAATCAAGCGGATATCCGAGGTCACAACCGCGACACGGTCAGCCAGCCGCGCGCTCAGCGCCGCGGCGAGAACGTCGCGGAACATCGCCTCGGCGAGCGTCGCCCGCTCGAGGTTCGAGGGTAAGGCCGGCGCCAGCCGCGATTTCGCGAGCGCCAGTTGTTTGGCTGCGACAAGAACAACCCGCACGCTGCCTCTTATAACGCACCGTGCCGGTCGCGCCAACCGTAAACGCGCGGCGTTTCTTTGACACTCGTGATGTTCATGGCACGATATGAGTGCGAGCGCTCGCCGCGCAAACTGGAAGGCGGGGCTCGAGCACCGTCGGGATAATCGGAGCCACTACCATGCGAATCGAGCGGAATCTGCTGCCAGGCGTCGCAATGCGGATAATATTTGTTGCGTTTTTATTCTTCATAGTCAGCGGATGCGCGCATAAGACGGTCGATGACTATCTGCACGACGGTGATCAGGCAATGGCTAATGGGCAAGTGGCTAATGCTGAAACTGACTATCAATCGGCGATAAACGCCGCGCCGCAGGATGCGCGGCCTCATCTGGCGCTCGGAAACCTTTACGCCTTCGAGCATAAGCTCGGTCAGGCCCAACCTGAATACATGAAGGCGCTGGAGCTCGATCCCAAAAACGCGGCGGCCCACGCCGGTTTGGGCGACGCTTACGCAGACGAGCAGACCAGTCTGGCGGAGGCGCAGTATCGCGCCGCGGTCGCGCTCGATCCGGCAGCCGTGAGTTATCGCCTCAAGCTGGGCGCGCTCCTGCAGAGGCGCAACAAGCCTAGAGAGGCCGAAGCCCAGTTCCTGACTGCAATCGGTCTCGAGCCGAAAAATGCTCATGCCCATCTGGCTCTCGGCAACCTGCTCAGCGCCGATACTAGTCGTCAGGACGAGGCGCAGGCCGAGTATGCGCAGGTTAAGGCGCTCGATCCGAGCCTGATGACCGCGGCGCCGGTGGTAACGGCGCCGCCGACGGTTCCGACTCCTGCGACGACCGGTACGGTCGCATCAACGCCGCCGCCAAAACTGCGCCCTCTCAACCGGAAATTCCTGCTGACTCACGATTCACCGGTCTACCAGGCGCCGGACAGCAGCGCGCAAGTGGTTGCCCAAGTCCATCATCGCAAGCTGGTTCACGTAACCGGCATCGCGGGCGGCTGGCTGCGGATTCAGTTGAGGAGCGGCATAGTAGGATACATTCCGGCGACTGCGGCCGAGTAGCCGATAGCCGGCATTGCACGGCTTAGTCTTCGACAATCCTGATCGAATCGCCGACCGCGGTAAGGCTGCGCGATGCTGCGCCGGGCGCCAGCTCGAGCGCCTGGCGCGCCGCGAAAACGATTGGCGAAAGACGCCACGGCTTGAGCTCGCGGCTGATCCGCACGACGCGACCGGCGCGGTCGAGGAACACGATATCGATCGCGAAGCGCATGAAGAACATGTGCATCAGCATAAAGGGTTCGAAGCGGCTGCGGACGAAGAGCAGTCCCTCGTCCGGTGCGATACTTATCCGCCCTAGCAAGCCGCGGGCGCGGCCGCCAGTTCCGTCGGCGACGTCGAGCCGCGCGCAGAGGACGGTGCCTCGGGTCTGATTGACTGCCCGCATCATCCGGATAGTCGCTCCTGGCGCTCCCCGATTTTTCGCCGCGGGGGTAAATCAATCAAGCGGGTTGAATCAGGACAATTGGATCGGGCTGTCTCCCAAACCCATCGTTGTAATAGAATCGCGTAATGGGTTACGTCCCACTTTTCTTCGACGTCACTGCGCAGCCCTGCGTCGTGATCGGTGGCGATAGTTTGGCCGAGCATCGCGTACGGACGCTGCTCGAGGCCGCGGCCGATGTAACGGTGATCAGCGCCGAGGTGACCGCGGGACTGACGAGCCTCGCGGCGAACCAGCAGATCCGCCATCGCCGGCGCGCGTTCACGTCGGGCGATCTGCGCGGTTTCGTGCTCGCCTGGTGCTACGAAACGGATTTCGACCTGGGGCGCGCTATAGCGCTCGAAGCCCGAGCTCTGAGCATCCCGCTGAATGTTGCCGATCGTACCGCACTGTGCACTTTTATTGCGCCTGCCGTAGTCAAGCGCGGCGCGTTGCAGATCGCGATTTCGACCGGCGGGGCGAGTCCGGCTTTGGCCAAGATGCTGCGCCAGGAGCTCGAGCAGTCTTTCGGCGTGGAATACGCGACGCTGCTGACAATCCTGGCTCAGACCCGCGCCCGACTCCGCGAATGCGAACCGGACTTAGCCCGACGAGCGCAGCTCTCGAACACCCTCGTGCGGGAATTGCGCAACGCGATCACGCGGGGCGACTATGCCGCGCTGGACGATATCCTGATGCGCCATCTTGGGGCCACCCTCGCCGGCCTCGGCCTTGATGCGAGGTTGTCCGATCCGCTGCACTATCAAGTTACGCCGGCCGTCGAAGCCAAATGAATCCTCTCGTGCTCCTGCCGGCGCTGATCTGTTACCTGGCGGCGGCCACCGGTTTTATTCTCGATCGTGAGGGGCGCGATCGCCGATGGACACGGATCGCGCTCGGCGCCTTTGCGGTCGGGATCGTGGCGCAGGCGGCAGTGCTGATCGGGAGCGCGACGGAAGCCGGCAATATGCCGGTCACCAACCTGGTGCAATCGATTGATTTTCTATCGTGGCTGACCGCGCTTGCCGGTTTGATCCTGATCCTGCGGTTTCGGATGGCGGTGATTGGCGCTTTCGTCGCGCCACTAGTGCTGGTCGCGACGACGATCGCCGTCGCGACGATGAGCCGGCAGAACCTGCGCATTCCTGCAGCGCTGCGCAGCGCCTGGCTGCCGATTCACGTGACGCTCGCCTTCGCCGGCTTCGCCCTCTTTCTGCTAGCCGCCAGCGTGAGCCTGGTTTACCTCATCTTCGAGCATCGGCTGAAGGCCAAACGGCCATTGGCGCCGGACGACGAGCGCGCGCCAAGCCTCGAAAAGCTCGACCGCGTTAATTACCGTCTGCTGATTTGGGGCTTTCTGATGCTCAGCTTGGCGATCGTGACCGGCGCCATCTGGGCCGACTCCACCTGGGGCCATTTTTGGTCATGGGAGCCGCAGGAGTCGTGGTCGCTGGTGATCTGGTTGATGTATGCGGCGTTGCTCGAATCGCGGCTGACCGCTGGATGGCGTGGGCGGCGTGTCGCGGCCTTGACCATTGTGGTTTTCACCCTGTTGATTGGGTCGTTCGTCGGGATACAGCTTGTGACTCCGGGCAAGCACGGCGGGAGCTTCGGCTAGGATGGGCCGGGCAATCTTCGTGGTCGGCGTCAACCATCGCACGGCCGCGGTCGCGGTGCGCGAACGCCTCGCCTATGCCGACGCTGAGATCGTGCCGGCGCTGGGGCGTTTACGCGAGCAGCTCCCGCCGATCGCTGAAGCGGCCCTGCTCTCGACCTGCAACCGCGTCGAACTGATCGCGCTCGCCCACGGCGAGCCGCCGAGCGCCGGGCAAATCGCCGCATTCCTCGCCGCCGATCGCGGCCTTGCCGCCGAGCGCTTCGCGCCGATGCTCTATCACTTCACTGGCCGCGACGCCGTCCGCCATCTGTTCCGCGTCAGCGCCAGCCTCGATTCGATGGTGGTCGGGGAGCCGCAGATTCTCGGCCAACTCAAAGCGGTCTACGCCGAAGCGGTGGCCGCGGGCGCCACCGGCCTGGTGCTCCATCGCGCGTTCCATCGCGCCTTTGCGGTCGGCAAGCAGGTCCGCAAGGCAACGCTGATCGGGCACGGCGCGGTCTCAGTCAGCTCGGCCGCGGTCACGCTCGCGGCGAAGATTTTTGATAGCCTGCGCGACAAGACCGTGATGCTGATCGGGGCCGGGCGGGTCGCCGAACTGGCCGCGCGCAACCTGCGGCGCGCGGGGATCAAGTCGCTGCTCATCACGAGCCGCACCTTTGAGCACGCGGCGGCCCTGGCCGGCGAGCTCGGCGGCACCGCCGTCCCCTTTGACGAGTTCAAGTCGTGGCTCAAGCTCGCGGATATTGTGATTGCTTCACTGGCGGTGGCCAACCCGGTGCTGGAACGATCCGAGGTGGAGGCGATCATCAAGGAGCGCCGCTATCGTCCGATGTTCCTGATCGATCTGGGCGTGCCGCGTAATTTTGATGAACGGATCAATCTGCTCGCCGACGTTTATCTCTACGATATCGACGATTTGGGCGCGGTCGCCGCGCGCTCGCTCGAGGACCGCGCACGAGAGGCGGAAAAGGCGGCAGAACTGGTCGAGCTCGAAGCCGACGCCTTCATGCGCTGGCTCGGCGCGCTCGAACTGGTGCCCGCGATCAAGCAGATCAGGTCGAGTATCGAGCAGTTGCGCGACGACGAACTCGAGCGCAATGAGGGTTGGCTCGCGGCGCTGCCGGCCGGCGAGCGCGAGCGCGTCGAAGCGATGACGCGCGGGCTGGTCAACAAGCTGCTCCATCGCGTGCTCTCGGCGTTGCGCGACGAAAGCGCGGGCGCCGCGGCGCAGTTGCATGCCGCAGAACTCGCGCGCCGCCTGCTCTGTCAGCAGGCCGAATCGAGCGCGATCGCGAGTGAGATTGCCGACGACAAGAGTGAGGATTCATGACGCCACTGCGCATCGGCTCGCGGCCCAGTTCGCTGGCTCTGGCGCAGGCCGCGATTGTCCAGCATCAGCTCGAAGCTCTACTGCCCGGCCTTGCGGTCGAAGTGGTGCAGATCAGCACCAGCGGCGACCGGATGGCGACTGCATCGCTCGCGCAGGTCGGCGGCAAGGGGCTCTTCATTCGTGAACTCGAGCAAGCGCTGAGCGCAAAGACGATCGATCTCGCTGTGCATTCGATGAAAGATCTGCCCGCGGTGCTGGCCCCGGCCTATCGGATCGCTGCGGTGCCTGCGCGCGGGGATCCGCGAGACGCTTTGCTCACGCGTGACGGCATGGGATGGGACGCGCTCGCGCCGGGCGCGCGCCTCGGCACGGCGTCGGCGCGCCGGCGGCTCGAGGCGCTGCGGCTGCGTCCTAACCTGGAGATCCTCCCTCTGCGCGGTAACGTCGATACACGGCTGCGCCGATTAGCGGCTGGCGACTTCGACGCGATTATCCTCGCGATGGCCGGGCTTAAGCGACTGAACCGGATCGATGGTGTCAGCGCCGTCGAGCTCGACGAAAGGGACTTCGTGCCGTCCGCAGGCCAGGGCGCGCTCGCGATCGAAAGCCTCGCGGAGTTCGGCGCTGGCGGATCGAACGGGATTGGGCAGGCGATCGCCTACCTGAACGATCCTTGCGCCGCGGCCGAAGTCGCCGCCGAACGCGCTTTTCTGGCTAAGATCGGCGCGTCATGCGTCTCGCCGGTCGGCGTCAAAGGCACGCTAACCGGCGATCACCTCGCGCTCCGCGCGCTGCTTTTCAGCCTCGACGGCGCGCATAGTCTCTCCGGCGAAAGCGAGCAACGACGCGCCGCCGATCCTGCAGCCCTCGGCGAGGAGCTCGGCGCCCGCCTGCTCGCGCGCGGGGCCGGCGCGCTGATACAGGGCTCGACGTGAGAGCGCCGCAGCCGCTGCGCTGACGAATTTTTCTTCGGCACTATGCTGCGCTGCACGAAAGTCAAGGATGGAACGTCCTGACAGTTGCGTTGACGCGACTTTGAGAATGATTAAGCATTGATTGTCCCCTCGCATCGCGGCGAGGCCGAAGAGTAAAAGCTTGAACGCTGCGTTACCACTGCTCGAAAAAGTTTCACGCGCGACCGTGGGTATTCATGTGCAGGTCCCGCATACCCATCCATCGGTCGCGATCGGATTGGGGACTGATCGGCGCGGCACTGGCGCTCTGGTCAGCGCCGACGGCCTGATCATCACAGTCAATTACATGATCATGGGCGCGCAGGACGTCATCGTGACCTTCGCGAATGGCGAGCAGGCGCCCGGCCGCGTCATCGCGCGCGACTTCACCACCAGCCTGGGCCTGGTGAAAATCGACGGCACCCGCCTGCCCCATCTGGAAGTGGTGTCGTCGCAGCTCGCGGCGCTAGGCGATGAGATCCTGATCGTTTCGAGCATCGGCGGCGAGAAACGCTGCGCCGACGTCGGTCACATCACCTATCTGGGACCCTTTGACGCGGCTTGGGAATTCGTGCTCGAACGCTGCGTCTGCGTGACTGCGTCGGCGCTCAATATCGGACTGAGCGGCGGCCCGATCGTGAACACCAAGGGCCAGTTGCTCGCGGTCTGCTATCTGAATTTCGCCGAGTTGGTCCGGCCAATCCTGGGCATCCCGGGCGAATGCTTTCTTTCGGGCCGCGACGAGCTGGTGCGCCATGGCCATCGGGTCAGCACGCCACAGCGGTTATGGCTGGGGGTGCTTTCCTACACGCTGCGCGAGCACGTCGTGATCGCGGGCGTGATGCCGGGCAGCCCGGGCGAAAAAGCAGGGTTGCGGCAGGGTGACCTGGTATTGAGCGCCGACGGGAGCGAGATTCGCGAGCGCAAGGCGCTGTACGAGGCGATCAATCGCCATCGCCCCGGCGAGAGCGTCGTGCTGAAGATCATGCGCGACAACCAGGTGCGGGATTTTGCGATCGCGGCGATCGTCGTGGACGATTATCTCGGCTAGCGTTTTTCGACCGCTCGGGCAGCGTCAGCGTGACCTTTTCCCGAGTTGGCGGCGCGATCGGGGTTCAGAGCTAGCGCGAAATCGTTACATACCGTCCTGAATCGCGACATCTCCGCCTAACAAGTGAAAGCGTGGACAACTGCGGACCGGCATCGGCCTTGCTTGTATGCCATACTAGAGTTGTCGGACGCTATGAACCTCAGCATCAAGCGTAACAGGCACGAACCTGAAGCCGGTGAACTAACTAACGCTGAACGTGAAATTTTGCACGGCAGCGAGTCCGGACCCCTCGAACCTCACGATCCCGACATACCGCCGCAAGTGGTGGCGGCGCGCAAAAGCGCCGCACTCGAGTTCGAGTGGTCGATCACACTGGTGAGCACGGGCGCGGTCATCATCGTGCTCTTTCAGGTAACTTCGCTACTGCTCGCGCTGTACTGGAGTGCTCCGCTAACGCCAGTGGTCTGGCTGCTGCACGGTTTTTGTATCGCGAGTGGCGCAGCAGGTTTTGCGGGTCTGCACGCGAAGCGCGGCTGGGTCGAACGGTTTTGGCCGTTGATCGCGTTTGCGATGTGCACGACTGTCGTCCTCGGCATGACTGCGCTCGCGCTGGTCTCGGGTCAGTCGTTAGAACTTTATCTGGGGCTGCTGCTCTTCGCGATCGGCAGCGGGGCGCTGGTGCCGTGGCGGGCGCGCTGGCAACTAATGTTCAGCGGCGTGATCCTCGCAAGTTATCTCATTGGCTCGCGCGACGGCGCAGACTATCCCGGCACGATCAGATGGCTCAGCCTGATTAGTGCGGTCGCGTTGGGGCAGTGTGCGACGGTGATCGGCGAGCGCTTCCGCGCCGCCCAGCGCCGTCAGGTCCTGCGTCTGCAGATGAGCGAGGCGCGGCTGCATCAGGAGATTTCCGAGCATCGCGCGACCGAGATCAGCCTTCGGGAAAAAGAGGCTACGCTGCGGTGCTTGTTCGATTCGGTTGACGAGGGGATTTCGATCCGGCGGCTGAGCGACGGCGTGTTCCTCGAAGCCAATCCTGCGTGCACGATGTTTGGCCTGAAGCCCGCCGAGCTGCTGGGCCAATCGGCTCATGTGCTCGACCTGTGGAGGAATTATACGGATCGCGACGAGAACCTCGAACGCTTCCGCCGCGGCGAGCCGATGCACAACGTCGAACTCGATTATCGGCTGCCTGACGGGCGCGTGCTGCAGACCCTGTCCTCAAGCTCGGTGGTGGAAATCAACGGGGAGCGATGCGCGATTTTCGTCGCGCACGACATCACCGGGCTCAAGCAAACCGAACGCGATCTGATTGCCGCGCGCGAGGAGGCGCTGGCGGCTTCGCGCGCGAAGTCCGAGTTCCTGTCGAGCATGTCGCACGAAATCCGCACGCCGATGAACGCGATTCTCGGCATGGCGGAGCTCCTGGCGGAGACCCCGCTGGACGGCCAACAGCAGAAATTCCTCGAGGTCATGCGCAATAACGGCAACGCGCTGTTGACCCTGATCAACGACATCCTCGATCTGGCCAAGGTGGAAAGCGGGCGGCTCAGCCTGGAGCAGATGAGTTTTGAGCCCGAGCAGGTGCTCGACAAAATCGGCGAGACGCTAGCGGTGCGCGCGCACGCCAAAGGGCTCGAATTGACGCTGCGGATCGCGCCGGACCTGCCGACCCATCTGATTGGCGATCCGCTGCGGCTGCGGCAGGTGCTGGTCAATCTGATCGGCAATGCGATCAAGTTCACCGAGCGCGGCGAAATCAACGTGACGCTCGAAAACGCCGATCGGCGGGGCGCGCTCCATTTTGCCGTGCGCGACACCGGTATCGGAATCGCTGCAGACAAGGTGCCGACGCTGTTCGCCAACTTCGCGCAGGCGGATTCTTCGACCGCGCGGCGTTATGGCGGCAGCGGACTCGGTCTCGCGATCGTCAAGCGGCTGGTCGAACTGATGGGCGGGCAGGTGTGGGTCGAGAGCGCCGTCGGCGCGGGCAGCACGTTTCACTTCATTGCACAATTCGAGGTCTCGCAAGCCCGTCCGCCCACCGCTGTGCGCGATCCGCGATTGGTGGGTCTGCGGACCATCATCGTTGACGATAATGAAGCCAATCGGATGCTCTTACGCGAGATGCTCTTTGCGCGCGGCGCCTTAATCGGAGAGGCGGCGAGCGGCGCGGCGGCGCTCGAAGATATCGCTGCGGCGCGGCGCAACGGCCGTCCTTACCAACTGGTCCTGCTCGACTGCCGGATGCCTGGAATGGACGGCTTTGCGGTGGCGCGGGAACTCAAGCGGCGGCACGACGGTGAGATGACGGTGCTGATGCTGACCTCGGACGACCTCGCGCTGCAAGTGGAAAGCGCCCGCGCGCTCGGGCTCAATGCCTACCTGGTTAAGCCGGTGCGGCGCGCGGAGCTCTTCGACGCTATCGCGCAGGCGATGGACAACCAAGCCGCACCTGCCTATCGCCGCGGCGCGGCCACGGCCATCGCGGCGCCCGCGGTGCAGCCGCATTGGCGCGTCCTGTTGGTCGAGGACTCGCCCGATAATCGGCTGCTGATTCGCGCCTATCTCAGACATCAGCCGCATCTGATCGATGAGGCGGAAGATGGCGAGGTCGGCGTCCGCAAATTTGCGCAAGGCGCATACGACATTGTGTTGATGGACCTGCAGATGCCGGTGGTCGATGGCTTCGAGGCGATGCGCCGGATACGCGCGTTCGAGCAGGCGCAGGGCGCGGCGCGGACGCCGATTATCGCGCTCACGGCCTCAGCCCTCAATGACGACGTCCGCCGCTGTATCGAAGCTGGGGCCGACACCCATGTCGCCAAGCCGGTCAGGAAAGCGGTATTGCTTGAGGCAATCCGCGGCGCGATCGGCCATCATGGCGCCGAGACCACCACTTCGATCGTTGCCGCGGGCTAGGCGCCCGGCCATACGAATGCGAGTGCGCTCGCGCGCCCTCCGAGCTGGAAACGGCTGATTAGCGAGCCCTCATTCGATGCCGTAGCGGCGGCGCTTGCGCCACAACGTGGTGACATTGATGCCGAGCGTGGCCGCGGCTTCTTCGAGTGTGGCGCTTTGCGCGAGCACCCTCGCGATGTGCTGGCGCTCAAGGTCTTCGAGGCTGTTGGTTGACGCCGCGGCCGCGGGCGGCTCTGTAGTGGCGCGGAAAAGCGCGTCGGGCAGGTCGTCACTTCCGATCGTGTCGCTGCGACAGAGCACGGCTGCCCGCTCGAGCGCGTTGCGCAGCTCGCGGATATTGCCCGGCCAACTGTAATTCCGGATCGCTTCTACCGCAGCGTCGGTCAGGCTCATCGGCGCGCGGCGATTGCGCAGGCTCGCAGCCCGCAGGATCCACTCCGCCAGCGCGATGATGTCTTCGCGGCGCTCGCGCAGGCGCGGCACGCGCAGCGCGATGACGTTAAGGCGGTAGAAGAGATCCTCGCGGAAGCGATGCGCCGCGAGCTCGGCTTCGAGGTCGCGGTTTGACGCCGCGACAATGCGCGCGTCGACGCGCAGCGTGCGCTCGCCGCCGACCCGTTCAAAATTCTGATCCTGCAAGAAGCGCAAAAACTTGCTCTGCAGGACCGCCGGCAAATCGGCGATTTCGTCGAGGAAGACCGTGCCGCCGTCCGCCGCTTCGAGCCGTCCGGGCTTGTCCTTCATCGCGCCGGTGAAGGCGCCGCGCATATGGCCGAAGAGCTCGCTCTCGAGGAGTTGCTCCGAGAGAGTCGTGCAGGTGACGACGACGAACGGATGCGTGCGCCGCGCGCTCCAGTCGTGAATCTGGCGCGCCAGCACGTTCTTGCCGGTGCCGCTGTCGCCGGTCAGGAGGATGGTGGCGTCGCTCGCCGCGGCCTGCCGCGCAGTTTGCAGCAATTCGATCATCGCCGGGCTGTGCGACTTGAGCAACGGCAACTCCTCGAGCGCGCCGCGCAGGCGGCGGTTTTCCTCGCGCAGCCCGCGCAACTCGAGCGCGCGCTCGACCACGTGCTGCACCTGATCCAGCGAGAACGGCTTGGTCAAATAATCGAAGGCACCGGCCTTCATCGCGGTCACCGCATTTTCGACGGTGCCATACGCCGTCATCAGAATCACCGAGGTCTCCGGCGCCTGGCGCTTGATCTGCTGGAGCAGCTCGAGCCCGTTGAGCTCGGCCATGCGATAGTCGGTCAGGACGACATCGAAGGGCGGCCCGTTGGCCAAAAGCTGTACAGCGCGCTCGCCGCTTTCGGCCCCCTGAACTTCGTGCCCGCAGCCGGCGAAGAAGGTGACCAGGCGGGCGCGGATAGTCTTTTCATCATCCACGATCAGGAGGGTTGCCATGCCGCCTCCGACCCTGCGGGCAGCTCGACGGTAAAGCAGGCGCCGTTACCCAACTCACTATCGACGAAGATGCGGCCGCCATGGGCCTCGACGATCTCCTTGGCGATCGCCAGGCCGAGTCCGGCGGCGCCGGGCGCCACGCCATTGACGTTCCATTGGGCGAAGCGCTCGAAGAGATGCGCGCGCACCTCGGCGGCGATCCCGGGGCCACTATCGCGCACTTGCAATTGCACCACCTGCGCCAGCGAGCGTGAGGATACCGCGATCGTGCCGCCTGCGGGCGTGTAGCGCAGCGCATTGGCGACCAGGTTCGAGATCACCCATGACAGTTTAACCGGATCGGCGCGAATCGGCGGCGTCGAGCGATCGAAGTCGGTTTCGAAGCGGAGCGGCTTCTGTTCGGCCTGCAGCGTAAAAGTCCGCGTCACGGCCTCGAGCAACTGCGTGAGATCAATTTCAGCACTTTGCAGCGTGATTGCTGCGCCGGCGCCGCGCGCGAGGTCGAGCAGCTCGTTGGCCATCGTGCTCATGCGCGCGATATCCTGACGGATTGTCCCCACCATCTCGCGCTGTTCCGCGTTCAACCCGTTACTGCGTTCGAGCAGTTCTGCTGACAACGCGAGCGACGTCAGCGGGGTCTTGAGCTCGTGCGAAAGCGTCGCGACGAGGTTGGTGCGTGCGCGGTCCTTGTCGCGCAGGTAGGTGATGTCCTGGAGAATCAGAATCGTGCCGAACGACTGGCCGCCTTCCTGACGCAACGGCACCGGTTTCAAAACGTAGGTGTGATTGCGTCCGCGCACGTGCAGGTCGACTTCGACCCGTGGCACCTCCGCGGCCTGCCGCGCCATCCCGCGCAGCGCCGCGCGCACGCGCAGGTAATGCGGATGATTGCTGTTGAGATCGTCGAACTGGCTGCCCAGGGCCTCGTCGCGCCCGACCCCGAGGATGATGCCGCCGATCTCATTGATGTGCGTGACGATGCCGTTCGCGTCGATCAAAACGATGCCGTCCTCGATGCTCTCGAGGATCGCCTCGGTTTTGCCCTTCTCATAAATCAAGCGGTCCACGTTGAGCTTCTCGAATTGTTCGAGACGTTCCGCCATCTTGTTGAATTCGGAGGCGACGGCCTCGAGTTCGGCCAGCGGCTGCGGACCCAAGCGCAGGGCCGGGCCGCGCAGGCTGAAGCTGCGCAGATGCTCCGAGAGCTCCGCCAGCGGCTTTGCAATGCTCCAGGCGAGGGTACCGGAGAGCGCCGCGCCGAGCACCAGCAGTACCACGAGTGCGATCGCGAATTCGAAGGCGAGCCGATCACTCATGCGAATGGTGCGGCTGTCGGCACGGAACATCGCGGACTGATTCATCTCAATCAGCGCATCGATGCGCTGATGCAGGCGGTCGAATTCCTTGGGAGCGGGCACCCGACCTTTATCGAGCGCGTCGAAGATGCGTGCGCCGCCGCGCTGGATCTCATGCGCGAGGGCGTCCTCGCCGACCTCCGTGATATCGCCCAGCTCGACGTTGATCCAATAAATAAAGGTCGCGCGGCTCGACGGCAGCACTGCCGGCAAGGTCCCGCGCAGTTGCGCCACTTCGACCGCGCTCAGCGCCGCGTGCATATGCTGCGCGGCCTCGATACTGATGTAATTGCGATAGAGGGTGGCGCGAATCGAGCCGCCGAGCTTATGCACCGTCGGCACGGCGAAGGCCCCGATGGTCAGGGTCAGCACGAGCATCGCCAGCGTGCCGTTCCGAATCCGCGCGCTTAATCGGGGCGGTCTCATCCTCGCTTCCTCTTGGTCTCCTGGCCGACCAGTTCGATGTCAAAATCGCCCGCCGCGGCGATAATCCGATCGGCAATCGAACGGCGCAGCAAGCGGTTCAGCAGGGTGGGATGGGTGCGGCCGACGATGATGTGGCTGATTTTGTGCTCATGTGCGAAATCAATCGTGGCCTTGACGACATCGGCGGATTTCAGCCAGACGGTCTCGGCGCCCAGATCGGCGGCCAGGCTGATATTGTCGAGCAGTGCGCGAAAGTCGGCGGTGCTGATTTTCTGCACCGACTCCGCCGGGGTCTCGACATGGACCGCATACCACTCGGCATTCATGCGCGCCGCAGTGCGCGCGGCCTTGCGCAAGAGCTCCTCGCTGCCCTCGGGATTCGATGACAGGCAGACCATGAGGCGCTCGGTGACGGCGGTGCGGCGGCCCCCGTCGCGTTTGAGCAGTTCGAGTTCCTCGCGCTGACGCCCCTGATCGCGCGCGACCTCACGCAATGCCAGCTCGCGCAGGGCGGCGAGGTTGCTTGGTTTGAAAAAGTTCTTGAGCGCGTTCTCGACCCGTTCCGGCGGATATATCTTGCCTTCGCGAAGGCGTTGGCGCAGCTCATCCACCGGCACATCGACGGTTACGATCTGGTCGGCGCGCTGCAAAAAAGCGTCCGGGATGGTTTCCCGAATCTCGACCCCGGTGATTTGCCGGACCATCTGATTGAGGCTCTCGATGTGCTGGACGTTGAACGCTGTGATCACATTAATGCCGGCGGCGAGCAGAGCCTCGGCGTCCTGGAAGCGCTTGGCGTGACGCGAACCGCTGACATTGGTATGCGCCAGCTCGTCGACGATCGCGAATTCGGGTGCGCGCGCAATGATGGCGTCGAGGTCCATCTCCTCGAGGTTCACGCCGCGATAGGGGACCTTGCGCAGCGGGACGATTTCGAGGTCGCCGATCTGCGCGATGGTTCCAGCGCGGCCATGGGTCTCGATGAAGCCGAGGACTACATCGTGGCCGCGCTCACGCAACTGATGCGCCTCTTCGAGCATGCGGTAGGTTTTGCCGACGCCGGCGGCGCCGCCGAGATAGATTTTCAGCCGCCCCTTCTTTGATTGCGCGACGAGGTCAAGGAAGGCTTCCGGATCTTTGCGCTCGTCGCCGTTCATCGGCGGGGTAAAGCTTGGCTGCCGGCTCGGATCAATTCCGCCCCGCGCCGCTCGGTGGCGATCCCGGCGTCAGGCGCTCGAGCGCGAGGTTGAGGGCCAAGACGTTGACGCCCGGCTCGCCGAGGATTCCCGCCCAGCGTCCCCGCGTGTGATCCGCGACGAGCTTCCGCACCGCGGCCTCATCCAGCCCGCGCGCCTTGGCCACCCGTTCAACCTGAAGATCGGCGGCGGCGGGACTGATCTCGAAATCGAGCCCGCTGCCGGAAGCAGTTACCAGATCGATCGGCACTTGGGCCGCGGTAACGCCCGGATTGTTCTCGGTCACAGCCTTCAGCCGCTGCCGCACCGCGTCGATGAGCGCCTTGTTGGTCGGACCCAGGTTCGAGCCGCTCGAATTCGAGGCGTCGTAACCCTTGGCGCCGGCCGCCGAAGGACGGCTTTGAAAGTAGCGCGGCGCGCTGAAATTCTGCCCGATCAACGCTGAACCGACGATTTTGCCGTTGCGGCTCAGCAGGCTACCCTGAGCCTGATAGGGGAATACCAGATTGGCTATGCCGGCCATCGCGACGGGATAGATTATACCCGTAAGCACGGTCAGCACTAACGTCATCTTGAGCGCAGTCCAGAGGCGCATAACCTAATTCTCCTTAGGCCAGATGGAGCGCGGCGATCGCGAGATCGATAACCTTAATCCCGATGAACGGGACGATCACTCCGCCCATCCCGTAGATCAGCAGATTGCGCGTCAGAATCGAGGCTGCACCAACTGGGCGGTACTTCACTCCGCGCAGCGCCAGCGGAATCAGCGCCACGATAATCAGCGCGTTGAAAATTACTGCGGAGAGGATCGCGCTCTGCGGCGTCGCCAGATGCATGATGTTGAGCGACTGCAACTCGGGATAGCCGATGACGAACATGGCGGGAATAATCGCGAAGTATTTGGCGACGTCATTGGCGATGGAGAAAGTAGTCAACGCGCCGCGGGTGATCAGGAGTTGCTTGCCGATCTCGACGACCTCCATAATTTTGGTCGGATTCGAATCCAAATCGATCATATTGCCGGCTTCGCGCGCCGCCTGCGTGCCGGCGTTCATGGCGATGCCTACGTCGGCCTGCGCGAGCGCGGGTGCATCGTTGGTGCCGTCGCCGATCATCGCGACCAGCTTGCCGTCCGCCTGCTCGTCGCGAATCAGCTTGAGCTTGGTTTCGGGCGTGGCCTCGGCGCGGAAGTCGTCGACGCCGGCCTCGCGCGCGATCGCGGCGGCGGTCAACGGATTGTCGCCGGTGATCATCACGGTCCGCATACCCATCGCGCGCAGCCGGGCGAAGCGCTCCTTGATGCCCTCTTTGATGATGTCCTTCAAATGGATCACGCCGAGCACGCGCGCGCTGTCGGCGACCACCAGCGGCGTGCCGCCGCCCTTGGCGATACGCTCGACAATCTCGGCGAGCTCTTCCGGCACCAGGCCGTGATTGTCTTGGACGAACCTGGTGATTTGCGCGGCGGCACCCTTGCGAATTTTGCGCCCCCCGATATCGACGCCGCTCATGCGGGTCTGCGCCGAAAACGCGATGAATTCCGCGCCGGCGTCCGCCAGCTCGCGGCCGCGCAGATTATATTCGCGCTTGGCCAGCACCACGATCGAGCGCCCTTCTGGGGTCTCGTCGGCCAGCGACGCGAGCTGCGCCGCGTCGGCGAGGTCAGCCGCGCTCAAACCGCCGACGGGAAGAAACTCGGTGGCCATCCGATCACCCAGGGTAATCGTGCCGGTCTTGTCGAGCAGCAAGGTATCGACGTCACCGGCGGCCTCGACCGCGCGGCCGGACATCGCGAGTACGTTGTGCTGCACCAGCCGGTCCATGCCGGCGATCCCGATCGCCGAGAGCAGGCCGCCGATCGTGGTTGGAATCAGACAGACCAGCAAGGCCACCAGCATCGGCAGCGTCAAGGTCGTGCCGCCGAAAAGCGCGAACGGATAGAGGCTCACGCAGACCAGCATGAAGATGATCGTCAGGCCGGCGAGCAGGATGCTCAGTGCAATCTCGTTGGGGGTTTTTTGCCGCGCCGCGCCCTCGACAAGCGCGATCATGCGATCGAGAAAGGTCTCGCCCGGATTGGCGGTGACCCGTACCTTGATCCAGTCCGAGATGACGGTGGTGCCGCCGGTGACCGCGCTGCGATCGCCGCCGCTCTCGCGAATTACCGGGGCCGACTCGCCGGTGATCGCCGCCTCGTTGACCGCGGCGACGCCCTCGATGACCTCGCCGTCACCGGGGATCACTTCGCCCGCCTTGACCAGGACGACATCGTCGCGCCGCAGCGAGGGCGCCGGCACTATGATTTCACGGTCGTCTTTGATCTGCCGCGCCTGAGTTTCCGTACGGGTTTTGCGCAGGTTGTCGGCTTGGGCTTTGCCGCGCCCCTCCGCCATCGCCTCGGCGAAGTTGGCGAATCCGACGGTAAACCACAGCCACAGCGCGATTTGCAGCTCGAAGAGCGCGAGCGTGTTGCGTCCCATGAAAAAATCGCGCGCCAGGATAAAGGTCACGGCGAGCGCCGTAACTTCGACCACGAACATCACCGGGTTGCGCGCCTGGATGCGCGGATCGAACTTGCGGATGGAGTCCCGCATCGCGCCGCGAACGATTTCGCCTTGCCACAGCGGGGTTGCCTTGCGATCAGCCATTTCAGCTCAGTCCTCTTGCCTAGTAGAGCGGGTTAGAAATTCCTTGAAAAAACCAGAACTCACCGAGCTCAGAAACCGGTGCCGGCTTCGCTGACGCGAAGCTGTCCGAGGTCCTTCGACTGCGTTCGCGTCGCTCACTTCGCTCAGGATGACACAGGAGGTTGTGCAGAGGTTTCCTAGTAGAGCTTGCCGGCGCGCATCACGAGATGCTCGACGATTGGTCCGAGCGCGTCGGCAGGAAAAAACGTCAGCGCGGCGACAATCAGAATGACGCCGACCAGCAGCACCACGAAGATCGCGCCATTGGTGGGAAAGGTTCCGGCGCTCGGCGGCACGGTTTTTTTGACCACCAACGATCCGGCCAGCGCCAGCGCGGGCACTTTCATCATGAAGCGGCCGAAGAGCATCACCACCGCGAGCGTCACGTTGTAGAACGGTGCGTTCGCGTTGAGTCCGCCGAAGGCCGAGCCGTTGTTCGCCGAGGCCTCAGTGAAGGCATAGAGAATCTGCGAAAAGCCGTGCGGGCCGGGATTCGAAATGCCGGCGAGTCCGGGCTTGATAACTACTGCGATCGCAGCCGGCAAGAGAATTACTGTCGGAAAAATCAGGATGAAGAGCATCGCGAGTTTCATCTCGCGTCCCTCGATTTTCTTGCCGAGATATTCCGGCGTGCGACCGACCATCAGGCCCGCGATGAAAACTGCGAGCACGGCCATGATCAGCATCCCATAGAGCCCCGAGCCGACGCCGCCAAAGATGATTTCGCCGATCTGCATATCGATCAGCGGAATCAGGCCACCGAGCGGCGTGAAGCTGTCATGCATCGCATTGACCGCGCCGCATGACGTATCGGTCGTGATGGTCGCCCAGAGCGCTGAATTGACGATGCCGAAGCGGGTCTCCTTACCTTCCATGTTGCCGCCGCTTTGCGTCGCGCTGGCGGCCTGATGTATGCCCATCGCGGCGAATTGCGGATTGCCGTGCTGCTCGCTGCGAATGGCGACCGCGGCGCCCATCAGGAACAGAAGCGCCATCGCGCCGAACAACGCCCAGCCCTGACGGCGGTCGCCGGCCATCTGGCCGAAGGTGTGAGTGAGGCCGGCGCTGATCGCTAAGATCGCAAGCATCTCGAGCAAGTTGGTCAGCGGCGTCGGATTCTCGTACGGATGGGCCGAGTTGGCGTTAAAAAAGCCGCCGCCGTTGGTGCCGAGCTCCTTGATCACTTCCTGTGACGCGACGGGACCTTGCGCAATTACCTGCTCGGCCCCTTCAACGGTTTTCACGTGCGTGTAGGAGCTGAAGTTGTCCGGCACGCCCTGCCATACGAGCACCAGCGTGCCGAGGAGACTGATCGGCAGCAGCACCCACAGGGTCGCGCGCACGAGATCGACCCAGAAATTCCCGATCGTCTTACTGCTGCGGCGCACGAAGCCGCGGATAACCGCGATCGCGACGGCGATACCCGCGGCGGCCGAGACGAAGTTGTGAAAGGCGAGCCCGGCCATTTGCGTGAAGTAGCTCATGGTCGATTCGCCACCGTAGGCCTGCCAGTTGGTATTGGTCGTGAAGCTCGCTGCGGTGTTGAAAGCGAGGTCCGGCGCGACCGCCCCTAACCCGGCGGGATTCAACGGGAGAAATTGCTGCAACCGTTCCATCGCGTAGAGCAGAATCATGCCAGCCGCGCTGAACAGCAGCATCGCGACCGCATACTCGACCCAAGTCTGCTCGGTCGCGGGCTGCACACTGCACAGTCGACAGATCAAGCGCTCGACCGGCCTCAGCACGGGATCGAGCAGCGTCCGTTCGCCCGCAAAAACTCGCGCCATGTAGAGTCCCAACGGCACGCTGATCACAGTCACGAGAACGAAAAATAGTCCAACTTGAATGATGGCGTTTAGCATCGACGGCTCCGCCTAGAACTTTTCCGGGCGCAACATTGCGTAGACCAGGTAGGTCGTCAGCCCCACCGCCATGAGCGAGCCCATCACCAATTCCCACGGGCTCATAGGCGTGTGCACCCCCAGACATATGCAAGCGCGATCAGGAAGAATGCGCCGGTCGTCGAAAGGAAAATAAAGTCCATCATGAGCGAGAGGCGGAGCAGCATCCGTGCCGCGCGCCGGAAGTGGGAAAGCCTCGATTATTTGGCGTCCAGCCGATCAGCCGATGCAGGTTGCATCGTCTAACCGTGCAGAATGAAAGGTTCAAGGGGTGGCGGCGGCTGTCAGACGGTGGGTCGTCTTCGGGCGCCGCCGCGAAAGTTGTCTCAAAGACTAAAGATTGAACGTGAAGGCGGGAAGGAGGCCCTGGGAGGGCGCAGAACTTATAGAACCGACTTGCCGGGGGGAGCGGCTAGCTAAGTTCCATTCTGTTCTGCGCTCCAGGGTCTCTCATATCTAATCTGGCAGCCGGGCGCCGGGAAGGACCGTAAGTAACTGAATGTTCTCTGGAGAACACAATTTAGCAAAGGCAAAGTCGGCGCGACCGGAATCAGCTGATGGAAATGGCGCGCCCTGAGGGATTTGAACCCCCGACCCACAGATCCGTAGTCTGTTGCTCTAATCCGCTGAGCTAAGGGCGCGGCTGGCGTGAACCTTTCATTGTCCATAAGCGGAGGGCTATCGCAAGACGCACTGCGGCCTTAATTTCGCGGCGGCGCCGAGGGCAGGAAGACCGTTACGGTGGTGCCTTCGCGCACGCGGCTTTCAATCTTCAGGTTGCCGCGATGCATCTGCACGATATGCTTGACGATCGCAAGGCCTAACCCGGTGCCGCCGAGTTCACGCGAGCGGGCGCGATCGACCCGATAGAAGCGTTCCGTGAGCCGCGGGATATGCGCCGCTGGGATCCCCTCGCCCGTATCCGCCACGCTGAAAGCGATGCCACCCAACGGGTTGTGACCCGCGATGTTGACCCCAATGTCTTCGACGGCGTGCGCCTGCACGGTCACGCTTCCGCCGCGCGGCGTGTATTTGAGCGCGTTATCGATCAAATTGATCAGCACCTGATGCAGGCGATCGCGGTCCGCGGTGAGCTCCGCCTCAGCGGCTTCCGGCTTGACGGCGAGCGCGACCCCGCGCTCGCGGGCCTGCTCGAGCATCAGCTCGACGGCCTCCTCGATCACCCTCATTGGCGCGACCCGCTCGAACTTGAGCGGAGTAAAGCCGCGCTCGAGGTCGGAGAGCGAGACGAGGTCGTCGATGAGCCGCGCGAGACGGCGTGTCTGGCGCGCGATGATCCCGAGGAAACGGCGGGCGGTGGGCGGATCATCGACGCCCTTTTGCAGGGTCTCGGCGTAGCCGTACAGCGCCGTCAGCGGCGTGCGCAATTCGTGCGTCAGGTTGGCGATAAAGTCGCTGCGCATGGTTTCGTAGGACTTGAGCCGTGAGATGTCGTGAAAGACGAAGACCCAGGCGGCAGCCGACGGATTCTGACGCACCGGCGCGGCGCTGACCTCGAGCGCGCGGGGCGCGGGTAACTGAATCTGCACCTCGCCGGCAATCAGCTCGGTGGCGTCGGCGGCGGTGGCGCGGGCGACGAACTCCTGCAGGCGCGGATCGCGGCACAGTTCAACGAAATCGCGCGCGAGGTAGTTGGCGTCAGGCGCCAGCGCAAACATCCGATGGGCAGCGCCATTGAGCAGGACGACGTCGCCGCGCCGGCCGGTGACGACCACGGCCTCCGACATACTGCGCAGAATCGCCTCGAATTCCTCGCGCTGGCCGGCCAGGACGGCGAGTTCGGCCGCGATCGCGGCGGCGGCGTCGAGCAGGCGGCTCTCCACCGGATCTGGCGGTGCGTCGCGGCGGCGCGTAATCAGATGAAACGGCGGCTTGTGCCGCATCAGGGCGTCGGCCACCGCGGCCAGGCGCTCATCACGCCGCTGCCGGCCGCGCGCCAAGGCCGCCACTGCGGCTCCTCCAGTAAGCAGGCTCAGCGCGAGCGCCAGCCCAACCCAAAGCGGCGCCACCACACCACGTGCGGCGAGCACCAGGAGGAGCGCGGCCGCCGGAAGGAATCCGAGAAAGGTCGCGGCCGCTAGCCGGGCCGTGAACGATCTAGCCAAGCGGTTCCGGATTGAACCGATAGCCGACGCTGCGCACTGTCAGAATGAGTTCGGGGTTGGCGTCGTCGCGCTCGATCTGCTGACGGAGGCGGCGTACATGGACGTCGACGGTGCGCGGCTCGACAAAGGTGTCGCGGCCCCACACCAGGTCGAGCAATTGCTCGCGGCTGTAAACGCGCAGCGGGTGCTGGACGAAAAAGCGCAGCAGCTCGAACTCGCGCAAGGCGAGATCATGCTTAACGTCTTCGACAAAAACTTCATAGGTGCCGAAGTCCACCCGCAGTCGTCCTTTTTCGTAGCTCCCCGCGGCGCGCGGCTCGAGCTCTGCGTTGGCGCGCCGCAGTAGAGCCTTGACGCGGGCGACCACTTCGCGCGGGCTGAAGGGCTTGACGACGTAATCGTCCGCGCCCATTTCGAGCCCCAGGATGCGATCGACCTCAGCGCCCTTCGCCGTCACCATGATCACCGGCAGACGCGCGGTTTCGGGATTGGCGCGCAGGCGCCGGCAGACCTCGAGCCCCGACATGCGCGGCAGCATCAAATCGAGCATCGCGAGGTCCGGCGCGCGCCGGTTCACGCGCTCAAGCGCCTCGGCGCCGTCGGCGGCTTCCTCGACTGCGTAACCCTCTTGCGTGAGGCTGTAGCAGAGCAGTTCGCGGATGTCGGCCTCATCCTCGACCACCAGGATTTTCTGGCGAATCCGTTCCCGCGTCGCTTCGGCTGTTTGATTCATCATGGCTGCTTCTTTTCCATGTGCCGGATCGTCCGCCCTTTCACCATATAGACCACCATCTCCGCGATATTGGTCGCGTGATCCGCGACGCGTTCAAGGTTCTTCGACACAAACAACACCTGCGTGGCGTGCCCGATGATCGTCGGATCCTCCGCCATGTAGCTCAGCAGCTCGCGGTAAATCTGATAATTGAGCGCGTCCACTTCGTCGTCGCGGCTGATCACGTCTTCGGCCAGGTTGGGATCGTCGCGCATGAAGGCGTCAACGCTATCCCTGACCATCGATTGCGCAATCGCAGCCATGCGCGGAATGTCGATATAAGGTTTGATCTGAGGCAGCCCGCTCAACTCAAGCGCGCGCTCGCAGATATTGACGGCGTTGTCGCCGATCCTTTCCAGATCCGTGGTGATCTTGAGGCTGGTCGTGATGAAGCGCAGGTCGCTCGCCGCCGGCTGATGCAGTGCGAGCAGGCGAATCGAGCGCTCATCGTTCTCGACGTCCATGCGGTTGACCTCGGCGTCGCGAGCAATCGTCGCGTGCGCCTGCGCAGTATCGCGCTCGGTCAGGGCTTCGATCGCCTCGGCGATCTGGCTCTCAACCAGACCGCCCATCTTGATCAGACCGGCTCGCAGCTCGCGCAACTCGACTTCGTACTGGCGATTAGTGTGCTGGGGCTGAACCGTGTCCATGAGACTTCCTCGCTTACCGCCTTTAGCCGAATCTGCCGGTGATGTAGTCCTCAGTTTCGCGCTTCGACGGATTAGTAAAAATTTGCTTGGTCTCGCCGAACTCGATCAGATCGCCCGCATACAAGAACGCGGTGAAGTCCGCGGTGCGGGCCGCCTGCTGCATATTATGCGTCACAATCGCGATCGTATAATTCTCCTTCAGTTCGAGCAGCAGCTCTTCGATCCGCGCCGTCGAGATCGGGTCGAGCGCCGAGCATGGCTCGTCCATCAGCAGCACCTCCGGCTCGACTGCCAGGGCGCGCGCCACACACAACCGCTGCTGCTGACCGCCTGACAGGCTGGTGCCGGGTCGTCGCAGGCGATCTTTGACCTCATCCCACAAGGCCGCCAGCCGCAAACTTTGCTCGACGATGCGATCGCGCTCGGCGCGCGAGGGCGCGGCGCCATTGAGGGTCAACCCGGCGGCGACATTCTCGGCGACCGACATCGTCGGGAACGGCGTCGGCCTTTGAAAGACCATTCCGATCCGCCGCCGCACCCTTACCGGATCAATCGGGGCATCGTAGATATTCTTGCCGTCCAGCAGCACCTCACCCTCGGCCGTCGCGCCGGGTATGACCTCGTGCATACGATTGAAACAACGCACCAGCGTTGACTTGCCGCAGCCCGACGGACCGATGATCGCCGTGATCCGATTCGCCGCGACGCCGAGACTAATCTCGTGCAGCGCGCGCGTCTTGCCGAACCAGGCGCTAAGCCGCCGGGCTTCCAGTTTATCCGCCATCCCTCACTACTCTGGAGCTGCTGCTCGTGATCCATCTTAATCCCGGCGCGGGCAATATAACGACACCCATTGTGCTGACGCGCAAAACCGGCCGACTTTGATCACAACCTGCGGTCTACCAAAAGTACAGGTAGCGCGTGTTATCAAATTGTTAAAAGCCTACCAACGTGACTTGGCCTTGGGCCTGAGAGCTCCCCGTGAATTTTGCAGGAGCCCGATCGTGGACGACGAGTCTATGGGCCGGCGGTCCTCAACCCGCCGAAATCGTCGCTGACCCACCCATATACGGACGCAGCACCTCGGGAATCGTGACACTGCCGTCGGCCTGCTGATAATTCTCGAGCACCGCGATTAGCGTCCGCGGCAATCCCAGCCCCGAGCCGTTGAGCGCGTGGACGAACTCGGTCTTGCCGCCTTTCTGCGGCCGGAAGCGGATATTGGCGCGTCGCATCTGGAAATCGGTGCAGTTCGAGCACGAGCTTACTTCGAGCCACTCGCCGAGTCCGGGCGCCCACAGCTCGAGGTCGTAGCTCGCGGCGCTCGCCACGTTAAGATCGCCGGTGCACTGCTGCACGACGCGGAACGGAATCTCGAGCCCGCGGCAGACCGCGGCGGCGTGATCGACCAACGTCTTCAATTCCTCATCCGAGGTCTCGGGCCGCACCAGCTTGACCATCTCGACCTTGTCGAACTGATGGCCACGCTTGATACCGCGCACGTCGCGGCCGGCCGACATCCGCTCGCGCCGGAAGCAGGGCGTATAGGCCGTGAGATTGATCGGTAGCTGGCCGGCGTCGAGAATCTCGTCGCGATACATGCTGGTCAGCGGCACCTCGGCGGTCGGGATGAACCAAAAATCGTCTTCGACGTCGCGATACATCGTGTCGGCATTCTTTGGCAGATGTCCCGTGCTGGTCGCCGTCGCGGTGTTGACCATCAGCGGCGGGATGATTTCGAGATAACCCTGCTCGCGCTTGAGGTCGAGCATCCATGAGATGAGCGCGCGCTCGAGCCGCGCGCCAGGCCCGCGCAACAAGTAGAAGCGTGAGCCGGAGAGCTTCACCCCGCGCTCGAAGTCGATGATGCCGAGGCGTTCACCGAGCTCCCAATGCGGTAGCGGCTTGAAGTCGAATTGGCGCGGCTCACCCTCGGTCCGGATCACGCGGTTATCGGCCTCGCTATTGCCGGTCGGAACGTAGTCGCGCGGGATGTTCCGCAAGGCGAGCATCGATTCGGCGAAGCGTTTCTCGACCTCGGCCTGATGCTGCTCCAGCGCGGCAATCCGGTCGCCCACCTCGCGCATTTCGCCGCGAAGCTTTTCGCGCTGCGCGGCCGGCAAGGCACCGAGTTCCTTTGACCTGCTGCTTCGATGCGCGCGTAGGTCGTCAAGTTCCTTTTGTGCGAGGCGGCGCGCCACATCTGCTTCGAGCACCGTGTCGACATCACCCTCAGGCACTCCGGCACGGCCGAGTTCCGCCTTGACCCAGGCGGTCTGTTCGCGAATCAGCTTGATATCCAGCATTTAGAACGCATCCTTTATCAGTTCGAGCTTGCGCCGGCGTCCGGCCCCGGTAATCGCGATTACGTCAAAGCGGGTCGCGACGCCGTGGGCGTGGCGGGCGGCGACATAGGCCTCGGCCGCGCGGCGGATCTGCTCCTGCTTGCGCTCGTCCACCGCCTCCTGCGGCGTCCCGGCCTCGAGGCCGCTGCGCGCCTTGACCTCGACGAACACCAGCGCGGCGTCGTCGAGCGCGACGAGATCGATTTCAGCGCCCATCGCGCGATAGTTCCGCGCTAGAATCAAATAGCCGCAGCGGCGCAGATAGCGCCGTGCGATCTGCTCGCCGCGCGGACCGAGCGGGAGCCGTCTGCGCCACGGCAGCTCCTCGTAGCAGCGATCCAGGAGCTCGCCCAGCGCGATGTACGGCCTTCGGATCCAGTTGCGGATTGAGCGGCTGTGCGACGGTATTGGCGGCATCGGAGTTTGGTGCGGATGAGCTATCTTAACGAGCCGCCACCGCGGGCGCGATTACCCGGGTGCGGCGATGCCCAAAGCCCCTGACTTGGCCCGCGACCGATGTTACGATTTCCGTCCATGTCTGACAGCCGCATAACCCTCGAGCAGGTCCGTCATGTCGCGCGCCTGGCCCGGCTCGAACTGGCGCCCGAGGAAGAAGGTGCGCTGCAGAATGACCTCAGCGCGATCCTCACTTACGTGGACAAGCTCAATCAGCTCGACACCAGCGCCATCCCGCCAACTGCTCAGGTCGGCGAGATCGGCGTTCCGATGCGCGCCGATGAGGTTCTCAACGCGCCGGCGGCCGAACCGATGCTCGCGAACGCGCCCGCACGTCAGGACCATTTCTTTCGGGTGCCAAAGATTATCGAGTAGGCCCGGGCACCGTAACGATGAGTGGAGAGTTGTTCAGACTGACTATCGCCGAGGCCCGCGATCGCCTCGTGCGCCGCGAAATCTCCGCGCAGGAGCTGACGCGCGCCTGCCTCGATCGCATCGCCGAGTTGGAGCGCCGTCTCAACGCCTTCATCACGGTCTGCCCGCGCGAAGCTCTGGAGCAGGCCGCGGCGGCGGACGCGCGGCTCGCGCGCGGCGACGCCCCGGCGCTCTGCGGCATCCCGCTCGCGATCAAGGACATCTATCTGACCCGCGGCATCCGGACGACCTGCGCGTCAAAGATCCTCGGCAATTTCGTCGCGCCCTACGACGCCACGGTGATCGCACGGCTGCGGGAGGCCGGCGCAGTCTTCGTCGGCAAGGCCAATATGGACGAGTTCGCGATGGGCTCGTCGAGCGAGAATTCCGCCTTCGGGCCGACGCGCAATCCCTACGATTTGACGCGCGTCGCCGGCGGCTCGTCGGGCGGCTCGGCCGCGGCGGTCGCTGCGGAGGAGTGTCTCGCCGCGCTCGGCACCGATACCGGCGGCTCGATCCGCGAGCCGGCATCGTTCTGCGGCGTCGTCGGCCTCAAGCCGACCTACAGCCGCGTCAGCCGCTTCGGCGTAATCGCTTTCGCTTCGTCGCTCGATCAGGTCGGCCCCTTCACCAAGACCGTGCGCGACGCCGCGATCATGTTGCGCGAGCTCGCGGGCAGCGACCCGCAGGATTCGACCTGTTCGGCGCGGCCCGTTCCCGATTACGAGCGCGCGCTGACCGGCGACATCGAGGGGCTGCGAATCGGCGTCCCGCGCGAATACTTCGTCAGCGGGATGAATCCTGAAGTCGAGGAGTCTGTACGCACCGCGTTGCGGCAGTTTGAGTCGCTGGGCGCGAAGCTGGTCGAAATCTCGCTGCCGCATACCGATTATGCGATCGCGACTTACTACATTGTCGCGACCGCCGAGGCGAGCGCCAATCTCGCGCGCTACGACGGCATCCGCTACGGCCTGCGCGTCGATGCCGACAACAATATCGAGTTGTATAACCGGACGCGCGCGCGCGGCTTCGGCGCCGAGGTCAAACGGCGGATCATGCTCGGCACCTTCGCACTCTCGAGCGGCTATTACGACGCCTACTATTTGAAGGCGCAGCAGGTGCGCACGCTGATTCGGCGTGACTTTGAAGCGGCCTTCGCGCGCTGCGACCTTATCGCTACGCCGGTCGCGCCAACCACGGCTTTTCGCCTGGGCGAGAAGACGGCCGATCCAATGCAGATGTACCTCTCGGACATTTTTACGATTTCGGTTAATCTGGCGGGACTGCCCGGGCTCTCGCTCCCTTGCGGCTACGACGGCGCCGGGCTGCCGATCGGCTTGCAGATCATCGGCGCACCGTTCGGCGAAGAGGCGATGCTGCGCGCGGCCGACGCCTACGAAAACTCGGGCGCTTGCGAGCGCCGGACACCGCCGTTGCGCAGTGCGGCTTAATAGAATGAACGAGTCAATTTCTTCAGAAACCTATGAAGCGGTAATCGGACTCGAAGTCCACGCCCATCTGGCGACCCGCTCGAAACTGTTTTGCGGATGCGCGAACGGCTTCGGCGCCGGACCCAACGAGCATACGTGCCCGGTATGTCTCGGGATGCCGGGAGTGTTGCCGGTGCTCAATCGGGACGCGGTCGAGCTGGCGATTCGGATGGGACTCGCCGCCCATTGCACCATCGCGCCCGATTCGATCTTCGCGCGCAAGAGCTACTTCTATCCGGACCTGCCCAAGGGCTATCAGATCAGCATGTATGATCAGCCGCTGTGTATCGGCGGCTATATCGAGATTCCCCATAACGGCGGGGTAAGGCCTATCCGCCTCGTGCGCATTCACATGGAGGAAGACGCCGGCAAGAACATCCACGAAGGCGACTTTAGCCTGGTTGATTTCAACCGTTCCGGCGTGCCGCTCGTCGAGGTTGTCAGCGAGCCTGATATTCGCACGGCCGCCGAGGCCGCGGCCTACCTGCACGCGCTGCGCGCGTTGCTGCGCTATACCGGCGCATCCGAGGCGCGGATGGAAGAGGGCAACTTCCGCTGCGACGTCAATGTCTCGGTCAGGCCCAGGGGCTCGGAAAAATTCGGCTCACGGACCGAAATCAAAAATCTCAATTCGATCCGCTTCGTCGAGGATGCGATAGGTCACGAAGTCGCGCGCCAGATTGACGTTATCGCGGCGGGCGGCCGCATCCCGCAGGAAACCCTGCTGTGGGATCCGGTGCGCGCAGAGACCCGCCCGATGCGTTCCAAGGAGTTCGCCAACGACTATCGTTATTTCCCCGAGCCCGACCTGCCGCCGCTGCGCGTAAGCGCCGAAATGATCGAGCAGATCGCCGCGGCGATGCCGGTGCTGCCTGCCCAGCTTCGCGAAAACCTCGTGCGCGACTATGGGCTAACGGCATACGAAGCGGGCGTGCTCACCGAAGATCGCGAGCTGGCCGACTACTTCACCAATCTGCTCGCCGTGGGCCTCAAAAATTACAAGGCTGCAGCCAACTGGGTGATGACCGAAGTCCTCCGCCTGGTCAACGAGAGCGGCAAGCCGCTCGCCGAGGCCGCGCCCGCGGCGGCAGAAACGGGCGCGCTGCTCAAACTAATCGAGGACGGCGCGATCAGCCTCAACGCCGCGAAGACCGCTTTCGCCGCGATGGTCAAGTCGGGCAAAAGCGCCACTGCCACAGTCGGCGAACTGGGCCTGATGCAGGTCTCCGATGAGGCCGCGATCGCAGACGCATGCGATCGCGTAATCGAAAGACATATCCGCAAAGTCGGCGAATATCGCGCGGGCCGCGACAAGCTCTTTGGCTTCTTCGTCGGCTCGGTCATGAAGGAGATGAGCGGCAAGGGCAATCCGCGCATGGTCAACGACATTCTCAAACGCAAGCTCGACGGTTGAGCGACGATCTCTACTTGCCTATCCGCCCACGCGATGGATGAAGTCTCACCCACGCCGACATCGCCACATCGGCCCGCTCCGCGTGCGCTAGAGATCGTTCCGCAGCGGATTCTCGTCAAGGAGGTCAACTGGCTCGGCGACCTCGTGATGAGCCTGCCGGCGCTGCGCGCCGTACGCGCCGCTTTTCCAGCCGCCCGGCTCGCCGTCCTGGTCAGAGAGAACCTCGCAGGTTTCTTCGACGGTATCGACTGGATCAACGAGACGATCACCTACCGCGACGCTTCCGGCTTGCGCGTCCTGCGCCGCAATTGGCATGTGGTTCGGGGAATTCGTGCGCGAAGTTTTGACCTCGCGATACTCTTTCCCAACAGCTTCGAGTCGGCGCTATGGATGACGCTGGCGAGAATTCCCAATCGCGCCGGCTACGCGACCGGCGGGCGGCGGCCTCTCTTGACCCATCGCGCCACACCGGCGCCGGACGCACTCGGCGGCCACCAGGCGGGTTATTGGCTGGGGATGGTGCGCGATACTCTGGGCGCGCAGACTAGCGCCGAAACGACCGGCGAACAGCTCGAGCCTTCGCGCGATAATCTCGCACGGATCCGCGCATGGCTCGATACTCAGCGCGGCCGGCACGTCGGAGCGCTGGTCGCGATCGCTCCGATCGCGGCGTACGGCGCGGCCAAGGAGTGGCCCTCCGCGCGTTACGTCGAGCTGATCAATCGCTTGCAGGAAGTGCACGGCGCACGATGCGTGATCGTTGGCGCTGCTTCGGAGCGAACCCGCTGCGAACAGCTTGCGGCGGTCGCGCGCGGCGGTGCGATCGTTGCCGCGGGAGCGCTCTCCTTGGGTGAGCAGATAGCACTGCTGAGTCTCTGCGATGGCTTCGCCGGTAACGACTCGGGCGCGATGCATCTGGCGGCGGCGCTCGGCATTGCGACGGTCGGGATCTTCGGCTCGACTAACCCAGCGCGCACCGGACCGCTCGGGCCGCGTGCCCGCTTTATCCTTCATCCCCCGCCGTGCAGCCCGTGTCTGGCGCGCACCTGCCGCTTCGGACACTACGACTGTCTGCACGCTATTACCGCGAGCGAAGTCGCGGCGACGCTCGTGCAGCTCGGCGCTTTCGACCATCCTGAAATATAGGGCGATTATGCCAAGCTTGACTAACAAGTCGGGCCGGGCTATAAGCGTCTCCGGTCAAGAGATTGCCAAAGATTTCACCACTTTGGCGAGCCTGAATCTCTCGATGCGGAGGGGCGTCTCATGTTTGGGATCTTACTCACCCTATTCTTCGGAGGCGCAGCTTTTGTGTACGGCGGCTACGCACTAGACCATCGGCATCGCATCTGGGCCGTGTTCTCTTATGCCTTCGGAGTAGCCTGCATGGTAGCGGCTATTATGCTCGCAGTAATTAGGTCAACTAGCAGCCCTTCTAGCTTGCCCTTTCAGCAAGTTGTCGGGGCGCCTATTGTAGCGGCGGGCGCTCCTAAAGCTATCCCAATACCATCCAGCGTTGAGCGTGCCGCTCCTATCCCAAGCAGCGCCGCGACAGGGATTTTCGCACCAGTAACAAGCACACTCATCAAGCCGCAGGACCAGGCAGATTTGGGCGATGCGATAGCGAAACGCGCACAGAGTATGAATTTGCATTGCAGGGCACTCATACTACGTTGCCCTTCAGTGGGCTGCGAGGATGATAGTCGCGCCCTCACTGCGGTTCTAGCGCGGGCTGGCTGGGCAATGCCCTGGGAGCCAACATCGCACGGATGGACCCGATTAAAGTCCCGGCTCGTCATTCATTCAAAGGTCGATGATACGTGCGCTGCTGTTCTAGCAAACACGCTCTATGACTTTGGTATTGACCGGACGGACGTCGAAGATGCCAACATGAGAAAGTTGGATTACTTTGAAATAGTCATCCAAAATGGCAAATGAGGTGTCTGAACCTTTATGTATAAACAGAAAATCATTCACTTCTTCTGCCGCCCGTGCGCTGAGTATCACCTGAAGACACATCCGCACTATCGGGCGATGAAGCGGCGCAAAGCCAAACGCGCCAAAGAAGCGGCGGCTAAAGCCGTGCAGGATCAACAGTAGCGCCGTGCTCGCGGAAACAAATCAAGCTGCGTTGGCTTTCTGGTCGCATGATGCAGAAGCATCCGCCAGTTCGGACGCTTCAGCATCCTCTTACCGCCTCGCCGAATATGTCAGGATTTTTGCGGTTATTGTGGCGAAACTGAAACTCATTCAGGTACAGCGGCAGGTATTTCGTGCTCACGTTGTGATAGGTGCCGATAATTCCGCGCTTCAGCAGACTCCAAAAGCTTTCGATATTGTTCGTATGTACTTCGCCGCGAACGTATTCGAGTGCCTTATGGTCAACCGTGTCGTGCGGAAACTCACGATGCAAAGAGCGATAGCCCGCGCCTTCATCGGTGGCGACCAAGCTAACCTTGTCGGAGACCGCTTTACGGACGAACCGCGAAATGGTCGGGATGGAAGTATCTTCGATGATTTGACAGGTGACGTTACCTTTGCGGGCGATAGCTCCAATAACCGCAGTTTTTCCGGACGGGCCGCGTCCTTTCTGGGCGAAGCGCTTTTTCAGCGGTCGGTTTGCATTGAGTCCACCGATATAGGTCTCGTCAACTTCGACAATACCCATCAACTTGCGGAATCCCTCGTCGGCGAGTCCAGCGCGAAGCCGATGGCACATGAACCAAGCCGTACGGTAGGAGCCGCTTCCGATCATGCGGTGAATCTGAAGCGCGCTGATTCCCTTCTTGCTGGTAAGGATCAGATACAGAACCTTAAACCAAACCAGCAGTTTGTAATTAGTGTTCTCGAATACAGTACCGACCGTGACCGAGAACCGATAGGGCCTGCGCTTTCCTGGACCGCATTTCATGCACTGCCAATGGAACGGGCGCTTGGTGCTCTCGTAAACCTTGGTATTGGCGCAGCGCGGGCACTGAACGCCTCCGGGCCAGCGCTTCAGGGTCAGGTAGAGCTTGCACGCCGTTTCATCAGGAAACATCCGGTCAAAGTCAGCAAGCGTCATCTGGCGGGCAATCTGCGGTTCGCCATCTTTCCATATGTTCATGCGACAAATCTAACACACGGTGTACCGTTAGTCAAGTCCAGCATAATCGCCAAATATAGCTTTAGTTCACCTGGACCGGAGAATCGCTCATGAAGCTGACTGAACTTGCGCAAAAGCTCGGCTTGCCAATTCGCGGTGATGGATCAGTCGAGATCGCCGGCCCGGCTCCGATCGAGATGGCCGGGCCCGGCATGATTACCTTTGCGACCGGGCCGAAATACGCCGCGGCGTTACGATCCTCGGCCGCCGCCGCGGCGATCGTGCCCGCCGACCTCGTCGGCGATGCCCCGGGCGCCGTCTTGATCAGCGAGAATCCGGCGTTCGACTTCGCGCGCGCGCTCGAGGTCTTCTTTCCGCCCTATCGTCCCTCGGCCGGAATCCATCCGAGTGCCGCCATCGCCGCGTCGGCCCGGATCGGCGACAACGCCCATGTCGGCGCATACGCGGTGATTGGCGAGAACGTCAAGATCGGCCGCAACGCGGTGATTCATCCCCATGTAACGATTTACGCGAACGTCCGTATCGGTGACGACTTCGTCTGCCACAGCCAGGTTTCGCTTCGTGAGGGCGTCACGATCGGCAACCGCGTCGTGATTCTCAACGGTGCGGTGATCGGCGCCGACGGCTTCGGCTTCGTCGAGCATCGCGGCGCCTTGCTCAAGGTCCCGCAGGTCGGCAGCGTAATGCTCGAGGACGACGTCGAAATCGGCGCGAACACGACGATTGATCGCGCCACGATGGGCGTGACGCTCATCCGGCGTGGCGTCAAACTCGACAATCTGATTCAGGTGGGGCACAACTGCGAGGTTGGCGAATACTCGCGGATGGCGGCGCAGTCCGGCCTCGCCGGTTCGGTCAAGCTCGGGAGCTGGTGCCAGTTCGGCGGACAATCGGGCTGCGCCGATCATGCTAATATCGGCGATCGGGTTCGCGTCATTGCGCAGGCGGGCGTGCATAACGATTTGGCGGACGACGCTCTGGTCGGCGGCACGCCGGCGATCGATCTGAAAGTCTTCCGTCGGATGGTTGCGGTCGAGCCGCGCCTACCCGAACTTGCGCGACGCTTGCGCGCGCTCGAGAAACGCGCCGAACAATTCGGCTCCTGAGCCTGGGCGAGGTTTACAGATCGTCCGGCGTCAAATAAGTAGCAGTAGTTAGACCGTCGCTCTCGACCGGACGCCGAACGTGGAAAGCGAAAGCGCGCGTTTCAAGCTGCTCTACGACCTAGGGTGCGGTTTCGCCGCGCGCCTCGAACTCGATGAGCTGCTGCCCTTCATCATCAAGAAGTGCCGCGATGCGATGAACGCCGACGGCTCGTCGCTGCTCCTGCTCGATCGCGAACGCAACGAATTTTATTTTCCCTACGTCTCCGGCGCCGAGGCCGAGGCCATTACGCGTCTGGGCGGCGTGCGCTTCTCCGCCGATCAGGGTTTCGCCGGCGAGGCGCTGAAAACCGGGCGCTCGGTGCGCGTGGACAATGCCCAGAGCGACGCGCGTTTTTATCAGGGCGCGGATAAGACCACCGGACTGGTTACGCGCAACCTGATCGCCACGCCGCTGATCTCACCGCAGGGTCCGCTCGGCGTGATCGAAGTGGTCAACCGGCGCGGCCTCGAACCCTTCTCCAGCGAGGATGTTCACTTCCTCGAGGCGCTGGCTGGCAGTATCACGATCGCGGTCGAGAACGCGCGCTTCTACGCACAGATGCGCACCGCCGAAGCGACCCTGCGGACCCAGGTCGGGGCGCTGCGCCGCGACCTCGCCCGCCAGGATCGCTTCAGCGAGATGATCGGCACCAGCCCGGCGATGGCCGAAGTGTTTGCGCTGATGGAGACCGCAGCGGCGTCGTCGATAACGGTGTTGATCGAGGGCGAGACCGGCACCGGCAAGGAGCTGGTAGCGCGCGGCATCCATCGCGCGGGCCCTCGCGCCGAGGCGCCGTTCCTCGCGGTGAACTGCGCGGCGATGCCCGAGAATCTGCTTGAGAGCGAACTCTTCGGCCATCGCCGCGGCGCCTTTACCGGCGCACTGCGCGATAGCCCGGGACTCTTCCGCGCTGCGACCGGCGGCGCGGTCTTTCTCGACGAGATCGGCGACATGCCGCTCGCGATGCAAGCCAAGCTGCTGCGCGTGCTCGAAGAGGAGGAGATCGTGCCGGTCGGCGAGAGCTTCCCGGTCAAGGTCGACGTCCGCGTCTTATCGGCTACCAATCGCGATCTGCGCGCGCAAATTCAACGCGGAACCTTCCGTGAAGACCTCTTTTACCGAATAGCGGTCTTTCCCATCCGCGTACCCCCCCTGCGCGAACGGCGCGAAGATATTCCCATTCTGGCGAATCGTTTCCTAACCCGCGCAGCCCCGCGCCATCATAAGCAACTCATCGGCTTCGATGACGCGGCGACGCGACTGCTCAGCGCCTTCTCGTGGCCGGGCAATGTCCGCGAGCTGCAAAATGAAGTTGAACGAGCCGCCGCGCTCGCCCGCGACGGCGAGATCATCGGCTCAGACCGCCTCTCGGCTGTCCTGCAATCGGGTTCAACGCCGCCCGCTGCATCAACGCGGGCCGCCGCCAGCGTGTCAGAATCGCAGATAAATCTGTCCGACGATCTTAGCGTCGCCGCTGAGATAAATGGCGACCGCTCGCTCCGCGAAGCGCGTGCCGCCTTCGAAGCCCGCTACATCGGCGAAATTCTCCAGCAGTGTGCGGGCAACCTCTCGCGGGCGGCCAAGAAGATGGGGGTTTCGCGGGTGCAGCTGCAGCGCAAAGTCAAGGAGTACGGCTTGCGTTAGCGCGGGCCTGCAATCGGTTCCGATCCGGCCGGTGATTACGCGAGCTTGCACAAGAAACCGCTGGCGAGATCGATACGGTCGCTCGAAAGCGCAACGTATCGAAAATGTATGGATGGGTCGTTGCGCACCGCGCGCATATCGCAAAGCAGCCGTTGGTTCCCACTGGTATCGCAAAGCGGATGGCACAGGCGTTGCTGAATAACCTCGTGTGCCGCTTCCAAATTTGGAAGGGCGCCAAGGGGGCTATTCACAATGCACGATACCCACGACACGTCCGAATCGCTCGAGCCGCTCGAGCGGGATACACGAATTGCTTCGGCGTTGCTTGAGATTGCGCGTATTCGCTACGAGGCGTTTCGCGAACGCTTCGGACGAGAACCCAAACCCGACGATCCGTTGCTGTTTGATCCTCGTGAAGATGAGCCCGTTCCCGCCAATGTCACCGATCAGGTGCTGCAGGTGGTCAGCGCCGCGATGCTCTCGAACGTGGACGCCGACATGGTGTTAGGCTATCTCGGGTTCAACTACGTGCACTGAGAGACCCAGCTCACGGCTGGATTTTCAGACTGCAACGTCGCGCTCCGCCACGTGACGCCGCCAGCAATCGAGGCCACGGCGGGCGATAGCGGGGGCGGCGGCGGCGCGCACGCGCTCAAAGCTCGGCCAGTCGTTAAAATCGATCACCGAAAGGCCGCCGGCGCCAATCACGGCGTCCCCGCCCCAGACTTCGAGTCCCAGGGCTTTCGCGCCGCGGCCGGCCGCGGAGACTAGTTCACGACGAACCTCCTCCGGCAACTGGAGACCGTCAGCCGCAAGCGTCGAGAAATACTCCTGCCCGTTGCCCACGCCATAGAACTTGATCACGATGCCCTCGGCCTCCTGCTGAACATAGGCTTGGGCAATCCCGCGTTGCGCGAACCGCCGCAACGCCGCCTCGAGTTGTGCGCCCCCGTCTACCCGACTGACGTCGTCCTCGGCCAGCGCGTGCATATCCCCGCGCTTGACGTACATCGGCCGCGACAAATCCAACGGCTGCGAGGCCGTGAGCCCCAACCTCGGAACCGGCTCAAGCCGCGACAACGGAGCGGCGCTGCCGCCGGGCGATGAAAAATATGGCGCGTGCGTTTGCACCACCGCCCCGGCAGGGGTCGGCACTCGGGCGTTACTCAAACCCAGGCCGAGCAGGTCGCGATAACAGTTGCGGATCGCCAAGGCGGAGTTGATTACGACAGCGCCGGCTTTCTCAACCGCGGCCAGACGCGCGAGCGCCTCGCCGCCCTGACACATTGCCAGCACCAGTTGCGTGTCGGGCAGCTCCGCCGACGACGAGACGAACGCCGGGGCTTCCAGCGCCGCGGTTCGCGCTCCTCTCGCACGCAGACAATCCAGTGCGGCGTCCATGATTGCGCGGTCCGCCCCGACCTTGCCGGGCGAAAACTCAACTTCCCGATAGATACCGAGAACCTGCAGACTCATCCGGATTCTCCCGTCGCCCGGCTCGCGATTATCGAGCGGGCCAAAGCGAGATCTGCCGCCTCGTCGATATCCACTGCACTCTTCAGTTCAATCGCGATAAACCGCAGCCGCTGCTCAAGCAGGAACCCCAGAAACTCGCGCAGCGCGCCGAGTCGCCGCGCGTGCGCCATGGCAGCATACGTAAAGATTCGCTGCGTAAAGAGGTAGATTCCGGCCGTCACGCGAGCGGCTGCTTCGCCGCCAAAGTGAGTGATCGCACCGTCGGCGATAGTCTCGACAAACAGCGGCCGATGGTCGCCGCGCCATCGCACGACGCCAAGCGCGCCGTCCAGCGAGCGTAATTCCATCGCGAGCTGCGCGTGTGCCGCGAACGTTTCCAGTTCATCCTCAGCGACGATCGCATCGACCGTGCTCAAGAGAAACCGCGGTGATTGGATCCGCTCACCCAGAATCAGCAGCGACTCCATCGAGTTCGGCGTATCGGCTACAATCAATTGCACCTGATCGGGCATGCGGATTTGCCGCGCCCCCATCAAAGCTGCCGTTTCGGAATTAACGATTACGTGGATCGGATTGGCGCCGAGCCGCGTCAGCCCCTCAACCTGACGCAAGAGCAGCGATTTGCCGCCCAACTCGACCAACGGCTTGGGCAGCCCGCCGCTGGCCGCTCGCAGACGTTCGCCGCGTCCAGCCGCGATAATCGCGCCACTCAGCCCATCCGGCATAGCACATCCTCCAACTCATCGAGCGTATCGATCGTGAAATCGGCTTCAACCGGTTCGATGGCGGTTGCATCCGCGTGTCGCAGCCAAACCGTGCGCATCCCGACGCGGCGGGCGGGCGCGCAGTCTTTGCTCAGGGAATCACCGACCATCACGGCCGCGCGCGCCTCGGCTCCGAGCATCGCGAGCGCCGCCGCATAGATTCCTGCGTCGGGCTTGTAGACCCCCAACCGCCCCGAATCCGCAACTGTCGTGATAATCCTGCCGAACCCGGCGTCGTCGAGCACCCGCTCCAGATTGCCGTAAAAGTTCGACACCACGCCGATCCTGAATTCCTGCGCGAGCGTTGAGATAAGGCCGCGGCTACGCGCGAGTCCGATCTCGGACTCCTCGACAAAAGCCGACTGGATAAGATGCTTCATTTCCCCAATGAGCGGAAGTTGGTTCGGTTCTCCATAGAACGGATGTCCTTTCATCTTTTGATTACTCAAGAATCTGATTTGGTGATCCACCATAAACGCAACCAGTTCGCGCAGACTGTAATTCCAAATCGCCGGCCCTGCGCGATAACCCGCCAAAGTTGCCGCCGCAAAGGCCGGGTCAAGCTCGGCGCGGCTGAGACTCAGCCCGGCGCCGTGGTAGTGTCCGACGAAACGATCGAGCCAATGGCGCGGAAAATCTAGCGTTCCACCGAAGTCGAAGAGGAGAGCGCGCATTCGTCCGCACGAGTTTAGCAGCCCCTCTCTGGGCCGAACATATAGGGTGGGCGACGATCGGCTGTCCTTGGTCCCATCGAGTCAGTGACCCGGGGCTATACTTACGCATAGGGTGTTAACCGCGAGTTGTCGGCTTGTTACATTGACTCATCGGTCAGAATCGTTTAGAACCGTGTTCCGTAATTGCCTGTGATAGAAACTGCGCTAATACAAGCCCCGTCGAGAGCAAAAGATTCTATCTTCGGCCGGCCGTTGCTGGAGCGCTTGATGATCCTCTGCGAACGCGCAGGTATCCGGCGCTTCCTGATTGAAACCCCGACGGCTCGGCGTGCGGAAGCTCAGGCGGCTTTGGGACGTTTTCGCGACAATCCGGCGGTTTGTCTGGTCGAATCTCTTGCCGATGCGAGTGAAGATATTGAGCCCTCTACGCCATGTGTCCGTTTCACCGGTAATCTGGTGATGGCGCAGTCGAACCTGAGGCGCGCGCTCGCGCAGTACGCCGCATCGCCGGGTGGTACGTTGACTATCAACAGTGCCGACCCGGAGCAGGGCGGTGCGATCATAGTGGGTCCGCTAAGGAATTTGCTCGACGGCGACGCGGCAGGCGCTGCGCGGCCCGACCGGATGGTCACTGGCGTGCTGCCGTTCGCGCTGAATGGACGCCCCGAGGATCGGAACGAAGCCGAAGTGCGACTGGCGCGCGCCGTGCGCGATGAAAGCGTCGCCTCCGACGCACCGATGGCGCGATGGCTCGATCGGCGACTGTCGTGGCGCCTCAGCTTGCCACTCGCGCGCCGCCGTGTCTCACCGAACGCGGTTACGCTCGCGAATACCGCGCTGGGGTTCGGCTGCGCCGCCATGCTGGCGTCGACCAGCTATTGGCTGAGGCTCCTCGGTGCGATGCTGTTCGTGGTATCGACGACGATCGATGGCGTTGATGGCGAACTGGCGCGCCTGCGCATGGTCGAGACCAAGTTCGGCGGCAAGCTCGACGTCTTCACCGACAATCTGGTCCACGTGGCGATTTTCGCCGGCCTGATGACGGGTTGTTATCGCGTCAACCACAGCGCCGCATATCTTTACCTGCTGCTGATTCTCTTGGCCGGTTTCAGCCTGTGCGCAGTTTCCGTAGATCGCGCACTGCGCGTCGCGGGCGCTTCCACCAGCAGATGGATCAGCAAGGTCGAGCGGGCGACGGGGCGCGACTTTGCATATATCGTACTGATTCTGGCGATCGCCAATCGGCTGGCGTGGTTTGCATGGACCGCGGCGGTCGGCTGCTACGCCTTCGCGTTCGTGCTCTGGATTCTGACTAGTCGGCAACGGCAAGGGTCCTGAAAAACTGATCTATCTCCATCTGCACTCCGAGAGAAAGTTGTGAAAAAACCTAGAATCCTATTGGTGCAACCGACCACGCTCCATCTTGACGGGACGCCGCACAAGACCCGTTGGCGTCTGATCATGGGCCTGATGATTCCGCTGATGGCCGGGCTAACGCCTGACGACTACGACGTCACGTTGTGCGACGAGCGCCTGGAAGAGCTCGACTTCGATGGCGGCTGGGACCTCGTCGGGATGACCACGACGATCGGCGCCTCGCTGCGCGCCTATCAGCTCAGCGACGAGTTTCGCCGCCGCGGCACTCCCGTCGTGATGGGCGGCTTCCACGCGACCTTGCAGACGCAGGAGGCGCTCAAACATGCCGACGCGGTTGTCCAGGGCGAGGCCGACGTGGTCTGGCCGGAGCTGTTGCAGGACTGGCGTGACGGCAAGCTCAAACAGATCTACAAGTCCGACAAACTGCACGATCTGAAGAACCTGCCGCGGCCACGGCACGAGCTGCTCAAGCTCAACCGCTACCTGTTCAAGGCGGTGCCGGTGCAGGCCAGCCGCGGATGCCCGTACCGCTGTTCGTTTTGCGAGATCCCGGTGTTTTACAGCGGAAGTTATCGGACGCGGCCAATCGCCGACATCGTCGAGGAGATCAAGCAGGTTATCGCCGTCACCGGCTTCAAGCGCTTCCAGTTTATCGATGATCAGATTACCGGCAAGCATAAGTTCGCGAAGGAATTGTTTCGCGCACTCGAGCCGCTCAATATCCGGTTTTCCTGCTTATGGACGGTCAACTCGAATCACGACGACGAGTTGCTCGAGCTGGCCGCCAAGGCCGGCGTCTTTCACGTCAATATCGGCGTCGAATCGATCAGCCAGGACAGCCTGTTGTCGATGAACAAGATTCAGAATCACACCAAGGACTACAAGAAGCTCCTCAAGCGGCTGGAGCATCACGGTATCTACTATTCGCTGAATTTCCTTTTCGGCCTCGAGGACGATCATCCGCAGATTTTCGAGGACACGCTCAAATTTCTGCACGAGGTGCGCGCGCCCGAAGCCTTCTTCAACACGGTCACGCCGCGGGTCGGCACGCCGATGCGCACGCAGCTCGAAAACGAGGGCCGCGTGATCATCCCGGACGCGGACATGTACACCAACAACTTCCGCTGCATGTTCGTGCCGAAGAATCTCTCGCCGCAGCAGGTCGAGGAAGGGGTGTGGCGCTGTACGAAGGAGTTCTACTCATTCAGATCGATGTTCAAGCGGCTGTTGCTGCCGCCGAACAAATTCACTTGGCAGGGTCTGACTGAGAACATGCTCTTCTGGTACGGCGCCAAACGTCAGATCGATCCAGTCGACTATTACTAGACGCGCGTGCTCTTCGCAGATATAGCTCGAAAGGGACGCCGTTTTCGGCGTCCCTTTTTTTCTCACGCTGCCGAGCCGCTGGAGAGCTCAGGAGGACGGCAGTACGGCATTGCACTGCTGGCCGGTTAAGCGCTGGTCATTCGCTCGAGTTTTTCTCCCCCCGCGGACTCATTTCAAGCGAAGCGCTGCGACTGTGATTGCGATCGATCCCACGCGGCGCAAACTAGCCGCATCTACCTGTGGGTTGCCGCTCTGAAGGGCGGTTCCCTGCCGCCCTCCTAAATGGCGCGGGTGGTGTTTCATTACAGAAGTTTCAGAGAGCTCCCGGTGTGCGATGACTGCGAGTTAAGCGGAACAAAAGTTGATCCCGCCGCGTAGCTAGATCGAAGCGGATCCAACTCGCCAAGTCGGAGCATGAAATCAAACAATAATCGGTGCTTGTGGCAGTTCCCTCAGGCATGGCCCGCATAAGGACCATGCGCCTTCCAGATCGGGAATACGCATGATCGCCACGATGATCTCTTCCGCGTCGCAGCAGCGATCGCAAACCAGCAAGCCGCCGCCAGCGATGATTCGCGCCGAAAAAATCGCGAGTTGAGCGGGATCGCTCATCAGCTCAACTTCAAAATGTCTTGATTCCATTTTGGTTATCCCCCTGTGCGCACTAAAAGTTAGCACAAAACTAACTCTCAGTAAGCAAACATAACCTATAAAAGAATACCAAAAGGGTAAATTGATGTCCAATAACAAAACCGACATAACTCCGCGCGTTTCAGGTATACATTGCTATGCTGGTTTTAGATGTGACTGTTCTTGATTATAATGGCAGTGCTGTGGTACGTGATATTAAGAAGAGGCTAAGTCGATGAATAAGGTAATCACGCTTGAAGAAATGGCAGATTATCTGCGGGTGCATCCTTCCACAATTTATCGGTTGCTGCGCAAGAATCAGCTGCCTGCCTTCAAGGTCGGCAGTGATTGGCGCTTCAATCTCGAGTCAGTCGATAAATGGATTAATCAGGCCGAGCAAAGAGTTGTCTGATTAGGAACATAGTCTGTCGATTACCTGCCGCACGAGATAATGTCTCGGACAGTTCAGGTTTCTTGCGCATAAAGAAACGACCAGTCTTGCCGACTGGTCGTTGAAATCCTGAATTAGTGTGCGCGGCGATTCGCCGAGCAGAGGAGAATCCTGAGACTATTCCTTTTCTGAGGTATCCCGTATCAACATCAGGATAGCAAGAAGTTGCTGAGGCGAAGAGACTCTTCCCATCAGGTTTACGTGCTGGAGAGTCTGGAGCTCGCGAGCCGTCACGCGATAGCGCGTGAGCAGTGCGCGATCGCTGATGAAGCGCTGCCATGAAGGGCTGGTCTTTTTGGGTTCTTCGTACGACGTCGGCGTCAGCAAAGTTTTTGCTTCCGGATGAGCGAGGCCGAAAAGTGCCTGCTGGTCAAGGCCGAGGGTATTGGCCAATCGTCCGATTAGTTTAAGCGACGGACGACGTCGTCCCCCTTCGATAAAGGCGACGTGACTCGCCTCAACTCCGAGCAGGCGGGCGAGCGCGCGCTGGGTGAAACCTAAGGCCAAGCGCCGCTCCTTCAGACAATTCCCGAGGGTTTCCTTGGATTTCATGTGTCAAACTCCCCCAATAACGCCTCGCGCAATTTAGTGTAATGGATCAGTCCCGCCAGCGCATAGAGTTTCTGCCCGGCGGCAAACTTAGCGTCGAGCCGCAGACCGTACTGATCCGCGACGTAGGCAAGTACCTTGGCAAATACAGGATCGGATAGATGCTTCGGCGATGCTTGCGCAGCATCGTTATCCAAGAGCATCCGCGCGATACCTTCAGGATACATACCGAAGCTCACGAGAATGTCGGCCACCAACTCGGCCTGATCGGTCAAATGCTCTTTGTAACCAGTCAGGCTGAGAGATCTGGTAGCGACTGCATTGGAGGCAAACATCCTTGCGGTCAGGTGATGCCCCATTTCGTGAACCAGCGCGGCGCCAACGACCGCCGGATGGTGCGCGATGTTGACACAGATCAGCGGACGGCGGCGCACAGCCTCGCCGTTGGTGTAGAAACCAAGCAGGGAGAGGTCCTCTTTTGCCGAAAAATTCGCGAACTTTATCTCCAGCCCTAACGGAGACCACAGCTGGACAAATTCGTTGGGTGATACGAGCTTGACTGCCTGTTTATTCAAATTCGGCCAAGCCCCGCGTTTAGCTTCTCGAAGTATCTCCTGCAATTCTCCCCGGCTCAATTTCTGCCGCAAGGGCTTCGCGTAGTTCAAAGTCGCGAGCTCGCGAATTTCCGCAAAAGCTTTGGCGTGACCTTCGTGTTTCGGCTGAGCAGCAAGTGGCGAAGTATCCGTCAACTCGGCTGCGAGCCGTTGAAACAGCAGGTTGGGCTTCTTCGCCCTCAGATCGAGGTCCATGCGGCTATGGCCATTGTTTTGCGCAGAATACGAGCACGATACCGCAGATGACACCTAGTTAGCAATAGGAATTGTTCAAGACGCTAATGAAGAGCTAAATTCACAGAGGGGGGGACTGCGGCTTCAGCCGCGGTTATACATTTTTATTCCCAAAATCAAGCCAAAACTTGGAGCGCGAGCGGAAAGGGTCGCCCGCGCCTCCGCAAACTCGCACTCGAAGGAGGAGTGTTTATGGAATTCCGTCAACTCGTTAATGAGGCAGAACGCGACGTTTTCATCGAGCAGGTCGAAAGAGCCCGGGCGGCGGCCGGCATTTTCCGCGAAACCAGCCGCATGCAGTCGGAGAATCGCCGGCGCCTCGCCGCGTCGCAACTTTACGGTCTCTTCAAAGATGAGGCGGCGTCCGCCGACCGCATGATCGCGGGGATCGCGACCCACGATCTCGAAGCCTTTCCACAAAGTTGCCGCGAGCCCGACCTTTCGGACTTTATTCCGCGCACCGTATTCGAATGCAGTGATCACTGGTCGCTCTCCAGCGGCGCCGGATTGTTCGTGTGGGCCGGCCTGGCGAAGCGCATACGTGTGCTCGGCGTCAAAGCCGTCATCGCATATTTGGCCGCCGGGGATCTGGCAAACGAGCACGCAGGCTTTTACGCCGCGATGGGTTTCGTTGGCGCCGGACCGATCGTGGAGCATCCATTCGTGGAGGCCGCCGGCGGCGGCTATCTGCGGGTGCAGCCGGTGATTTTGCAGGGCGCGGCTTTAGTCAACGTGATCGATGCTTTCGCGGCGGAGTTCTCCGACGACGTGCCACGGATGCGAAGCTTTATGCGGCCTTTGCTCCGAGGCTCCTCGCGGCGCCCAAGTCATGTCGAGCGCCGGGCGGCCGCCGCGGTCCCCTCTGCCGCCGAGATGTCCATGGCTGGATAGCCGCTCGATGCGAGGAATCCAAAAATGAGAAACCTAACTAAAGATCAAGCTGAACGAGATGAATCGGCCAACCAAAGATCCGGAGCAGCGAAGATGAATACAAGTAACGAAGTGGAAACCGGCGGCAGGATCGCAACGCCGGTCAAGCTGGGCAAAGAGGAGCTGCTGGCGCTTTCGCAAATCAATCCCCTGATGAGCGTCTATCACATCATGCTTGAGTGGATCCTGATCATCGCGGCGATCGCATGCTGCCAGCATTGGTGGAATCCGTGGTTATACGTGGGGACGGTGATCTTCATCGGGGCGCGACAGCACGCGCTGTTAATCCTCATGCACGACGGGACGCACTATCGGCTGTTCGGCAATCGGCGTCTAAACGACTGGTTGTCGGAATTGCTGTTGGCGTGGCCGCACCTGACCACGATGCGCGCGTACCGCCACAATCACATGAACCATCACAACTTTGTCAATAGCGAACAGGACCCTGACTGGAGGCGCAAGAAAGACAATCCGGAGTGGCGCTTTCCGCAGCCGCTATCGAGTCTCCTACGCATCGCCTTGCGCGACCTGTCGGGAGTGGGCGGCGTCAACCTGATCAGGCTGGCGTCGTCGTTCTCTGCGCCTGACAAGCCCAGCAAGGCCTTTGTGCGCGCGCGCGTCGCTTTTTACGTTGCCGCTCTGGCGGCGATTATCTGGACGCGCGAAGAAGAGGCCTTGATCCTCTACTGGGTGGTCCCATTTTTCACCTGGCTTATCGTGATAATGCGTTGGCGAAGTATCGCCGAGCATTTTGCGATCGACTACACTGCCGGCGCCTTCGGCCAGAGCCGCACGATGCAGGTCGGTCTGGTTGGACGGCTGCTGGTGGCGCCCAAGAATGTCTCCTACCATATCGAGCATCACTTCTTTCCGAGCGTGCCGTTCTTTCGGTTGCCGCAATTGCACGCCTTGTTGATGTCGAAGGCGGAGTTCGCCAGTTCCGCGCATATAACCCGGAGTTATGCGGCCTTGCTGCGTGAGTGCATGGGACGGCCGCAGCCGCATTCAGAGTTGCCGCTGGTGTCGCCGCAGCTAATCGAGGCGTGAGACTTATGAGAAGATGGCGCGGACCCATTGCGGGGGCCGCGCCAGCATATCGCCAATCTGTATAGGCCGGCGAGCACAATGCGATTATCTCGGGTCGCGCGGAGAGTCGCTGATTATCGCGATCAAACGCCTATCTAGCCGACCGGATGGCGTGGCGACAGGCACCCTGTGCTTTAGCGTCATCGGGCGGGGCGAACATCGAGACGCTATGGCGCGTCAAGAGTCATCCTGGATCATTCTTGACCGCCGACAAGCGACCGACGCTGCGTCGCAAATTATTAGCTTTGCTAATGAACGCTCGTGCGCGAAGGTCTGGCGGCGGCTGCTGCGAGGTCGTCTCATCGGGCCTTCTCTTCGTCGCCTTGGTCGGAGGCTGGACGCGGCGTCGAACCGCCTGCGCGATCGCGGGGCGACGGTCGCATACCGGATAAGATCTTCTATGGCTAATTTCCACAGATCGCGCCCGCCCCAAAAGGCGAACCGGCATGCGTCTTCGGATTGGTTCGTTCCCGTCCCGGTAATAGCGTTGAAAGCGTGCATCTCCCCGTGAACCCGCCGATCCTACCGATGCTCGCGCAGCGGATTGATAAATTACCTGCGGGCGAAACCTGGATCTTCGAACCGAAGTGGGACGGGTTTCGCGTGTTGATCTTCCGCGACCGGGACGAAATCCTTATGCAGAGCCGCGAGGCGAAATCGCTGAATCGATACTTTCCCGAGTTGCTCGAGCCGCTGGGCGCGCAGTTGCCCGCGCGATGCGTTCTCGACGGCGAAATCGTTGTCGCAAAGAACGACGGGCTCGATTTCGAGGAATTGCAGCTTCGGATTCATCCAGCCGCCTCGCGGGTTAAACTGCTTTCGCGACAGAGTCCGGCTTCGATCGTCTTTTTCGACCTATTGTGCGAAGGAAACTGCGATTGGCGGACCGCTTCATTCGAGCGGCGGCGCGAGAAGCTGGAGTCGTTGCTGGCAAGCACGATGCCGCCAATCCATCTGACTCCGGCGACGCGTGCACCAAGTGTCGCAGCGGATTGGTTCAGACGCTTTGAAGGCGCGGGCCTCGACGGCGTGATGGCCAAGTCGATTTCCGGCGCCTATCAACCTGACAAGCGCGTGATGTTCAAAGTCAAGCACGGGCGCGACTGCGATTGCGTGGTCGCCGGCTTTCGATGGCACAAGGGAGGGGTCGGCACGGCGATCGGCTCGCTTCTGCTCGGCCTGTTTGACGATTCGGGCGCGCTGCAACACGTCGGCGTGTGCGCGAGCTTCACGCAAACTAAACGCCAGGAGCTGGTGAAATTTCTGGCGCCCTATCGTCGCAACGCTCTCATCGATCACCCATGGAAGTCGTGGGCGGAGCCAACTGCAAATGACGCAACGCCGCGGATGCCGGGAGGCCAGAGCCGTTGGAGCCACGGTAAGGATCTATCGTGGGAACCGCTCAGACCCGAACTGGTAGTCGAAGTCGCGTACGAGCATATGCAGGGCGCCCGCTTTCGTCATATGGCGCAGTTCCGGAGGTGGCGTACCGACAAGCAGCCGCGCGATTGCACCTACGAGCAGCTTGAAGTTGTTCCGCCGCACGAGCTGAAAGCCATTTTTGCCGGATCCATCTGAGCCGGGATGCTCTCAAGGGCCTTTCTTCGACGCGCGCATCGTGCGCCATTCGCGAGTTGGGTCGTCATCAGGATCAGGAGTTTCGTGCGGCGGCCGTAACTTATCGGGCACATGGCGCAGGTTGATTCGGATCCGCGTCCAGGTGGACGATCTGCCGCGCATCGAATCAATCAGCACGTCATCGGCGGCGAGAAGCTTGGCCGCCTCGGCATGTTCGCGTTTCCATCTTTCCAGACCCGAAAACGCGGCCTCCTTACTTGGTGAGTTCGCCACAACTATCACGGGCATCTTCGTTCGCGGTTCGCTGGCGACGGAGCTGGCGCGCGAAGGTGCAATCCGGCGCGGTTCGCCCGCGGTTTTGCGAAAGTGCGGCGGCCAAGGTGCGTCGCCGAGGCCCGCGGCCTCGTCTCGTGCGGCAAGCTCGAGCAATTTTTCGAGCGAACCGGCCGCTCCATCGATACCTTCCTGCGGATCGCCGATCTCGAGAAAACGTTGCGGAATAGTAAGGACGGTAAAGTCGGACGGCTCGCAGTCGGGAACCTCGTGCCAGTGAAGCGGCGCAGAGACGCGGGCGTCGGGGAGCGGCCGCACAGAATAGGCCGAGCAGGTGGTGCGGTCCTTCGCGTTCTGGTTGTAGTCGAGGAACACGCCATGCCGCTCCTCTTTCCACCATTTCGATGTGGCCAGGCTGGGCGCGCGCCGCTCGACCGCTCGCGACAGCGCGAGCGCCGCGCGGCGCACCTCTGCGAAGGTCCACCGCGGATAAATCCGCACATTGATGTGCATCCCGCGCGACCCGCTGGTCTTGGGCCAGCCATACAGGCCCATTTCATCCAGCAGCGACTTCACTTCGAGCGCGACCGTGCGCACGTCCGCCCAACTGACGCCCGGAACAGGATCGAGATCGACCCTCAACTCGTCCGGATGATCGAGATCGCCGGAGCGCACAGGATGCGGATGCAGCTCGATGCAACCAAGATTGACGATCCATGCAAGCCCCGCCGCGTCATCGACAACGATCTCTTCCGCAGTCCGTCCCGAAGGGAACGCGAGCGTTATCGTTCGCAGCCACGAGGGGCGTTGCACTGGTGCACGCTTCTGATAGAAGGCTTCGCCTTCGGCGCCGTTAACGTACCGCTTGAGGACAAGCGGCCGGTCGCGGATTCCGGCGAGCGCGCCCGCCGCGACCGACAAATAGTAGCGAACCAGGTCTAGTTTTGAGAGCTTTGTCTGCTTCGAGAAGTACAGCTTGCCCGGGTTAGTAACCGCGACCTCGTGTCCGTTAATCGAGAGCAACTCCGTAGCGTCTTGCTTCGGCACAAGCTAAGTCTACACCATAAACACGATGTGACAGGATTTGCGCAGACGCTTCGTCACAGACTAAATCGAAAACCAATGAAGATAGCGACCTTCAACGTCAACGGCATCAGTGCGCGCCTATCGGCGCTTCTGCGCTGGCTCGCCGAATCCAAGCCGGACGTTGCGTGCCTTCAGGAGTTGAAGGCGCCGCAGGAGAAATTTCCGGAAGCCGCGATTCGCGCAGCAGGTTATGGCGCGATCTGGCATGGCCAGAAGAGCTGGAATGGTGTCGCTATCCTTGCGCGTGGAGCAGATCCGGTTGAGAGTCGTCGCAGCCTGCCCGGCGATCCAGCGGACTTCAACAGTCGCTATATTGAGGCGCTGATCGATGGCGTGCGCGTGGGATGCCTTTACTTACCCAACGGCAATCCAGCGCCTGGCCCGAAGTTCGATTATAAACTGCGGTGGTTGGAACGCTTGACGAAACACGCAGAGGAACTACTCGCCACGACAGAGCCGGTCGTTCTCGCCGGCGACTACAACGTTATCCCGACTGATATTGATGTCTATAAGCCCGAACGCTGGCTTGATGACGCGCTCTTTCTGCCAGAGGTACGGAGCGCGTTTGCTGATCTTCTCGCAATGGGCTGGACCGACGCGGTGCGTAAGCTCTATCAAGACCAGCGCATCTACACTTTTTGGGATTACTTCCGAAATGCCTGGGTGCGCGATGCGGGACTACGCATCGATCACCTGCTTCTGAGCCCGTCTGCGGCCGCACGTATGGTTAGCGCAGGCGTCGATCGCGAAGTCCGCGGCTGGGAAAAAGCGAGCGACCACGCGCCCGCCTGGATCGTGATCGCGGACGGAGCACAATCTCAATGAGCTCCCATCTGGTCTCCTCGCTATGACATTCGACTACTTCAGGCCGCGTCCGACACGAGCAGAGGGTCGGAAAAGGTATGATCGTCGGGGGCTCGTCTCGCAGAGCTTTCCTGAATAGGGTATTCGCCTACTCGTCTCTTGACTCGGCAAGATATAGCCGAGTATACGCTACAACAGACGAGAGTGAGGAATTAAGGGAAGGTGCGGCTGTAAGTTCACTAGACCCGGTACAGCCAATCTAGATGAGTAAAAGTTCCGTCTGAGAATTTTAGGCGGGTGTGAGTCTGTCACGAGTTAGGGCTGCATTCCCGCAAGCAAGGTGTGCGCATTGCGATGGCATCTAAGGCTGCGAAAGGGCCGGTGAAATCCGATGCTCTGCGTGACACTGACATTTCAGCCCGTTCTTTAGAATTGTATAAAGCGACGGTAGGGAAAATCTTTGACCGGCGCTGCCGATACCTCTCGCCAAGTCGAAGTCACATCAAGGATTCGCTCAAATCCGGCATCGGGGGCGGGCGGCCATTGCTACTTCTCCTCGCCCACTCCGGCTTGGGCAAGACTGAGCTTCTCAGCCGCCTCGCCGATGAACTCTACGATTCGGTGCGATCGATCTTTCTCCAGGGTGACGACTGGGGTTCGTCGAATATGCGCCGGTCGGTATTGGCCGTCTTGTGGTCAGACACACTGGCTCCCGCGGAAATGCTCGATATGCTCGGCGAGTTTGCCCTTCGCCAGAGAAGTGCCGGGAAACGATTCGTCATAATCATAGACGATGCGGACAAGCTTGACGGACATGCGCTCGGGTTGATCTTGCAGATAGCGGAGCTGAGCAATCGGACCGGCAAGCTGGTACAAGTGGTACTTTCCGGACAGCCCGCATTCCGGACCCGCCTCGCTGCGCTTGCTCCGCTAAGCTTCGGACCCGTTGAGACATGGACCTATGAATTTGGAGCTCTCACACCGAGCGAAGCGACCGAGTATATAGGCCATCGACTGCAGATGGCTGGAGAGATCGAAACCAGCGTCTTCTCGCCGGCTGCTTGTGCGCGGATTGCGGATATCAGCCGGGGCGTTCCGGCCGCGATAAATGGTTTGTGCGAGAGGGTATTGGAAACCGTAGGGCGCGAGCGAAAGGCGACCATCAACGGTGAACTCATCGCGCAACTCGGAGATGAATCCGAAGTAGCTGCAAGTCTTCCGGGAGATCGAGTTCCGGCAAAGAATTTACTTACACCAAGATCGTCAGGCAATTCCGCCGACCTGCGCCAGACAGGTCGGGCGTTGCGCAACGTGCTCACTAATCGGCGCGTGCTAACTCTGGCGAGTGCCGGTCCGGCCACGGCGATACTTTTTCTCGCCGTCACGGCTCTCCATAAGGGTATGGCGCCGCGCATGTCGGCGTTATCACACTCTCGCTTCGTGTCGAACTCTGACACACACGCGTCAGCCTCATCGATTTTATCACAGCTGGCTCGGGAGCTCGGGAACGGCGCATCGCTTACACCAGATGCCTCCACCCGGCATGCGATACCCGCGCTACGCGAGCCGCAAACGATGCCTATGCCAGTACTCAGCCGGAACTCACTGCGTGACGGCGTAAGATTGATGCGCAAAGGCGACTATGGCGACGCTCTCAAGATTTTTCACACCGCTCTTGCCGCCGATCCCAACAATCCGGGCTTGCGCGATGCGATCACGCAGGCAGCCAAGGCGAAGCGGGCTGAGCAGAGCGTGTTCATCGATTACGGCGCCGAAACCTCGACCCTGAGATTAGAAGACGAGTCAAGTAATCCTTCAGCCGGTCCAAGGGAGTCAAATCATCCGCCCGCGAACTCCAGCCGACTGGCTTCCCGGAGTGAAGCGCGGAAATCGGCCGGCGTTGTGCATACCCATGCCCAGAACTGCCTACGCGTTGGCCGGAAATTGCTCGCGAGGGGCGACTATGACGGCGCGATCAAAATCTTCCAGGCCGGTCTAGTCACTGATCCTGGGCGCGACGAACTGCGCGATGAGATCGCGCGCGCTTATCGAGCCAAAACGGCGGAGGAGCTGGTCTTGGACATTCCTCCGGACCCTACAAAACCTTGAAGCATGAACCCGAAGGCTGCACTCAAGGTGCATTCTGACGGTCAGCCCCGACCACGAACGCTGCAAACCCGAGACCCCACGCAATTCAGGGACGGAGAGTTTCCTATGAAACGAATCTTGGCCGCTCTGTTGCTTGCAATAGGAATAAGCACCTTGTGTCCGATAGTAAATGCCGCGCCGATCCGACCCCTGAGTGAAAGTGATTTACTGAAGTTGCTGGCGGGGGGAGTTTACCCTAGTCGTGTTGCCGATCTCGTCGAAGAGCATGGAATCACCTTCGCGCCTACCGAGGCCGATCTCTCCTCGCTTCGCCAAGCGGGTGGTGGTGATATAGTAGAAAGAGCAGTAAGAGCCGCCGGGCACCTTGTAATGCAACAGGAACTAAATCTGCCGAAAACTCGCCCTCACACGCAAGCCCATGCTCACAGCCTGCACTATCGGACCCGGTCACCTTCGGTGCCGGCTTCCCTTCCTGCGAAACCCGCAAACAACTTTTCCCCAGTGCTGGAGGTTGGCGGGGGTGATATTCCGATTGGCACCAGGATCAACCCTCGGAACTGGCGCGAATATCAACGGTATATGCCGACCGGGATGATTGCTCTATTCCGCGGTAGCTACTTCTGGAAGATGCCCGCCGATTTCGAAATGGATATTGGCGGCACAACCGCTCTGAAGCCTTCGCGAAATTATCGGGCAGCCACCGAAGAATACAGTCGGCAGGCACGGCTCGTGCTGCTTCCTGATGGACATCACGACATCCAAAATTACCAGGGTGGCGAGCCCTTTCCGAATCCCCAACCGCCCGACAAGGGCGACAAACTTCTCGCTGACTTGTGGTTTTCCTATATCCCCCATCTGGTTGCTGGTACATCTAGCAACCCGCTAACGATCTGCACGCAAACTCGCGAGTCGTATTCCAGTTGCATAAAATTATCTTATGTATATCGTCAGATGGCCTACAACACCGACCCAAATGTTGCAATGGATGAGACGGGCTCAAGGAAGTACTGGTACACGGAGTGGATGTCGATCGAAGAGCCCGAGCAGTTGAAATACACGACGCAGCTGACGCTCTACCCGAAAGACAACCAGCGTCCAATCGAGCAGTCCGTTTTTATCCCGGCGCTGCGGCGCTGGCTTAGAGTGTCACTAACGGCTCGATGTAGTCCTATTGCTGGAACCGATTACACGCAAGATGATTTCAAACGGCAGGGTTTCAATGGCGGGATCGGCTCTTTCGATGCGCGATTTCTGGATCATCGAAGGATTCTGGCGCTGGCCGGCAGCTATGACTCGGTAACAAGCGATTTCCCCGCCGGTTACTACACCACGTTCGGATGGCCCAAGCCGTCTTGGGGAAGATGGCAGTTACGGGACGTCGACGTTATCGACGTTCGCCGAATACCCGCCGAACAGGCAGGCTATTGCTATGGTAAACGCATAATTTACGAAGATTCTGAACTACATTATGCGCTGTGGGAGGATGTTTACGATACAAATCTGCAATTGTGGAAGATGGGTTTTATTGCGCAGCGTACTGTGCCGGCGACTGGACTCGGCGAAGTTCCCGGGGCGTTCACATCGACCGCGTGGGATGTGAAGAGCGGTCACATCACTAACACCTCAACCAGGAGCTCAGGTCGGCGAGACATGTTGGCCGACGCCGACGTTCCCGGCGAATATCAAGATCTCAACACCTACTCTACGATCGCCGGCCTCGCAGAGATTATGAAGTAGATTTTCGCGACATCAGTGAAGTGCTACCGAGGAAATGACTATGAACTTCATGGACCAATTAGACCCTGAGCTGCGCGTCGCGGTGGAGAAACTGCCGACTGATCGACCTTTGGATCTCAATAAGATTCCAGCCGCCCGGGCGAAGATGAAAAAAATGGTGACCGCGATGCTGGCGAACTTCGCCGCGGTAGAGGGTGTCACCAGCCAGGATCAATTCGCACCCGGTTCTCAAGGCGATCCTGCCGTGCGAGTCCGCGTCTATCGGCCAAATGATCAGCCGAGCAAGCTTCCCGCCCTATACTGGATTCATGGCGGCGGATACGTGATGGGAGACATCGAGCAAGACGACCGACTTATGAGGCAACTGGTCAAGAGAATCGGCTGCGTGGCGGTGTCGGTCGATTACCGATTAGCGCCGGAACATCCGTTTCCCGCACCAGTCGAGGATTGTTATGCCGGCCTAAAGTGGCTGTTTGCCCATGCCGACGAGCTTGGTGTTGAGTCATCTCGGATCGCCATTGGGGGCGCAAGCGGCGGCGGCGGCTTGGCCGCGGGATTGGCATTGCTGGCGCGCGACCGTGGCGCAGTGCAGGTCGCTTTTCAACTTCTCATCTACCCGATGATCGATGATCGTAACGTTACCCCGGCCAGTTATGCGATTACCGACCCGCGCATGTGGAATCGCGAGAGCAACCGCCTGGGCTGGAAAGCCTACCTGGGCCGCGACGGGGGTGGGGCCGACGTCTCGCCCTATGCGGCGGCGGCGCGGGCTACCGATTTGACCAATCTGCCGCCGACCTACATTCCAGTTGGCGCACTCGATCTTTTTGTGGACGAGAATATCGAGTACGCCCAGCGTCTCATCGAGGCGGGCGTGCCCACTGAGCTCCACGTTTATCCTGGGGCCTTTCATGGCTTCGATCTCTTCGCGCCGTCGGCGATGGTGTCAAAGCAATTCAAGGCCGACCGCGATAACGCGCTCAAGCGCGCGCTGCATGATGCCGCAAGATAACTGCTCCTGACGCTGTCCGGCGCCGCGAAAGCTCGCGGAATCTCGGGCCCACGCGCCTGGGTCGCGCCGTTCGGCGTCTAATCTGATTTCGCGACGGGCTGGCGGATGGGGCAGTCTGCTTCGAACTGTTCTCTGTATTAAAGTTCCCTGATTTACCCGCAAATTCAGGGAAACGGCTAAAAGGACGGCTTAGCAATCGATCGAAAGAAGGCGTATCTGGGCGATTATCGCGTAAATTCCCTACGACGCATAACAGCGAAATGTAAAGCGCCGAAGAGGGAATTTTTATGTCCAGAACAGGGAAAAGATTTTTCGACATCAGGGATCGCGATGCGGTGCCATTTTGAAGCTCAGCGGCCGCGGCCAACCCAGACGACGCGCCCAACCACTTGAACTCCGCGGCCCATCGAGGAGTAATTCTTGGCGATCGATCTGATAGGCGGCGGAGGCCTCAGCCAACAGTGCGCCATTTGCCGGAATCGAACCCGCGGCTCGACTCAAACGTGGTTCAATCGCGCTGACGCGGTTGTCGGGCCGGTTGAAGATGCCTCTGAGGCTAAATCCCGGCAGACTCAGAAGGTAGGCTCCGTCGCGCGCGAGTTGCGCCTGCCGGCGATCGATCAACAACAAATCGCCTTAGGTGATGTCGAACAATTCCGCTGGTGCGGCAATCGCCAGGAGCGACTGCCAGGTAGGTTCGCTGATTCCCAGCGTGCGCTCGAGATAATGGCGGCTGAAGGGGAGCTGATTGAGGATCGTCGGATGGATTAGTGAGGCGTTGGGATCGTGTTGATCCACCAGCAAAACATCCGCGAGCAAAGCCCCGGATTGTTGGCCGTCGCCGCGCATCTGGCCGCGGCCGGTTAACAGCCAGGTCGCGTCGACATTGGCGACGCGCGCCAGGGTCGTGAGGGTGTCGATGCCCGGCCGCGAACCCGTCGCGTAGTTTTGCAACGTGGTGACTGGGATGCCGCTGGCCTTGGCGAGCGCGTAGCGCGAGCCGAATTCAGGCCAGCGCTCATGAAAGACGTTGTGGTCTACGTGACGGCGTGTCACCGCTACAGCGAGCGCCGAGCCTGTGCGCTGACACTCCAGGTCCGCTCGACCCAGCGCAAGCCGAGCCGGCGCAAGCCCCACACGGCCATCCGCCTACGGATGCATGAGATCGCGCAGACCCGGGTGCGTTATGGCTATCGGCGGGTACACATTCTGCTTAAGCGTGAGGGCTGGAGCGTGGGCCGTAACCTGGTTTATCGTCTGTACCCGAAGAGCGCCTGGTGCTGCGTCGCTGGCGCCCGCGCCGCCGCAAGGCGGCGGTAAATCGCGAGGCGCGCTACCGCCCCACACGGGTTAACGACGCCTGGAGTGTGGATTTCGTGCACGACCAACTGAGTAATGGGCAAAGCTTCCGGGCTTTGACAGTGATCGATGTCTACAGCCGCGAAGCCCTGGCGATCGAGTTAGGTCATCGTTTACGCGGTGAACAGCTAGTAGCAGTACTCAACCGGCTGGTACAGAAACACGGCGCGCCGCGCTGCCTATTCGCGGATAATGACGCGGAGTTTACCGGGCAATTAATGGACCTATGAGCTTATCATCATGGCGTGCGCATTGACTTCTCGCGACGCGGCAAACCGACGGGGCCTGGGTATGCTAGCAATCGTTGGCCTATCCCATCGCGCTCGAGCTCCAACTTGAGGAAGTGAACGCTGCCGAGTCGCAGATAGCGCTGGAAGGTATCTCTAACCGTAGCGGCTTCCACCAACAAGCTTTTCGAATGCCGGATGATTCCGTGAGCGCGGCGCGCCATATGACCTTAGGATCGACGTCCCGATGACCGAGCCCCAGCAAGTGATGGCTAGCGCGGTTTACGAGGTATTGCCCAACTGGCGCTTGCTGGGAAACGTGGGATTGAGAATTGGCAGGCCTTCGGCGAGTTCCCAGTTGGAACCTAGGCGACCAATCAGAAGACGGTTGGGGCGAATCTGCATTTTTCAGATACCTGTCAGATTGCGATCGGGCAGCAATCCCACGTCGCCGAAAAATGGGTCTGGTCAGCGAGATTTGCCTATGACAGTTCGCCGGGTTCCAAGGCGAACCGTAATGCGGTCCTGCCGATTGATCGTCAGCTACGCTACGGGACCGGCAACCAATACGAGATCAGTAGGGATGTCACCGCCGGCGCCGCGTGGGAATTCATGGACGCCGGTCACGCACCATTTAGTAATAGTCGCGGACCGCTTGCGGGAACTCTGCAGGGACATTTTTCGACGAACTATCTTTTAAGCTCGTTGCGCTCAATGTCAGGTAGAAATTCTAGTTCAATCGCCCTCGCGCAGTTGTCAACAGGAGCTTTTCCTCTTAACATACCCCTAAGGTTATTTGGATCGGCATACTACCAATGATATTTGCCGTCCAAGAGGCAGAACATGCCTGTCCATTCTGATGTATTCGGCCAGCAGTGGAATCTGCAATTCGCAATAACCCTGTAATTCCACTCGTCAAAGGTAATCTTTTGAGTGATTAGCGAGCGCCGGAGAACCACACCGTGCCGATCACGGATCCAGTCGTTGTCTAACAAAGTTCCATGAAAATTGTGGGACAGGCGCTCCTCTCGATCGTCTTGCTGATGGTCGCTTGCAGCGCGCCGGCGTGGGGAAACGCGGCCGACGCAGCCGGCGCCGAGAGCGAAGAGGACCAACTGGCAGGTGAAGTCGACGATCCGACCGCGATTCTGACGCAACTTAAATTTCAAGATTTCTACACCCCTGGGAGTTTCGAGACGTCAGCGCAAACCAACACTGTCCAATTGCAGGCGGTGATTCCAACAAACCACTTCTCGCTTATTCCTTTCCAGCAGGTCATAAGACCTACGTTCAAGTTACAGACTTTTGCGACGTCAGAGGGCAGCGACAGCAAAACCGGGTTCGCCGACATGGAGTTGTTGGATCTGTTCATTTCGAATTGGCCCGATCCGAAACGGACCGGATTCGGGTGGGCCGTGGGACCGACATTCGTGTTCCCGACCGGCCAAGTGCCTGGGGCGGGCAAGCGCGCTTGGGAGGTAGGACCGGCCGCCGCGGCAGTTTATCGGGGCGTTCCGCATCTGATGCTGGGGGTTCTTTTCCAGAACCCGATTTCCTTCGCCTATACGAATCCGGCGGCAACTCCTCAAAGTCAAATGAAGCTCCAACCACTGATCTCGTACACACTTGGCCATGGCTGGTATGTGAAATCAGCCGATTCGACTTGGACCGTCAACTGGCGGCACGGCGGTTCGACGACAATTCCGATCAGTTCGGGTTTCGGGAAAGTGTGGAGGTTCGCAGGGCCTGAACTCAATACCTGGGTCTCCGGCGAGTGGACAGCCTATCGGCAATTTGCAGGGATTACCCCACGGTACACCGTCAGGTTCGGCCTGACCGTTGCCTTACCTCAAGTTGAGCTCTAGACGGACGATCAGCTTGATTAGCCGCACACACAACGAGCCGATCAACGACCCGATGCTAGTGGCCTGCCCGCGTTACAAAACAAATTCACTCAATCGGACTTTCGCTCTGACTGTAGCCGCGCCGATGCTCTATGTAATTGCGAATTCCGTGCCCATGCTCCGGTCTCACGATCCTTGGACGGGCAGCTTCATCACGGTCTTCGGAGGTGTCGAGACTCTTTGGCAGGATTGGCAAGGGCTGGCCGCGGCGCTGGCGTTTTTCACAGCACTTCTAGCGCACCGGCTCTTCAGATCGGTCTGATGCTCGCGATCGTGGTAGGGGCTCTACGCACACCCGTACAGCGGTGGGTGGCGACTTTGATGCGCCATCAACCCGTTGGCCTTACCCCTTTTGATATCCCATTCGTAACTTAGTGTCGGCCGCCGTTTCGGCTCATTTGTCATCCCAAGTTTTTCCGGCCGCCCTTCATGTCCTGAGGGCGGTCGAAAAACTGT
>Ga0070733_10000103_pt1 | contig 79237 bp, 67 predicted proteins | sample Coa_R1_9_FD_66450 | JGI IMG/M metagenome (GOLD analysis project Ga0070733, IMG submission 66450) | Surface soil microbial communities from Centralia Pennsylvania, which are recovering from an underground coalmine fire - Coalmine... | ecosystem: Environmental > Terrestrial > Soil > Unclassified ...
AGAATCCGCGCACCTGGGCGCTACGCTTCCACACGCAAACCGCAGGTTGTTCGCTCACCGCGCAGCAGCCTTATAACAACGTGGTGCGCACCGCCATCCAGGCGCTGGCCGCCGTCATGGGCGGGACGCAATCCCTGCACACCAATTCTCTCGACGAAGCCTGGGCTCTCCCCACCGAATTCGCGGCCACGGTCGCCTTGCGCACGCAGCAGATCATCGCGCACGAAAGCGGCGTCACAAACACGGTTGATCCACTCGGGGGCTCCTATTTCGTAGAAACTCTCACGGGAGAAGTCGAGCGTGGCGCGTGGGATTACATTGAGCGCATTGACGCTCTGGGTGGAATGGTTGCCGCCATCGAGCGCTCTTACCCTCAGCGCGAAATTGCCGAAGCTTCCTACCGTTATCAGCTCGAAGTGGATCGCAAAGAAAAAATAATCGTAGGCGTGAACGATTTCGTCAGCGAAGAAAAGCCCCTCGAAACTTTGCAAATCGACGAGTCCGTTGCGGTCCGCCAGGCCTCTCGCCTGAAGAAATTGCGGGCCGAGCGCAGCAGTGAAGAAGTCGCGCGCCGCCTAACTGCCTTGCGCACCGCCGCAAAGTCCACCGACAACTTGATGCCCTTCATTTTCGACGCGGTAAAATCCTACGCCACGCTGGGCGAAATCTGCGACGCCCTCCGCGAAGTCTTCGGCACCTTCGAGGAAGTCGCCATCACCTGACAGTCCCGGAGATTGAATGCCCGATAAGAAAATCCGAGTCCTCATCGCCAAGCCCGGCCTTGACGGCCACGACCGCGGCGCAAAAATCATTGCCCGTGCCTTGCGCGACGCCGGCATGGAAGTCATCTACACAGGCCTCCGCCAAACTCCCGAGATGATCGCCAGCGCCGCCGTTCAGGAAGACGTTGACGTTATCGGCCTCTCCGTCCTGAGCGGAGCGCACAACACGCTCTGCCCGCAATTAATGTCTCTCCTCCACGGAAAGGGGATGGATGATGTAATGGTCCTTGTCGGGGGCATCATTCCCGAGGCCGACATCGCCGGCCTTAAAAAAGCCGGCATCGCCGAAATTTTTCTTCCCGGCACTTCCACTCAGGACATTGTCGGCTACATCCGCGGCCGCCTCCCGCAGCGCGCCTGACCGCCGTGCCTGGCGATTCTTCATCGCTCCCCGAATCTTCGCGCCCTGACTCTTCATCCCGCTCATCCCCGCAGGAAACTTCCATTGCCTCATCCACTCACAACGGCGTCCTTCTCCTGCAATTAACCGCGCCCGATAATTTCCCGCGTCTTACACAGTCCGCGCTCAAGCAGCTGCGCTACCAATTCGCGGGATTCTCATCTTCCTCGGGTCTGTCCGCGGCCGTAATCACCGGAACCGAAAAATGCTTCGCCGCCGGCGCCGAATTAATGGAAGTTTCCGCACTCACCGCCGTCGAAGCCCTCCGCTTTGCCGCGCTGGGACAATCCGTAATGAACATGATCGAAAACTGCCCCAAGCCTGTGGTGGCCGCAATTCGCGGCTATTGCATGGGTGGCGGATTTGACCTCGCACTCGCTTGCCACAGCCGCATCGCCACTCCTGACGCCATTTTCGCTCACCGAGGCGCCTCGCTTGGAATCATCACCGGCTGGGGAGGCACCCAACGCCTCCCGCGCATCCTTGGCCCCAGCGGCCGCACCATCGCGCTGGAATTAATGACCACTGGCCGCACAGCGGATGCAACGGAAGCCCTATCTCTTCGTGTGATTTCTCGAATTGTCCCAGTGGATCAAATACTCGAAACTGCGATCGAATACTCCGCCAAAGCCGCTTCCAAATCCTCCGTTCAACGTGTGTGATCGGAGCCCGCCCTGCCTGCCCTGAGGTTGCCGAAGGGAGCGGGGCCGAAGGGTGCCCTTGCGGTAAAGCATTTGTTTTTGAAATTTCCTCGATCGCCCAGCAATCGTCACTCACCGCGCCCGAAACTCCTTCGTGTACTTCGTCCTCGTATACGCCACCCGAAATCCATTCCTCATCAGATTCCGCTGGGACCCGCTCCCGACTTGAGTAAATGTCAGCGCAAAATCGCACCCCGCTGCTCGCGCCGCGTCCAATCGCACGCGAATCAGTTCTCTCTGCACCCCGCGCCTCCGAAATTCCGGAAGTGTGCTGGCCCCAAATATCCCGGCCACGCCCAAGCGCATGGAGAGCGCACCGCCACCAGCCACCTTGTCATCAACGAACGCCAAATATTTCGTGGCGTTCGGCCCGGCCGCAAAAAGCTCCATGACTGCCAGCAGTTCATCCGTCACTGGGAAGTGCTCCGCAAACCCTGCCGAAACCGTTCGCACCCAGAGGTCATCCTGTTCTGGTTCCACTAAAGCGACTCGCACACCGGAATTACTTGGCTGTAGCGCATCCATCGCCAAGTCACTGACCAAGACGCTCGAATGTTCGGTAGCGCAAAATCCGCGCTTGCCGTAAAGCTCAAATAGCGATGCATGCGCAAAGGGCGATGTCTCCACGTTCACCGCAGCGCCCCGGCTGAAAAAGAAATTCTCCAATTTCGCAAACTCTTCCGCAGTGACTTCCCCGTCCATCCCCACTCCAGTGGCCTGAGTGAGCGGTGATCCCGGGCCAAGATATGCTGCCCTCCCTCCCGCAATGGTTTCAACCGCCGCCCCAAATTCCGGATGTAACCGCATCATCGTCGCGGCACACTCAGCGCCCGCATCCGCCTCTGCCAATTCCAACCGGCGGGACAGGGCGTCATCCACAAATAACACTTCGCCGGAGGATGTCTTTACTCTCATTTCTTCCGCACTTAGTGATTCATCCCCGCGAAGACGCGCTTCACAGTATCCAACGAAGTCGCTCCCAGCATTTTCTTCGATTCTCCTACGGCCACCTCATCGGCATCCCCGGCCAGTTCGCTCATCGCTTCGGAAATGAATTCATCGAGTGGCATCGGCGGCGGCGCGCCCCTGCGCTCAACCTCCGCGTATTTCCATTCACCGCCCAGTTCGGTTCTGACGAATGGCGGTATCAGCTCGATGACCTTCACGCCCACTCCATTCAACTGATACCGGAGGGAGAGCGTAAACGAATGAACCGCGGCCTTGGTCGCGCAATAAACCGGGTAACGCGCAAGTGGCACAAACGCCAGCCCCGAAGACACATTCACAAGCACCGCTTCCTTCGCTTTGCTCAGATGGGGCACAAACGCGGCGGCCACCCGAATCGCGCCTACAAGGTTTGCACTGATCTCTTCCATCATTCCCGCATCATCCAGCGGCGGTTCTCCCACAAGGTTGTGCACCTTCTGCAGCCCGGCATTATTGATGACGCAATTCAACCCCGGGAATTCGTCTATCACCTCTGCGGCCACTTTTTGTATGGACGCCCGGTCAGTCACATCCAGAAACCAATATTTCATCCCGGGATTGGCATCACAGATCCCCAACATCCGGTCTTCTCTCCGCCCGGCGATAATTACCTGATTCCCCAGCTTATGAAACGCTTCCGCCAACCCCTTTCCAATCCCCGAGCTCCCGCCCGTAATAAAAATCGTGTTGCCTTTCATTCGCATGGATTCAGCTCCCAATTCCCGAATGTAATTGTGTCACCAGCCAATCTCTATGTTTGCACTTCGAGACCACATTTCAAAACAAAAATTTGCCACCCTCAACAGTACAGGGGCAACTAAGACCGGCCATCCTCTACCCATTCTCCGTGCAACCTCGGCGTACTCTGCGCCTCTGCGGTAAAGGCTTTGCCTTTGTCGTTATCTTTCCTCTTGCCACCACTCGCATCCCGACACAGACCCGACGTATACTGCTCTGCCGCGCTCTTCAAGCTATTAATTCCGACCGCGCGGCCTAAAAGAGGACGCAGCGTTGTCGAACCCTTTATTGGAAACACGCGTCAACCGCGAATCCGCGGACTACAAAAAGAATACCCGCGCCCTGGTGGACCTCATCGGCGCCATCAAGAACCAGGAAGAGCAAATCCGAGAGGGCGGCGGCGCAAAGGCCATTGAATCGCAACACAAGAAGGGCCGCCTGACCGCGCGCGAACGCATCGCCAAATTGATTGATCCCGGCTCAAAGTTTTTCGAGCTGAGCATTTTTGCCGCCTACGAAATGTACGAAGAATGGGGCGGGGCGCCATCCGCGGGGACCATCACCGGCCTGGCGCGTGTCTCCGATCGCCTGGTGATGATCATCGCTAACGACGCCACGGTGAAGGCCGGCGCTTTTTTCCCCATGACCGCGAAGAAAGTGATCCGCGCGCAGAACATCGCCATCGAGAATCACATCCCCACGCTTTATCTGGTGGATTCAGCCGGAGTATTTCTCCCCCTTCAGGAAGATGTTTTTCCCGACACCGACGATTTCGGCCGCGTCTTCCGTAACAACGCCGTCATGAGCGCCATGCGCATCCCGCAAGTCACCGCCATTATGGGCATGTGCGTCGCGGGCGGCGCGTATCTTCCCGTGATGTGCGATCACATTTTGATGACCGAAGGTTCTGGATTATTTCTCGCCGGCCCTGCGCTGGTTCAAGCTGCCATCGGCCAAAAGGTTTCGGCCGAGGAACTGGGCGGCGCGAAAATGCATTCGCAAATCAGCGGCACCGTGGATTTCCGCGAGCCGGATGACGACGCATGCATCACGCGAATCCGCTCACTGGTGGACAAGATGGGCCACGGCGAGGGCGCGCCGTTTGATCACAAGCCGCCGGAAAATCCCAAGTATCATCCAGAAGAAATCTATGGCCTGTTTTCCTCCGATCCCGGCAAGCAATACGACATGCGCGAAATCATCGCGCGCATCGTGGATGGCAGTCAGTGGGACGAATATCGCTCTGAGTACGGACAGACGATTCTTTGCGGCTATGCGCGGATCGGCGGCTGGGCCGTGGGCATCGTTGCCAACCAAAAGACCAACGTCAAAACAACCGCGCCGCACACGGGCGAGCCGCGTATGGAATTCGGCGGCGTCATCTATACGGAAACCGCAGAAAAGGCGGCGCGATTTATTCTCGACTGCAATCAGAACCGCATCCCGCTGATTTTCCTGCACGACGTCAACGGATTCATGGTCGGCAAGGAATCCGAGTGGAGCGGCATTATTCGAGCCGGCGCAAAAATGGTGAACGCCGTCGCCAACAGCGTTGTCCCGAAGATCGCCGTCATCTGCGGCGGCAGCTTTGGCGCGGGCCATTACGCTATGTGCGGAAAAGCGTACGACCCGCGATTTATTTTTGCCTGGCCCACCGCGCGCTACGCGGTGATGAGTGGCGATTCGGCCTCGGGGACGCTCGTCGAAATCCGTATTCGACAACTCGAGCGCGAAGGCAAGAAACTCTCCGAGAAGGACAAGAAGGAATTGCGCGATTCCATCCGAAAAACCTATGAGCATCAAACCGATCCGCGCTACGCCGCGGCTCGTTTGTGGGTCGACGCGATTATTGATCCCGCGCAAACGCGCGAGGCGCTTATCTGGGCGCTCGAAGCCGCGGCGCTCAATCCCGAAATCCGCGAATTCAAGACGGGAGTCTTGCAGACTTAGCATCGGTCATCACTTCTGAGCCCATGGAAAAGGAAACGGTAACAATTATCGAGTGCCCGCGAGATGCCTGGCAAGGCCTGGAGAAGCATATTCCGACGGCCACAAAAGCCGAGTATCTTTCCGCGTTGGTGAGGGCCGGATTCAAGCACATAGACGCGGTCAGTTTTGTGTCGCCGAAGGCTGTCGCTCAAATGGCGGACAGCGAAGAGGTGATGAAGTTGTTCCTTGCTTCCCTGACGCCGGGCAGCGCGCCTCCCGAGATTATTGGGATTGTCGTCAATGAGCGCGGAATCGATCGGGCGCTTGCCACACCGGGAGTGACAACTCTCGGCTATCCTTATTCCATTTCCGCCTACTTTCGCCGCGCGAACGCGAATATGTCGCGCGCGGAATCGCGCTCACTCGTGGAACATCTACGGAAAGAAACCAAATCCGCGAATCGCGGACTGGTGATTTATATTTCCATGGCGTTCGGCAATCCCTATGAGGAGCCATGGGGACCCGAAATTGTCGAGGACACGCTGATCTGGCTGAAGGACCTAGGCGTGCGCAGCGTTTCGCTTGCAGATACGGTTGGCACCGCGACGCCCGAGCAAGTCGGCTCGCTCTACAAAGCCGTGAAAGAATGCGTTGCCGGCATAGAGCTGGGCGTTCACTTGCACAGCCGCGTCGAAGGCGCCGCGGAAAAAGTCCTCGCCGCTTACGAAGCGGGATGCCGGCGATTCGATGGCGCACTCACCGGATTGGGCGGCTGCCCATTTGCCGGCGACGAGCTTGTCGGCAATATTCCAACCGAGATCGTGGCCGAGACGCTTTCCTCACGCGGCGTCGCAACCGGGCTCGATTCCGACGGGCTTTCCAAAGCAATCCAGTTTACGCAGCGCATCCGCCGCGAGTACGCGACGGCGGAAATCGTTCACTAACTGAATTCACTACAACTTATGAGCTACCACACTCTCACGCTTGTGCACGAAGCATCTGTCGCGACGATCACACTGAACAGACCCGACAAGCGCAACGCCATCTCCACGCAGATGATCGACGATTTGCTAGCCGCTCTGAGCGAAACAGAATCATCTCCCGTGCGTGTGGTGATCATTACCGGCGCGGGCAGTTCCTTCTGCTCGGGCATGGACCTCGACGCGTTGCGCAACCTGGCGGAGCAATCGCCCGCGCAGAACCTGGAAGACTCGAAACGCATGGCGCGGATGTTTCGCCGCATCTGGTCGTTTCCCAAGCCGCTGATCGCCGCCGTGAATGGACCGGCCATCGCCGGTGGCTGCGGCATCGCCACGCTGTGCGATTTCACGCTGGCGGTGCCTGACGCGAAGTTCGGATACACCGAGGTGCGCATTGGATTTATTCCCGCCATCGTTTCGGTTTTTCTGATTCGTCAGGTGGGCGAAAAGCGCGCGCGCGATTTATTGCTCACCGGGCGAATATTGAATGCCGACGAGGCGCGCCAGATCGGTTTGGTGACACACATCGTGGAGCACTCAACGATTATGGACAGCGCGCGTATGCTGGCGGCTTCACTGGTGGAATCCAGTCCGACGAGCCTGGCTCGGACCAAGCGGCTGATGTGCGACTCCGCCGCCGCCGAGGTGGACGCCGAGCTCGAGCGGGCCGTGGAAGAAAACGCCAGCATCCGCACCACCGGAGATTTCCGCGAGGGACTAGCTTCCTTCCTGGAGAAGCGGCGCCCGGTCTGGCCCGGGAAATGACGACAATCCTGAAGTGACGAAAAATATGGCGCTCTGCTAAACTTCCAGGCTGAAAACAAACACTTCATGTCCACTTCCACCGATTCAAAACATTCCAAAGGCCGTTCTGATGGCCATTCGGATGGCCACCAGAACGGTGCGCGCGAATTCCACGACACGAGCATTCGTGTTCGATATGCGGAAACCGATCAAATGGGCGTCGTGTATCACTCCAACTTTTATATCTGGTTTGAAATTGGCCGCGTGGAACTTTTCCGCAATTTGGGTTTCGCCTATAAAGACATGGAGCAAAAAGACGACTGCTTCATCGTTGTTGCCGAATCCAAATGTAGACATGCGCGGCCCGCGCGCTACGACGAGGTATTGCGCATCCGCACCCGCATCTCGGAGGTCCGAACACGAACGATTCGGTTCGAGTACGAAGTTGTGAACGACGCTACGAAAGAATCGCTGGCGACGGGTGAAACGTTTCATGTGATTTGCGGCAAGGACGGCCGCCCGAAACCGCTGCCCGCCCACTACCGAAAATTGTTTGGGGTTGATGATCCGGTTCACTCCGCGCACGAGCGGCCGAAATCCTGAACATGGCCGCCGCTAAGACAATTCAACTCGACGGCGAGAGCCTCACTTTCTCGCAACTGTACAGCGTTGCGCTGAGCGGGGCGCCTATTGCGCTCGCTTCCAGCGCGGCAAAGCGAATGAAGGCGTCGCGCGCGGTGGTCGAGCGAGTCGTGGCGTCGGGCGCAACGGCTTACGGCGTCAATACCGGCTTCGGCGAACTGGCCGAGGTGCGCATTTCTCCTGACCAAATTCGCCAGCTTCAACTCAACCTGGTGCGCAGCCATTGCTGCGGAATTGGGGCACTCCTTTCCGAAACCGAAGCCCGCGCGATGATGGTGCTTCGCGCCAACGCACTGGCCAAGGGATTTTCCGGCGTCCGGCCGCTGGTGGTTGAAACCCTTTGCCAGATGCTGAACCGGCGCGTGCATCCCGCGATCCCCTCGCAAGGGTCCGTAGGCGCGTCGGGCGATCTGGCACCGCTGGCTCATCTGGCCGCTGTGACGATTGGTGAGGGCGAAGCCAATTACGAGGGCGCGCGCGTTTCTGGAGCCGATGCGATGAAGCGCGCTGGAATTGCACCGCTTGCGCTCGAAGCGAAAGAAGGACTTTCGCTGCTCAACGGCACGCAAGGAATGTTGGCTCTCCTCTCTCTTGCGCTGCGCGACGCGCAACATATTTGCAACACGGCCGATATTGCCGCGGGTCTCTCGCTCGACGCGCTGCGTGGAAGCCCCGCGGCGTTTGACGCACGCATTGCGGCGGCGCGTCCACACGTAGGTGCTGCTCTGACGGCGCGAAACCTGGTGCGGCTGAACGCCGGCAGCCAAATCCGAGAATCGCACCGCGCCGCCGAGAAGGATCCACGAGTGCAGGACGCTTACAGTTTGCGGTGCACTCCGCAGGTTCACGGAGCCGCGCGCGACTCGATTGCGCAAGTGAGCGCGGTGGCCACAATCGAGCTGAACAGCGCGACGGACAATCCGCTGGTGTTCGCGGGCGGAAAGCGCGGGGGCGAAATCATCAGCGGCGGAAATTTTCACGGCCAGCCGCTGGCCATGGCCGCCGATCAACTCGCTGTTGCATTTGCGACGCTCGGTGGAATTTCCGAGCGGCGCATTTCGTATATGACCAATCCGCTTACAAGTCTGTTACCGGCGTTTTTGACGCGAAATCCGGGCCTGAATTCCGGATTCATGATTGCACAGGTTGCGGCGGCGGCGCTGGCCAGTGAGTTGAAGGCGCTGTCGATGCCGCACTCTGTGGATTCAATTCCGACGTCCGGTGACCAGGAGGATTACGTTTCGATGGGCATGTCCGCAGCGCGGCGATTGGCGCCGATGCTAGCGAATTTGCAGCGCATCGTAGCCATTGAGCTGCTCGCGGCGTGCCAAGGGATAGACTTGCTGGCACCGCTGAAGACAGGAACCGAGGCGAAACGCGCGTGCGATTTGGTGCGGTCGGTGGCGCCGACGCTGGAAGCAGATCGGCCGCTTGCGCCGGACATTGAGGCGGTTGCGGCGCTGGTGCGGGACGGCGCGTTCGCTCGAATGCTGGATTGAGATTCAGCGGAGCGCCAAAGCCGCGATTCATCAGAAGCCAGTTTCGATTTGGGCGGCCTATGTTAGCGTCCGAGGTGCCACCCCCTCCCCCATAATCCGTTCGGCTCCGCTCAGGATGTCGATACCCCCACCCCCTCCATTTTCGTATGAATATCAAAGGAAATGGGTTACGGGCGCACATCGTCCAATGAATATCATTCTAAAGAGCTTAGCGGGCCTTCCCTTCAGATCGCCTGATTCTAAATGACTTGCGGTCTTGTCCCACGGTGATTTCTACTCCGAAAAAACTCGGAGCGGGCGAACCTGAGGTGTACCGACGGTCGCGATGTCCCGCGCGCGGATCGCGCGGAAGCAAGCACATATTAATTTATACGTACATTCTTGTCAATAGTTATTTATAAGTACGTATTCGAATGAGTGTTCGAATGTGGACCGCACCTGCCCGGTCTACGGGAATGCAGACCTGAGGGGAAATGGTTGATCTGACTCCCACATTCCGGGGGCTTGGCGAGTGAGCTTTACCCACAGAGTTCCGTCAAATCTGTAGCGCGCGTAATCAATCACGAAATTCTGGCTGTTATCGGGATGGCAAGAAATGGCCAGAATCTCGGTTGCGCCATCGTAATGCGTGATTCTCCAGCCGGCCCTCAGTGTCTTGGCCAATCGAATCGGCTCCGGCTTTTGCGTGTCATGATTTATCGATGAGATTTCAATAAATCTTGCCTTGAGTATTCTGAGGACTGTCGTCAGTGGTCCGTTGTAAGACCCCATTCCTATGGAGAAATCCTGGGTGAGGAGGAATCCCCACCCGGGTATTTGGTTCGGACTCCACTTCTCAATTCTGGCCAATGGTGTTTCTAACAAGCGCTCGGCAATCAGCCTGCCTCTTTCGTCTAATACTTCGAGCTTTGCCGGACACGGGGGAATCGCAGAAAACTCTTTGTAAAGTTCCGTGGAGGGCTGAAGGACGAATGACCAATCGCCATTGCCCAAGAGCTGAGTCCGGACGGACTCCGTTAATCGCGAATCAACCAGAAGCCGCAGGGTGCCATCGACGCCATTCTGCTCCACATGAAGTGGAAAGCTTTGAATCTCTGTGCGGGGCTGATCATTAGCGGCCAGCACGAGGGACATCTTCGTGAGCAATAGCGATAGAAACGCGGCCACAATCAATACCTTTGACAGGCGTTTAAGATCTCGCGAGCACGTCACTTGGCACATATAGTCTTAAATAGGAAATAATAGCATCGACTCGTGGAATGAGCGCGCTGGTCGCACCTGCGCCGCTAAGCGGTTCTCTTCCCGTAGAGATCTCGGACAAACACTGAAATGAATGGGCGCAAGAATATTATGGTGGTGACTATCCGAATGGCGGCCATTGGAGTGGGGATCCCGTCCATCCCAAGGGTTTGGGCAGGCCAATGTGGACGGCACCAATATGGATGGCTGGCGGCTCGAGAAATAAATTAATTATTGTTCGTCTACTTTGCGACAGATGGTAGTTTGAAGAAGTCTTCACGATTCGTGTGGAGAGCGATGCGCGAAGAGACCACTTCCCTCTTAGGGTGAACCGACTATGCAAACAGGAAAAGTTGTTCAGGATTCTATAACGCCATTGTCGCTAGCAGAGCTGGATGCTGCAGCCGAATTAATTTACCGCTACATGCAACCGACTCCGCAATATACCTGGCCGCTGCTTTCGCGCCGGCTGGGATGCGAGGTGCGGGTGAAGCACGAGAATTTCACGCCGGTGGGCGCGTTCAAGGTGCGGGGAGGGATTCTGTACGCCGAGCAGTTACGCAGGGAGAATCCCGCGGCGAAGGGATTCGTGGCCGCGACGCGCGGCAATCACGGACAGTCGCTGGCTTATGGGGCCAGGCTGTTCGGGTTCAGACCGGTGATCGTGGTGCCCCACGGGAATAGCGTGGAGAAGAACGAAGCTATGGAAGCGCTGGGCGCGGAACTCATCATCCATGGCGCTGACTTCCAGGAGTCACTGGAGTACGCCATGCAGGTGGCCAAAGAGCGGAAATTGATCATGGCGCCGAACTTTGACTTGACGCTGGTGAAGGGAGTGAGCACTTACGCGCTGGAGATGTTTCGCGGCGCTCCACAGCTAGACGTGATTTACGTTCCAATTGGGATGGGGTCGGGGGTTTGCGGCGTGATGGCCGCTCGCGAGGCACTGGGGCTGAAGACTAAGGTGGTTGGGGTGGTGTCCGCCGGCGCACCTGCCTATGGGATCTCATTTCGCAGCCATAAACCTGAGTCACATCCGGTGACAACTCAAATTGCCGACGGGATGGCCTGCCGCAAGCCTGATGAGCGTGCCCTGGAACTGATATGGCAAGGAGTGGACCACGTGGTGGAAGTCGCCGATAAGGAAGTGGAGGCAGCCATGCGGGCGTATTTCAGCGATATTCACAGTGTGGCGGAAGGGGCGGGCGCGGCAGGATTGGCGGCGGCAATGAAGGAACGCGAGCGATTAGCCGGGAAGAGAGTTGGGCTGGTATTGAGCGGAGGGAATGTGGATCGCGCGGTATTTGCGAGGGTGATGAGCGAGAGTTAATTTTGCGAATGCGCTTTTCCCTTGATATGTTCGTTGAGGGTTCGAAGGTCAAGACCACTTGCAGTCCAAGATTTCAATGTCGGAGCTAAGGCTCCGACCCCCTGGAAACCGTCCAGCAACCATATCCTGGTATTTAATTTGAACTCAAAATCTCGTGTTCCCCATCTATCGGATCCAGCCGGGGAGCCCGCCCGCTTTGCGGAACTCGTCGTGCAGATCGCTCAGGGCCTGCTTATCCTGTTGGATGGCGAGCTTGGTCGCCTCCATCTGATGGAGGAGATCCATATAGGTGTCGGAATAGATTTGGCCAGTGATTTCATCCGGCGATTCTTCATTCACCAGTTCCCAGCTCAGTTGGCGTTGAATGACGGGAATGGCCTTCTGATCGGCGTCGAGCTTCTGGCGGGCGGCGGTAAAGCGGGCCTTCCAATAAGCGGCTTGGTTCGCCTCGGCGGCGGCCTGCTTCGCGGCGGCGGCCTTCTTTTCTTTTTCGCTGATGACGGATAGCGGGGGAACCGCCGAATGGATTTGGGTGACGTCGGAGGGCGGCAAGGCCTTCACGTTGTCGTTGTTGTAGAACTTGCAGGTGGTGGCGGCGGACTGCGTGGATTTGGATTTGCTCGCGGCGTCGGCAGCGGGCGAGCTGGCCGTCTTGGGAGGCGCTTGGGCCGGCGGTAGCGTGGTGGCTGGAGGAGTGGACTGGGATTGCGCTCGTGCCGCGGCCGTGGAAAGGAACACGAATAGCAGGGCGACAGCAATTCTGCAGACAACCCGCGGGTCCACAGGTGGCCGGATGTTGCGTGAACTATTGGACATATCCAAGCGGCGTTCAATCATCCCGTGCCTCCCTTCCCTCGGAACTTGGGCTGAAAATATGCTACGGAGGGGCGTTGGCGGGGGCAATAGAACTGAGGTTACTTCTTGAGACAGGGCGTGGGAAAGCGGTGAGAGCGGAGGACGCCGGCGGCGGGTCAATCGGTGACTGAACTCCTCAGGGTCCCAGGCGCAAGCGGCCGGGGCACCCTAAGCAACAAAGAAATCAATTGATATTTTGTTATACAGACATCGAATTGATGCGTGCGGTTCCCTGCCGGGCGAGAAAAAATAAAAAATAACCGCGAAGATAGAGGCACAAGGAAGTTCAGCTGGTGTCTATTCCGGTAAGCGATGTGAGGCGCTTACCATGCACTGGAACCTGATTGAAATGCTTCGCACGATGAGCAGTACTGCCGAGGGCGTGATTGCTCTGCTGCTTCTGATGTCAGCCATTTCGTTCACCATCACCTTCAACCGAATTTTGATGTACCGAGCGGCGCGGATGCAGACGCGCTTGTTTATCGAGCAGGTGGTGGCGCCGCTGGGCGAGGGGCGGCTCGGTGAGGCGATCTCGATTGCCGGGCGCAACAACAAGAGCCACATTGCCAAAATTGTGAGCGCGGGGCTGGAGGGATTCCAATCGGCGTCGCTCTTCGATTCGAGCGCGGACATGGTGGAGTCGGCCAAGAGCGGGCTGGAGCGCGCGACGATGGTGGTCCATCAGGAACTGAAGAAGGGGTTGAGCGGGCTGGCGACGATTGGGTCCACCGCGCCGTTTGTGGGATTGTTCGGAACGGTGATCGGAATCGTGCATGTTTTTATGTTCCAAAGCAGCCACCAGGTTTCGGCGCTTTCGGGAGTGGCGCGCGGAATTTCGGAGGCGCTGATTACGACCGCGCTGGGATTGCTGGTGGCGGTGCCTGCGGTGTGGAGCTACAACTATTTCAACGGGCAGATGGAGAGCTTTGATATCGAGATGAAGAATTCGTCGAAGGAGATGGAGACGTATTTGATTTACAGGGTTGGGGGGAGGAAGTGAGAGCAATGACGGGTGAAAGTATGGGGGAAAGAACTAAAACTTAAAAGATTTAACGCAGAGGGCGCCCTTCGGCTCCGCTCCGTTCGGCGGGCTCACGACAGGAAGGGCAGGCTCCGATCACAAAGATTGCACGGAGAATTGGGAGCGGGTAAGAAAACCTTCTGCTGCTACTTGGACGATAGAGTCTTGACGAGGTCGTAGAGGAAGGCTTGGCCCTCGTAGAAGGCGTCGACACCCATGCGCTCGTCGCGGCCGTGGAAGCGGATGTCGTCGCGGTCGAAGAAAAACCCCTGAACGCCATAACAAGGAATGCCGACGATGCGGAGAAAACGTCCGTCGGTGGCGCCGGTGACCATAATGGGTAGAGTGGGGACACCGGGCCAGATTCTATTTGTGATGGCGGAGACGGCATTCAGCACATCGGGGCGCATGGGAGATGCGGGGCCTTTGGATGCTTCGTTGGTGATCTTCACGGAGACCTGATCGTCGGCGAAGACTTTTTGCAAAGTGGATTGCACGTATTCAACGGAGTCAGAAGGAAGCACGCGGCAATTCACCGTGGCCGCGGCCAATTGAGGCAGCGCGTTGACGGCGTGGCCGCCTTCGAGCTGCGTGGCCACGCAGGTGGTGCGCAGCGAGGCGTTATACAGGGCCGAGGACGCAGCGACACGCTGCATGGCTTCCTGCGAGCCGTCAGCAGCTTTCGCGAGATCGTCGTTGTGCTCGATCGTGGCCATTTGGCGGAAATAGGCGGCGGTGACGTCATCGGTCTTCATCGGGAAGCCAAATTTTGAAAGGCGATCCAGCGCGCCCGCGAGATGGTAGATGGCGTTGTCGGGAACAGGGAGCGAGCTGTGGCCGCCCTTGTTGTGAACTTCGAGACGGAAATTGATGACGTACTTTTCGCTGACCTGGACATCGTTTGAGATTTTTTTGCCCTTTGAGATTTCGCCCCAGCCGCCTTCATTCAGGGCAAATTCAGCGTCGATTAAATCGCGGTGATTCTTGAGGAGCCAATCGACTCCGTTGAAAGGGCCGCCGCCTTCTTCGTCGGCGGTGAGCGCGACGATGATGTCGCGGTCGGGCTGGAAGCCTTCCTTCTTATATTGAATTAGGTTGGCGATCCAGACGGCGGCCTGAGCCTTGTCGTCGCCCGTGCCGCGGCCGTAAAAGTAGCCGTCCTTCTCATTGAGGATGAAGGGATCCATGGTCCAATCGGCGCGGAGGGCTTCGACGACATCAATGTGCGCGAGAAGGAGAAGAGGCTTGTGCGCGCCGGTGCCGTGATAGCGGACCACGAGATTTCGTTTGCGGGGATTCGCGCCATCGAGAAAAATGTCGGAGTCAGGAAATCCCGCGGCGCGCAAACGCGCGGCGGCGGCTTCGGCGACCGGAGTGGTGGGGCCGGTGGTGAATCCGGAATTGATTTCGATGAATTCCTTGTAGATGGAGCGGGCGAGATCTTTTTCCGCCTGCGGGCGCGTGGATTGCGCGAGGGTGGGCGCGACGAGGAAAAGAGAAGTCACGAATAGCGGCAACCATCGGCGCAAATTTAGTCTTGGCATGGGGGGCATTCTTCCATGAGAGATGAATTGACGCAACTTTTTGGGGAAAGACAAATGCGGGCGGTGATGCGAGTAGCCTATTGGACGTGGGCGTCGAAGACGGCGGTTTGGATGCGGCCGGCGCGCTTGATCTGGACGAAGATGCGATAGTCGCCGGGCTGGGGGAAACCGTAGGGGAAGCTGACTTCGGGGGGAATTGAGGCAGAGGAGTTTGGCATGGGCATGGACATTGCCATCCCCTGAAGATTTGAATCTTGCGGGGAAGATATGGCGCCGGGCAGGCCCGCCTGAGCGAGATCGAGGGCGGCCATGGAAACGGAGCCTGCCGGATGGACGTGAGCGAAAACGGTGAAGTCGCTGCGGACGAACTCGGCGTGTCCAGCCATGCCCATGTAAGTTTGCACGTCTTGCGCGGGCTTGCCGGATTGATCTTGCACAGTGAACTTGAAGTCCATGGCGACGTTTGATTGCAGCGGGCCGGGCGGAACATTCCATACGATCCTTCCCCCATCGGCGAGGGGAGCCACAGTTTGATTCCCTGCTGCGGATGCGAGTGGCGAGCCGGACCAGGAGGAGTCATCGCCGGAAAGCGGCACCCCGTTTGAGATTTGCGGCAGATCCGCTTCCCCCACGAGAGTCCAGGGGAAACCGCGACGGTCGACGATGTCGGCGTAAAGCTGGTAGCGGCCCGCGGGCATGTTGGGCAAGTTTTCCGCAAATGCGCCGTCGGGAGTTGGATTTGGATGTAGATGCCACATGCGATCCATGCCCGGGATGCCGATAAGGAATAGATGCATCAGGTGCTCGTGGTCGGGGATGAGCTTAGAGAGATCGATGCGGCCATTCCAGGTGGTATCGAGTCCCGAAGCCCGAATGATCAGGCGATTGCCGTTTTCAAGCTTGGTTTCTGCAGCTGGCGGCTTGTAGTGGTCGACATCGCGCTGATAGTCGCTGTCCTCGAGGCCCCACCACGATCGGCCAAGGAACAATGCGCCGATGACGGCGATGGCTGTCGCAATCATTATAATTTGGGCGTGGCGTTTGTTCGCTTGGGGCAAAGGCTTGCCTGGATCAAGCTTGGCTTCACGGGCGCCTGCTCCGACGATGGAAATGATTCCGACGGCGAGAAAGATCGTGAGAAAAAGCAGGGTCCATTCGAGAGGCTTCTCCATGGGCAGAACGCGTTGTGCGAAGGACGGCACCGGCACCGAAATCTCCCCTTGGCCCTTGGCGCCATCAGCCATGATGCGGACTTGAAGCGCGCCCGATTCCATCAACCAGAGATTGCCGGTGAAGAATTGAGGATCGTCCTTCGATTGCTTGGCGAGATCGGGAGTGGGCGCAAGATTGGAGCCTTGTCCGGTGAGGCGCAGAGGAACGATTTGGATGGAGCGGACATCGCGGGATTCGCTGCGGACTTCAATTTCCGCGACGCCGGGAATGACTTGTGGAACGCGGATGGTGACGAAGAGGTGATAAGGGCCAGCGGAACCCTCAAAGAAAACATCGGGGCTGCCGACGTGGGCGCTTAATGGCAGCGCGGCGACAGAAATTAGCAAAGCCAATTTGAGAATGCGTGCACGCAGCGAGGTCATCGGCGGATGCGGCGCATCCATTCGCCCCAGGCAAGGCCCAGCCGCGTCATGAGAACGGCCACTGCCAAGGCGATGGTCATCCACGTCAAGAATTGAGCGTTGGAGCTTTCGGTAGCCACGAACATATTCATCACCCAGCGCGAGGTCGCGGGCACGAAATACGGGTAATTGTTGGCGACAAAGATGGCATTGTGCGATGCCGGCGACATCAGGAAATTGGCGAATGGCCATTGCGCGGCGACGAAGCTGAGAAAGAATGCCGCCCCGAGGAGAGCAGATTGGGCCCACTTATTCATTGCCGAGGCGGGGCGGCGAAGGACGTCGAAAACAAATGCCGGAACGATCACAAGTACCGGGAAATCAGGGGGCACAAGATGAGTGACGCTTTGATAGACCGGGCCGAGCTTTGGATGCGCCGGGAAAAGTGGCAGAATCCAGCAAAAACCAAGATGCATTGCCGTGTACAGGCCGGTCATGATCGTAGCGGCCCAGCGTGACTGCGAAGCGCGCGAAACGGCGGCAATCCAGATAGGCGCGGTCAACATAATGACCAGATAAAACCGGGAGCCGTGCATGAAAACGCGGTTGGTATATTCCTGGGACATGCCCACCGTGGTGGCAATCAGAAAGAGAAACACAAAAAGGAACAGGCGCTCCAGCCGCATGCGGTACGCGCCAACCGAGCGATTCATTTCCGCGAGAACCAGCATTACAGTGCCGAAGCGGATGCCCATCATTCCCAGCGCCAGCAAAACGTGCGGAGGGCTGATGATTTTCACGTCAAGGCCGTAAGCGTTGTGCCACCAGTTGTCGAAAGGCGCGGAAGTTATCATGGCCGCGGCGCCCCAGCAGCAAATGAAAGCGCCAAGCGGGCCGCGGACGCCCCACATGGTTACTCCGGAATCGCGCAACGGAGAATTGTTCTGAAATGTGATGGAGAGAATTAAGTAGCCGCAGGAGAGACCGGCGAGGACTCCGCAGAGATAAATGAGCATGTGCGCGGGAGTCCAGAAAGTATCGCGGCCGATGCTTTCGTGCCAGGAAATGTCCCAAACGGCGCCGAAAACCCCCGACAAGACCGCGATAACGCAGAACCAGATATACCAGGGGATGGATCGCGCCAGGGCGGAGTCGAGGGCAGCGGCTCGAGATTGAAGGGGATGCGCTAAAGATTCAGCCATGAATGGCGGCTCCAGAGTTCTGTTAGAAACTCGAATTGCGTTTCGGGCATGCGCGACGGTGCGAGTCTACTCTCTAGAGGTGGTGGCTTCAACCCGGCGAACGATTTGCGCAATTGCAACTCGCCTCGTCAGGCATGAAGTTGTTAGGTGTGGGGCAGACGCCGCGTCATTGAATCTCTACTGGAGTGGAGAGTGCGGCGAGGCGACCGGACGCTTCCTCCTGGACGACCTGGCGGAGGCGATAATTGCCAGGAGGTGCCGGGACCATAATCTTTACGTCGAAGCCCCGACTGGAAATTCGGGTGAGCGTGCTGTTCTTGAGGTTCAGGTCCATCACGCCTTGCACTCCCGTTTGAAAATGGTTCTGCTGATCGAACAAAGCGGTGACGAAGATGAGGCGTTCGACACTGCGATCCGCAAGATGTTGGAAGGGAAGATTGCGGATGTCCACGTGGACGGCGACACTCAGCGCCATATCTCCTGAATCAAGTTTCGAGGATTCGGCGGTCACCTTCATGGAAACATCGGATGACAGATCGGGAGAGCGAACGGCGCGGTCGAGTTTCTCGGAACGTGCGACGGGATCGGATGCGGTGGCGGAAGAGTTGGCCGGCGAAGGTGCGTAGTAGCCGCGGCGGGCTTCGACGGTGACTCCATGCTTGTTGGCCATCTTTACTTTCAGAGTATGGAAGGCGCCGTTGGGTCTGATCTCCGGAGGAGAAAAGCCGAGGACATAGGAAACCTCCGGTAGTGCGGCCATTTCGCGGAGACCGCCACCCAGGTCGTTGGAGTTGTGAAAAAAGCGTCCGCCGGTTGATTCCGCCAGTGCCGCCAGCGGATCATCATTCACCTCCATCTGGATGACATCGAGCCTGTCCTGGTAGGCCCCAAGAGGGCCAACAACTCGCTGGGTCCCCTCGCTCGGATCTCCTCCTGGCGGCACAGCCCACAGGCCCTTGGCATCCAGGGAATTGATGACGATGCCTGCGTGCAACGCGGCGTCTATCACTCTTTCCTGGTACCGGCGGGGCTCGTCCGTCTGGGCCATGAATCCCGAGGAAGTGAGAACCAACATGCGCCGCCCGGGCATGGAGCTCAGGTGCAGGATCACGTTTCTGATAATTTCAAGGGTGTCCTGCGCAATGTGCTCGGATACGGCCAGAGTCTCACGCGCGGTTGCAAGAATGAATGGGCGGCATCTGGAAGCATCGGTGCAAGCGTGGCACGCAATGGCCTGGGCAACGGCCAAATTGAAGTCGTCGGAGTTGATGCCGTTGGCCTGCGTAATAAGGTAAGCCTGATATTCGGCGAGGTAAGGACAAACAAATGCGCCGCCCTGGGCTTTCTTCTGATGAGTGCGTACACTTTCCAGAGTTTCAAGAAGTTTTTGCTTGTCGGCAGTGAATTCCAGAAGGACAGCGTTCGAGGAAGTGAAAATGCCGACGCGGTCTTCCGGTTGCAGGCTTTCGTTGACGAATTGTTCTGCAGCGCGGCGAGCGAATGCGAGATCCCCTTCGGGCATGCTGGTATCGTCCAGAAAAAATGCGATGTATCGGAGCGGTGGCACGGGTGCGGGCATGGGTGCGGATGCAGGCTTGTTCGCGGGCGGCGACGCAGGGATAACGGCCTGAGGCCGGTCAGCTTTCTCAACCGTAAAGAAAGAGATACTCTGCGGCTTATTGTTGTCGAGTACTTCGAAGTCGGATTGTGTTAATCCGGCGACAGGCTTGCCGTGCGCATCGCGGACGACGACGCCGACTTCGACCATATTGGTTTGAACGCGAATTGCGTTTTCCGGCTGAGGCGTGTAGGGCCGGGCCCTCCAATTGAATTCGCTGTCGGAGATACCCTGGGCAATTACGGTAGCGGCGCAAAAGGCGACAATGCCCGCGGTGTGGACGAGATATGCTGCGCGCATAAATGGGACCGTTTATTAGTCTATAACAATAGTGGGCGTGGCCAGCATCAGGTCCGGGCTCGGTCAGGGTCTGTCAGGCGAGTGCCGACCGTCTGATGCGCGGTGGGTGGGTTTTAGACCGTTCTTTCCCTTTCTTCCATTCACAACGGATCAAATTCTGAAAATCCATGACTCCCTTCGGACCGAACAATCCTCCTTTTATGCGGGAAAACGCAAAGTGCACAAGGGGGGGTAAAAGGTGCGGCAACCACGATCAACCATTTCGCGGTTGCCATCCTACAATCCAAGTCACTGATACTTTTTGCGCGCGTTAGCATCAAATCCCGAGTATTCGCATGCGAGTGCGTCCCGAAAAAATCAGGACCAAACGGAGAGAAGGCAAATGGCGAAAATGAATGCGGTGCAGGTGCCGAAGGCGGGAGCGGATTTTGAAATTGTGGAGCGTGAGATTCCACAACCCGGCGCAGGACAGGTGAGGATTCGCGTGCAGGCCTGCGGCGTGTGCCACAGCGACGTGATCACCAAGGAAGGCGTCATGCCCATATCTTATCCTCGCGTGCCCGGGCACGAAGTGGCGGGAGTAATTGACGAGGTGGGCGCAGGCGTCACGCAGTGGAAGAAGGGGCAGCGCGTGGGCGTGGGCTGGCACGGCGGGCAGGACGGCACGTGTCCCGCGTGCAGGCGCGGCGATTTTGGAATCTGCGCAAACCTGAAGATTTGCGGAATCAGCTACGACGGCGGCTATCAGGAATTCATGGTCGCGCCGGTGGAGGCGCTGGCGCAGATGCCCGAATCGCTCGATGCAGCGGAGGCCGGACCGCTTATGTGCGCGGGCGTAACCACGTTCAACGCACTGCGGCACAGCGGCGCGCTGCCAAGCGATTTGGTGGCGGTTCAGGGAATCGGCGGACTCGGGCACCTGGGAATTCAATTCGCGAATAAGTTTGGCTATCGAGTGGCGGCTGTCGGGCGAGGGCAGGAGAATGCTGCGCTGGCGAAAAAGTTGGGCGCGCACGTGTACATTGATAGCAAAGCAACGGATGCCGCGGCAGAGCTGCAGAAACTTGGAGGGGCGCGCGTGATTCTGGCGACCGCGCCCAACTCGAAGGCGATGTCCTCGCTGGTTGGCGGCCTGGGAAATAACGGCCGGATGATGGTGGTGGGGGCGTCGGGAGAACCTATCGAGGTTACCCCCGGCTCGCTCATTTTCGGGCGGAAGAGCCTGCAGGGATGGCCGTCAGGGATCCCCACGGATTCCGAAGACACTCTGCGCTTCGCCGAAATGACCGGCGTGCGCCCGATGATCGAGAAATTCCCTCTGGCCAACGCGGCGGAAGCTTACGCGCGAATGATGAGTGGGAGAGCTGAATTTCGAGTGGTCCTCACGATGTGATATTCCAGCGGAATTTCCGCAACTCAGTCGGGACTACTCGTTTGACGCTCATGCTGCGCTTAGTTAGACTGCGTTTCACTCTGCAATGGCCCCACGACGCATCCCATTCCGTCTGATATTCATAGGCATTGTGCTAATCGCCCTTGGCGCAAGGGAAATTGCGCTGGAGCAACGCCCATCCTTCCTGCGTCCCGGGTTGAAATTGTGCGCCTATGTTGGAAATGAGGGCGACGGGTCGGTTTCTGTTGTGGATTTGGTCAGCCTCAGAGTGCAGGCGACCGTGCCGGTGGGGTCTGGGCTTTCGGGATTGCGGGCGCATCCCGCACGGAAGGAAGTCTGGGGAGTATCCACAGATGGCGGCTACGTGTGGGTGCTGGATGCAGCGAGCGACAAAATTCTTGCGCGGATTCCCGTGGGTGCGGGGCCGTACGCAGTGGATTTTTCTGCGGATGGGAAACGGGCGTACGTGGCGGCATCGGGGGCGAACAGCGTCGCGGCGATAGACTGCGCGAACCGGCAGGTTGTGGCGCGGGCGCGCACGGGCAGAAATCCCCGGATTGCGCGGGTGACGCCCGACGGGAAATCCATAGTGGTGGCAAACCGGGATGACAATGCGCTGCAAGTTTTTGACGCCCTCACACTCACGCCGCGAGCGACCATCCCGACGGCGTCGGCACCGGAGCAGGTTGTCATTTTGCCGGATAGCTCAATCGCGTTTGTCTCCGCCTCAGGCCAAGGTCAAGTCAGCGTGGTGGATCTGCGCAGAAATTCTCTGCTGGTAAATCTTCCGCTACCCGGCAAACCTGGAGCGATGTTTCTGAAACCCGATGGAGGAGAGCTTTACATCACTGTGCCTGAAGCCCACGAACTAACGGTGATCAACACGGCCACACATGAACTTGCGGATTCGATGCTGCTCGGCTCGATGCCCGCGCAAGGAGCTCTGGATGCAGGGACATTGGTGCTTTACGTCAGCGATGAGGCTGCGGGACGAGTGGTGTCAATCGATGTTGCGTTTCGCGCGCCGCAGCAGCCGGTTTCGGTCGGTGCGCGTCCGGGGGCGTTGGCATTGGATCCGGCAAATCCGCACGACTTGTTGCTCGCAGTGGATGAAGGGTCAAACGATCTTGCAGTGATACGCGTGCGCACGAAGAGTTTGATTACGATGATTCCGGTGGGCAATTCCCCGCGCGACCTGGCGATACTGCTTTATTAGGAGGGTGCGACCCTTGCCGAAATCCTTCGAACCCCATCCCGTTTGGGCGTGACTGCCGCCATATTCGCTCGTCCAATAGTCAGGTTTTCAATTTTTGGGGAGAACTATGCTCGAATCATTCCTGCAGGATATTCGCTTTGGCGCGCGGATGTTGCGCAAGAACCCCGGCTTCACCGCGGTCGCGGTGCTGACGCTGGCGCTGGGTATCGGCGCGAATGCGGCCATCTTCAGCCTGGTGAATGGTGTTCTGCTGAGACCGCTTCCCTACTCCCAGCCCGACCGACTTGTGACCCTTTGGCAAATTGGCATCCCGAAGGGCGCGCTGCTTGCGCTGCAGGAGAAAAGCCAGACGATGGATGTGGCTGGATATACGTTCCCGCTAGGATTCAACCTTTCCAGTCAAGGTCAGCCGATGCGTCTGACCGTAAGCCGCGTGACCCCGAATCTATTTCCAATGCTCGGAGTGAATGCGGACTTGGGCCGAGCTTTCCAATCCGGGGAACAGGATCCCGCAAACAGCCACGTGGCAATTCTGAGCCACGCTCTCTGGCAACGGCTGTATGGCGCAGATGTCGGAGTAATCGGCAAATGGCTGACGCTTGAGGGCACCGCCGTTCAGATTGTGGGCGTGATGCCGGCCGGGTTCCGGTTCCCGTCACCAGAGACTGAACTTTGGCTGCCGATTACGGTTGCCGCAGGTGGGCAAGGATTGTGGGCGGATTTTGGACATTTGCCGGTGGCGCGGCTGCGCCCCGGAGTGAGTCTTGCGCAGGCGAATGCGGAATACAAGACGCTGGTCCCCCAAATTGTGAAGACCTTCCCGTGGCCCATGCCGGCGCACTACGCCGAATGGACGAATGTGGTCCCCATGCAGGAGTCGCTCGTTGGCGAGTTACAGACGAAATTCTTTCTGTTGCTGGGGGCCGTGGGACTGGTAATGCTGATTGCTTGCGCGAACGTGGCGAATCTCCTGCTGACGCGTTCTGCGGCAAGACAAAAGGAAATTGCTGTCCGCGCCGCTCTGGGAGCGGGGCGCAGGAGATTGGCGGGACAGCTGTTGACAGAATGCATGCTGATTGCCTGCGTCGGCGGAGTGCTGGGCGTGGTTTTGGCGCAGGGCGGCCTCATTTTGCTCAAGAGTGCGCTCCCTGCCGATACGCCGCGACTTGCGGAAGTTTCCCTGGACTGGCGCGTGCTGCTGTTTGTCTCCGCGATGGTTCTGCTGACCGGGCTTGGATTCGGTTTGGCCCCCGCTTGGCGCGCCGCTCGAGTTGACATGGAGCAGACACTTCGCGGCAGTTCCCAAAAATCCGGCGTGGGGCGCAGCCGGAGAAGGCTTTCGTCAGCATTGGTTGTGAGCGAGGCAGCGCTGATGGTGGTGCTGCTGGTTGGCGCGGGACTCCTGCTGAAAAGCTTGTGGCGGCTCTCGCATGTGGGCACAGGGTTCCGTACGGACCATCTGGTGACCGCGCTGGTTACGCCAAACGGCGCGTTTTGCGCGCAAAGTGACGGCTGCGTGAGTTTCTTCAACGAGGTCCGCAAACAGGTAGCCGCAATCCCCGGTGTGGAATCGGTTGCTTTGGCCGACAATGTTCCATTCAACGGAGCATTTGCGGTGGCGCTGGCCGTCGAAAACAGGCAGGAGTTTACAAGCGCGTCGCCATTTAATGCCTGGTCGTTTCAAGTCAGTCCAGGTTTGCTCCAGACTCTGGGTATTCCATTGATGGCCGGACGCGATTTTCTGGATTCGGATCGAGCAGGCGCGCCGGGTGTGGTGCTGGTGAGTCGCACGATGGCGGAAAAGTTGTGGCCCGGTCAAAACCCCCTTGGCCGCCACGTGAAACCATCCTGGGTGAAGGATTGGCGCACGGTGGTGGGTGTGGTGGGCGACGTGAGGGAGTATTCGCTGTTTCCGGATGGCGCTGACCAACACGTGTTTGGCGATATTTATTTGCCCGCCGCTCAAGGAATCATTGCGCCGATTATTAAGGCGCGGCTGGTTGTACGTTCGGCCGGAGAGATGAATTCAATTGCGGCCAGCTTGCGCGGCGTGGTGGCCGGCGTGAGAAGCGATGTGCCCATTAGCGAAGTGCGAACGATGGATGAAATACTGTCCCTGTCCGTTTCCGCTCCGCGATCCACAACTTCGCTGTTTGTTTTATTCGCCATTCTGGCGTTGACTTTGGGATGCATTGGGATCTACAGCGTGGTTTCTTATTCAGTATCGGAGCGGACGCAGGAGATCGGGGTTCGCATGGCCGTCGGCGCACAGAAGACCGATGTGTTGAGGCTGGTGATTGGAGGGGGAATGAAACTTGCGGGCATCGGCATGGGGATCGGTTTGGCGGGAGCGGCAGCGCTCACACGGCTGATGGAGAGCTTGCTATTTGGTGTGAAGCCCGTGGACGCGGCAACGTATTTTGGTGTGGTGGTCTTGCTTTCAGCGCTGGCGATGTTGGCATGCTACATTCCGGCGCGGCGGGCTTTGCGATTGGATCCTGTGGTTGCGTTGCGCTGTGAGTGACACGCTAGGTCCTGGGCCAGGCGAAGGAATCGGCGCCGAGGTGCACTTCGAGCCAGCCCTCGGCTGGGAGCACATCCAGCGGCAAGCCGCCCTGCCATAAAGAAACTCCAAGTTGAAATGAGGCACGGCCCTCGGTTTCCAGAAGACTGCGCGCGACGGCTACTTCGAGGATTTGCCCATAGGCGGCCTGAACGAACTGCTGCGCGCCCAACATGCAGGCATCATTCACTTCCACTTGCAGATCAGCCACCAGTCCCAATCGAAGTCGTACGAGTACCCGCACTTCCTGAGAGGCACGTACCGCCACGCGGAAAACGCAATCGCGCAGGGAGGATTGCGATTCACAGAAGGGATCCACGCGGACATAGAACCAGTCATCGTCAAATCCGTAATGAATTTCATGCAACAGGGAGACCCGGCCGTGCATGGAGCCGCCGCGCCGGTCCGCCGAGTACAAGCCCGAACCGAGCCATTCAAAATAAGTACTCTCACGGCCGTCGACACGAACATGCAAATAAGATTGCGGAGCAATCACTACGGCGCGCTCGGGAAGAATCTTGATGGGTTCCGCGAGTTCGTCCGGCACGTCGAGGCCTACCCGCAGATACACTTCAGTAAGCAGTTTGCGATAAAAAGCGTCGAACTCTGCGTCATTGGCGGAGCTGTGCTCCGGACCATACCACCAACACCAATCGCTGCCCTCGGCCGCAAGCAACGATTCGTAGGCAGCGGCAAGGTTTTCCTTCGAGGGAGCACTGGCTGCGCCTTCTTGGTTAAGTCTGGCCGCGCGCGTATATGCATCGCGCGTGTTGCGCAGCATGTCCCAGGCCACTAAATCTTCTTGATGACCAATCCAGATGTCGAAGTTGGCGTTAATCCATGAGCCAGGCACTATTTTTTCAACCGTGGGGGTATTCCCCGCGGCAGCAACGGCTTCGGAAACAGTGAGGGCGTGGATGTCCGGGTCACCCTCAATGGATTTGTAGAGATTCTTCAAGAAATCGCGGCCATTGCCGTAGAAATATTCCCAGGCGTTTTCGCCGTCGAGAATGATGGAGACAGTCAGCGGGCGGCCGGTGTGCACTCGTTCACCGATGGCACGGATGCGCTGGTGGAGATCCTCCGCGGCGGCTGGGGCGCTCATACGGCTGTAAACAAAACCGACCAGGTCAGACAGATAGTGGTCGCGGAAAAACCCGGTGATTTCCTTGCCTCCACGGCGCACCCGCAACGGAGAGTAAAGACGGTCGGCATTTTCGGGGATACCGGCTCCATCCCGCCCGAAACCCACGCCGAGCGTCCGCCCCAGGACGCCCTCATCCGTGGCGAACCATTGGAAGCCCTGCTCCATGGCCAGGTCGAGCGCTTGGTCCGACACGGAGCCCTCTGAAGGCCACAGGCCCACTGGAGCAATTCCAAAAAGTTTCTCGTGATACGCACGCGCGCGGACCAGTTGTTCCCGCGCATCTTCCGGATGTTGAAATGGGGGCTTCAGCGGCGGGCTGTGCGGGTTCGAGATGGGCGCGATATCTGTGTCGCATATCAGTGGAAGTATGGGGTGGTAATACGGAGTGGTGGAGATTTCGATTTGACCGGTGGCCGCGGCACGGCGGTATTCGGGTAGGACTTCGCGCAGCAGTTCCAACTGCTTGGCACGCAATTCCTGCTTGTCCTCTTCGGAGAAATTGGCGCCCTTAGATCCCAGACGCATCAAGACCGGATCGGCGGCCAGCCACTCTTCGTCCATCCAGGCAAGTTGCGAGAGCAATTGGATGTCGCGCCATTCGCGCGGGCCAAACAGGTCTGCCGCGTTCATGTCTTTTTCAGCGTGCTGAGTCCGCTCAAATAGTTCAACGAAACGCGGGAAGCGGCGCATCAAATGATCGCGGTTGATTTGGAACGCTCTCTCGAGGATGACCCCCTTGGATTCGGCGTCGAGCTGTTCGGCGGGAAGAAATGCGATGTCAAACCAGGGCTCGGAAAAATTTCCGCTGGCATATTCTTCGAGCTGGGCCGCAAGAGAGGGCACCATGTTGAAGGTCGCGTGAAATTTGGGAAAATCACGCAGGACGCGGACCATGCCCCAGTAATCTTTCAGGGCGTGAAGCCGTGTCCACGGCAGGACGTAGCGATGCGTGGCGGGGTCGCGGTACGTCGGCTGATGCATATGCCATAGCAAAACCAAGTGAACGCGATTCATTCGCGGCCAATCATATCCGAAAGCGCTTCCAAAGAGCTGTGTTTGTCCACAGAGTCATTTTCTCCGAAAGGCTGGTGCAAACAAAATGAAACGGCAATAGAATGTCCTGGCAATCAATGCGAATCATTGACCGCTATATCTGCAAAGAAGTCTTCTCGCACGCGCTGCTGGGCTTGCTGATCTTTACTTTCGTTTTGTTCGTGCCCGACCTGGTTAAAATGATGGAATTTGTGGTGCGAAGTTCGGCGCCGCCAAGTCGGCTGGGACTGCTTTTCATTTCCTTGTTCCCCGGCATCCTTACGTTTACTCTTCCGATGGCCGTCCTGGTGGGAGTGCTCATCGGTCTGGGCCGGCTATCGGCCGACAGCGAATTGATTGCGCTGAGCGCTCTGGGCGTGGGGATGCGGCGAGTCCTGGTGCCGGTAGGCGCGTTCGCAGCAGCGGCTACCGCTCTGACCCTGAGCATTACTTTATGGCTCGGCCCCGCAGCGCAGAGGACATTTCGGAACATTCAGGACGAGTTGACGGCTTCTCAAGCGCCATTCCAAGTGCAGCCGCGCGTGTTTGATGAGGAGCCCAAAGATCTTGTCCTCTATGTGCAGAACGTTACTGCGTCCGGGACACACTGGCGCGGCGTGTTTCTGGCGCAGACGCAATCCAAAAAAGGTACGGAGCTTACACTTGCAGAAGACGCGAACATAATTCCCGATCCGCAGCAGGGCAAGCTGGAATTGCATCTGCACAACGGCAGCACACACACCTACTCGCCAAGTACACCGGACCACTACAACGTTACGACATTCGCGGAGAGCGATTTGCCGTTCTCTGTCACCGGACTCGCAGGAGGGCGGACCTCCGCCGTAGCCAACAGCGAGCGGACGGTCAAGGAGTTGTTGGCAATAAGAGGCCCGGGCGCGAGAGACGCGAGTATAGAGGTCGAGCGGCGGTTTGCCTTCCCCGTCGCGTGTATGGTGTTTGCGCTGCTGGCGGTGCCGTTGGCTGCGCGGCCCCGGCGCGGCGGCCGTGCCATGGGCTTCATCGTATCGTTGCTGCTAGTCTGCGCGTATTACTTGTTGATTGTAATGGGCACGCGCTTTGCACAAGATGGAAAGCTGTCCATCGTTCTGGGAGTTTGGGGAGCAAATCTTCTGACCGGCGCGGTGGGGCTGGCGTTGTTGCCCCAGATGGAACAAATCCGGAGCGCCACGTGGCTTTCTCGTTTTGTAGAACGCTGGACAGGGCGTATCGGCGATCTCTACCAAGCTCTGCACGACAGAATGCACCGCGAGCAGCGCCCCGGAAAGCCAACACCTGTGCCCGCCACGCCGCACCGTGCCGGAGCGGCCCGGAAATCTGAAATTGCAAAAACTGATCCCGAAGGAAAAGTACGAGTATTGAAGCCTCGCCCGATTCACCAGCGAGTGGCGCGCGTCGCGCACTATTCGGGGTTTCCGCAGTTGCTCGATCTTTATCTGCTGCGAAATTTTGTCTTTTACCTCATATTGGTGACGGCCGGATTCATCTTCTTATTTGAAGTATTTACATTCTTTGAACTCTTGGACGACATAGCGCGCAACCATACACCGTTTATCATCGTACTGGACTACTTCCGGTTCCTGGTGCCCTACCTTTTCTACCATTTGACACCATTTGCGACCTTGGTGGCGGCTTTGATTACCATCGCCTTGATGTCCAAGAACAATGAAATTGTGGCCATGAAGGCCAGTGGCGTGAGCTTATACAGACTGTCGTGGCCACTGATCGGCGCCAGCGCGGTTCTGGCCCTGGGCCTGATTACGCTCGACAATACTTACCTGCCTTATTTTAACCAGAGGCAAGATGCCCTGCGCGCCATTATTAAAGGCAAACCTGCCCAGACTTATTTGCGGCCCAACCGAAGCTGGATTTCCGGGTCCAATTACAAATTCTACAACTATGAGGTATTTGATCCGGACAACAATCTATTCGGAGGGCTAAATGTTTTTGAGGTTGACCCGCAAACCTTTCAAATGCGGCGGCGCATTTTTGCCAACCGCGCGATCTGGTCTCCGAAACTGAACACGTGGTTGTTGGAGAGCGGCTGGGTGCGCGATTTTGAGGGAAAGGCGGGACCCAAGTACACGGCTTTCCAGGCCGACACCATGCCTGAATTGAACGAGCCGCCGGAGCACTTCAACCGCGAGGTCCGGCACTCGGACCAGATGAACTGGCGAGAATTGGATACCTACATAAATGAAATTCACCAGGCCGGATTCGACGTTTCGCGGCTGACCGTGCAGTGGCACGAGAAGCTGGCTTTTCCGCTGATCGCACCAATCATCACTTTTCTTGCCATTCCGTTCGCGTTTTTTGTGGGAACTCGCGGCGCCATCGGGGGGCTGGCCATTGGCATTGGGATTGGCATCACATACTGGGCGGCTTCGGCCTTGTGTGAAGCGTTGGGCGGAGTGGGGCAAATGACGCCCATTCTGGCAGCCTGGGCTCCCGATGTGATTTTCATTTTCTTCGGGAGTTATTTCTTTTTTAAGATGCCGACTTAGAGATTTCAAAACCTGAAGTAATTCTTCATCTCTACAATTTCATTTGAAATTGCTGTGACTAGCGCAGACAAGTTCAATTGTCTGCGCGCCGACATTGTTTCCGAGTCAATTCAAGTGAAACATTAAATCGAAAATGATTCGCGCAACAATCAGCGAGGTACGAGTGAGCGGATCTTCTGGATTACCAGATCGATTCCCACTTGGTTGTGCCCACCCTCGGGGATGATCACGTCCGAGTAACGCTTGGATGGCTCTACGAACTCCATATGCATGGGCCGGACGGTGGCCAGGTATTGCTCAACGACGGATTCCGTGGTGCGGCCGCGCTCCCGGACATCGCGGCGCATTCGGCGAATGAAGCGAAGATCGGGCTCCGTATCCACGAAAATCTTGATATCGAAAAGATCTCGCAGCGCGGAGTTTTCAAAGATCAGGATGCCTTCGACAATCAGCGCAGGCCGGGGTTCGAGATGCACTGTTGCCGGGACGCGGCGGTGCTGAGTGAAATCGTAGACGGGACGTTCGATGGCGCGGCCTTCGCGCAAATTCTTGACATGAGTGACCAGGAGCGGAGTATCGACGGAGTCGGGGTGGTCAAAGTTTTGTTTGGCGCGCTCTTCAATGGGCAGATGCGGAAGGTCTTTGTAATAATGGTCCTGCTGAAGCAACAAAACACTTTCTTCCGGCAAGACTTCCATCAGGCGGCTGGTAATGGTTGTTTTGCCGGAACCGGTGCCGCCACAGATTCCAATGGTCAAATTGCGCGTCATACTCTCAGCGGCCGCGCTTCCCTTTTCGTCCGCTCTCCTTTGCAGCCTTCTCTTCAAGGACTGCCTGAGCGGCAGCCAAACGTGAGATGGGCACACGATAGGGTGAGGCGCTGACGTAGTTCATTCCCACCTTATGGCAGAACTTGACGCTTTCGGCGTCTCCTCCGTGCTCCCCGCAAATTCCAACCTTAAGCTTTGGGTTCGTGGCGCGGCCACGCTGAATGCCCCACTGGATTAGTAAGCCGACCCCGTCAGTGTCCAGAGATTGGAAAGGGTCGGACTTAAAAATGCCAGCCTTCTTCTCGTCCACGTAATCTGGCAGAAATCGGCCGGCATCGTCGCGGGAAAGGCCCATGGTCGTCTGTGTAAGGTCGTTCGTTCCGAATGAAAAGAACTCAGCCACTTCGGCAATCTGGTCCGCCAGCAGAGCGGCTCGCGGAAGTTCGATCATTGTACCAACCAGGTAGTCTACTTTCATGCTGGTCTCCTTCATTACTTCTGAAGCTACGCGGCGAGTGGCGTCGGTTAGGATTTGGAGTTCTTTGCGATCCAGAGTGAGCGGGTGCATTATCTCAGGTAACACTTTAGTTCCTGATTTCTTGCATTCAATCGCCGCCTCAATGATCGCTCGCACTTGCATCTCAAGTATTTCTGGGAAAGTGATCGCCAAGCGACAGCCGCGATGGCCCAGCATTGGGTTCGCTTCGTGCAATTGCTCAACGCGGCGGATCACGGTTTCAACATTTACTCCAATTTTGCGCGCCAGTTCTTCCTGCTTATCGCGGTCGTGGGGAACGAACTCGTGCAGGGGTGGGTCGATCAGGCGGATCGTAACCGGGAATCCATTCATGGCTTTAAAGATGCCGATGAAGTCGCGCCGCTGGAATGGAAGCAATTTCGCGAGAGCATTTTTTCGCGCCTCAGGGTCGTTGGCGATGATCATCTCCTGAATGGCCAACTGGCGCTCGGTGCTCTTCTCCGGCTGCTCGAAGTCCTTGAAGAACATGTGCTCGGTGCGGCACAGGCCAATCCCCTCGGCGCCCATTTCGCGTGCCTTGGTGGCATCATGCGGAGTATCAGCATTGGTGCGCACTCCAAGCCGGCGCACGCCATCGGCCCATTTCATTATCGTGTAATAAGCAGGAGGCAGTTCCGGAGTTACAAGCGTCATTTGACTCTGCAGGACCGCGCCATCGTTGCCGTCGAGTGTGATCCAATCGCCTTGTTTGATGGTCTTACCCTTCACGCTCATTTGCTTTGCAGCGTAGTCGATGTTCAGGGCTTCGCAGCCAACGATGCAGCATTTGCCCCAACCACGAGCAACGACTGCGGCGTGGCTGGTCTTGCCTCCCGTCGCCGTAAGAATCCCTTGGGCTACGAACATTCCACCGACGTCCTCAGGGCTGGTTTCGCGGCGGACAAGAATTACCTTCTTTCCGTTGCGGGCCCACTCCTCCGCTTCGTGCGCAGTGAAAACCACTTGTCCGGTTGCAGCACCCGGGACGGCATTGATTCCCTCCGCGAGCTTGAGCTTGGCAAGCTCAGTGCGCGGGATGCTGCTGTCGATAACCGGATAAAACAGGCGTTCGATATCTAGCGGGTTGATCCGTCCGATGGCTTCATCGCGGGTGATCAGTTTCTCGTTGGCCATGTCCATAGCCATGCGGAAGGTCGCGCCGGGGGCACGCTTACCCGTGCGCGTCTGCAGCATGTAGAGCTTGCCCTCTTCCACAGTAAATTCCATGTCCTGCATGTCGCGATAGTGTTTCTCAAGTATCGCTCGAACTTTCTCGAGCTGCGCATAAACCTTCGGCATCAACCGCGCCATCTCAGTAAGGTGCATGGGTGTACGTATACCGGCAACCACGTCTTCCCCCTGCGCGTTTATGAGGAAGTCGCCATAGAAACTCTTCTCGCCAGTGCTCGGATCACGCGTAAAGCAAACGCCGGTGCCCGAATTCTCACCGGTGTTGCCAAAAACCATTTGGACCACGTTGACGGCTGTGCCGAGGAGACCGGTGATTTTTTCCACGCGCCGATAGGTGACGGCCTTCTCTGCCATCCAGGATTCAAAGACAGCGCCGATTGCCCCCCAGAGCTGCTCCTTCGGATCGTCGGGGAAATCCTTTCCAGTCTTCTTGCGGAAATAGGCTTTGTATTGAGAAATCAACTCTCGCCATCCTTCCGCAGAGACTTGGGTATCATCCTTGAATCCGCGGCGAGTCTTCATGTCCCGTAGTAGCGCCTCCAATTCTTCCTTTGGGAGACCTATGACCACGCTGGAATACATTTGAACGAAGCGCCGGAAAGCGTCGTAGGCGAAGCGCTCGTTCTTGGTAATGCGCGCAAGGGCGGCAACAGATTTGTCATTGAGTCCCAAGTTCAATATCGTTTCCATCATGCCCGGCATGGAGCGTGCGGAACCAGAACGTACGCTTACTAGGAGCGGATCCTTGGGATCTCCGAGGCGCTTGCGGGTGAGCTTTTCAAGGCCGATGAGATTGGATTCAACATGTGACCGCGAGGTGGGCGGATATTTGTGGCCATGCTTCAAGTAGTAGTCGCAACATTCGGTGGTGATAGTAAAACCGGCTGGGACCGGCAAGCCAATGCGTGTCATTTCCGCAAGCCCGGCACCCTTACCACCGAGCAGTTCCTTCATTTCTCCGTTTCCTTCCGCCTTGCCTCCTCCAAAAAAATAAACGTATTTCGCCACGGATAATTCCTCCTGAGAATTAAGTTCTCGAAAATTTTCGATTCAATTGTGTCGGCGCGCCGACAGGAATTCTGCCGACTTCATAATTAGTTAAAGGAACACTTAAAGGTTTAAGTTCAACTCTTTTCCTCTGCGGCAATCTCGGAAAAATCAGCAATGGTTGAAAACTCCTTCAACAACTCGGCAAGGAGAGTCAAGCGGTTGCGCCGGACCTGCTCGTCTTCCGCCATCACCAGGACGTCGGTGAAAAAACGGTCCACCGCCGGACGCAACTCCGCGATGGCCTGAAGCGCCTCCCTATACTTCCCCGCGCGCTTTTCGGAAGTTGCCTTTTGGGCGACAGCGCTGGCCGCAGAATGCAATTTACGTTCGGCGTCTTCGGTAAACAATTCCACTCTGACCGCCGGCAGCCGCCAATTCTCCGGGGGCCCGGCTTTCTCGATGATCTTGCGTATGCGTTTGAAGGAAACCGCGAGCGGCTCGAAGTTCTTTGTGCGGCGGATAGCCTTTAGCGCTTCCATGCGGCGCACGGCGTCCACCAAGTCGTCCGATCCGGCGGCGAGCGCGGCGTTGACCTCATCATAAGCGAAACCCAGTCGCTCGCGCATGACGAAGCGTGCGCGCTCCAGGATGAAATCAAGGATTTGCTTTTCCGTAGCGGGCTTCACATGGATCTTGGGATTGTTCGTCGAGAGCGCTTTGGCCCCGGCTGAAACCGCGGCTGACAATGAAACTGGAAGTTTGCGCTCAAGAATGATTTTCACGACTCCCAGAGCAGCGCGGCGTAAACCGAAAGGGTCACTTGAACCCGTTGGGAGAAGCCCCGAGGCGATGCAGCCAACCAATGCGTCCAGTTTATCAGCGAGCGCAACTGCGCATCCTGTCAGATTCCGCGGGACCTTGTCGTCCAGTCCGGCAGGCCGATAATGATCGTAGACGGCACGGAACACATCTTCAGGTTCTCCTTGAGCTTCCGCGTAAAGCCCTCCCACGATTCCCTGCAGTTCAGGAAACTCTTTAACCATTTCTGTGACCAGATCGCACTTGGCTAGCTCTGCGGCGCGGTCGGCGCTGGCCGAACTGGCTTGAGGAATTGCGGCAGCGAACCACTGCTCGGCGAACCAGCGTGCAATCTGCCGCATCCGCTCGACCTTGTCGCCGTAGCTTCCGAGCCGGGATTCATATGTGACCTGAGAAAGCTTGGGCAAAAAGTCGGCGAGCCGACATTTCTGATCCGATTGCCAGAAGAACTTCGCATCAGCGAATCGCGCACGCAATACGCGTTCGTGCCCGGCGCGGATCAATCCTTTCAAGTCCCGGTCGAGATTGATGACCGCGAGGAAGGATGGAGCCATGCGACCATCCCGCGTGTGCAGGGCAAAATATTTTTGGTGGTCGCGCATGACCGTGATCAAAATCTCATCCGGCAACTCAAGGTAGCTGGGATCAAATTCCCCCATGATCGCAGTGGGATACTCGTTGAGATAAACAACCAGATTGGCGAGGAGGGGATCGTCATGAATGCGCAACCCACGCCCCGCGGCGAGCTTGGCCAATTCTGATTGGATCTTCTTCTGTCTGGCTTCGGGGCGCACTAGAACGAAGTTCTTTCTCAGCGATGCCTCGTAACGGTCGACTCCTTTTATAGGAATCCTGGATTTGCCCAGAAAACGATGGCCGACCGATTCCCTTCCCGCGCGCACTCCTGCCAGCTCCAACTTCAAAGGCTTTCCGTCGAGTAAAGCCACCAGCCAACGTATGGGGCGAATGAAACGCATTCCGTCTCTCGTGGTCCAGCACATGCTGCGCGGCCAGGAGATTTCCGCGACGGCGTGCGGAAGGATTTCTGGAAGGATGGCCTCAGTGGGACGGCCGCGCGTCACCAGTTTCGCGGCGAGATACTCTCCGCGAGGTGTGTTCACGACAAAAAGTTTTGAGACCGGAACCCCCTGCTTATCTGCGAAGCTCACGGCGGCGCGTGTCGGCTGGCCGACATTATCGTAGGCCACCGATTTTGGCGGGCCGGTTACCTCATGCTCACTGTCTTCTTGCTTGAGGCGGAGAGCTTTGCACATGCCGACAATTCTTCTCGGAGCACCCCAGACCTCAACACTCTCCTCAACCAGTAAGCCTGCGGTGGAAAGATATTTCTCAAGTATTACTTTGAATTCTTCGCAGGCCTTAGCGATCATCCCCGCGGGGATTTCTTCACATCCAATTTCAAAAAGGAAGTCCGCGGTCTTCTTCATGCGGACCCTTTTTCAAGCGCCTCGGCGCATTCCGCCGCGCGAGATGCAGACTGGTCGATGTAGCACTCCGCGATGCGAGTCGCAATCTGACGCACTCGTCCAATCAATGCCGCGCGCTCGGTGGTGGATATGGCCCCACGAGCGTCCATAAGGTTGAACAGATGGGAACATTTCAAACAAAGATCGTAAGCCGCCAGGACCGGAAACCGGCGCTTGGCGTCATTGTCTTTCCACGGATAAGACTTCAGCAGTTGGTGCGCCGCGCGTTCATTCAATTCAAACATCTGTCGCGTTGAGGCGATGTCTGCGAGCTCAAAGCTGTAAGCAGAAAACTGTTCTTCCTCACCCAGTCGGACTTGTGAGTAGGTGTGATCGTTCGTCCAACGCAAATCAAATACACTCTCAACTCCCTGCAAAATTGTTGCGATCCGCTCGAGGCCATATGTAAGTTCAACCGAGACCGGTTCGAGGTCCACTCCCCCGCACTGCTGAAAGTAGGTGAACTGGGTGATCTCCTGTCCGTCGAGCAAAACTTGCCAACCCATTCCCCAGGCGCCCAGTGTAGGAGACTCCCAATTGTCTTCCTCGAAGCGAACGTCGTGCGCTTTCAGATCAATTCCAATCGTTCGCAGGCTGGCTAAATAAAGATCCTGAGAATCTGCGGGCGAAGGCTTGAGTATCACTTGGAGCTGAGTGTGCTTGTAGAGTCGATTTGGGTTCTCACCATAGCGGCCGTCGGCGGGCCGACGACTGGGCTGGACATAAGCGACGCGGTAGGGGTCCGGACCAAGGACACGCAGGAAAGTTTCCGGGTGCATAGTGCCGGCCCCAACCTCAATGTCATAGGGCTGTTGAAGGATGCAGCCGGCATCCGCCCAGAACTTCTGTAACGCGAAGATGAGTTGTTGGAAGTTCAGTCCGCGAATCCTAACTTCATGTTTTACTTTAGTTTTCAATTTCGCCTGCTATCAAAGCTCGAGCGGAAAGTTTGTGCTCGGTTTCTGTTTCGATGATGTCCAGCAAATATGTAAGTAATACTTTCAATTCCTTTTCCGTGGGCGAAGCCTCAGAAAAGCTTTCAAGTTTTTCTCCCATGATCCTGCGTCCCAACTTTAACATTTCGGCATTGATTGGTTGCCCACCAATCCGACAATCTGGGCAAACCAATTCACCGGTAGTCAGTGCGTATGCTCCTCGCGATCCGAAAACTTTGCCGCAATTCTGGCAACGCTCAAAGCTCGGAAGCCAGCCCGCGAACCGCGTGGCCCAAAGCGCGAAATAAGTGAGCGGGAGCCAAATACCCGCAGCTTGTGCCAGCGCCCTGGAGACCAACAAGGTCAAACGAAAAACTGAGTCAGTGGCCTCACGCTCCGGCAAAACCGTTTCCACAATTTCGCTGACCAACGCCAGGGCCAAACTCGTTGTGTAATCGCTCTGCGCAGCAAAGAACGATTCGAGCAGTTCACACTGGTTGATGCGCACAAGCTCGCGGGTCTCGCGCTCGTAAAACCAGATGCGAATGTGCGAGAGCGGCTCCAGTGTGGAACCGAATTGACTCTTGAGCCTCTGGGCTCCGCGGGCCACTCCTTTAAGGCGCCCCTCCGAACGCGATAGAAAGCTCACCAGGCGATCCCCCTCGCCCAGCGGAAAACTGCGGAGCACTATGGCCTCAGATTCCTTCAACGGCATCGAGTTGTCGGCGCGCCGACCGGGCACGGCATGAGCAATCCCATGGCTTGAAACGCAATTACGCGACCTGCGAAACGGAACAAACTTACTTACCACAGCGAACGATAAGACGCAAACAAGAAGCGAACTTTCACAAAAAATATTCAGATAAACTGCGGCGCACACTTGCAAAAATCACAGGCTCGGCTAGAGTGCAGTTGTGAACCGCGCGCGGAAAAGGCCGACAAATCAACCGCCCTTGGTGGACGTGGTGGGCGTGGGCCTTAATGCCACGGACACCGTCATCCAGCTTCCCCACTTCCCGGCCTTCAATTCTAAAGTGGAGTTTATCTCGGCCACCTTGTTGCAAGGGGGGCAAGTAGCCTCTGCAATGGTGGCCTGCCAGCGCTGGGGCCTGCACACAAGGTACATCGGAAAAGTGGGCGACGATCACGCGGGTGAATTGCAGGCTGAGGCATTTAAAGAGGAAGGGGTGGAGGCACACCTCACAATTGCGCCGGGAGCGACCAGTCAAACATCATTCATCCTTGTCGACCAGACAACAGGGGAGCGGACTGTCCTCTGGAATCGTGACGAACGCGTCGCTCTTCAGCCGGATGACTTGGATAGAGAAATGATTGTCGCTGCGCGGGCGCTCTTAGTCGATGGTCACGACACCGCCGCGGCGGGTTGCGCCGCCAGGTGGGCTCGTGAAGCAGGGATACCCGTAACGGGCGACTTCGATAACCTCTATTCTGGAGTTGAAGTATTACTTGAGGATACAGATTTCGTGATCAGTTCACGTGAATTCCCTACTCGAGTTTCAGGAGAGCCGGATTTGTTAAAGTCCCTGCCCCTAATCCAACGCAGGTTTAACAATCGAATGGTTGGAGCAACACTTGGCACTGACGGCGTCCTGGCTTGGGACGGCGCCGAATTCCATTACTGCTCCGCCTTCCGAGTTGCTGCCGTGGATACGACGGGCGCGGGGGACGTGTTCCATGCGGCATTCGTTTATGGGCTCCTCGCCGGATGGCGTATTGAGGAGCAGCTTAAGTTTTCTTGTGCAGCGGCAGGCTTGAATTGCAAGGCGATCGGCGCGCGGGGAGGAATCGCTCCGTTGGAACAGATCCGGGCACTGATGCGTGACGGAGCGACGTATCGTGACGCTTATCCCGCACGACGATTCAAGGCATAGCAGAAGGTTCATGCGAAACATTAATTTTAGTGGTGACTGAATGATCCCTCTTAAGGACGACAATCCAAGGTTTACGGTGCCCTTCGTTACCATTCTCCTGATTCTGATCAACGTCGTCGTATTTCTTTATCAAGTGTCGCTGACGAGGGGTGCCGGTCAACACTTGGTGATGATGTACGGCATGATTCCGTCCAGGGTGGAGGCGGCCTTCTCGGGTGGGAACGTTCCGTTGGGTCTTGCCCTGGAGCCGTTGATCACCTCCATGTTTCTGCATAGCGGCTGGTTGCACTTGATCGGCAATATGTGGTTCCTCTGGATTTTCGGAGATAACGTGGAAGATCAGTTGGGGCACGCGGGTTACCTGCTCTTCTACATGGTCTGCGGTGTCGTAGCCGGGGTCACGCACACGATCGCAAATTGGGGGTCTTCCCTGCCCGCCATAGGAGCGAGCGGGGCGATTGCCGGGGTGATGGGTGCATACTTAATCTTCTTTCCGCGCGCGAAGGTACTGACTCTTGTGCCTCTGCTGATTTTCTTCTTCACCGTTCGGCTTCCGGCCATCGTGCTTATTGGGATTTGGTTTCTGATGCAGTTCTTCAGCGGTGTCGGCTCGCTTGGCACGGATAACGGGGGCGGCGTGGCCTGGTGGGCGCACATCGGGGGATTCTCGCTGGGAGTTCTGATTGCGTTGGTGATTCGAGAGAGCCGACCACAGACCGGTGACTAGGTGTGCGTGATGCCGCTCTTGGTGACCCAGTCCGCCATCCACTGGCCGGCTTCGCGAGTTCCAAGGTGACCGCCGACATCGTGAGTGGTCTGGTGAGCGGCAACCGACGCGCGGACGGCGCCCCGGAGACTCGCGGCCTCTTGCGGCCAGCCGATGTGCTCGAGCATCATTGCTGCAGCCAGGACTGAGGCAATCGGGTTCGCGAGATTCTTGCCGGCAATATTGGGCGCAGAGCCGTGTACCGGCTCGAAGATCGAAATCTTGCCCGGATGAATATTTCCTGAAGGGGCCATTCCCATGCCACCGGCGAGCTGCGCGCCCAGGTCGCTGATAATGTCGCCGAACAGGTTGCAGGTAACAATCACTTGGAACTGGGACGGGTCGCGCACAACTTCCATCGCCAGCGCGTCGATGTAAAGGTGGCGTGACTCAATTTCGGCGTATTCCTTACGAATGTCAGCGAAAACCCTTTGCCAGAGGTCATGAGCGAAATTCAGGGCGTTGGATTTGTCGCTCATGCATACACGCGTGAGTTTGTTGTGGCGGGCGTACTCGAAGGCGTGGCGAATGATGCGCTCGACGCCCTTGCGGGTATTGACGTCCTCCTGCAACGCGATCTCGTCGTGCGTGCCCTTTTTGAAGATGCCGCCCACGCCAACGTAGAGGCCCTCCGTGTTTTCCCGAAAGACCATGAAGTTGACGTCGCGCGGGGTGCGGTCGCGCAGTGGGGTAAGTTTGGCGTCCAGCAATTCAACCGGCCGGGCGTTTACATACAAATCGAGTTTGAAACGCAGCCCGAGCAGGATGTCGGCGGCGTGCTTGTTGCTGGGGACGCGCGGATCGCCCATGGCCCCCAGCAGAACGGCATCGAATTTGTCACGAAGCATCTGCTCACCGCCTTCGGGGAGCGTGGTGCCGTCGCGCAGAAAGCGGTCGGCGCCCCAATCGAGTTCGGTTAGCTCAAGGGCTCGACCGGAGACGGCGGTGGCGGCTTTAAGGACCCGGACAGCTTCGGCGATTACTTCCTTGCCGACTCCATCGCCAGGGATAACGGCGATGCGCTTCGTGGGACTGGGTGCTGCGCTCAATTAAGAGGTCCTCCGTCGGCGCGGAAAGTAGCATGTGGGAGATGAGACGTCAAAGTCAAAAGAAGCGCAGGTAAGGGGTTGGAGAGCAAGGCAAGGACGAGGAGGGAGTCAAAATCAAAGGCCTAGACTAGGGCCATTACTGCCGAGGCACAGAGATCACAGAGGTGGCACGGAGAATCCAGCTTGAAGCGATTCCCTGCTACTCCTAGGACAAGACCTCTTTTGAAACTGTGAGTTTTTCGATTCGATCAAGCTGCACGTTGTAACCGATGCCCGGGCCTTGGGGGACGCGGATGGTGCCTTGCGCGGTGACTTCGACGGCTGGCTCGATGACGTCCTGCTGCCAGTAACGCGCGCTGGCGGAGACGTCCCCGGGCAATGTGAAGTTGGAAAGCGTGCTGAGCGCGATGTTGTGCGCGCGGCCAATCCCCGATTCGAGCATGCCTCCGCACCACACTGGGATGCTGTTTTTCTGGCAAAGGTCGTGAATGACGCGGACGCGGTTGTGTCCCCCAACGCGGCCCAGCTTGATGTTGATAATCCCGCAGGCGTGCAATTCGATTGCCGCGCGTGCTTGCTCTTCTTCATGAATACATTCATCGAGGCAAATCGGCGTTTGGAGCTGACGCTGGAGCGCGACGTGGCTGAAGAGGTCGTCCCAACCGAGCGGCTGCTCAATCATCATCAGGTGGTAGCCTTCCAGTTGTTGCAACAGCGGCAGGTCGCTCAGGCGATAGGCGGAGTTGGCGTCCACCATCAAGCGGATACGCGGGAATTTTTCGCGCAACATACGGACCGGCTCGGCGTCCCAGCCCGGCTTAATCTTGATTTTGATGCGCTGGTAACCCGCGGCGAGTTCCATTGTTACGGCTTCTGCCAGTACGTCCAAACTCGGCTTGATGCCGATGGAGACGCCAGTGGAAAGTTCCTGTCGCGAACCCCCCAACAGTTTCCAGAGCGGAATCCCTTTCTGTTTGGCCTCAGCATCCCATATTGCCGCTTCCAGAGCGGCCTTGGCCATATTGTGTCCGCGAATGTGGGTGAGCGGAAGATAAACTTCGTTTGCAGATGCGAATTCCATATCCTTCACAATTGGCCAGGCGTATTTGCGAAGAATCACCGCGGCCGTGTCAACGGTTTCGGGTGAGTAGAATGGGCCTTCTCCTGCGACACATTCGCCCCAGCCCGAGACTCCGTCCACCTCGGCTTCGACCAGCAGGATTCGCCGCAGCGAAATGACGCCAAAGCTGGTTTCAAATGGCTGCAGCAAAGGCATCTGGATTTCGCGAAGTGTGATGCGGCGGATCTTCATGGTTCGTCATTGCCTTCCGAAAAATTCCTCCACGGCTCAAGGATATATCGGCCGCCCTCAGGGCCGATTTCAATCCCTGTGGCGACAAACCCTTGACCCAACCATTTTTGAAATTGTTCGCGCAGTTCGGTTTGAACCTGCAGGGCTTCGGCCGGAGCGTCGCGGCGCAGCCGGGGAATTCCGGCCGGCACCAGGATCTGCGCGCGTTCAGAAGGTGGAGTTTGCAATTCAATGCCGCGGCCGTCGAGGAGGGTTTCCACGCGAGGGGATTCCAGCCACCATTCCGCAACAAGGCGATCCGTGGGCATACCACGATGCAAAGGACTTGAGGTAATGCCATAACAGTTCGGAACGTAGCGCCTGGCAATCGCGCCCAGGCGCATTAAATTGAGATAGGCGTTCTTCACTTCGAGGGGATCAAAAGTCCATTCCACTAATCCGATGCCCCGGTTGATGGCATCCTCGCGTTGAAAACGCTTCAAGCGGCGGCCAATGCCGCGGTCACGATAAGCTTCAAGAACTGCCGTCATGTGGGAATGGAGGAAGAGTGTATCCTCACGATAGCCGGTGAGGGCGAGCGTAAAGCCCACCATTTTTTCGCCATCAAATGCCCCGAGGACCTGCCCACCGGTTTCCGCGGCCACCACGAACAGGGGCAGTGGCACGTCCAATTCTGTTTCGCCCCAGACGCGCTGCTGAAGTTCGTAGCAGGCCTGGAATTCATCCAGGCCGTGACAATGGCGGATTTGAATCTCGCCAGCTCGAGTAGGAGCGGTCATCGAGCAGCCCTCGAAACTTTGGTTGTGGCAGGTGCAACGTGGTTGAGTTTGGCCTGTTCCCACAGCGCGTCGAGTTCGGCGGCATTCAAATCGGCGAGTTTACGGCCTTCGGCGGCAGATCGAGTCTCCATCTGTCGGAACCGGTCGATAAATTTGCGATTTGCTTTCTTGAGCGCGATTTCCGGGTCAAGCTTGAGAAATCGCGCGACATTCACCGCCGCAAAGAGCAGGTCTCCCACTTCCGACTCGACAGCTGCACGGTTGCCTGCGGCAATTTCGGTTTCCAATTCGCCGGTCTCTTCGCGCAGCTTGTCGAGGACGCCTGCGATATTCGTCCAATCGAAGCCCACACGAGCGGCGCGGCGTGTGAGCTGGTAGGCCTCAAGGATCGCGGGAAGTGAGCGTGGGATCCCGTCCAGGAGGGATGGATCATGCTCCTGCGTTGCAGCCGAGTGTTTAAGGCCGCGGTCGGCGCGGTCCATGCGGCGCTCTTCGGCCTTCAGGTGCTCCCAATTCTTCAGGACTTGCGCAACGGTACCGGCTTTGTCCTTGCCGAAAACGTGGGGATGCCGGCGGACCATCTTGGTGTGCACGCGCTCAATGACGTCGCCGATATCGAATCGGCCGGTGCGTGCGGCAAGCTCAGAATGAAAAATGATTTGAAGGAGCAGGTCGCCCATCTCCTCGGCAAATTTGTCGGGGTCGCCGGATTCGAGCGCGTCGAGAACTTCGTAAGCTTCCTCAATCAAATACGTGCGCAAGGATTCGTGGGTCTGTTCGCGGTCCCAGGGGCAGCCATCGGGAGCCAGGAGACGCTCCTGCAGTGCAACAAGCTTCTCGAAGAGTTTGCCGGTGCCTGGGCGCGTGCTTTCGCGTGTGACTTTTGCTGCGCGAATTGCAGTCTTCGATTTGCGAGTTCGTTTTCGTGAAACCGGCACAATGTTTTCTCAACGCCTCAAATGGACACCCGAATCTAAGGCAGAGTGAGCGAATTGACAAGTCCCACGATCAAAAGCGCCCTCGTGCAGGGCTGTCTTGTCGTGGGTGTGCGACGGATGATAGACTGGGGCATAAGAATAACGAGAATCCGCGAAATTCCTGAGGAACTTCCTTGGCCGAGCAAAAAAAAGAGGAGACTTTTAAGGTAGTTGACCGCCGCCTATTTAGCGACACGGGCGAAATGCGTAAGGATATTGCCGAGCAAACCGAGCGGGAACAAGAAGCCGCCACCGTCGCCGCGGAAATTGCGGCGAGGGCGGCGGAAAAAGGAAAGAAGGGGGCGCAACCTGGCGCTTCCACCGGCCCGAAGACGGGCGCGGTTGAATCGGCGAATCGTGCAGGCGACATTTCTCCTGCGCCCAACGACCTCAAATCAAGTCGCGGTTTTCAAATGCTGGTGGATTTTGTGGCAAGGAATGCGGCCATGCTGCTCGGTGGGTACACCGACCCTCGCACAGGCCAACCGCTGTTGGATTTGGATGGAGCGCGCGAAGTCATAGATATGCTCGATGCGCTGCGCGAAACGACGAAGGGAAATCTGTCCAGCGAGGACGACAAGTTGCTGTTGGACGTGATCGGCAGCCTGAAACTTTCATTTATGGAAATATCCAAAGCTGCGGCAGCCGCGATGAAGGAAAAGGCCGCGACGCGTCCTTGAAGGCCACGCCGCAGTTCGATTAATTGCCCGTGCCTGCTGAAACAACCTCAGAGAAAGCAGCGTTACAGCTAACCGTGCTGGGTTCCGGCACATCCATGGGTGTGCCCACGCTGGCGTGTCCCTGCCGAGTTTGCCATTCAGATGACCCACGCGACCGCCGCACACGCCCTTCGATTCTGCTTTCGCGCGGCGGTCAAAATGTAGTGATTGATACCAGCCCCGATTTTCGCGCGCAGGCCCTGCGCGAAAATGTTCAGAGGCTCGACGCCATTGTTCTGACACATGGGCACGCAGACCACATTTTGGGGTTCGACGATATCCGGCCCTACAATATGCGCCAGAAGGAACACCTGCCGGTATACGCCAATCAGGAAACAATCGATGTTTTGCGTCGGACATTCTCCTACGTGTTTGACAATGTGCCGGTCTTGAGCACAATTCCTCAGGTTTCTCTGCACCTGATTGACGGTCCATTTAAACTATTGGGGATGGAGTTCATGCCGATTCCATTGGATCACGGAGGCACACGGGTCTTGGGATTCCGCATGGGGAGTGCGGCGTATCTGACGGACTTCAGCCGTTTACCTGAGCAATCAGAACCGCTGCTCGGAGCGCTCGACGATCTCATTTTGGACGCGCTTCGCGACACCCCGCACCCGATGCATCTCACTGTGGACCAGGCGCTTGAGGTGGTGCGCAAGCTCGCCCCTCGCCGGGCGTGGTTTACTCATATTTCGCATGATTTGCCGCATGAGGAGACGAACGAGCGGCTGCGCGGCGCAGGATTCCCGCAAGTGCAGGTGGCGTACGATGGACTTCGATTTGAGGTGAAAGTGTGACTGCGTTTCATGTGGCACGTTCGGCGGCGGAATGGCAAGCTCTTGCTGAGGATGCCTCCAGAGCAGGAGGCCTGCGCCGCGCCGTGCTGTCCGTGGGAAATTTCGACGGGCTGCACATCGGGCACCAGAGAATTCTTCACGCCGTTGTGGAGCGAGCCCGGCGCGAGGAAGCCATCGCGGCGGTGATCACATTTGATCCCCATCCAATGAAGATATTGCGGCCTGAAATGGCGCCTCCTCTGCTGATGACCATGGCGCAGCGTCTTGCGGGATTTGAACAAATGGGGCTGGATGCCGTTCTGGTGATGCGATTTGATGCCGCGCTCGCACGACTTTCAGCAGAAGGATTTGTGAAGCGAGTTCTGGTCGAGACCGTTCACACCAGAGCAGTCTTGGTGGGCACCAATTTTCGATTCGGCCACAAACAAACGGGGGACGTGGCGTTCTTGGAGAAACTTGGGAAACGCGAGGGGTTCGCGGTCGAAATTGTACACGCGGCTTTGCTCGCGGGGAAGGCCGTGTCCAGCACAACGATCCGCCAGGCAGTGGCGGATGGAAATGTCGAAGAGGCGGCCGTGCTTTTGGGACACCCTTTCGCGCTTACGGGGTCAATCCATGCAGGTACTGGGCGAGGATCAAAAGTCGTGGTCCCGACATTGAACATGGCTGCGGATCAGGAGATTCTTCCCGGCAATGGTGTGTATGCCACACAGACTGTTCTTGAGGGGCAGGTCTATCAATCAGTGACGAATGTGGGGGTTCGGCCGACATTCAATGGTTCGGGTATTACGGTAGAAAGTCATTTGTTCGATTATTCGGGGGCAGCAATTCCGGGAGCGATGGAAGTGCGTTTCTGGAAGCGCCTCCGCGAAGAGCGTAAGTTTGATAGTCCTGATGCGTTGCGGGCGCAGATCATCCTGGACGTCCAGGCCGCCCGGGTCTTTTTCCGAGAGCGGCAGGTTCCTGCGACTTCGTAGAGCCCTAACAAGGATTTCTCGCCTCAATCCAGGTTGAAAGCTCCGCCTAACCTTTTGACCTGCTGAATCTTCGTCTTCATGCCAATCAACACCCAGGAAGTAGGGAAATTGCCCGCCCAAGGGAGTGTCCTATATCTTCCAGTTTCCACAGTTATGTTTACTTCAATATATCGCTTGCAAGGCTATTTCGTTGAAGAGGGCAATTCCCTGCCCTCGCCGATCGTCTTAGGATGAAAAATAGTGGAATTGAGGGTAGGTAAATCCAGCCCGGGGGAGCAGGTCTAGGGCTTGCAATCGGCGCAATAGCCGCCGATTTCAGTGCGGGTTACCGTGATCTTGATCTGACAATCTTGTTCAATCTGGCGCTTCAACTGTTCGAAAAGCCGGCTTTCCACTTCCCTTACCTTGCCGCAGCGAAGGCAAGCGACGTGGATGTGGTCCCGTGGGCCATGGCTCTCGTAGAAGTGCTGCTCCCCGTGGATGTGAAGAAGGTCAAGCTCGTCAATCAGGCCGAACTTCTTGAGCATGTCGAGGGTGCGATACACGGTGACGCGGTGGATGCGGGAGTCAACCTTCTGCGCGCGTTCGAGGATGGCGCCTGCGTCCAGATGGCGCTCGGCGTTGTCCATCACTTGCAGCAGAACACGCCGCTGGCGGGTAAGGCGGATGCCGCGTTTGGCGAGCGCCGCCTGAAGACGTCCGGCGGGCAAATGGGCATTCAGGCGTTCGCCGCTGGAAACACGATGAGCCCGTGAGGCTGGCATGTTTTACTCAAGCGCGCGTACGAAGCCTGCTAGGAATGCAGGAAGACGCGCAGGACGTCATTGTACATGACGAGTGCGAAGATGACCAAAATGAAGACGAAACCGACCTGAAGGAATCGCTCCTTCACTTTCAAGCTCAAATCATGACGGAGCACGCCTTCAGCAGCCAACACGATGATGTGGCCGCCATCCAGAATCGGGATAGGCAAGAGGTTGACCACGAATAAGTTGAGGCTGATGTAGGCCATAAAGAAGAAGAAGCTGCGGAAACCTGCCCGTACGGCTTGTCCTGACACGGCTACAATGCCGACCGGCCCGGAAACATCTTTCAGAGACGCTTTGCCGACAAAAAGTTGGCCAACCAAATCGAGCATCTGCCTGGTGAGACGGGCGTTGAACCATACAGAGAATCCGATTGAATCAAAGACACCCTTTTGCACTCGTTCGGTGTCTATGTGCCGCTTGAATCCCAGCGACCAGCGTGCACCCATCCCATCGCCCAAATCGGCCTTGATGGCACGAATCTGGAGAATCATCGGATGACCATTTCGATCGATCCCCATTTGCGTGGGGCGATCCTCAGTTTGCTTCACCAATTGCGTAAATGTGCTCCAGGCTTCTGTAGGGACCCCCGCATAAGAAATGATCTTGTCTCCGGGCCTCAATCCGGCGCGTTCCGCGGGGGATCCCGGAGTGATGAAATCAACGATTATCGGTTCGGCGGGATACCCAAACATTTCAAATTCATCCCTATTGGAATTAACCGTGGTGTGAATCGACTCGCCCCCTCGATCGATCGTGAGCGGTAACTGCGCACCCGGGAGGGCGAAAAAGGCCTCAAAGTGCGCGCGTTCCCAAGTAGGGTTATCAATGCCGTTCAGGTCGACAATCCGGTCGCCTGGCCGAATTCCAGACTGATCAGCAGGCGACGCCTTAAATATTCCTGCCACATCAATCGGCTTGTCCGCATATTGTGGTTGTTCGTTCACACCGCCATAAATGAAGGCGAAAACAATCAGCGCCGTGAGGGCATTCATGCAAGGGCCGGCAAGCGCGATACATACGCGCTGCCAACGGGGCTTGGAGAGGAATTCGTCCGGTGCTCCGGTGCGTTCTTCAGAAATGTTGTCGCCGGCCATGCGGACGTAGCCACCGAACGGCAAAATGCGAACACTATAGTCCGTGTTGCCACGCTTGACTCCGAATAGACGGGTGCCGAAGCCGAAGGAAAACACATCCACACGCACACCAAAGAATCGTGCCGCGAGGAAATGACCAAACTCGTGGATGGTCACCATGAACCCTAATCCGATAATGGCGCCCACAATGGAAAGTACCGTCGTAATTGAAAACATTTCCGTACCCTTCCCTGCTTAGGTCATTCCTGAATTCAAGCTGCTCGTTGCAGCTTGCTGATTTCTTCTCCAGCCAGACGCCTCGCTTCCGCGTCAGCCGCCAAAATGTCGGCGATGCTCGCCGGCCGCGACCGCGGCATGCGACCGAGCACATGCTCGATTACCTGCGCAATCCCACCGAAACTCAAGTGACGAGCCAGAAACGCCGCCACAGCGACTTCATCGGCGGCATTGAGCGCAGCGGGAAGAACTCCGCCGCGACGAATGGCTTCGCGAGCCAGCTTCAAACAAGGGTAACGCCGCGTGGACACCTTTTCAAAATCCAAACGGCGCAAATTATCCAAATCCAGCCGAAGTTCCTTTGCTTCCACTCGCTCCGGATAGGTTAGCGCATATTGAATCGGAATGCGCATATCCGTGGGACCGAGCTGTGCGAGAACAGAACTGTCCACGAATTCCACCATTGAGTGAATTGTGGATTGCGGATGAATGATGACATCAATTTTATTAAGAGGCATGTCGAAGAGCCAGTGCGCCTCGATAACCTCGAACGCTTTGTTGACCAGTGTGGCCGAATCAATGGTGATACGCTGGCCCATCTTCCAGTTTGGATGCGCCAGGGCCTGTTCCGGAGTTGCCTGAGCGATTTCAGCGAGCGGAGTTTTCCGAAACGGACCACCCGAGGCGGTGAGGATCAAGCGCCGAACTTCCGCGTGAGTTCCGCCGCGCAGGCATTGGTGAATGGCATTGTGCTCGCTATCCACCGGAAGCAACTCGACGCCCGCCTTACGCGCCGCCGCCATTACGAGCTCACCGGCGGCCACCAACACTTCCTTGTTGGAGAGAGCAACCTGCTTGCCAGCAACGACCGCACCATAGGTGGCTTCCAGACCTACGACGCCCACGGCGGCCGAGACTACAATTTGTGCCTCAGGAATTGTGGCAACGCTTAAATTCCCTGCCGCACCCCACTGGATTTCCGGGAGAGGCGTGACACTTGCGGCCCGCAGGCGAACTGCCAACTCGGTGGCCTTCCCCGCATCCGAGACGGAAACAAGTCTCGGATGATGGCGCCCAATTTGGCCGGTAAGCTCATCCAAATTTGAGCCGGCGGCAAGCGCGACGATCTGCAGACGATCGGGCAAAGATTCCACTACGCTCAGGCATTGCCGCCCAATGGATCCGGTTGACCCCAGAATAGAAATTAGTTTCATCAGCAGGATTGAATCCTTCGGATTCCGCTCCAAAATGCCAAGGCTAGCCTCGAATATTCAGCCAGTTGAAATAGTACCAAACCACGGGCGCGGCAAGAATTAATGCGTCAATTCGGTCGAGCATGCCGCCATGGCCGGGAAGCAAACTGCCCGAGTCCTTTACACCGGCGCTACGTTTATATGCGGACTCCAGCAGATCTCCAGCTTGACCTCCCAAGTTGGCCAGGACCGCCATTCCAATCAAATGAATCGGAGGAATATCGATCCATCGTCGAGCTGCAACGGCTACCAGAATTGAGCCCGCCAGATTTGCTACTGCTCCCTCCCAGGTCTTCTTGGGACTCAGGTGGCGCGCCATGGGGAATTTCCCGATGGAGCGGCCCACGAAATAAGCCATGGTGTCGCCCGCCCAGACCAAAACGAGAGTAAAGAGAAGCAGCTTCGGCCCTATCGCCCCCGCACCGTCCAGACGGACCACCGTAGAAAAAGGGAGCACCAGGAACAGCATCGCCGCGGCGCTCACAGATAGGCCACCCAATGAATCCACAACGGGTTGTCTTCCAAATAAGACGATCGCTACGGCGCCCAATACAAAAACCATCAGTACGACTTCAATGGAAAACGATTCGGCAGCCCCAAAATCACGGACGAGCCGCACCCCACCCCGCAGAGACCAGGTCTGCTCGGTGGCCGCAAGCCACTGCGTGAAAATGATGGCCAAGCCGCAGAGACCTGTCCATACACGATGGCCGTGGAGGCCGACGTGCTCGCCCAAAGCGAAAAGTTCCAGCAGCGCCAGCAGCATAATCATCGCGGCCAACACCGCGACGACGGATGGCGGCGCCCACAATACTGCAGCCACTATGATGGGAATCAAAATGGCCGCTGTTATTACGCGCTGAAAAGTCATCTAACCTCGGCGCCTTGCCACTGGTGATGTGGTCCAAACATAGGAGGGGAATTTACCATGCCCTGAGAGCAGTTGCTCCGGTTCTTCGTAAAAGAATCCCGAAATCAATGGTGAGGCTAAGAACCGCGTGGAGGCCGAGGGCCTACGGTCCGTCCCGCGTCGACGGCGAAAAACTGGAGGAGTGAGTCAAGGTTTGAAGACGATGAAGATGATCCCGTGGTGATGGCCTTGCGGGCTGCCGCGAGTGGAGCGGTGTCGTCAATGCGCACAGTACCTCCCTCGAGCGAGAGCCCAAGTTGTTTCCACAGCGCATTCAATTCAACATCCCCAGGGCTATCCTTCATCTTCTCGTAAAGCGGAAGCAAAACAGAAACGCCGACGGCCTTGTCGCCGATGCTGAATGCCTTCTCTATTTCCCAATCGTGGGTGATGTCACCACCTGCATCCAGGATGCCGCGAAGAGCGTCTTGAAGACCCTTCTTGTTTTTGGTTTGACGGCGAATCTCCAGATCAGCGAGGAAGCAAAATAGAGCACCGCCCCAATACGTTCGCCCCCAGGTGTGGGTACGGTCCAGACCTTGATCCCCCGCTTCAGGCAGCCCCTGATGTAAATCGCGCACCAATTCGTACCACATTCGTGTGGGATCCATGTGCCTGGCTTGAACGCGAGCGATAGGCTCAACGTAAGTCGCAATTCCCTCTTCGATCCAGTGATGCTCGTCGGACATGGATGGAAATGTGAGATGCACCATTTCGTGTGTCAGCATCCAATCGTTTTCAAGCGCTTCGGGACTCGTATCTTTGCCCACATTTATTCTTATAAATGCCCCGCGGTTCCCATAAGTGGTTCCATGGCTGACCCCACGGCCATCTGTGACAGTGACGCGGAGCCGCACTTCTGAGACTGGGAAGCGGCCGTAATAGGCAGAGACAGATTCGGCAGCCGAGCGGATCCACTGGGTCAGCCGCTCTTGATTGGTAGAGAGGTCAGCCCCTTCTATAGTGACGTCAATCTTTGAGTTGCCGATAAGAATGGTCGAATTCATCTCATCCCCCCGAACGGGAAGGGGTGGAATGAAGATGGCGAAGAGCAGAATCCGCAGGAAGCGAAGACGGAAAGGCGTATGCCTGCGCCTTGGCATTGTCCGTTGATCATCCCTTTGCAAACGAATTCTGAAGAACTTCGCGCGAAAATGATCCGTCATCCGACCCTTGATTTTTTCGCGCGGCGACCCCATAAATAATCCACAGAGATTTTGCCGGGGCCGAAGATTAGGATAATCAGAGCCATGAAAAGCAGCGTGTAGGGGGCGGCGCCCGTAAATTTATCCGGGTCAGAAATAAAAGAGGAAAAAGCCTCCCTGTCAGCAGTGATATAGGCCATTAACATGTCAATCGTGAGACCCAGGGCCGCGATTCTTGAAAACAAACCCAACGCCAGGAGTATTCCGGCCAGGAATTCAAACAAGGATACAAATGTCGCCGTGGGACCCGGCGCGGGCAAACCCAGGCTGGCGAAGAATTCCGTGACATGAGATAAATTGTGAAGCTTGCCCCAGCCGTTTTGAGCGAGCTGAATCCCCCAATAGAGGCGGATTAGCAACAAGAATGGTGACTGGAGGGTGGAAACGGCTTTTACGAACCAGCTGTAACTGGAATTGATGAAGGCCAAAAGGTTTTTCATGCGCGGGTCCGCCGCCTCTCACTATTCAGTCGCTTAGGACTTGGCCGAAGATCTTTCCGGTCGACAGAACCATCCCATCGCCGCCCAACCACGAAACCATTTCTCGACGTGCACTGGCTGATCGCCAACAGGAATCCGGCTGCTGCGAAAAGCAATGTCCACAGCACGCTTGAGTGTCTTGCCGTCTTGCAGCGCGGTCAGTATTGCGAATTCTTCGCGCACCAGGCGGCGGAAATAAACCGAGTAGTCCATCCGATGGACAATCAAATAAATCCGGGAAGGCTTAAGCCGGGCGACTGCCTGCACGCGCTTGCGTTTCTTACGCTCGTAAAATGCGTTGCTGGCCACTTCACTGTCCACAGGAGCGCGCATTTCCAATGCGAGGTCGTCCACCGGATAGCGCAGATCGAGGAGGCGGATGTAGGGCTGCAATTCCAAGCGGAGTGTCGCGGGATTCGCGCCGGCAACATCTTCCGTGCACAAAGGCGGCTCAGCCCTCCCATCGAACGCTTCAATATCGGCCCATTCGAGGCGAACCATATCGAGAGCCAGCTGCTGGCGCGTACGCGCCCAGCTGGGATGTCGGCGCATCCACGATTCCAAACGTGAACATTGGTTGCGGAGAGTGAATGAACGCGATGGGCAATCATTGATGTATGCCTTGGCCATGGCCTCAAACCGTCGATCACCCAGAACCGCGCACAGCCCCGGAAAATCGTCAGTTATGCTGGCGAGCACGCGATACCAATACTGCTTGTTGTAAATCTCCAGCCGCTCGAATGAGGTCAGCCGGTCGTTGGGCTTGATGAAATCCGCCGCGACCGAGCGCATAGGGCGGCCATTGGGCGCGTAACGTCGCATGTTCTCGGCGGGGGTCAGCGGCGTCATCACCGCGCGGGCCATTTTGCGTTGCAGGCTGAGCAGTTTCATACGGCGGTCGCAAGCGAGGCGCTGGCCAGGTACTTGTTGGCTTTCAAGGCTTCGTTGTGAACTTCGTCAAATGAGGGGATGCGGTCATCCCATTCGAGCAGAGTCGCGGTGTGGCCGACTCGTTCAATGGCGCGGGAATAGAGCGTCCAGACGGGGTCAATCACGGGGTGGTCGTGGGTGTCGAGAATGTACTTCCGATACTTCGAGTGGCCGGCGATGTGAATTTGCGCCACGCGGTGAGCGGGAACGCTGTTCACATATTCCATGGGATTGAAGCTGTGATTTTGCGAGGAGACGTAGATATTGTTTACATCGAGCAAAATCCCGCAATCGGCGCCCTCGACCACTTCATTCAGGAATTCCCACTCGGTCATTTCAGACACATGAAATTCGGCATAGCTGCTGACGTTTTCGACCACCACGGGGATTTCCAAATGGTCGCGCACTTCTCGTATTTTCTGCGCGGTGACTCGGGCGGCTTCAAATGTGTAAGGCATGGGAAGCAAATCATGAGTGTATCGTCCGTCCACGCTCCCCCAGCAGAGGTGGTCCGAAAGCCAGGGCGTTTTCGTGCGCTTCACCAGATCCTTCAGACGGCGAAGATGCTCGCGGTTGGGGCGCTCGGCTGAACCGAAATACATGGAAACGCCGTGCTGAACCACCCTGTATTGCTCCAGAATTTGGTCGAGGGTGTGCAGCGGGCGGCCGCCATCAATCATGAAATTTTCAGAGATGATTTCAAACCAGTCCACGGTGGGTTTGCGGGTAAGAATGTGATGGAAATGAGGAATGCGCAGGCCAATCCCAACTCCATATTCAGTGAAACCGTTGAAGCGATTCGCGGGCATAGGAGTCCCTGTCCAATCTAGAAAAAAGAAGAGGGCCAGTCAAATTGACCTGGCCCTCTTCAAGACAGATTACTGCCAGGCTTGAAGGTGCAAGTTACGTCTTTGGTGCCATGGGCTTCCCATCGGTGCGGCAGCCACCCTTGCCCTTGCAAGAGTTCTTTCCCTTGCAGCCGCCGTCGCTGGTCTTACACCCGCCCTTGCCCTTGCAAGAGTTCTTGCCCGCACAGTCGTGCTTCTTGTCCTTCGTATCCTTCGTGTCTTTCTTGTCCTTGTCGCCCTGATCCTGGATGCCCGCCGCGCGCAGCGAGGGGTTGATCCCTGAAAGCAGGTTTGACGCATGCACAGGTGCCCCCACGCCCGCGAGCAAGCCCGCGAGTGCCGCCCCTGCGATCAACGCTTTCTTGGTGGTAATCATCTGAATTGGCTCTCCTCTGTTTGAGATGTCCTTGCCTACAACTATTCCTTCCGCGCCGAACTTAACCTGGGAAACCACGAAACTCTGATTTCTCAGTTCCGGTGCAAGAGCAGGAAAAATCTCCTTACCATCCAAACTGAGATACCCATCACACCGGCGCCTTGAATCGCAAAACGACCGGCATGAGGCAGGTGCCCAGATGGAGATACCCACCCCCAGCCGGGGAGATTATCCCCTTTGCAAGGGCTTGACAAGCAAAAACTCAACAAAACAGTGACTCGCGTGACTTAAGGAGGGTCAGGCGGACTCGCGCTTGGCCTCTGCGTTCAAGCCTCCGTACCGCCGTTCGCGCTTTTGAAAGTCCAGCAGTGCCTCGAGCAGCCGGAGACGTGTGAAATCTGGCCAGAGGGTCTCTGTGACGTAGATTTCAGCATAGGCGATCTGCCAGAGAAGAAAATTACTCACCCGCATTTCACCGCTAGTGCGAATCAACAGGTCAGGGTCTGGGAGGCCCGCGGTGTAAAGATGGCCCGAAATCGTTTCTTCGTCGACTGGCGGGGAGGTCGCGCCGTTCTTCTTTAAATGGTTAAGGATGGAGTTGAAAGCGTCCACGATTTCCGCCCGTGCCCCATAGTTGAGCGCAACGGCAAGCTTCATACCCGTATTGGGAGCGGTCAGCTCCATAGCCCGGGCTACGTCATCCCGGACGGCTTGAGGGAGCTTGTCGAGGCGGCCAATCACCAGCATGCGGATATTGTTGCGATGAATTTCAGGTAATTCCTTGCGCAGGTATTCGCGAAGCAGGCGCATCAGAAAATCAATTTCGGCCTGGGGCCGACGCCAATTCTCCATGGAGAAAGCATAAAGCGTTAGAGCAGGAATGCCCAGCTTCGCGCAGCTTTCTATCACCTGGCGAGCCGAGGAGACGCCTGCCTTGTGTCCGGCGATGCGGGGCAAGTGTCGGCGCTGGGCCCAACGCCCGTTCCCGTCCATGATGATGGCAATGTGGCGCGGGAAGCGACTGCGGTCGAGCTGCTCCAGCAGTTGGGTCTCGTCGCGCTTCTTGGTACTGAAGAATTCGGTAGCCTTCACAGGTACAACCCGCAATCCTCTTTACCCCGCAAAGTTAGCACACCGTTACATTACGCGCAATGTGGGTGAAGTTAGTAAGCGTCGTCAAAGTCCTGGCACACTTCCAAATCGTCCGGGAAACAACGCGGCAAGTACGAGCACAATCGTCAGGGCGATCATGACCACACAGGTCACCCAGGCAATGACGCTGAACGTGGTGGAATTCACGTATTCGCCCATCAGATCGCGACGGCTGGCAAGCAAGACAATAAAAATGAGGACGATGGGCAGCCAGACGCCATTGGCGACTTGCGAAAATACCAATATCTTCAGATAAGACGCCCCCGGAATCAGGACCAGACCCCCTCCCACCACGATCAGAATCGTGTAAAGCCAGTAAAAAATGGGCGCTTCCCTGAATTTGTGGTCTATTCCCCCTTCAAATCCGAGCCCCTCGCAAATCACATGCGCGGTGGAGAGCGGCAGAATGGAGGCCGCGAATAGGGACGCGTTTAGCAAGCCGAACGCAAAAAGAAGGCTTGCTCCGCGCCCGGCGAGGGGGATGAGGGCTTCGGCGGCTTGCTTCGCATCCGTGATATTTCGATGTCCGGAAACATAAAGTGTGGCGCCGGTGCAAACGATGATGAAGAAAACGATCACCATACAGCTGATGCTGCCGACGAGCACATCGGCGCGCGCTTGGGGATATTGTCGCGGGCCCACTCGTTTTTCAACGAACCCAGCCTGTAAATAGAAAAACTGCCAAGGAGCGATGGTGGTACCTACAAGAGCCGTCAACATGAGTAAATAAGAAGCATTGAACTGGAAGCTCGGAATGATCACGCTCTTGGCGGCCATAAGCCAATCCGGCCGTGCCAGCACAGCGGATATGATGTAAGCGACGTAGAAAAGGCAGGCGATCAAAAATATCTTTTCCACCTGTCGATAGGTCCCGCGCAAAACAAGAATCCAGACGACAAATGCAGCGATGGGAACCGCGATGTATTTGCTGACGTGGAAAATCTCCATCGAGGCTGCCACGCCCGCGAATTCGGCGACCACGTTGCCCAAGTCCACCAGGAATCCGGTGACCATCACAAAGAATGTCGGCCGAAAGCCAAACTCTTCCCGGATCAGGTCCGAAAGGCCCTTCCCTGTTACGACTCCCAGGCGTGCGCACATTTCTTCCGTCACATACAGCGCAATGGTCATGGGGATTAGCGACCACAGTAGAGCGTACCCGTACGTCGCACCGACCACGGAATATGTCGAAATCCCGCCGGCATCGTTGTCCACATTGGAGGTGATAAACCCCGGACCCACCACGGCCATGAATAGGGCCAGGCGGCGCCGAGCGCCACGCGTTCGCTGGCGCCATTTGTTAACGCGGTCGCGCCAGTCCGGGGTCCGAGATGTGATCGTTCCTGGATCCATTGCCATCTTCTTGTTTCAGGCGCTATTTGAACTTGTACCGTGCTTTGACCGTGAGGCGCGTGACCACGTCGTCCACGGTGATCGCGCCGATCGGCGACCCGTTATCGTCCGCGACCGTCAACACGCGCAGATTGTATTTGTCGAACAACTCGAAGACATCCCTTACGTGAGCGTCCGGTAGAAGTGAGAGCAAAGGCTCGGACTTGAGCGAAGCCATGGCCTGTCCCGCATCTGCCAAGAGCAAGCGTCCCATCGGCACTACGCCGGCAAACTTCGCGCTCGAATCCGTCAGGAAAACAGCGTCCAGCTGATCGGCATCCACATCGTTTGAGCGGATCCACTCGATGACTTCCTCGCGCGTGGCCGATTCTGCCACCACGATGAAGTGCGTATTCATCATGCCGCCCGCAGTATTCTCACCAAATTGCATCAAACCGCGGACGTCTCGCGCCTCAAATTGCGGCATTTCTTCCAGTAATTCCTGGGAGGTCTCCGGAGACAATGTGGCCAGCAAATCCGCGGCCTGGTCCGGCTGCATCTCCTCAATAATGTCCGCCGCCTTTTCGGGATCCAGTTTCTCGACGATTTGCTGGCGCAATCTGGCATCGAGCTCGGCCAAGGTTTCCGCCGCACTCTCCTCATCGAGCGAATCAATAATGGATTGCCGCTCCTCGGAGGAGAGGTCCTCCAGGATGTCGGCCAAATCCGCAGGGTGGAAATGGGCGAGCTTTTGATGGGAAACACGAAGTTTGATGCGCCGTAACGGGTCCGGCTCAATCAAATTCACAAACTCCCAGGGGATCGTGCTGGTCGGAAGCTTCCCTTGAATCTTGCGTATGAGTGCATAAGATGCGACACCCTGAAGCAGGCGGCCAACTGCTCCAGTCAGGCCCACGTCTGCCAAACTGACACGCAGCTCGACGCTGCCATTCAAATGGTGTTCCGCCAGATCGAGGTCGTTTACTCGGACCACTTTGCGGCCGCCGGTATCAATAATCTGCTGGTCGAGCAAGTCCTTTTGAACTGCAAGCCATCCCTCGTTAGCCCGATATTCCTCAAGCGCTTTTTCGTTCACATTCAAACGCATCGTTCCGGCAGCGACAGACCCCACCTGGTCATAACGCGCGACGAGCGGCTGATATTTCCCGCGCCCCAGCAGATACCTCGCTACGCGATTGGGTTGGTCGGCCGGCTCGATAAACAGCTCGCGCACTCGACCGACGAAGTTTCCCTGAGCGTCGTAGGCGATGGATCCGAGCAGTTCTGTCGCATGCAGCATCTGTAAAAATTCCTTCCCGCCATTCGGTTGTCAACTACCCCGCGCAAACACAAAAAACCCGCGGCCAGGGTACCGTCCCGGCTGCGGGTGGATTGGAAACCCACTTGTGCTGCCGTTATACGGTACGTACTCCCTTGGACCGTGAACGCCTCGGGCAACCCCTCCAGCACCCGGGGCCCCAGCAAGCCGACTGTGCCAATCCGACCAGATACAAGCCCCCCCAGTTGCACCGGCAACTAGGCGGAGGCTCGAAATCTTCCGTGAGATTCATAAACAATGCATCCATGCTTCGTTGTTAAAGGCATATGCGAACTTTGTCAAGAAGAGAATGGCGTTATTTGAAAAAAAGTTCCGACGGCGGCGATGGCAGCGGATTCAGCGTTTCTTTTTGACAGATTCGCCGAACACCATATCCGGTATCCCCGCAATGATCCCCGGAGCGAGTTGTGGCACCGACACTCCACGCTTGCGGCAGTCTTCCAGGTGGAGCAGGAGATAGTTCTTCGTGACGTAGTCCTTGGCCGAGAAACCAAGCTCGCTCGCGGCCCGGTCTATCGAATCGGTCGGTCCTTCCAGTTCCAGAAAAACGCCGGTCGGAGTCTCGTCAAGCTCAATGTGCAGGCAGACAGCCCACTTTTTTGAAGACGGCAGGGCGAACCGGGTACGGAATTTTTCATAACGGAACCACCCGCGTAACCCCAGCGATTCCAGGATTCTCGATATGGCGTCCGCATCGACTACCACTACTTCGTTTTCCTGCCTGACTTTATAACGCCCCTCTCCTGATGCCTCCGCAGGCCCCTTGTATGTCAACACCACTCGCGACGTTACCCTCTTCCCTGCGGCTGGCATAGACTCGACCCTCACACGGAGCAATTGGCCGTGCCGCGCAAATCCGCCATCCGGCGTATCAAACAGGATGTTTTGCTCGTGGTAGCGGCCATCCTTGCCGGCCACGGCTCCACGGAGAGGTTTGGCGCCGATTCGCGCCAGTTTCTTCCGCGCCGCCTCGGCGCTCTCAAACCGAAGCTTCACCTCAATTTCTTTGGGAATGGGACCCACCTCCAGGCAAAGTCTCGTGCAAACATTCCGCAACCGCACTAGTATAATACTGCGCTCAGTTTCCCTTGCCGGAATATGTCTGAACCAACCACGCCTCTGATGCGGCAGTACCAAGCAATTAAGACTCGCTACCCGCACGCCCTGGTCCTGTTCCGCTTGGGTGATTTCTATGAAATGTTTCATGAGGATGCGATTGTCGCCTCCCGGGAGCTGCAAATCACGCTGACTTCGCGCAACCGCGAGCGTGGGAAGCCCATACCCATGTGCGGTGTTCCTTATCACGCGGCAGAGAATTATGTTGCCCGTCTAATCCGCGCGGGTTTCAAAGTCGCGATGTGCGACCAGATGGAGCAGCCCGGGCCGGGCAAAAAGTTGGTGCGGCGCGAGGTGACGCGAGTCATTACTCCCGGCACCGCAACGGACGCTCAGCTTCTCGAGCCGCGTGAAAATAATTTCCTCGCTGCTGTTGCCTATGGTTCACGGGGCGGTCGCGTGGGCCTGGCCTGGGTGGACATCTCAACCGGCGAGTTCAGCGCCACAGAATTTAGTGGCGCTGAATCGGAGGAAAAGCTTAGAGACGAACTTCAACTGCTTCGCCCGCGCGAAATACTGGTGGAACGCGTTGAGGGCCTCTTCGCCGAGTCCGACACCGCAGGTCCCGGTGCAAAGTTTGCCTCGCGTATGGAAGTGCGCGAAGGGGCAGTCACACGCTTGGAGGATTGGATCTTCGCATCGGACTACGCAGAGAGATTACTCACCGAACAATTCAGCGTTGCTGGGCTTGAAGGATTTGGGCTCGCTGATCACTCTGCTGCTGCGACTGCCGCTGGAGTATTGATCCACTATTTGCGAGAGACTTCCGCCGCGGGCAATGCCAATAACGGCGCCGGTCACACTCTGCAGCATCTTGACCGTGTCCGCTTCTACGAACAACAGGAAACGCTCGGGCTGGACAGCGTCTCCGTCCGCAACCTGGAGCTTGTGGCGCCGTTGTTTCCCGACGACGCTGCAGCCGACAAGAGTGCCACCCTACTGGGCGCGATCGACGAAACCGCAACGGGGATGGGTGCTCGACTATTGCGTTCCTGGATCCTTCGCCCGCTTGTTTCCATCGAAGAAATTGAAGAGCGGCTGAGCGCCGTTGCGGAGTTGAAAGCGCATACGGTGCTCCGCGAAGAGATCCGCGAGGCGCTAAAAGGTGTGTTGGACCTGGAGCGGCTGAACAGCCGCGTTACCTTAGGATTCGTTACGCCGCGCGATTTGATGGCTCTGCGCGCTTCGCTCGCTCGTGTGCCGCTTGCGCGGGGATTCTTAGCTAATTGCACCAGCGACAGATTGGCCGAATTGCGGGAACAAATGGATGATTTGGGCGATGTCGCGGCGCGCATCGAGTCCACCATTGCGGAAAACCCGCCCGCTCAAGCCACCGAGCCAGGCGTAATTAAACGAGGATTTCTTCCTGAGCTTGACAAGCTGCGCGATCTCGGCCAGCGCGGCCGTCAGTTTATTGCCGGAATGGAAGAGCGGGAACGCAAGCGCACGGGTATCGCTTCCCTCAAGATTCGCTATAACCAGGTATTCGGCTATTACATTGAGATTTCGCGACCGAACCTGCATTTGGCGCCACCCGATTACGAACGCAAACAAACGCTTACCAACGCGGAACGGTTCACCTCCAACGAATTGAAAGAATATGAGCAGAAAGTTCTTGAGGCCGACGACCATATCGCTGAAATCGAAGCGCGATTATTTGCCGAATTGCGCCAATGGATTGCCACGCAGGCGGCGCGTCTGCGACGAACCGCGATGGCCATTGCGCAACTGGATGTGCTTGTAAATTTTGCGCGGCTCGCCGCGGCGCGGGATTACTCTCGCCCCGAGTTCGCCGAAGACGGCGAGATGACAATCGTTGGCGGCAGGCACCCCGTCATCGAGAAACTGCTGGAAACGCGTGGCGAGAGGTTCGTCCCGAACGATTTGTACCTGAATGAGTCTTCGCAGCAGATACTTTTGATTACCGGCCCGAATATGGGTGGCAAATCCACCTACCTGCGCCAGGCTGCGCTGATCGTCATCATGGCGCAAATGGGGTCCTTCGTTCCAGCGAGGCAGGCGAGACTGCCTATCACCGATCGCATTTACACGCGTATCGGCGCATCAGACAACCTGGCGCGAGGGCGCTCCACTTTTCTGGTGGAAATGAGCGAGGTGGCGGCAATCCTGAATACGGCAACGCCATGTAGCCTAATCCTGCTTGACGAAGTGGGGCGGGGCACCGCGACTTTCGATGGATTAAGTATCGCCTGGGCTGTGGTTGAATATTTGCAGTCACAGACTCATGCCCGAACTCTTTTCGCTACTCACTATCACGAGTTGACGGAGCTGGCCGAGCTTTTGCCCGGCGTGAAGAATATCCATGTTGCAGTCCGTGAAACAGCAACCGGGATCGTTTTCCTCAAGAGAGTCGAGGTCGGAAGCGCCAACCGCAGCTATGGCATCGAAGTGGCGCGGCTGGCGGGGTTGCCGCAGGCCGTCATCGAGCGGGCCCGCGAAATCCTTTTGCGCCATGAGCGCAGCGAGCATGAACTGACGGAGCAGCTGTCTCCCGGGGCGGCACGCGGCCCGGATGCCGCTCAAGAGCCCATGTTCACTCCGATTGACCGTGAAGTCCTGGAGGCGCTGCGCGCGGCGGACCTCGACAATCTTAAACCGCTCGACGCGCTAAATCTGCTCGCTCGGATGAAGAAACAGATCACATGAAACTCCACACATCCAACAAAGCGATGCGCGTTCTGGGCCTCATGTCCGGCACCTCCGCGGACGGAATTGACGTCGCGCTCGCGCGAATTTCCGGTGCCCCCCCGCACCTGCAAGCAAATCTTGAGAATTTCACCGCGATTCCCTTCCCTCGAACCGTTCGGGATGCGATCTTACGTCTTGCGAATGGTGCTCTCACATCCACGGGGGAGATGAGTCAGCTCAATTTCCTTCTCGGGGAGCTCTTTGCTGACGCGTCGCACGAAGCATGTGGCAGGTTTCGCGCTCCATTAACCAGCATTTCTCTCATTGGCTCTCACGGCCAAACGGTTTATCACCAGGGTCTCCCAACGCGCGCTTTCGGGCAGCGGCGAGTCGCCTCCACGTTGCAAATCGGAGAGCCCGCCATAATTGCCGCACGAACAGGTATCACCACGATCGCCGATTTCCGTCCCGCGGATCTCGCCGAGGGCGGCCAGGGCGCGCCTCTTGTGCCATTCGTGGATTACTTGCTTTACAGACATGAACGCATCGGTCGCGTTGCCCTCAACATCGGCGGCATTTCTAATGTCACAGTAATTCCGAGGGGTTCTCAGCCAAGTGATGTCTTTGCGTTCGATACTGGTCCGGGGAATATGGTGGTTGACGCGCTGGTCAGCCATTTCACGGGAGGCCGCGCAGCCTACGATAGGGACGCGAAGCTCGCGCGCAAGGGCCGTGTAGTGCCTCCAATTCTCAATTCCCTACTCCATGACAAGTATTTTCGACAGCGTCCCCCAAAATCGGCTGGGCGCGAGCAATATGGGGAAGCGTATGTCCATGGCTTGATCAAACTTGGACGCCAACACAAGGCCCGAAAGGAAGACTTGATTCGCACTGCTACGATTTTGACCCCGCTCTCCATTTTGGACGCATGGCATCGCTTCATTGAACCCCGCGCGAAAATAAACCAACTCATTGTCGCCGGAGGCGGCACGCACAACCCATTGATAATGGCTCAACTCGCCGCAGGTCTGCAGGACGTGGAAGTGACAAGCTCAGCCTCGCTTGGCGTGTCCCAAGACGGCAAGGAGGCTTTCGCCTTCGCAATTCTCGCGTACGAAACATTCCATGGGCGCCCTTCGAATCTCCTGGCAGCTACTGGTGCACGTCGCCCGGCAATTCTAGGCAAGGTCTGCTATGCCCCGGCGCGCTAACCCCCGCTCTGCCCCGGGCGCTCTCATCGCATGCGTACTGCTCTCTCTCGGCCTCACAAGCTGCAATAACTCTCCCGCCGAGCCCCCGGGTACGGTTACTTTCCTGATTGAGACAATGCCAGCCAATTTCGATCCACGCATTGGCACTGACGCCCGTTCCCAGCAAATCAACAGTCTCCTGTTCAGCGGCCTGCTTGAACGCGATGCCTCCATGAACCTCCGCGGTGATCTTACCGACCGATGGGAGATGCCCGACCCCCGTACTTATGTTTTCCATCTTCACAATGGAGTTCGATTCCACGACGGCCGGACGCTCACCTCTGTCGATGTCAAATTCACCTTTGAATCCATACTGAATGGTGTTGCGGGCCCCTCGGGCGTAGTCCAAAGTCCAAAGCGCGGTGCATTCCACGTGGTTCAGGCAATTGACACACCCGACGCACTAACAATAATTTTCCATCTCTCGGAACCAAACGCATCATTCCCGTGGAGTCTGGTGCGCGCCGCCGTCGGAATCGTGCCCGCCGGATCGGCAGCGGACTTCGCGCAACATCCGGTTGGGAGCGGCCCATTCCAATTTGTTAGCGCAAAGCAAGACGACGAAGTCATCGTCTCGCGGAATCCCGGATATTTTCGAGGCGCGCCACAGGTAGAACGCGTGCGCTTTCGCGTGGTCCCCGAGGCTGTTGTTCGCGCACTCGAAATGCGCAAGGGCACTGCGGACTTGGAACTCAACTCATTTACGCCGGACATGGTTCCCGTCCTGGCGCGCCAATCCGACTTGGCCGTCACCGAAGAGCCCGGCACATTGTTTTCCTACATTTCGTTCAATTGCGAGGACCCTGCCCTCAACCGGCGAGAGGTGCGCCAGGCTCTCACTTACGCGACTGACCGCGATACTCTGGCGCGCACACTGTTGCGTAGCCAGGCGCGCGTTGCCGATGGCCCGCTCCCGCCGGGCAATTGGGCCGCAGAACCCAACCTTCCAAAATACGGCTATGATCCCGCGAAAGCGGAAGCTTTACTCGATCAGGCAGGTTTGCCACGTGTGGGCGACCCGCACACAGGTTCGCGTCTTCACTTGACGCTGAAAACCTCCACGGATTCGCTTGCCCGGCTGCTTGGGGAAGTTCTTCAGGACGAATGGCGTCGCGTGGGAATCCAATTAGATCTTCGCCCGCTCGAATTCGCAACTTTTTTTGCGGACATCACGCGCGGCAATTTCCAGCTCTACACCTTGCGTTGGGTGGGCGCCAACAATGATCCCGACTTCTTTGAGTATGCGTTCGGCTCCCTCAGAATCCCGCCTGCCGGGGCCAATCGCGGACGATACCGCAATCCGCAACTGGACTCTCTGGTGGATCGCGCTCGAGTCGAACCAGACCGTGAAAAGCGCCGCGCCCTCTACAGCCAGGTGCAACAGATCATTGCCACGGATCTACCCTACCTGCCGCTGTGGTTCCAGGACAATATTTCCGTTCACCAGCGGCGCATCGATCACGTATTGCTCGGGCCGGGGGGGGACTACGATTTTGTTGCAGGGATCACTTTGAAATAAAAGTCGGAAGGGTCTTACTCCTCCAGCGCTGCCCTGATATCGTCCTCGGTGACGGTTCCTTCACGCAAAATCCGCCAGCCATCGTAGTGCAAGTCCACAATTGTGGATGCCAGGATCGCGCCCGTCTCCCCGGCGTCCAAAATAAGCGGCAGCTTGTCCCCCAACTGCTTCACAACCTGCGCAGAGCTTGAACATGCCGGAAACCCTGAAATATTCGCGCTTGTCCCCGTAACGGGCCCTTCCAACACTTCAATCAGGGAGCGGGCCACATTGGAATTCGGCCAACGCAACGCCACCCTTCCGGTGTTGGCCGTCACTTTTAAAGGCAACTTGTGAGACGCATCAACAAGAAGAGTAAGCGCCCCGGGCCAAAATCTTTCCGCCAATTTCATAAACTCATCCGGCAGGTCCCGTGTGAGAGTTAGGGCCTGCGCAACGGAATTGACCAGAATCGGCAACGCCCGCGTCTCCGGACGCCCCTTGGCGCGATAAATCTGCTGGACTGCGGAAAGATTGAAGGGATCGGCCGCCAGCCCGTAGTAGGTGTCCGTGGGCAGGCCAACGATCTGTCCCCTCCGGATAAAATCGCAGGCGTAGCGAAGCACGCTCGATTCAGGAGTATCCGAAGAAACTTTCAGGAGCTCGGCGGGCAAGGTGTGAGCCTTTCGGCGTTGGCCAATCCGTAAAAATCCATCCCGGCGTACTCCATAATTTCCTTCGGGGCAAGCTACCACAGCACCCTCCAACGCGCAATAAACCTTCTCGTGATTCCCCACCAAATCGCAAACCGCAGGTTCGCGGCTTTACCGTCTCCCGCGCGTTTGTTAGGCTCCATGTATGCCTCGTTCCAGCCACAATCCGGCTCAACCGCCGCGTCACAGACCGGCGGCGCGGCCGCGGCAACCAGAACTCCTTTCCAGCCGCGATAATCGTTGGCTGAAGCGTTTTGCCGCCTCCCTAGCCGGAAAATCTGGTGTCGCGGAGAAATCTGTGGGAATTGAGGGCGCACGCCTGGTGGATGAGGCGCTGCGGTCTTCGCTTCCAATCGAAGCTATTTTGGTGAGCGAGACTGGACGCAAGCATTTGGCGCGTTTGGCCGGTGCGCTTGATTCTGCCACCAGAGTTCTCGCGACTACGGACCGGCTCTTCAGACAAGTGGCCGGAACTGAATCTCCCCAAGGTGTGGCCGCTCTGGTTCTTCCGCGGCGCGCAAATTTTGATGATTTGGTGCAGGGCGACGGTGAGCCGCTGGTTATTGTGCTTGCCGGAGTGCAAGACCCTGGCAATGTCGGGACAATCCTCAGAACCGCCGAGGCCCTCGGAGCTAGCGGCGTAGCTACCTGCAACGCCGGCGTTCTCGGCACAGCACACGCATTCTCTCCCAAGGTCGTCCGCGCTTCTGCAGGCGCCGCTTTTCGAATCCCGATTGCCGAGGAGCTTTCCCCGGCAATACTCCTGGCGCAGCTCCGCGTTTCAGGAATCCGCATACTGGCTGCAACCTCCACGGCTGACGCGCGAGACGCGACAGCTCCATGGCTGGTGGACCTGTGTGGCCCCATCGCATTTTTCATCGGTAACGAGGGCGCCGGCTTGCCCGGGGAAATCGAACGCGTAGCCGACGTCCGCGTTCGCATCCCACTTGCCGCCACCCGCGGCCTCCACGCGGAGAATGTAGAGTCGCTCAACGCCGCAACCGCCTGTGCCATCCTGCTATACGAGGCGGCTCGCCAGCGCTCGGGCGCTAAGATCAGACCTGCGGAACTGAACCCTCGAGCGATAACTTCAGGCGCTAATTCATGAGCCTATTTCCCAGTTTCGGATCGCATTCAGATCGCCATTCTGAGCCCGACGACCAATCGTCAGGCCCACGCCCGCTCGCCGACCGCATGCGCCCGCGAACACTAGACGAGTGTGTCGGCCAGGAATCGCTCCTTGGTCCGCGCGGCCCGCTGCGCAATCAAATTGAGCACGACGATATTGGCTCGATGATCCTCTGGGGCCCGCCCGGATGTGGCAAAACAACACTGGCCCGAATCATCGCCCGCCTGACGCGCTCTGATTTTATTTCCTTCAGCGCCGTCCTCACCGGCATCAAGGAAATCAAAGAAGTGATGGCCGATGCTGAACGCGGCCGCCACTTAGGACGCAGGACCATCGTTTTCATTGACGAGGTCCACCGCTTCAACAAGGCGCAGCAGGATGCTTTCCTTCCTCACGTTGAAGCGGGCAATATCATCCTGATCGGCGCGACAACCGAGAACCCTTCTTTCGAGGTTATCGCGCCGCTGCTTTCCCGAACGCGCGTTTATGTCTTGCAGGCGCTGAACGAAGATCAGCTGGTGACCCTTCTTCGGCGCGCACTGACCGATCCCGAACGTGGTCTCGGCAAAGAAAACATTCTCGCCGACGATGACGTGCTCCACCGCATCGCCTCTTATGCGAACGGCGATGCACGCGCGGCCTACAACACTCTCGAAGCGGTTGTTCGGAGCGCCACTCCAAATATCGGTGGCGTTCTCGCAATTACCGTCGCCTTGCTGGAGCAAACCCTCCAGCGCAAGTTGCTCCTCTACGATAAGGCCGGCGAGGAGCACTTCAATCTGATTTCCGCTTTGCACAAATCCGTCCGAAATTCCGATGCCGACGCCGTGCTTTACTGGCTGGCGCGCATGCTGGAGTCCGGTGAGGATCCCCTCTATGTGGCACGGCGCTTAGTCCGCATGGCCAGCGAAGACATCGGCCTCGCTGAACCGCACGCGGTGGAGGTCACCATAGCCGCCATGCAGGCTGCCGACTTCCTCGGTCCGCCCGAAGGGAATCTCGCTCTGGCTCAGGCTGCCGTATATCTTGCCCTGGCGCCCAAGTCCAATGCGGTATACGTGGGGTACGGTGAGGTCGCCAAGGACCTGCAGCAAACCCAATCAGAGCCCGTGCCTTTGCATTTGCGGAATGCGGTCACAAGTCTGATGAAGGGGGTGGGATACGGCCGCGGCTACCTGTGCGCGCACGACTACGATCAAAAAGTCACGGACATGACTTGCCTGCCGGAATCGCTCCAAGGCCGCGTATACTATCGCCCGACGGATCAAGGATTCGAGCAACGGCTGCGCCAGCGACTCGAGGAAATCCGCAAAATAAAAGCGGCGAGTCCCACATCCATCAAGCCGCCCCAATCATGATCCGCGTCCGCGCACTCCGGTTAACGAAAAAGCTGACAAATTTCACATTGCCGTTAATTTGGATAATCTCCGTCGCATTGTTTTGCTCCGGCGCCTCCGCGCAAAACGCCGTCCCGCGCGAAACTTTCGACGGGGAATGCACGGCTCTGGCCTACGCGCCCGATGGCAGGCTGGCCTACTCCATTCGCCACCTTTTTGACATTCGGACTCTGCAAGTCCAACGCGACGACATCTGGGTGGTTGAGAACGATGGCCGGCGACGCAAGATTGTAAATGGAGAACGTCTCGTCCAGGGCCCGGCGGCCTTCAGTTACACCATCACTCGCCTGCGCTGGTCTCCAGACGGCACCCGCCTGACCGCCGAGCTGCACACCAGCCAGCTTGTGCGCGGTGCAGGCAAACAGGATTCCAACTTATTGCTGCTGATCAATCAGGATGGGAATGAAATCAAAATCATAGCGGGAGAAAGTGTGATTCGCGGCGCCCTGGATGGAACCTGGCTCGGGGACAACAACACTGTGGCTTACTTCGCCCAGTCTGTGAAATCCGACATCATGTATTCCGTCGGTGTGGCCCACATTGATCGTGGGCGCGGCGGCGTACTCTTTGAAGACCGCGCCTTCTCGGCTATCTCCTGGAATGCGAAGCTTGGAACCGCCGCGGCCATTGACCACGGCGCCAGCATGTCTGGACAAGCCACTCTGGTGATACTCGACCTGCTGAAAGAAGAGCATCACCCACTCACAACACTCGATGCGTATATAGGCGGCCTGAGCTTCTCACCTTCTGGGGCTAAGGTCGGTTACTTCACCGACACCAATACTCTAGAAGTCCGCGATGTCGCGCATCCTGATCAGGCCATTCGTGTGCCCGCGGAGTATGGCACCATTTTTTGGGCTACGGATGAATCGCGCGTGCTCGTAAAATCGGGAATTGAACGTGAGGAAGGCGATCTCACGTGGGTATCGCTCTCCGGCCCACCAAAAACCACCGAGCTCGACTCCGCGGAACATAAACCACGATCAAATCTGATGACCTTTGGTCCAGGCCTTTTTGCCGGGCAAACTTTTCGCGATGTGGCGCTTTCCCCTGACGGACATTCGCTGGCCGTCATTCTTCCCGACAAGCGCACCTTGCAGGTTTACGATCTAAAATAAAAAGTGCTTCTTGAGCGCAGGGTACTCTCCGGCGCCTCATCCCCTGGGTCCATCTAATCCATCAGGCGCCGGTGCGCCTTCAGAATACAGTGATCCATCACCACCAAGAGCCCTGCATTGCGGGCGCGAGAACCTGCCTCTTCATCGAGCACGCCCTCTTGCATCCAGACCGCTCGCGCGCCAATCCGAATCGCTGCCTCCACAACTTCCCGAACTTCCTCTGAACGTCGAAAAATATCCACGATATCAATTCGTATTTCCTTTGGAATGGCTTCGAGGCTGGCATAGGCCTTCTCTCCATGAACTTCCGTCTCGTTGGGATTCACGGGGATGATTCGGTAGCCCTCCGACTGCATGTATCTTGCCACTCCAAAACTGGGTCGGTTTCGCTTGGAGGAGAGCCCAACCACGGCGATGACTCTCGCCGAATTGAACAAATCACGGATTGCTTCGTCACTGGGTACGCCGGAAGCCATTCTGCAGCTATCTTACTTTATTTCGTGAGGGTATCTTCGGACCGGAACACGGCCATCGCCTGGGCAAGCGCCGCCAGGAATTTCTCGTTTTCATTTGCAGTTCCCACCGTTACCCGCAGCCCGTCGGGCATCCCCATCCAATCCAGCGAGCGGACAATCACGCCAAGTTTCTCCAGCGCGTTGGCGACCTCGGTAGCGCGCTTGGCCACCTCGAAATACAGGAAATTTCCGAACGACGGAACAAACATCATCCCCAGCCGCTCCAAACCCCTGGTGAGCTGAGCCATTCCTGCGCGGTTGGATTCCACAGACCGCCGGATATGATCCACGTCTCCCAGCGCGGCAAGTGCCGCAGCTTGTGCCACGGCCGATGTATTGAATGGGGTGCGAACCTTGTTCATTTCAGCCAGCAATGGCGCCGGCCCAATCCCGTACCCAATCCGCAACCCCGCTAATCCATGCACCTTGGAAAACGTCCTTAGCACAAGCAGATTGGCTCCGCCGCGCACGCGTTCTATCGAGCGCGTATACCCAGGATGCTGCACATAATCGCAGTAGGCCTCATCCAGCACCACCATCACATCTTCCGGAACGCCGCGGAGGAACGCATCAAACTCATCCGCGGTAAACATCGTGCCCGTCGGGTTATTGGGATTCGCCAGAATGATGTAACGCGTCTTCTGCGTCACAGCCCGGGCCAGCGATTCCAAATCAAATGCGTATTCCTTCAGTGGCAACGCCACCAGGCGCCCGCCTGTGGCTTGAATTGCGATGTAGTACAGCGGAAAAGATCCTGACGAGGTCAACCCTTCATCTTCCGGCCGGATCAAAATGCGGGCGGAAAGATCAATCAATTCGCTGGAGCCCAGCCCCAGGATGACATTCTCCATCGGCACGCCGTGCAGACCGGCCAAGGCTTCCCGAAGATAGTATCCACCGCCATCGGGATAGCGATTCGATTCCGTCAGCGCCTCACGCCCTGCTTCCACTGCCCGCAGGGACGGCCCCAACGGATTTTCGTTGGACGCCAGCTTGATTGCGCGGACCTTCAGGTCGCGCTCCACTTCTTCAATCGGACGTCCCGGAACATAGGGATTGAGTGCGCGGATGTATTCGGGCACGCGTTCTTCAAACAATTTGGCCATCCGCGTCGGATTCACGAAAAAAAGCCCTTCACTTTCCTAAATGCCATCTCTCATCTACTGCCGCCGATAGTACTCAATACGTGTGAACTCCTGATCGGGTTACTTCCCTTTTTTTGAATGTGTTGCCGTTAGGCTCTTCGCATTTCGCCCGGCTGTCGCGCCTTCCAGTCGCGCCAGATGCTGATCCAGTTTTCGCAACTCCACGGGCGTCACCGGGCGTGCCTGACCCTCCAGCAAATCTCCAATCTCCAAGTTTGCCAGGCTTACGCGACGCAACTTCTCCACGGGGTGGCCGGTCTGAAAAAGCACGTGCCGCAAAACGTCTTTGCGCACGCTCGAAAACCTCACCTCATACCATGGATTTGGCGCCACCTGCCTGCCCCGCGCTGCCGGTAACAGGCGCACTTTCCCGAAAAGTTTCGCCGCCAGCCGCACCTGCTCTTCCGTGCTCAGACGGCCCTTGACCTTCACCCAGTAAGTCTGCGGTAACTTCCCTGCTAATTTCAGTATCCTGTTTGCAAGCTCGCCATCATCGGTGAGCAGGACCAGACCGCTTGATGAGTAGTCCAGCCGCCCTACCGGGTAAACCCGCCCCGGCAAACCGCGAAGCAACTCGCGTAACGATTGTCTCCCCTCGGGGTCTGCCAGCGTAGTCACAACTCGTGCCGGTTTGTTCAAAACAAAACTGTGACGCTCTTCCGGTACTTCCACGACACGTCCCGCGACAACAATCCGGTCCCGCCCCGCATCCGCCTTGGTCCCCAATTCCCTGACCACCTGGCCATTGACGCGCACTTGTCCGCTTTGGATCAGTTGTTCCGCATGCCGCCGCGAAGTGATGCCTGCGTGTGAAATTATTTTTTGGAGACGCTCGAGCATGGAGACGGGTTGCCTACAGTCTTGAGTGGACTTGCTGATAACTCGTTGTGAAAACTCGGCCTGACGACTGGGCTGGAAATCAGATTACGAACTGCTTTCCGCCGTACGCGATTTCAATTCCGCTGTTTCATGTAATTCGGTGCTATTTCCCGGATGCTCAATGTTTCCCTGCGCTTCGCTTGCGGACGCATCTTCGCCCGCGGACTTCAGTGGCGGCAGCGCCTCTGAATTTCCCTCCGCAATATCCTCCGGCTCAATCGGCGCGATCCCTTCGTCCGATCCCAGCGCCTGCCGGGCAAGCGCCTCAAATTCTTTCAAGCTGGGCAATTCATCCAGATCCGACAGCCCGAATCGCATCAGAAACTCTTTGGAGGTTCGATACAGAATCGGCCGCCCAATCACCGCCTTGCGCCCTGCGGTGGTAATCAGCCGCTTTTCCAGCAGAGTCTGGATCACACCCGCGCAATTCACTCCGCGAATCTCCGTAATTTCCGGTTGGGTCACCGGCTGTTTGTAGGAAATCACGGCCAACGTCTCCAGCGCAGGCATGGTAAGCCGCAGTGGCGGCCGCAGACTCTTGATGAATCGCCGCACGGCGTCGTGATGCTGTGCCTTGGTGTAAAACTTGTACCCCCCAGCCACCTTGCGGATTTCCAGCCCACGCTCGTCCGCGGCGTAACTGGCCACCAGTTCATCCAGCGCCGGCCGCAGTTCGGATTTTTCCACGTCAATCGCCGAGCACATCTGGTCTAGTGAAGCAGGCTCGTCTGCCGCGTAAATCACGGCCTCGAGCGCCCCCTTCAATTCCGCTGGATTCATCGTCCCCCGCCGTTCTTCCCAGTTGCGTGTGCCATTACAAATACTGTTCGTCAATTTCCGTCAGCGGCTTCAGCGACCCATCCGCCGCAAACACAGTATCGAACATTTTATGCTTTCGCAGCCGTATTTCCGCAAACTGTTGCGCTTGCGTCAGCACCACCGCTTGCAGGCGTACCATTTCCAACACCGCCAGGAACGCCACGATCATGGCGTGGCGGGATGCGCACGACTCGAAAAACGCGAGCAAGTCCACGCCCTCCGCTTGAGCCATCAGCTCCTTGCGAAGCAGCTCGATCATCTGCGCCACGGTGAATTGCGCGTGTTGCAGCTCGATCTTCGTTACCGTCTTGCGCCTGTCCAGCACCTGCTGAAAAACTTTCACCAGGTCCACAAGAGAGACCACCAATTCCGCTTCGGTTCCCTCCGTCTCGTAGAGCGACATGTCCGGCTTCGACCACACATGTTGGAATAGCTGCTGTTTCTCCGCCAGCAATTGTGCGGCGTTCTTGAATTTTTCGTGCTCCACCAACCGGTGCACCAGCTCATCGCGAGGATCCGCTTCGCCTTCGGCAAGCGCCATTGGGTCCGGAGGCAGCAACATCTTCGACTTGATCAGGATCAGCGTCGCGGCCATATAAATAAAATCAGCCGATACGTCCACATCCAGCTCTTCCAGCTTGCGCAAATAATCCAAATACTGTCCGGTAATTTTTGCGATAGGGATATCGTGGATGTCCATCTCCTGCTTGCGGATCAAATCCAGCAGCAGGTCCAGCGGCCCCTCATAAATCGGGAGCTGCACTTTGTATTGCGCCGTCGCTTGCGCGCCCAATTCCATTCTCTATCCCCCCGCTCCGGTGTGCTTCTGCCCGGCCTTCGAGTCCGCGCCCAAAATGCTACCGCGTTTTTCTTTCCAGTGAAACACGGCTTCCCTTACGCGTTCCATAGTAGCCTGGGCTGTCTTTCGCGCGCGCTTCGATCCCTCATCAATAATGTCTAGCACTTGATCCGGATGGGCTTCCAATTGTTGCCTTCGTTCCCGCACCGGCGCAATCCACTTGATCAAATTGTCGGCCATTGCGCTCTTGCACTCGATGCACCCAATCCCCGCCGTCCGGCAACCTACATTCGCCCACGAAAGCGTTTCCGGCGGCGAAAATAATTTGTGCCAGTCATATACGGGACAGACATCAGGATTCCCCTTATCCGTCCGCCGCTTCCGCGCCGGATCGGTCATCATTACTTTGGCCTTTGACCGAATCGACTCGTCGTGCTCCCCCAATTCAATTGCGTTCCCATAACTCTTCGACATCTTCCGCCCATCCGTCCCCGGTATACGCGGCGTGTGTGTGAGCATCGCGTCGGGTTCGGACAATATTTCTGAAAACTTGAACAAGCCACGATGTTTTTCCACTTTCGAAAGAAAATTCTCGACGCCCCACTCCGCCGCGGCTTCTCGGATACTTCTGCGCCAAGCATCATGAAATTTCTCAAAAGGTTCGCCTTCCAGTTTCGGTAACACATCCCCAATGAATCGAGCTGACTTCCCATCTGCATCCAACGCAACCATATCAATGTCCATTCCGTAATATGCGTTGAACCGGCGCACAATCTCACGGCTCAACTCAACATGCGCAACCTGATCCTCGCCCACAGGCACAACCAATGGCACTCCTTCTTCCCCATAAATCACTATGTCCGCAGTTTGTAGCACCGGGTATCCGAGGAAACCATACATGTGAAGATCTTTGCCCTTGATGTTCTCAAGCGCCTCTTTATAAGTCGGCACCCTTTCCAACCACCCCAGCGGCGTAATCATCGAGAGCAGCAAATGAAGCTCCGCATGCTCCGGCACCTGTGATTGCTGGAAGATTGTCGATATCCTCGGGTCCAGCCCCCCCGCTAGAAAATCCGTGGCAATCTCAATTGTGTTCTGAGCAATCTGCGAAGTATCAGCGTAATCGCTGGTCAGCGAGTGCCAATCCGCGATGAAGTAGAAGCATTCGTTGGAAGGATCGTCCTGCAGTTTCACCCAATTCGCCAAAGCGCCGAAATAATTCCCAATGTGCAAGCGGCCCGTGGGCCGCATTCCCGAAATTACCCGTTTTTTCTTTGTTCCCTCTCCGCTACTCAATTCCCCATTCCCTCTCGCTCACTGCCTTTGACCGCCCGCACCGCGCGCCGACTCTTTCACTCCCCCGCCCGTCTGCGCCAACAAATCCCGCGCAATCACGATCCTCTGAATCTCGCTCGTCCCCTCATAAATTGAAATCACGCGCGCGTCGCGATACATCCTCTCCACGTCGCTCTCCCGCGAATATCCCGCGCTTCCGTGAATCTGTACCGCCTTGTACACCACGCGGTTCACCATCTCGCTGGCGTACAACTTCGCCTTTGACGCTATCGCCCCGCGCCGGCTGCTTGAGTGATCCCTCATCCACGCCGCTTGATACACCAGGCATCGCGCCGCCTCGATTTCCGTTTGCATGTCCGCCAGCATCCACTGGATCGCCTGAAACTCGCTGATGGATTGTCCAAAAGCGCGCCGGTCTTTCGCGTATTTCACCGACGCCTCCAGCGCACCCTGCGCCAGCCCCACCGCCTGTGCGCCAATTCCGATGCGCCCTCCATCCAGGCCTTCGAGCGCGACCTTTAACCCCTGCCCCTCTTCCCCCAGCCGATTCGCCACCGGCACTTCACAATCCTGAAACACAATCTCCGCCGAATGTGAACTGCGCAACCCCATCTTGTCTTCGTACCGGCTCAACTTAAACCCCGGAAAGGTCCGTTCCACCAGAAATGCGGTGATCCCCTGGCGCCCGGCAGCCGGGTCCGTCTTCGCAAACGCAATCAACACTCCCGCATCACCGCCCGTAGTCACCCAGCTCTTGGTCCCATTCAATTTGTACACATCGCCGTGCCGCACAGCGGTCGTCTGTATCCCCGCCGCATCCGACCCTGCTTGCGGTTCCGTCAAACAAAATGCGCCCAGAATTTCCCCTCGCGCCAGCCGCGGCAAGTACTTTTTCCGCTGCTCCTCGGTCCCATGTTTCAAAATCGGCATGCCCGCGACCGAGTTGGTCACGCTCAGCGTCACCGCGATTGAGGCGTCCACGCGCGCCACTTCTTCAATCATCACCGCATAAGTAATCGAATCTGTGCCCGTACCGCCCCACTCCTCAGGCAACAGCATCCCGCAGCAGCCCAGCTCGCCCAACCGCCTGATTTCTTCCGCAGGAAAATGTTCTTCTTTGTCGTACTGGCGGGTCTTCGGGCGCACCTCCGTCTCCATGAATTGGCGGACGGTATCCCGAATCAGTTTCTGGTCGTCGGTAAGAGAAAAATCCATCGTTTCGGGTGTAGACGCGATGCTAGCACACCCGCGCAACGTTTCCCAATATGTTCACTCAAGCCAGTAACAGGCAATCATGAACGCATCCACAACGAATCGAATCAATCTACAATCCCTTCAAGCTCTCATGAAGATTTGCATCGCGCCGCAAGGAAACCTGTGGCCACAGAGAGGTCCACGTCCGCAATCAGCAAACCTTCTTTACCATACGGCTGATAGGACAGCAGCGTGCCATCCGGCCGCACCACAGTCGAAGTGGTCGGTGAACCGGCGCTCGCATGATTCACACTTGCGAAATAACAAGTGTTCTCCGCGGCGCGGCATAACATCGCTTTTTCGTGAAATGTGTTGGCGGGATCCCCGAATGTCACCGGCACGTAACCGCCGGGCTCAGCTTCGTGGAAATGTGGGTGAAAAACGATTTGCGCGCCACTTCGCACCGCCCATCGCACGGTTTCAGGATAGCGCCAACCCTCGTGGCAGATTGAGATTCCGAACGTCAGCGACCCAGTTTGAAAAACCCGCCGGCCTGAGCCGGATGAATAGGTGCACTCCTCGGAAGGATCGAGTTGGACTTTGTCCTGGAAACCTTCAATCGTCCCATCCCGATTAATGACCAATGCTGAGATTAGCAAGCCCTCATTCGCAACGACACGTTCGGTGCCCAGAATTACCGCGATGCTTCCCTTCGCAGCGGCCTTTGCGATCGCCGACCACGCGCGTTCCAGGAATTCGGGGTCGGGCGGGGGCACCACCTTTCCTTTTGCCCGATACCCAGGTACGAAACATTCCGGGAAACAGATCAGGCCGGCGCCCTCGACCGATGCGCGAGCGATAGCTTGTTCCGCCAACGCGATTGAATCGTCGGCGTTGGCGGGGTATCGAAGGTTGGCCAGTGCAATCCGAAACAAATTCAATTGCAAGTTTAAGTCTTCCACGTCACATCAAAATCGTCCGCAGCGTCACCCAGAGCCCCAGAACCACCAGCGCCACGCCAACTCCAAATGTAGAAACCCGGTGATACCACTCCGGCTCCCCCGGATTCTGGTCGTTCGTGCTTACCAGCCAGCCATTCTTCAGGTGCTTTCCCATCACCGCATTTCGAGTTAGCAGTCCGCCCACAACGAGCAGCGTCAGTCCCAGCGCCGCCACCTGAATTCCGAGAACCCGTCCCCAAATTGGGCCGCCGCCGTTCATCCCGCTCACTTACAGCTTCAACAATTCGCGCAACCGTTTCGTCTGCGCCCGGCTCACCGGTATCTCCGAGCCTTTCTTGTCATTCATCTTCAGCACATAGCTCGACTTGAACCACGGCACCACTTCCTTAATGTGATTAATGTTCACCAGGTAAGATCGGTGCGCCCGCCAAAACTGTTCCGCATCAAGCGAGGCCTGTAGCTCTTCAATCGTGCGGTAATTCGACGTGCCTTCCACTTCCCGCGCAACCACAGTTATCAATCCATCTTCAATGCTAGCGAACACAACGTCTTCGGCATCCACCAGCATCATGCGTTGTTGAGCCTTCACCAGCAACTTCACCGGCTGCGATTTCGCCAACCCCAACTGGGTCACCAGTGATTCCAACTTGTCCGCAGGTGAGGTCGTGGCTTCCATGATTCTCTTGGCTCGCGAAATCGCTTTGGCCAGCCTCGATTTGTCGAACGGCTTCAACACATAATCCACCGCATTGACGTCAAACGCCTGCACAGCGTAGTGATCGTACGCCGTCGCAAAAACAATGTGCGGCACGCGCATCTTGCGGTCCACAAGTTTCTTGATTACTCCGAAGCCGTCCAGCCCGGGCATTTGCACATCCAAAAAAACCAGGTCCGGCGAATGTTCTTTGATGAGGCTAAGTGCCTCCACGCCATTCCTCCCCTGCCCCACAATGCTTATCTCCGGAAACATCTTCAGCATGAAGATAAGTTCATCCCGCGCAGGTTTCTCGTCGTCAATGACCAGCGTGGAAATTGTGGCCGTATTCGTTTGCGTGGAATTGGGCATGTCGCGAGCGCCGCCGCTCCTCACGTCAGTATAGGCGCGGGACTCGCCGCTTTCAATCTGGCTAAAACGTTCATGAATTGATCCCGGTTCTCGTTATTCGAGAACCGCCGATGTTAGTTGATTCAGTTTCGTGGAGCTGCCTCAAGCGCGTGCGCGATCTGATTGCCTCGATTCGCTGGCGCCACGCTTTTTCCCTGAAATACCACTGCACGCACCCTTTCCATCGCGTGAATATCAGAAAGCGGATCGCCCTCCACCGCCACTAAATCCCCCTCCTTGCCGACTGCCACCGTTCCCAACGATTGATCGAGCCCCACCAACTCGGCGCTGTGCTTCGTGACCGCAATCAGCGCCTGCTGTGGCGTCGCGCCGTACTTCACCATGGCGACCACTTCATCGCGCACGGTTCCCTGCCCCGGCTCATATCCCTGGTCCGATCCGGCCGCAATGAATACGCCGTTCTGCAGCGCCAGCTTGAAGCTGGCGAATTCCCTCTCTCCAATTTCACGTGCCTTTCGCAGAGAATAATCCGCCATATGCATCTCTTCGCCATGAGCTAAAATATTGTCAACGATGTAAACGGTTGGCACATAGCTTGTGTGCCGCGCTTTCATCAGGTTTACGGCCTCCATATTCAAACCCGGCCCGTGTTCGATCGAGTCCACACCCGCGTTAATTGCCGCCAGAATCGTTTCCAGATTCTCGCAGTGCGCCGCCACCTTCACGCGCAGCATATGCGCCGTTTGCACGATCACGCGCAACTCCTCCGGTGAAACCTGCTCTGCATCCGGTGAATCGAGGGGCGAAAGCACTCCGCCCGACGCCAGTATCTTGATCACCTTTGCGCCGTATTTGAGTTGCAGATGCACGGCCTTTTCGGCATCATCCGGTGAATTGATGAATCCGTTCAACGGAATGTAGTAATCCGTCAGAGGAATTTTCGCCGGAAAAGTAAACTGATCCCCATGACCCGCGGGAATAGAAATGGCGTGCCCCGCCGGAATCATGTGCGGCCCGGGAATCGTCCCTTCATCAATCGCATCGCGCAACGCAACATCAAGGAAGTCGGAAGTCCCCAGCACGCGGACCGCGGCAATCCCCGACCCCAGTGCGTAGCTCATTGCTTTCTGCGCGCGCAACGCCTCCACGCCTTCGGATGGGCTCGCGCTTCGCGGTCCCGTCCAAATGTGGATGTGCGCGTCAATCAATCCCGGCAGCACGGTGTAGTTCGACATGTCCACTTGCATCGCACCATCTGGCACGGCGAGGTCCGTCCCAACCGCCGTGATCTTGCCATCCGTAATAATCACCGCCGCATTCGTCAGCGGCGCCCTTTCCGCGTCAAAGATCAATTTACCGCAACGCACGTACACCACATTCGGCGCTGCCCCCGCAAAATCCGCCGCCAGCAATGCGAGACACATCAGAAAAGCACATCGAACGACTTTCATTCTCATTCCTCCAGTCAGGTAGGTCATAGACTTTAAGAGACCATCCTCACTCAACTGTTCCTTGGGAATCGGAAATCTGAATTAGTGCCGGATTATAGTCCAAACTCTTTGACTTCGCTCAACGGTCTCCGCACCAGCCCCACGCGGTGACCACTTGACAGACAAAATCGAAGCTTTTTATTATAGGACCCGAATTTGAAATCATAGTGGCAGCGGGCAAGACAGCACTCATCAAACTGTAGGTCCGCAAGAAGTTTCCATGATCACAGCAACCGGCTTAACGAAGAAGTACGCCTCGACGACTGCCGTCGACAATATCTCTTTTGAAGTCCAAAAGGGACAGATCGTCGGCTTCCTCGG